>Ga0265293_10014167_pt1 | contig 10174 bp, 8 predicted proteins | sample Munlanlewell138R_FD_192505 | JGI IMG/M metagenome (GOLD analysis project Ga0265293, IMG submission 192505) | Leachate microbial communities from a municipal landfill in Southern Ontario, Canada - Leachate well 138R | ecosystem: Engineered > Solid waste > Landfill > Unclassified | place: Canada...
TGACGAGCTTACGGGGCTGGTCGTCACCGCCGCCCTTGTACGTCCCAGCCGTTCCGTACAGGATCTCGAAGTTAAATCTGTCAAGAAGAAGTGGAAGGACAAGGCGTTCGCAAGAGGAGTGAACCGTGATCTGATTGTAAAGGGGGCGGAGATGATCCCGATGCCTCTGGACACGGTGATCGAATGGGTGATACTCGCCTTGAGGAACATTGAACCCGAGCTTGGACTCGGATAAGCTGGAGAGCTCGCCGGGGCGTAATTGCTCTCACATCGATCAGGTTCCACTGTAGTAAAGGAGTGAACAGTATGACCGTTAGAATTTTTCTCGCCGACGACCATCCGCTTACGCGAGCCGGTATCTCGGCCTATCTGGAGCAGGAGAGCTCGTTTGAGCTGGTCGGAGAGGCGGAGGACGGCACGAACGCCTGGAGGTTGATCTCCGAGATAAAGCCGGATGTGGCTCTTCTGGATATACGTATGCCAGGGGAGGACGGAGTGTCTGTCGCCAGGCGGATAAAGGAGTCCGGTCTCTCGGTGGCAGTAATCATGCTGACGTCTTACGACGCCCAGCAGTATGTGCTGGCCTCTCTGAGGGCAGGGGCACGAGGCTTTATACTGAAGACAGCCACACCGGAGGAGATAACAAGGGCTATCAACACGGTCGCAAAGGGCGGTTTTTACCTCGACTCCGAGGTAGCCTCCGCAATGGGGGACGGAGAGTTCAATCCCGAGCAGCTATCGGCAAGGGAGAGAGAGGTCCTCATGCTGGCCTCCAAGGGTTTTTCAAGCAAGGAGGTAGCCTCGCAGCTTTTCATCAGCGAGAGGACGGTTCAGACTCATCTCGCGTCCATCTACGACAAGCTAGGCGCGAAGAACAAGACCGAGGCTCTGCTACTCGCGCTCAAGTACGGGGTGGTGACTCTGGAGGAGCTGCTTGAATGAGAAGGCGCCACCTCCTCTCTATAATCCTGGCTCTGATGCTCCCATCCTTCGCGACTCTTCTGGTATCGGGAATGGGGGTGCTTCAGCATGAACTCGCCATTCGCGATGTGGCGCGCTCATACGTTCACGAAATGGCGGAGAACACGGCAAATAGGGTTCTGGCGAACGAGCTCCCGGGATGGGGAGTGGAGTTTAATCCAATGGGGACAAAGGGTCTGCGCCTGTTCACCTGGGGACCGTCAATACCCGGGTGGGTTGCGGTACTGCACGCCGACGGAGGATTGCTCTTCTCCTCCCCTGGTGCCGATATCGCATCTGTGTGGCGCCCGAACATACCCATAGGGCAGGCGGTTGAGATAAAGGACAAGGACGGAGACCTGTACACAATCGCCGTCTACCCTGTAGGAGGCGGAGAGAAGTTTGTGATTGCCGCCGTCGCCTGGGAGCAGCTCCTCGGACCTCTGGTTAGAGGAAGCAGGCTGTGGCTGTTGCTCGCCGTGATAATGGCGGTCTGCATCCTGCTGGCCCTGTGGGCCCTATGGAGACGGCTGATCAGCCCTCTCAGAAGGTTGGTCACCGAGCTGGAGGTGTTAAACTGGGGGAGAGACCTTCCCGAACCGTCCGACATGGGTGCTGTAGGGGAGATCGACAGCTTGAGAGAGGTACTGTATAAACTGGCCAGAACAGCGGTAGAGAGGAGTATTCTTCGAAACCGCTACGTCAACGACATAGTACGTGTGCAGGAGGGGGAGAAGTACAGGATTGCAAGGGAGCTTCACGATGGCCCACTCCAGAATGTGACTGCGATAATCCAGCAGGCCCGCCTTTCGAAAATGAGCCGGGACGAAGCCGTAGTCAGAGAACGCCTGTTGCTTGTCGAAGAGACAGCGCAGCTGGCGGTGCGAGAGCTGCGTGAGATGTGCGACGACCTGTCTCCGCCCTGGATCGACCTTGGACTGGGACAGGCGATAACCGAGCAGACGGAGCGTCTGGCCAGACACTATAACATCTCCCTTTCGCTGGATATAGAAGAGTCGCTGCCCATGGAGCAGGAGACGATACTCTCTCTCTCACGAATACTGCAGGAGGCTGTCTCGAACGCGGTGCGCCATGGGAAGGCTGACGAAATGACGGTTAGAGTATTCACGGAAGGAGAGAACGCGGTCTTCGAGATGGCCGATAATGGAAGCGGCTTCGATTGCGATCTCAACTATGAAAGGCTAAGGGTCGAGGGTCACAGAGGGCTGGCCAATATGCAGGAGCGAATGGCTGCTGTCGGCGGGAGGCTTGAGGTCCGCTCGCGAAAAGGGGAGGGTACAGTCATAAGATGCATAATTCCCGTCCTCGGCTCTTCCGGCCTTGAAAAGAGCGAGGAACTTTCTGTTCTGGAAGGAGGGATCCCCGAAAGGGATTACCAATGAGGCTGAAGATGATAGGTGCCGCTGGCGAGGTCACCGGGTCGAGCTATCTGCTTGAGTGCGCCGGAACCCGCGTCCTCGTTGATTGCGGACTGTTCCAGGGCAAGGATGATGACAGAAAGAACCGGGAGGCGTTTCCCTTTGCCCCGTCGTCGCTGAACGCAGTGCTGCTTACTCACGCGCACATGGACCATTCGGGAAGGATTCCTCTGCTTGTCAGAGAGGGATTCAGAGGACAAGTTTGGGGGACCCTCCCCACTATGGAGCTTGTCAAGGTTTTGTGGTACGACTCTGCCAACCTCATGAGGGAGGAGTCCGAGTGGAAGACGAAAAAGAACTCGAGAAAGGGACTGCCAGCCGTCTATCCCCTGTATGCCAAAGAGGATGTTGACCAAGCTGTGAACAACCTGTTCGCCGTCGGCTACGACGAGAAAATGGACGTGGCCCCGGGGGTTTCTGTGCGTTTCAGGGACGCCGGTCATATCCTTGGAAGTGCAATACTCGAGGTATGGCTGGAGGAGGACGACAAACAGGTAAAGATCGTCTTCAGCGGGGACCTTGGACCTCAGAAGACTGTAATGGAAAGGACCCCTTCGGTTATTACCTCGGCTGACTATGTGGTGCTCGAGTCCACATACGGCGATCGGCTTCACAGGAGCACGGAGGAGAGCAGAGCGGAGTTTCACGGTGTAATATCCGCAGCTTTGAGGGACAGAGCCAAGGTCTTTATACCCAGCTTCGTAGTGGACAGGGCTCAGAGGATACTGTACGAGATATCTCTTATGAAGGACAATGGAGCTGTCGACCGGGGTGTTCCGGTCTTCTTCGATTCTCCTATGGGTGTAAAGGCCACTGAGATATATAAAAAACACATGAACCTGCTCTCTTCCGAGATACAGCAGTATCTTAACCTTGAGAAAGATCCCTTTGCCCCGGAGGGGTTGAAATACATCACGAGTGTCGAAGAGTCGCAGGCGATAAACTCCGTCAGGCACGCCGTAGTCGTCGCGGGGAGCGGCATGGCCAACGGTGGCCGCATCGTCCATCACTTGAAACACGGCATCTGGAACCCTAAGAACCACGTGGTTTTCGTAGGCTACCAGGCCAAGGGTACGCTGGGCCGCAGGATAGTCGACGGAGAGAAGAGCATGCGTATAGCTGGTGAAGAGGTCAGTGTGAAGGCGAACATCCACACGATAAACGGCTTTTCAGCGCACGCTGACAGGGACGACCTGTTGAAATGGGCCGGGAACTTCTCCACGTCGCCGCTGTTTTTAATCACACACGGAGAGCCCGAATCCTCTTTGGCCCTCTCCAAAACACTTGAAGAGGCCGGGATGAAGGCAGTGACGCCGATCCCCGGGCAGGAACTAGAACTTCTGCCTAACGGGACCAGCAGCGCACATGGGATAATCGAACAACCAGTGGTAATTCCAAGGGAGGAACTAGCCCCTCTTATCTCGGATATTCAGTCGCTAGCATCAATGATAGGTGTCCGCGCTATTCCCGGCAGGGAGGAGGATGTCGTCACCCTTCTTAAGTCAAGCAAGATCCTTCTGGAGATGGCTTACGAAAAGGCGAACGGTAACTCGGTGGATGATGTGCAGGCAGTGGCTGGACGGAGGGCTTAAATGCTTAAAAGATCGTTCCCCGTCGGCTTTATTTTTCTGGTCCTTGTCACCCTGTCGGTCCTGGTCCTATTCGGGATAAGAGGGCCCGAGGGAAGGCACCCGAAATCGGCAATCCCAAGGCCAAAGGAGGGAGTGCCGTTTCTGTATGTTGAGACGGCCGACTCAGCGACCCTTTCCAGCATCCTTCAGGCGGCTTTTGCGTTGGACAGAGGAGGAAGTTTTGGGCGGGAGTCCTTACCGTTAATACGACGGATACTGGAGAACTCCTGCGAAGCGGCCGCTCTGATCACCCTTGAGGGCAGAGCCCTGCAGCTTCAACTGTCAGCCAGGTCGTCGAGGGACGCGTTATATCCGATAACGGAGAACAGCGAAAGAGGTGAGAGCCTCTCCCCAGTCGCAGGATCTCCGGCGTACAAGGTCAGGGGCGGAATTGTGTTGTTTGCCACGGCAGCGGAGAGGATAGCGGATATGGACAGAGCGCTGGACGATCCGTCGCTATCATTCAAGAGTGCGACGGAGCTGGATCGTACCGCCCCAAACCGCTTGTTGCTATCGGACGGAGGGTTTATCTCGAGCACAGGCTCCATAGAGGGGCTTCCGACGACGAAGGGCGCGCTCCTTCTGTCGGCTGGGTGGCGCGAAGAATCTGACGGAGGAATAATGGAGTGGAAGATACACGGCCTTTCCTCTATACTCCCGCCATCCGTTCTTCAGTCTCTTGAGAGGGCGAATTGGGGTACGGATATCTCATTCCCCGAGCCCCTTGTGGCGGCTTTGGGCGTCAACTTTCCGACACTTCCCGAAGGCCGTTTTATCCGGGAGAACTATGATGGCCTGCTGGAGCCGCTCGTTGCGTACAGGAGGTGGATCGATGAGATATTTCCTGGCCCCTGCGTGTTCTCACTGTCAGGACGCAGCAAGTTTCTCGTCTTCTCGCTCCCTGGCTTTCTCATGGAGCTTCCCGGCAGGGGAACCAAGGGAATGGAATTTGTTGACTACCTCTGGAATAAAGAGTGGAAAAGCCTGGTCCCCGGGGTAGAAAAGCTTGAAGGGTTCCAGTCCGGAGGCACCGCGGTCATCCCATTCTCAATACTTGCGGCCGCGAACTCGGACACGTTGCGCCTTGGGCTTATTGACAGAGAAGCCCTGAAACAGGAGAGGTTTCATCCCATAGGTCATTACGCACCAGGTCTTGCCAATCTTGACGAGGCCATATCTTGGGGGTACGTCGACCTTGAGAAGTTCGCTGTTGCGATGAGGACCCTTTCAATGACGGGGAGAATGGCGGGAAAAATAGGAATGAATATAAAGTCAGGAGCGAGCTCGATTCTCACGGTTACGGATCTGCTTGAGGGATTGGGTACAGTTGCGCTCTTGATGACTGGCCCCGGCGAGGGTATGCTTGAATGGGCAAGGCCTGATGGTACAAGGGCCGGTAAGCATGGCAGGAGGTAATATTGTATGTACGAGGATGCTCTCAGGGTACTGAAAGAACGCGGACATGTGGAGTGGTGCAGCAACGATGAGGAGTTAAGCAACCTCTTCTCCAGTGAGATGGTCACAGCCTATGTGGGGTTTGACCCGACGGCGGACAGTCTTCACGTGGGTCACCTTATTCCGATAATGGCTTTAGCCTGGATTCAGCGGTGCGGACATCGCCCTATCCCCCTAGCCGGGGGAGGTACGGGGTTGATAGGTGATCCTTCAGGAAAGAGCAAGGAGAGAAATCTGCTTACAGTGGAGAAGACGATGGAGAACATGGAGGCGGTAAAAAAACAGCTTGCCCACTTCCTCGACTTCGACTGTGGAGAGTCCTCCGCTCTGATGATAAACAACTACGACTGGCTTGGGAAACTAACCTTTATTGAGGTGCTCAGGGAGATTGGCAAATTCTTCTCTGTCAACGCCATGGTGGCTCGGGAGTATGTGAAGAGCAGGCTGGAGGATCCGGAGAAGAGCATATCATACACGGAGTTCTCATACGTTCTGCTCCAGGCTTATGACTTCCTGTATCTTTTCCAAAATTACGGTTGTCGCCTGCAGATGGGGGGCAACGACCAGCAGGGCAACATAATCTTCGGTGTCGACCTCGTACGAAAGAAGGACGGAGGGTCGGCCTACGGTGCGACACAGCCGCTGCTGCTTACCTCCTCCGGCAACAAGTTCGGCAAAACAGAGGAGGGGGCTGTGTGGCTTGATCCAGCCCGTACGTCCCCCTACAAGTTCTACCAGTTCTGGATTAACACAGAGGATCAGGCTGTCGGCAGACTCCTGAAGCTGTTCACATTCCTCACCCTTGATGAGATCGCCGTCGTCATGGATGCTCAAAGGGCCGCCCCTGAGCGGCGCGAGGCTCAAAAGAGGCTCGCCTTTGAAGTGACCACGATAGTTCATGGGCTGGAGAACGCCCGGATGGCCCAGAAGGTGAGCTCTATTCTGTTCGGTGACTCATTCGACCCGCGAGATCTTTCTGCCGCTATGCTGGATATGCTGGCGTGCGAAGCTCCCGGTGGGAACGCCCCTGCGGCATTCCCGGTGCCTGTGACGGATCTGCTGGTTTCTGCAGGCGCCTGCCCCTCGAAGAGCGAAGTCCGCCGGCTGATAAAGGGTGGCGGGTTGTTCATCAACGGTATCAAGATCGAGTCCGAGGATGCTTCGGTGGCGGAGTCGGATACTTTGGACGGTAGATTCCTTTTTGTCCGCCTCGGGAAGAAGAGGTTTTTTATGATCCTCTTCAAATGACCTGTTGTGAGAGGGTGTGAAGAAGACGATGGACTGTTACTGGTACATAAGCGAGTCACTTCGCCCCTGGGAGGCAGCTGTGGCAGGTGCTCTCGCAAGGGGCTTGATCAAGGCGGGTGTAAAAATTCACCCCTTCTCCGGCTGCGGGACCGAATCGTTGGCGGTACCTGGCCTCCTGTCCTGGCGTTCACTAAACGCCGTCGAGAGACTGATCACCGTTGCTGGCAAGGGCAAGCTATGGCATCTGTGGGGAACCCCGCCCAAATGGTGGAAACTGCTGAGGCTTAGATCCAGGACGATACACACTTGCTTTAACCGCTCTTTACGGTGGGAGGGGCACCCGACCGTACTATCGGCCGTCTCGTACTCTTCAGGTGAATCCTACATTCCGCCGGCGTTCGAAATGAAGATGAGCTGGGGTGCGGAGGAGGGGAAGGAGCCCTATGACGAGGGGCGTCCAGGTCTCTTTCTTCTAGCGGGAAAACCTGACGAAGGTCGTCTTTACGCGGAGTCGGCCGCCTCTCTCTCCAGCATGCTCCTCGATTTTGACCGGGCCGAGGATGGGGTAAAACTCCTCTCCTCGGGCAACTGTGTCCTGCTTCTTCCCGGGCCGACGCCATCTCTGTCGCTTCTTGCCGCCTTCGCGGCTCTAATGGGAGTTCCCACCATAGCCGCCTGCTCTCCCTCCTTGGATGAACTCCTGGGAAAAGATGGTTACGTACGCCTGCCATCCGAAAACCAAGAGGACGTCAGAGAGGCCTTCGCCCTGGTGCTCGGAGAGGGGGGCAGAAGTGCCTCGGCCTTTGCGCGTCGTTACGTATCCGACTCCTTCCCACCGGATAAGGGGGCTAAGAAGCTGAAGGAGCTGTACGACGCCCTCTCAGGGGAGGAAAATTGAACCTGAAAACAGGGATGATAAGCGCGATAACCTCCTTTTGCCGTCCGGGTTGGAGAGCCCGCGCGGTGGCAGGTTTTTTTTCGGGTGGTTTAAAGATCTTCCGTCCCAGAGGAGGAGAAGCACGAGAGAACTTGAAGTCAGTCTATCCCGAGGCGACCGATGTATGGATCCGTCGTACAGTCAACGGAGTGTACGAGCATCTCTCATGGATGGTGGCCGAGTGCCTGGCCCTTCAGAGGGATCCTCGGCTTTCCCTTGAGTGGATGAAGGCAGTCGAGGGGAAGGAGATCCTCGACTCTATAAAGGCCGCCGGACGTGGTGCGATCATACTCACAGGACATGTCGGGAACTGGGAGCTTCTGGCCGCCTGGCTCGCTCAGTCGGGGTATCCCCTGTCGGCGGTCGTCCGCAGCCCGGACGACGCCGATTTTTCGCGGATAATCGCCTCTTTTCGTTCCAGGACCGGGGTCGGAGTATTCGAGAAGCATTTCGTTATGAAGGAGACTATTCGCTTTGCCCGCAACGGCGGTTTTCTGGGCCTGATGCCCGACCAGGCATGGAACTCGACAGGAATTCCGACTGAGTTCCTTGGAAGGCGGTGCTACACCGCAGGCGGCCCTGCGGCAATAGCCAGACTTGCCGGAGTGCCGGTTGTTCCGGTGGCCTCTTACAGAGTGGCGCCCTTTAGGCATGAAGTGCGAATATCCGAGCCGATAAAGATGGTCGAAGGTGCTGATAAACAGAGGTCGATCAAGGAGAATACCGACAGGATGAACAGAGCCATAGAGAAGATGATACTCGAACACCCGGAGCAGTGGCTTTGGCTTCACCGCCGCTGGAGGTTCTGAGGTTCCACCGTGAGACTGTACCATGCTCAGCAAGCCCCCTTACCCTTGATGCTTTGAAAAATACATGTTAATCTTATTATGAAAAAGGGGGGGATGCAAATGATATTCGAGCTCATGTCAAAAGGAAACTTGGCAAGGCTGCCCGACGATATGCTAATTGCCGGTATTCCTGAAGCGCCCTCCCCGAGGGTGATAGCGCTTCTTCCATACAATCGGTATATCCTCGGAACAGTCTCGTTGAAGTCCTACGAAAAGTGGGTCCTTGGCAGACTTGGTGCTGAGGAGACCGAGGAGGTATTTCTCTACGACGGCAAACCGAAGATCATCACCCTCGGTGATGTGGAAAAAATATCCATGGGGAAAGAAGTCGTCGACCGCCTCAAATCATGCCTGCGGAGCCAGATGACCCCGCCGGGTGAACACACGTCGACTATGGCGATCCTCCGCGGCCTCCTGAAGGACGACGGACTATTCTTCACCGACAGCCTGATGGAGAACGAGAAGGCAGTGCAGGACTATCTTGAGAGGGACATTACGGCACGGATGGCCTACTGGGCGATAAGGTTCGCTCTTTTTCGCAACGACTACGAAGAGGTGTCGAGGATAAAGACCTGGCTGAGAATCGCCTCCGACGTTTTCGACGGAGCGGTAAACACGCCCAGGATCTGGTTCTCTCTGATGGACCTTCCTGGCGGGAAGAGCATCGAGGAGATGGAAAGCCTTACATATTCTGTAGATGACCTACAGAGAATGAACTCCCAGAGCTCAAGGCCGGTGGTCCTGTACAGCAAGTCGGGGTACCTCATACTGTCCGACTACGGCACTGACTCCTCCGGGTTCAGAATCTGGCTGTACCTCCCGATCCCCATTTGGAACGAGATGCGGGAGAAGCGAAAGCTGTCGATAAAAGAGATAGTCGTCGCGACCTGGGGTTATCTGGATGGTGTGGCGGCCGATACGGAACGGTCGTCATTCGGATGCCAAACCCTGCTGCCTGAGGGTAACAGTTCCGCCAAACCCTCAAGGTGACGGACAGGCATAACAAGCTGGAGAAAAGAGAAGGGAGGCCCACGACGGCCTCCCTTCTCTTTTCTTAATAGTCGCTACGCGACGGTCCAGCGCTTCTCAATATATTGAAGCGCAAGGCTTGTAGCGCTCGTCATGATCAGATATATAACGCCTACCATGATGAATGTCTCAAACGATGCGTAGGTCACGCTTCTTACCTGCTGTCCCACCATGGTCAACTCTGTGATGGCCAGGGTGGACAGGAGAGAGGACTCTTTGATGAGAGTGACGAACTCGTTACCTATTGCTGGAAGCATGTTGCGTATGGCCTGAGGCAGTATGATAAAGCGCATCGTGCGCATATAAGAAAGCCCAAGAACCTTCGAGGCCTCCCATTGGCCCTTGGGTACAGCCTCTATCCCTCCCCGCACTATCTCCCCAACGTACCCCGACGAGTTTACCGTCAGTCCTATGATCCCGGCTGTGAATGCAGGCAGGTTCATCCCCAGCGAAGGTAGTCCGAAGTAGATCAGGAACAGCTGTATAAGCAAGGGAGTGCCTCTTATCACGTAGATGTATGCGGCCGCTATGGATCTAAGAGGAGCGAAGGGAGATACCCTCACCGCCCCGACTAGTATCCCAAGGACTGTCCCGCAAAAAAGAGCGAGAACCGAGGCTTGTATTGTG
>Ga0265293_10014169_pt1 | contig 10172 bp, 9 predicted proteins | sample Munlanlewell138R_FD_192505 | JGI IMG/M metagenome (GOLD analysis project Ga0265293, IMG submission 192505) | Leachate microbial communities from a municipal landfill in Southern Ontario, Canada - Leachate well 138R | ecosystem: Engineered > Solid waste > Landfill > Unclassified | place: Canada...
GGGACGGGCTACGCTCCGCGAAGGCATTGCAAGGGAGGACAGCCAAGGTCCTCATTTCACGCAAACAGGAGACACAGATTCCACCTTAAATTTGGCGGTTCGTGGTCTAAGAATGGGGTAAGGCGCAGTTCTATGTACTGGTCGTATGTATACTGGATGTGACCTGAACGAATGTAGGAAGGGTTATGAAGATGAAAAACATGAATGCTATGTCAGTCCCAAGACGACTCTCCAACTCACCGAGTGTTTGGAAAAGGCGCGCTGTAATTTTTATCGCAATCGCACTAGGTTTATGTTTAGTAGTGATGATGGTAGGATTAAGTTTTTTGTTGGGCTTGGTAACGGGCACTTATAACGGTTTTTTCGGATTCCCCTGTGATCCAACCATACCTTTGCTTGAGGATACGAAAGAATACAGTGGACGGGGTAATCGTGCCGTTCCGGAAGCAGCTGCGAAAGGTGATGTGGCCCTTGAAGCAATTTGGCATAGGACAGATGGATTTCTCAATCTTTATGGCCCCCAACCTGTTCGGGTAGCATCTTTATTAATAAAAGTGAACAGCCCTATGGCTCAGGCGATTGCTTGGAGAATGTGGCTCCAACCAGTGGGAGTTCTTGAAAAACCGATTGCCCACGACGACTGGGACGCACAAAAATTATTAGCGACCAAACTGGCGGGAGCATATGTTTTGGCTCGCATGGGCGTATTGAGAGAAAAGGATTCGCAAGATCTATTTACCTTGTTGTCAAGAGATGATCTGTGTCGCATAAATGATTACAATTATAAAACAAGTTCTTTTTTGGTACTTGCGATGGCCTCGGCACAATTCGTAGTAGCTTCAGAACTTTTTGCAAAGAACGTATCACAAGTTATTACTCGAGGAGAATTTGAGTACTTTCCTGATGTCCTCTTTGAAGCTTGCGGCATTATAGGTGATAATGAGTTAATTCTACCCTTACGAAAGCAGCTGCTAAATTGGACTCCTCAAACTTATGATGCAGAAGAAGATTGGCAAAGGCGTAGAAACCAGACAATGGACTTCGGGCCGCGTATTCTACGTTCTCTAATCCTTTTGGGCGATTATTCAGCAATTGAACTTTTTATCGAAAGATGCTTGGAATCAAAGGCCACTTCGTACGAGCATCTTGAATGTTTAGATCGCCTAACGGGAAATGATAACCCCCGAACATCTGTCGAATGGATGGCCTGGTGGAAGGATACGGGGAATCGATTCAGACTATCTGACACTGCCCTAAATGTACTCACACAGGAAACCATAGAATTTGGAGAACGTTCACTATTTCAGTACAACACAGGAAGAATGTATAAGAATCCAGACTTTCCTTTTAATAGTCTGAAGTCGGTACGTAAATTGGGGATTGCAGAATGATTCAGGTGGATAGGGTAAATAGAGTAACTGGGTAGTAACTGTGGTAATTCGGTGAAGGCTTTTCTTACATCAATTTTTTAAAAAGAGGGCCGATTCGAGTTTGAATCCGCGATCCTCAAAAATAAGACTTGACTTTTGACCTCTGATTGTGTATTATAGTTTTACAAAGATGAATCTTACCATGCGTGATTGATAATACTTTGGAGGCATACTCAACCACAAAATAGGAGGATTTATTCTGTGTTAACAGTATTTGGTAATCGTGCAGGGGGCGGGAGAGTAACTACCTCAGGGACTCTCGTTAATGCGGTGATTATCTCCACCTTCCTTCATTTTTCTATCGCCGAGATCGGGGTTATTCCGTGTTGACGGAACACAACGATACGAGCGGGCTGTGGTCTGCCGTAGGCGATCCCTCCCGATTCTTCGTCCCCTTCGGACAACGCTACAACGTCACCGGTCCAGACCTCTACCACGCGCTCACCGGCAAACCCTGGGCCCCGGATGCAAAGCTGTATTATTTTCCCTACAGCCCGATCATGAATCAATGGACCATGGCTGATCCCGGGGGGTTAATTGATACTCGAAAAAAAAAGTCACACGAATAGGGGTAAGTTAAGATGAATATAATATACCTTTTAATTGCGAGCAGTTTTCTTCAAACAACCGATATGTCAATAGATACCCTTGCCTTGCAAGAGGATATACATTCAGAAATGTACTTGGAATCGGGCAACTTCGCGCGCCTAAAAAAATGTGATGACAACGCTGATATTTTTACAAAAGATTTCGATTTTTCTCGTATCTACAAAATTAATGAAACTAATTCCACCTACAAAGACGAACTGTTTCGTAGCGCCAAAAACTATGCTCACCTAGATGACGACAGTCATAATGTCTTTGTTACGGCCTATATCTTGGACAGCTTGCTGTTGTTTATTGTTCAGGCACACTTGGATAAAGATCAAGAGACCTTGCTTCAATCTATGGGCGCGTTTTGCGAGATATATAATATTCTAGCCGGACAACCGGATGAGGATGGAAGCCGATTTTTAAGATGGAATAAACATCTGGGAAAGTTATTTTATGTTTTGTTGGACTATGACATAATAAAAGATTTGGTTCAGTATGATCCTGATTTTACACTTGCAACGCTACAAAGTCTTTATAATGCATACGATGCAAACTATCTGCTTAGCTTGTATGGTTACCGAGATACGATGGAATCCGGTTCCGGTATTTTCTCCCAGATAAAAAACGGCTATAACAAATTTTTATCTCATCGTGCCCACAAAAACTTTGCTGCCCTTATCGACGGTAATCACCCTTTAGAAAAAAATAATATATCTTCCTATAATCTTTTTGAAACAGCGTTCTACTATATATTGCTTGAACTGTATACGACCCAAACGCAATGCCGCATGTTGTTTTGGGCATATACACTTTATCATCGCGAGATTGCGGATACAGACGCATTAACATCCTTTTGTGATGACTTGAAGAACAACGATCTCAACAATAAAGCTCTTGAAAATCCACGATCATTAGTTTCCGGAGAAGACTTTACATTCACATTCGAAGACGGTAAATTTATCGTTGATGCCGGTCGCGATACAACGCCCATAGGAATGATTCATGATAAATGTATTACTTATGTTGGAGAGCTTTAAAAGAAGTGTTTGTAACATGTCAAGCCCCCGCTTTTTGGTCCAGTTGTTATGAGAGCTTCTGTGTTTCATAAGCATTCCTCCCGCCGCGAATTTTTTTAGGAAAGGGTTGCATTTCGAATTTCACCTACGAAGGTCAATTCCCCTTCATGCCATCCTATTGAAGCGGCTTCCTTTTCTTTCCATGACAGAAATGTCTGCCTTTCCTCCTCGAGCATTTCACCGGGATTAAATTTCGGAAGGGCCTGCTCTTTTTGTGTTAAAATCAATTTAAACCATCATATTCTGTCGTGCGGCACCGCCCCTCCTCAAAACACCAATCGAAATGGAGCCTTTGAAAAAATGATCTTACCTAAACCCACTTTACAATTGTTCTTTGTATGCTTCCTCGTAATCGCGGCAACAACTTCTTTTTCTCTTTGGGCGCAGCGCCCGGAAACGGAATGGCAAGCAGGCGCGGCAAGCGTGGATATCACACCGCAAACTCCCTTGTGGCTTGCGGGCTACGCAGCGCGTACAAAAGCTGCCGAAGGGACTTTGCTGCCCTTAAAAGCCAAGGCATTGGCGCTTAAAGATGCTGCCGGCCACTGCGCTGTGGTGGTGACCACCGACATCTGCGGCTATCCCATCGAAGTTGCCGACCGTATCCACAGCAAGGTTGAAGAGCGTTTCGGACTGACGAAAGAAAATATGATTCTCAGCGCATCCCATACCCATAGCGGTCCGGTCGTTGGCGCTTCCCTGAAATGTATGTATAGCTTTGACGCCGAAGAAGAGGCAAAACTGATCGCCTACACGGATCGTTTTATCGAAGATATTGTCACATTGGTGGGCACTTCCTTGGATCGTTTGGAAGCGGCGCATCTCCTATCCGGCAATGGCACCGCCCGCTTTGCGGTCAATCGACGGAACAATGTGGAGAGCGCCTTGAAGCCCACCAGTGACCTGGAAGGACCCAATGACCATGCCGTTCCTGTGCTTCAGGTGCTGCGCAGCGATGGAAGCCCTATGGCCGTTCTTTTTGGCTATGCCTGTCACGCCACGGTGTTGGACGGTTACGAATGGAGCGGTGATTATCCCGGATATGCGCAAGAGGCACTGGAAAACCAATACCCCGGTATGACTGCGCTTTTCTTCGCCGGATGCGGTGCCGACCAGAATCCTTTGCCGCGCCGGACCGTCGCATTGGCGCGTCAATATGGCGTAACCCTGGCCGCTGCCGTCACTGCCGTATTAGAAGGCGGGGCAATGACTCCCCAGCCTGCCGCATTGACAACCCTCTATAAAGAAATCCCGCTGGATTTGGAATCCGTACCGGATGAGGCTGCCCTGCGCGAGCGCATAGCGAATACCGGGGGCTACGAACAACAGTGCACAGAAGCCTTGCTCAACCGTGTTCTTCAAGACGGGGCTCTAGCTCCCCAATATCCTTATCCCGTGCAGAGTTGGAAAATAGGCGACCAATGGCTTGTTGTGCTGGGCGGAGAAGTGGCAGTGGATTATTCGATTGCCATTAAAGAACAGCTGGGACAACAGGTATTTGTCATGGCTTATTCGAATGATTTAATGGCTTACATCCCTTCCGAACGGATTCGCGAAGAAGGCGGCTACGAAGGCGCGGCTGCACAAATTATTTTTGGTCTACCCAGCGCCTGGGCGCCGGGTTTGCAAAATCGCATACTCAATGAGGTGTGGAAGCAAACAAAACCATGAGACCCCAATTTTAAATTTATAAATATTTCGGAACACAACAAACATGCCGAGTAAAAAAAATAACGATGTAATAACAGCTGCGGCACTTGAAAAATATCTGAAAGAGGTTCGCGCTTGCTGCCATTGTGCGGACGTGCTCCCCTTGGGCTGTCGCCCTATTCTGCGCGTTAAAATCACGGCACGCATTCTAATCGCAGGTCAGGCGCCGGGCATCAAAGTCCATGAAAGCGGAATTCCATGGAATGATCCGAGCGGCGACCGGCTTCGTTCATGGCTGGGTCTTGACCGCAAACAATTTTATGACGATACACAAATCGCGATCATTTCCATGGGATTTTGTTATCCCGGTCGATCGCCTCGGGGCGGTGATCTTCCACCACGTCCGGAATGTGCGGAGCTGTGGTTGGAAAAATTACTGAGCTTCCTGCCTAATCTTGAGACCACCATTTTGGCGGGTGCTTATGCACAAAAATGGTATCTCGGCAAGGAAGCGAAACGAACGCTTACAGAAACCGTTGAAAATTGGAAAGACTGGGCACCGAGATATTTCCCTGTGCCGCACCCCTCTTTTCGAAATAATCACTGGCTGAAAAAGAATCCGTGGTTTGAAAAAGATCTGGTACCTGTATTGCAAAAGCGTATGAAAAAGCTACTGCATTAAAAAGTATAGATCTTCTTTAATCCCGATGAAATCCCCGGCAGCGCGCCCCGTTGCGCCCGGGTTCTAGCGTTCGGCACAGCAGGCCCAGGCGCTTGGGCAAGGATTTATCAGGACGAACGTGATACAATTCAATCATAATGAAATACCTAAAAACGAGTACGGAAACCTAAGGATAGGGAAGAAAAAAACTTCACGATCTTTCCGTTTCCCCGGATGCAGCGCGTTAGCCGGAAAAGAATAGACTTTTTTCCCGCTAACAAGAATTGATTAGGAAAGGCAGCAATGAGCAGAAAAGTACGAATCGGAATTATTGGTTGTGGCGCTATAACGGAAAGACATCATGCGCCGGAATATGCGAATAGCCCGGACGCGGAAATCGTAGCCCTTTGCGATTCCATGAAGAGCAAAGCGCAAGCGGTTGCCGATAAATTTGCGCCAAACGCACAGGTCTTCACTGATTATAAAGATCTTCTGAAGCAGGCAGATATCGAAGGGGTTTCCGTTTGCCTCCCCAATCATCTCCATGGCCCCGTCACCGTGGCCGCGCTGAAAGCAGGTTGTAATGTGTTAGTTGAAAAGCCCATGGCAACCAGTATGGAAGAAGCCAAACGCATGATCGCCGCGGCGGAGAAGGCGGGCAAACTGCTTGCAGTCAACCAAAATCAACGGTTATATCCTGCCCACGTCAAAGCCAAAGAAGTCATGGACAGCGGGATCATGGGCGACGTGCTCCATGTGACCGCCATGTTTGGGCACGATGGCCCTGAATTTTGGAGTCCTTCCGGGAAATGGTTTTTTAAGAAAAAAGAAGCCCGTTTCGGCGCCATGGCTGATCTGGGCGTTCACAAAGCTGACCTGGTCCGATACCTCACGGGCAAGGAAGTCGGGTCGATCAGTGCCTACTTCAAACGGCTCGAAAAGAAACGGGCCAGCGTGGAGGATAATTTTGTCGCAGCAATGCAGTTTACTGATGGTACCGTGGGCACATTGGCTGCCTCATGGACGGTGAAAGGTGCCGACGCGAATTACACCATCTTGTATTGCACTAAGGGCACGCTTAGTATTTGTGCGTATCCCGGCCGTCCGCTCGTGGCGAATCTGGTGGAACCTGAATGCGAAATTAATTTTGATGTACCCCGTCCTCCCGATAATGATGATGACGGTTGGGGCCTTGATGTAGGCGGTCGTTTTTGTCGTGCCATCAAAGGCGAAGAAGAACCGTTTTGCAGTGGTGTGGAAGGCATGAAATCTTTAGAAGTCATTCTCGCCGCAGAACGTGCAGCACTGACAGGCAAAGCCGTAAGCATCAAGCATTAAGGTGAAGGAGTAAGATTCTATGCCCCGGACGGTTACTGTTGCGCTGGGCGATCGTGCCTATGATATCCATATCGGACGTGATAATCTGTATCTTATAAAAGACTGGTTGGCAGCAAAAAGCAACCGGGCCGCCATTGGCCTTATCACCGACAGCAACGTCGCGCCTTTATATGCTGACGCCGTCCGCGCGCAGATTGAGGCGGCGGGATGGCGCTGTGTCGTTCATGTGATGCCCGCCGGTGAAGCCGGCAAACGGCTCGACCGTATCGAAGAAATTTGCGGTACATTCCTCGCCCATGGACTGGATCGCGGTGACGCCGTGCTTGCATTAGGCGGCGGTGTGGTCGGTGATATTGCCGGTTTCGCCGCTGCCTGCTATATGCGCGGGATCTCTTACATACAGATCCCAACCACTGTAGTGGCGCAGGTAGACTCGAGTGTAGGCGGCAAAACAGCCGTGAATCATCCTCTCGGCAAAAATACCATTGGTATGTTCTACCAACCCCAATCCGTCATTATTGATATGGAATTGCTGGCAACATTGCCGCCCCGGGAACTGCGTGCAGGATGTGCGGAAATCATTAAGCATGGCGTGATTGCCGACGCTGCTCTTTTCGATTATATGGAAGAAGAGGCGGAGCGCATCTTATCGGGAGATCCTAATGCGTTGGTCTATCCCATCGCCCGCTCCTGCGAAATCAAAGCGGAGGTCGTAACGCAAGATGAGCGTGAACAGGGGCTCCGCGCAATCCTTAATTACGGGCATACCTTCGGCCATGCGCTGGAAACGGTGAGCCATTACGCGCGCTTCCTGCATGGGGAAGCCGTTGCGCTCGGCATGTGCGCAGCGGGGGCATTGGCGAAAAATTTGGGACTGGTAGATCAGCACTTTGTGGAGAGGCAGCGCGAATGTATCGCACGCTACGAACTGCCAATTTTTTGGGAAGATCTGCCCGTCGAAGAAGCCCTTGATGCCATGAAAAAAGATAAAAAGGCACGGTCAGGAAAACTGAAGTTTATTGTACCCGACGCTATGGGCAGCGTTGTTCAAAGAACCGATATTTCAGAAGACCAGGCGCGACAGGCATTTTATAGCCTTAAAATAAAAACCTAAAACGATACAAGGATCATCAATCCAATGCTATTTGGCGGAGACTCAGCGCAAAGTTATTATGAAGAAGGGTTGACTTCAGCGATCAAAGGCAACTACGAAGAAGCAATCCGCTACTTTAAAGAAGCGTTGAAACGCGACAAATACCTTTACCAAGCAGAACATCAAATCGGCCGTTGTCTTTTGCGTCAGGGAAAAACAAAAGAAGCCCTACCCATTTTGGAAAAAGCGGTTAAGCACTTAGATGAACTCAGTGCTCCTAAAATCGACCTCGGCAACGCGCTCATACAGCAAGGTCAAATCAAGGGGGCGCGCGACATTTTTTCCCATTTATTGAAAACGAAACCCCAAGAAAAACGAGCCGTGCTAGGTCTCGCCTACTGTGCCTTTCATGAAGCCCAATGGGAAACGGCTGCCGGATTGCTCCAACGTACCCTCGAACTGGGACGCTCCCAATTTGATGTCCATTTCCTGCTGGCACAAGCCGCCGATAAGATGGGAGAGTTTCAGCTAGCCATCGCACAATACCAACAGGCTGAAAATTTGATGCAACAGTCCATTGAAGCTACTCCTGATCAGGCAGCGGCTTATTATCTCCTCGCCCGTGTCCATGAAGGTATGGGATATTACAACAGGGCTGTGGAAGATATAGATCAAGCCTTGCTCTATGCCGAAGAAGGGCAGTGTTATTCCGCCTACAATATCTTTTTTTCACGAGAAACAATGCTCGCCTATAAAGAGACCCTTACAACAAAATTGCGTAAATAATCCAATACCTTAGACCATATAAATGATTGAGGGAAAGATCCCTTTCATGAAAATAGGTGCGTGTTCTCTTGGTGCACACGCCTCATGGAAAGGAAAAACGGGATTTGAGTTACATCAATATGCAGTTGGTTCGTGAGTTCTTCGAACTCAATCTCTTTTATGTGCTGCCCTATTGGCGCTATGAAACAGCCATGGGAGACCATGATTACTCGGCGTCCCAATTGTTCGTGCAGCAAAACGAGCCCCCTCATTCTTTTGAATTGAAACCGGAGCTGGGAGCAGGTGACGTAAAGGGCATTAAACGGGCCGTAGTCGAAGTGCGCGCATGGCATGGCGACCGTCTTTATAGCTCCATGATAACGCCGGGTTCCGTTTTCAGTCGTGTCGCGTCAACGCAAACCTGCTATTTGGCAGAATCCATCTTTGACGGCGGGCGTTACAAAATCATATTGGTCGTGTCCCGCCTCTCTTCAACACCGGAGAAAAGGGCGGAGGCGATTCACAAACTGCAGGAACTGGGTGTTGACCATGTCCTGGAATTTCCCACCATGCTTGCGGACATGATCCGCCTTGTTTCAGGACAGGGGAACTATTCCGATTCGCCATCGCTTCAAACCATTCGCCTGCTCAAACAATATGATTTTATCCGAGGCCGCCAAATGGAATTTTATTTTCCATCCACAAGGTCTGACGATTCATTCATACACGATTTCACGGATCCGGAGGATAAGGACGATGACAGATAACAAGCCTCCAAGTTTATCGACATGTCTGGCTTGCAAAAGATGGGTTAGTGATAGGTGGGCTCGTAGCCTTCGAAGACGGTCATCATGGTTTGTTGTACTTCGGCATTGCGCATGGTACCCACAATGAACGACAAGGCATAATCAAGGGCCTCCATGTCCGCTTGACCTTCAGAGTGCAGAAAACGTTCCAAGAGCATTTCACGCTCAAAAGGTTCGAGCAAATCAAATAGTTCGAGGCGCGTGATGGTCTGGAGCACCTCCTCACTGATTTTGGTGCTCTCAAAAAAAGCGAGTTGCCGCAGGGAAAGAATTTTTTCTGAATAAGTAGGTTTCATGGATAGGTAGTCATTGACTATTTTGATTGCGAAATCAATATCGTTGTGATTATGTCCCTGGAGCTGTAATAACGAGCGCATGGTCTCCTCGCTAAGTGGTTTGTCCCCCACAGAATCCACGTGCTCAAGAAGAATGCGAACCAGCTTGTTTGGATTGTTTTTCATCTGTTTCTCCAGAGGGGGATCCTACGAAAGATGCGCCCCCTTATTAGGCTATATTGTAGGCTTTCCGTCGCGCTAGAATCAATTTGTAATCGCCCGCAGGTTCAAACTCGAATTGCAACCCTTTCCTTAAAAAAGACTTCGGCCGGAGTTCTGTAATTAAGTGTTTTCCTAGGTCTATTATTTAAATCTTGAACAGCCCTTTGTAACTGCTCTTCAGAAATTGTATCAAAACGAGTCTTTTTGGGAAAGTATTGTCTTAAAAGCCCATTCGTATTTTCGTTCCTAGCGCGATCGTTTG
>Ga0265293_10014171_pt1 | contig 10171 bp, 9 predicted proteins | sample Munlanlewell138R_FD_192505 | JGI IMG/M metagenome (GOLD analysis project Ga0265293, IMG submission 192505) | Leachate microbial communities from a municipal landfill in Southern Ontario, Canada - Leachate well 138R | ecosystem: Engineered > Solid waste > Landfill > Unclassified | place: Canada...
CAATGATACCAATCTCGCCGATATCCGTCTGATAAAAATATACGTTTTTCATCCATTTTACCCCCAAGTTCATTGCCTACTGCCATTACTGACTTTACTTCCTATTTTACTAGAAAGTCGGGGGGCTTGTCTTTTGTAATTTCACCAATCAATTTTAATTTTCTATTGGCACTCAACGCCACAACTTTTAACTGTAGCGCCCAAAGGTGGTTTGGCATCCGCATCTGGATACCGATTCCGTAGGGTCTTCCCCCACCCCGCAGGGCATGAATGTATGAGAGCACAAGAAGTCAAACCCCTTGTGCTCTCATTGTCACCTATCTAGTCTAAATAATTAATCACCACTTGGGCACCGCCCCTTCTTTTTGCAACATACAGTGCCTCATCTGCCCGTTTGAGCAGGCTTTCGTAGTTTAGGGGTTCTTCCAAAGTTGCTATACCGATACTGATATCAACCGGGAAGGCATCGTGCATTTTCTTGATTTTTTGCAACAGTTGCTGGCATTTGGATTGAACAAAATCTACCGAAGGGATATTCTGCATATATACGCAAAACTCATCCCCGCCAAGGCGACCTATGACATCGCTTTGCCGAAAGTTAAGCTGCAATTGGTAGCCGATATTTTTCAGCACCTCATCCCCCACTAGATGACCTTGCCTGTCATTGATGTCCTTAAAATTATCACAGTCAAGGATTATTAAAACATCAAGAGTATCCTTGTCCTTATCATTTATGTGTTTTACCATCATTTCCCTCGCAGTTGTTGCATTATATAGGCCGGTCAACCCATCACGTTGGGATTTAGCAATTAATACCTCCCTTTCCTTCTCTTCCTCGCTAATATCCACTAATTTGCCAACAATGGAACAAACTCTTCCGTTCTCACTGCGCAGATAAGATAATAAAACCCGAAATGTTCTTACATCCCCATGGGAAAGAGGTAGTTTAATAATATAAGAGCCATCCTTCTGATTATCATCCCTTTGCTCTTTTAAAGAATCTTTAATGATTCCAATCAGGTCCTCCTTATTACTAAAAGGTTCAATTTCTTCACTTAATTTTTCCGCTAACTCCAGAACATCTGTTTTTAGTCGGTATTCAAACAAGTATTCATTGGATAATTGGGATAACAGCAGGTATTTCTTATTCTCCATTTTGTATCGATTATTGGCGTAGGTACTTGAAATTACAAGGTAGGCCATCACTAACATGATCAAAAAGCCTGATACGAATATCTCCGCCCCATAGCTGCCAATAATCATGGATGGAGTAATTCTTTTTTCAACCTGTGAAGCCACTTCTAAAATCAAGGTGTCCATTCGACTCATATCAATTCCGCCCAGGGCTTTGTTGATGATGGAGAGTAAAACCTTGTTCTCCTCCCGTATGCCCATGCAATAGGCCCTGTCCTCCTTGCCCGTGGGAATTGTGATAATATTTTTATAATTGTTTTGCAGCGTATAAAAAGCCATGGAATAGGCGTTGCCATAGCCATAGTCAGCAATTCCTGACTCCACCGCATTGATAGTCTCTTCCCTATCATTAAAATAAATTGTTTGCTCCTCTCGTATTCCCTCAGGCAAAGTGCCACCTTTGATAGCGGCATACCTTCTGCCTTCCAAACCCGTTGGGTTCAGTGATTTGTGATAAAACAGCACTGTTTCGGAATATAAATAAGGTACTGATAATGATATACCGGGGCTGCTATATTCCTGTGTTAAACCAATAGCAATATCAAAATCACTCTCTAGAGCAGCACTAATGGAGTCATACAAATAATATTCAACCGTCATTCCCGTCACATTTGCGATTTCTTTTAATGCACTTACCGCAATCCCTTTAATTTCACCTTTAGAATCTCTATAGTGAAGGGGAGCCCCACCCTCAATGGAAACAGCTTTAAGGGCTGTTCCACTCGCTAAGTAATCCTTTTCTGCTGGTGTAAAAGAAATTTCTTGCCCCCGTGCAGGCAGGGCTGAACTTAGTAAGATAAAGGCTGTCAATACAAATATTAATTGATATTTGTATAAATTTTTCGCCCTTTTCAAAAGTTTCACCCTTCCGATAAAAACATAATACGAAGCTCCCTAAATCAAATAACTATAAATAGATTCTTTTAAATTCTTTTTATAACAAATTCTATGGCTTAAGGTAAATACCCTGCAACAATATTGTACATGCATTAAGGAAGGTGGCAAGGGGACGTCAATCTTAAATTTATTGTGGTCTATAAGCCACCACTACTTGTGTCAATGGTAGCTGTGATATCTTCCCTGTTACTGTTATATAAAATTGTGTTACCTAAAAATATGTGGTCATCTGGGGTTTTATTGCCAGTAGGTTTTCTACTATGCTCAAACCTTTCTATGCTTTATACTGAAAAACTTATTACCTCAGATCCATAACTGTGCCGATGAAAACAGGTAAATTGGCGGAATTATCAATTATGGCATAAACAAAGGGCCTATCCAGTATGACAGTTTTTAAATCCATGACTGCACTCTCGTCCTTCATCGTAACCTTGGTTACCGCCCCGGCCTTAGTGCCCAGTTCATCCAAAGAAATAAAGGTCTTGTGCAAAACTTCGCCGATAAAGATATTGCCCCGGGTGGATTTACCTAGTTTGGCAAGATCAGCCAGACCTGAATCAAAGCCAAGGGGCATACCCAAGGCCTTTAAAATATCATTGAGCTCCGCTTCGTATTCATAAGTAAACTTAGGTATGGATACATTTACATTGGTATTTTCAGCCTTATTTATTGTATCCAATAGGACTTCACCGGTAAGAGCCCCAATATAATCCCCGATAGAGGTTCCTTCTTTTGGGAGCAATGCCATAAAGCTATATCTGTTTTCGTGATAAGGCTTTATAAACCCTGTTGCATTGCCACCGTCTAAATAAAGGAATTCTTCGGATCTCATAAAATCCGTGTTTTGCTTCGTACCGTCTATGACCACAAAGTCTCTTTTATAGATATAGCTAATAAGAGTACCATGATTAACAAAGGCAAGAGCTTCCCCTTAAACAATACATCGCCACATTTGTTCATAACCACCCACACCTTTCTTGGTATATTTACCTATATAGACTGGGATTCTTGAAATTTGTTGCAATGACCGATTTTCATTTTTAAAAAACCAGAAAAATCAGCTTTATTTTAGGTCTTCGTAATGGGTCCACATGCGAATGATAGAATTATTATTGCTGGCATTTGCAAAATAAATATAAACAACACCAAGCTGTTTCCAACCTGGTGTTTGATTAATGTTTGCATCTGGCTGACGGAGGCGGGGATTTCGTTATCTTTGGGCGATTCCCGACGACTCATACCCTACATCGTTATATGGTATATCTAACTTTCCCTTTTTATCTAGCTGCCTTAGTAAAACTGGGCATATCCCCATGGCTAAGTTAATCGCATAAGGCGTATATCTGCCTATAGGTATCAATACCCCTATCCCCTTGTCACTTACCCTTGTCACCTCTGCTAAACTAGGGCATAATTTCGTTAAATTGTGGATAGCCCTGAATGTTTTCAAATAGGAAGTTCCCTAAATTTGTGTAAAATATTGCCGCATAAGCATGATTCCCTTTGCCTATTCTAACGGGAACATGGCCTTCCACGATTGAATTGGGCTCTATGGAGAGAGGTAGCCCTTCTTTTCCAAGAACGGCAAGTTCCTCCTCGCCAAATTCTGTCATAATCCACTCGCTGCTGCTGATGAGTTTTTCAATTTTCATTTTTTCATCGGTTGTATTGGCCATCTTTATCTTTACCAGGGCAATAAAACCCTCGCCCTTTTCAAGGGGGCCAATTTTCTCATTTTCCACAACGGTTAATCCAGAAACCATCGCCTTAAATTTACCGTTTCCGATTAACTCTTTTGGGTAACTTGCAACCATAAACTCTAGGCCGTCATTGTCATTGGTTTTGAAAACACTGGAATAATTATCATAAGGGCTTGCATCTGATATTGTACATTCTTCTATGTGGTAAGGGTATGAAGTAGATGTTTCCACGCCATTTATATCTATATAAACAAATTTTGCATCCCCGTGGGCTGCGGTCAAAACAACCCTTTTTATTTCCCCGGGGGGAATGGAAATTGGCGCATTTTGCAGTTTAGAACCTGATATCTCATCCCCATCCCTGCTGCAAAGCGAATAGCCAAGATTCTCGTCCCGAATTCTAATGGTTTCATCACTGGTATTACCAATATCTATTACAAGCATGGAAGGGTTGGCGGTAAATTTTCGGATTTGGTATCTGAAAGCATCAAAGTAAACAGGAGTTAACATAAAACTGTTACCGGCAGAAGACATCTCATCCTCTGTAAAAGGGGTTTGTGGCTCCATAGTTAATTCTGGCAATTCGGCCATGGGAATAATTTTTATAGCCTTGGTTTCCCTTTCACCCTCTTCCTTGTCCTCCGCTTCACTCTTTTCTTCTCCTGCATCCCCCATGTCATTTATAGCAACAGCCCCTGAAGCCGGCGAATCATCCGCGCCAAAATTATCTTTTTTTTCATTTTGTTGTCCTAAATTTTTTTCAGTTCTAATGTTTGCAATTTCGTTCCCCTCTGGCTTTTCGACTTTTGTTATGGCACTAGATGAGCAACCGGATAGGATGAATAATGGAATTAGTAAAATAGCTAGCCTTTTTAGAATCATTTTTTCGCTCCTTGTATGCATTTTGATCAGCTTCTATATTCAACGTATTTTATGCAATTCCTTCCTCCATCACAGTGCCAAATCAACTTCCAACCTCCGTATTATTACATCTACATTTTTTTGATATTTTGTACGTCGAAAAAACCTACAAAAATACCCCGGGGCCGGGGGAAACCTCTAGTATTTTCATGCCAGGTCTAGGGTCTAACTTTGATATTATTTCCTCTATTTTAAGCCTTGAGGTTACTCTTTACTAAAAAAATAAAAAACCGAGTCTATTGGGGGTTTTGTCACTTCCAACCCCTCGTTGTAGTCAAAAATAAAAAATTTAGCATGTAGGGTTGTGTGATTGTAAACAGTTCCTCTGTCAACAATCTTGCTGATTGCCTCAATATCCGAAGATTTTCTATGAAAGTTTTCCAAATTTATATTGGTAATTAACTCTATGAATAAATCATCATTGGCTACCCCAAAAATATCTTCAACAATGTCCGTCTTGATAAATGGTGAAGATAAAACAATACTTTCCTCTGCCTCCGCACAAAGGGCCATAAAATCATTAAAAAATGGATATGTCACTACTTCAAGCACGGCTCCAACTCCTTCGATGTACTATAGATAACAGAAAGATAGTTGTTTGCATCATATAACAACTACAAAACAATTTCCATAACCAAAAGCGTTTATGGCAGAATGGAAATGTAGGTTTTGGCAGCTAATTTATGTAGGTCATATATTTAGCCAAGAAAACAAAAAACCACTTGCCAACATCCCCGAAACCCAAATACACTTCTGTATGTGGACATCATGTACGGGAGGTTTTAGGAGATGTTAAAAGTGGCTAAAATAAATTGTATCAGGTTTCTAGAGAATACAAAAGGGTTGTCATATGCGGAAATTTCAAGGTAGTTGGATGTGGATCCCCGTACGGTAAAGAAATATGTAGAACAAGAGGGTTGGAACCCGACAAAAAATCATGTTCACCAAAGAAAGGCGAGGCTAATGGATCCCGTCAAGCCAATTATTGATCAGTGGTTGGCAGAGGACCTGAAAAAAAACAAGAAATACAGGCGGCGTACCAAAAACTATTCGGTTTGATAACCTTTCTCCGGCAGTTAAAAAGATTTTAGCTGATGGAGGACTTCTTTAAATTTGCCTTTCATTATGGATTTGACTACGAGTTCTGTAACCCCCGTAGTGGTAACGAGAAGGGCCATTGTGAGGCGATGGTAAAATACACTCGGAACAATTTCCTTTTACCAGAGCCACATATTAATGATCTAGAAGTATACAACCGATCCCCGTGGCAAGCTACCGAAAACGATCGGCAACGCCTCCACTACAAAAAAGAAACATTAATAGATGACCTTTTCGATGAAGACAAAGAACAATTGTTAATGCTTCCTGCCAAAGGGTATGAAGTTGGCCATTATGTAAGGGCCAAGGCCGATAAGTATGGCAAAATCAATTTAGATAAAAGACTATACTCTACTTCTCCACGTTTTGCCTTAAGCAGTGTACTGGCCCGAATTACCTACAACCGGGTAGAGATTTTTGATGAAAACTACCGGATCATAGTGGCTCACAATCGGCTTTAGGGCAAGGAAAAGGAGCCAATGAAATGGCAGCCACACCTGTCATTAATGGCAAAGGGACCGCCGCACTGGAATATTCAAAGGTAAGGAAATAAAAGTTTATTTGATAAAACCTATATGATAAAATAGATATAACTAAAAAGACAATAATTGTATCTAAAACAAAAAAACGGGGATAGGGAGTGAAACTGTGAAACGCCTTGAAAGAATAGATTTATACCAAAGAGTTATTGATGAGTTAAGGCCTTTTGAGGGTGAAATGCTGGAACAAATAAAAGAATTTTACCGACTTGGGCTAACATGGACATCCAATGCACTTGAAGGCAATTCGCTGACTGAAAGTGAAACAAAGGTTCTAATTGAAGATGGGTTAACAGTTGGTGGGCGCCCCCTGAGAGATATGTTGGAAGCAGTGGATCATGCCAAGGCCTATGATTATATGTTTACTTTACTTGGAAATAAAGAAATTGCCGAGAAAGACATCCTTTATCTTCACAAGTTATTCTATCATAATATAGATGAGGGCTCTGCAGGAAAATATCGTGATGTACCTGTAATTATAACGGGGTCTAATTATCCTGTTGCAAAAGTTGAAAATATCCAAAATGAGATAGAAGACTTATGTAGGTGGATGAATGAGGGAAGGGAAAAATATCATCCAGTGGAATTTGCAGCTCTTCTCCATAAAAGATTTGTATTTATCCACCCCTTTAAAGATGGCAATGGTAGAGTTGCTAGATTATTAATGAATACATCATTGATACAGGATGGTTATTTACCTGCACTGATTCCTCCAATCCTGAGAACGGACTATATTTCACTCCTAGAAAAAGCACGTAGAGATGATAAGCCATTTATTAGCTTTATAGTAGAGAGAGAATTAGAATCACAAAAAGACTTACTAAGACTTTTGCAAATACCATTGCCGCAGTCGAAGTAGAACTGCAACGAAAATGGAAAGTTTGCACCCTGCACGTCAGGGACAGGCGCCGATGTACATATTTATATAAAGGCAAGATGGGATGTTACAATTATAGTTTTGCAAAACGATTTCCCTTGAAAAAACCTTCCCCCACCCTTAAAGGAGGGGCGCGACCGAAAACAGGTGCCTGTCCCCGATTCCCACTTCTTACCCCCTCATTTCCCTATTTAATGTTTCTTGAATATATTCCATGTTCTCCCACGCTAACGTTGCAATTGTATCTCTTAATTTTTCATTTACTATATTAAGGTTATCATTTTGTTTAACAATATGTTTGTGCTACTTTAAAAGATGAACTGTTGGAGGACATTTTAAGGCAAGAAGAAGAAAAGGATATCCTTTTGGGCATAAAAAAACCGCCAAGGGCATTTAATCCATGACGGTTTATAAAAACTGGGTATAAAAAACACCAATTATCTCTTGGAGAATTGTGGTGCTTTACGGGCTTTTTTCAGACCGTATTTCTTTCTTTCTTTCATTCTGGGATCGCGAGTTAGATAACCGGCTCTTTTTAAAGCAGGGCGAAGTTCTTCGTCCGCTTTTAATAAAGCACGAGCAATTCCCATTCTGATTGCACCGGCTTGCCCTGTGGTGCCACCGCCGTGAACCTTGACTAAAACATCAAAACGGCCTAGGGTTTCGGTCAGTTCCAGCGGTTGCCTTACAATCATCTCCAAGGTTTTTCTATCAAAATATTCATCCAAAACCCGGTTATTGATCAACATTTGGCCATCACCGGGAACTAAACGAACACGAGCAACGGCATTTTTACGTCTGCCTGTTCCATAATACTGCACTTGTGCCAAGCTAAATCCTCCCTTCCCTTAACCTCTAAATTCCCAAACTTCCGGTTGCTGAGCCTGATGTGGATGGTTATCATTACGATAAACCTTGAGCTTTCTGTACATTGCTCTCCCCAAAGAATTGTGGGGTAGCATTCCTTTAACAGCCAACTCAACAGCTTTTTCCGGTTTTTTTGCCATTAATGATTCATAGTTAGTAGACTTTAGCCCTCCGGGGTAACCGGAATGCCTGTGCCAATGTTTTTGTTGTAATTTGTTACCGGTCAATACAACCTTTTCAGCATTAATTACGATCACAAAATCCCCAGTGTCAACATGGGGGGTAAAAATGGGTTTATGTTTTCCCCTTAAGATCGATGCCACTTCAGTTGCTACTCTACCCAAGGGGCGATTAGCAGCATCCACCACATACCATTTTCTGACAACCTCATGAGGTTTAGCCATAAAAGTAGTAGTCATTAACTTCCCTCCTTACCATCTCGAATGGTTGTATCATTATCACCTGCCAACGGGGCTCTTGTCAGCGTTGATGAAAAATGCACACTAAAAACCACAATAATTATTGTAATTCACAGGCCCCCCAATGTCAAGGAGCAGGGAAAAAATTGATAAAAAAAGTGTTCCGTTGGTTGTAGAGTTTCACAGCCGGGGGCAATCTAGCAAATTGCCGAAAATAATTTTGGCTGCACCGTTGATAATTTTGTTTAAGCAGTGGTTATTTTTCTTAATAATACCACAAAAAAACTTGATTGCACAAGGATAACTTAAATGATAGCATATAAATGGGAAATTAACCAATTGTTATTGAATGTGCCGGTTACCGAGTTGACGCTACCGCTAAAGAGGAGGTGGGCTGTTGTCTAAACCATTGGTTGTGGCTAAAAACTTAAGCAAATTTTATCAAATGGGTGAAGTTACGGTTAAAGCTTTGCAAAATGCCTCTTTCGAGCTGCTGGAAAGGGAATTGGTAGTGATTCTGGGGCCCAGCGGCTCCGGCAAAAGCACCTTGCTTCATCTGATTGGAGGTATGGATTCCCCCACTTCAGGCGAGCTTTATTATCAGGAATACCCTTTGCACCTAGCAGACCAAAAACAATTAACCTCCTTTCGCCGTAATGAAGTAGGTTTTGTTTTTCAATTTTACAATCTGATGCCCAACCTCACCGCTTTTGAAAATATTAATTTATCAGTCCAAATTGCTGCTGACCCTCTTTCCCCTTCTGAGCTTTTGCAACAAATCAATTTATCTGATAGAAGGGATCATTTTCCTTCCCAGTTATCCGGAGGGGAACAGCAAAGAGTGGCCCTGGCAAGGGCCCTGGCAAAAAACCCCCGATTGCTTTTATGTGATGAACCCACAGGTGCCTTAGATCTCAAGACCAGTATTCAGGTATTAAAGCTTTTGAGGGAAACCTGCGACCATTACAATAAAACAGTGGTCATTATCACCCACAATAATGCCATTGCCAAAATCGCAGACAGGATCTTTATTCTAAAGGACGGAAACTTGGCAAACATCCAACATAACAAGCACCCCATGTCCCCCCAAGAGGTAAGCTGGTAATGCTTAAAAGAAAAATGCTGCGGGATATAATAGAAAATAAGGGGAATTATTTGGCCTGCGCTTGGATTATTATCATCGGGTTAATGATTTTTACCGCCCTTTCCACCCTGAGCCAAACAGTCCACCTAGCTCAATCCCGTTTTTATACGGAGCAAAACTTTGCCGATGGTTTCGCACAGGTGGCGGCTACCTCCCCCTCCGCTGTGGAATCCCTGAAGAAGATTGAAGGGATTAAAGAGATTCAGGGGCGAATCGTAAAAGATGTACTTCTTTATCAGCCTGAAGCAAAAGTAAATATCTACCTACGGCTGATTTCCTTTGACCCGGGATTAATTGCCCCGATTAACTCTCCCATGCTTCACCTGGGACAGTTGCCAACAACGGATGATTTAAACGCCTTGATTGATAATAAATTCTATGCTGCCCACAATTTGAATCTAAATGATACCCTGGAAATTATAATCGGAGGGAAAAAGCGTAGCATAGCAATTACCGGTGTTGGCTCCAGCCCGGAATTCGTCTATGCCCTTCCCGATGCCAGCTACATCTACCCC
>Ga0265293_10014172_pt1 | contig 10171 bp, 10 predicted proteins | sample Munlanlewell138R_FD_192505 | JGI IMG/M metagenome (GOLD analysis project Ga0265293, IMG submission 192505) | Leachate microbial communities from a municipal landfill in Southern Ontario, Canada - Leachate well 138R | ecosystem: Engineered > Solid waste > Landfill > Unclassified | place: Canada...
AGAGGGAAAAATCTCTGGTGAAGGATTAAACATTGGAGGTGAATGGGCTAACTCTTTATATGATATTCAAGCTAAGAAAATAGTAGAGCAATTAACAGGTGGAAAGGTAGAGATGATTGATTTGGGATTACCAGTAGAGAAATCAAAAGAAACTTTACGAATTGGAACCGATGCTTTTAATGCTCTTAAAAAATCAGACATAAAAGTTGGACAAGAATTTAATAAAGGAATAAGAGATAGTCAATATATCATTACCGACATTCTTGGAGATGGTAAGTTTAAGGCTAAACCTATTGAAGTGATGGGAAGTCCTAATTCTTCCCTATATGAAGAAACCTTTGACATCTCTGAAAAAACTACTCTCCAACCAGCACTAAAACTAACTCCTGAAATAAAAGCTATTATTAGAGGTGAAGCTCCTCAATTAAAAGTAGAGCAGAAACTATATCAAACACCATCACAAGGAAGTCAGGTTCTAGTAGAAACAATCCAACGAATTACAACTCAAGAAGCTCTAGCACAAGCTCAAGATTTTGCTATTGTTAGAGATACAAACATTCCAATTAAAGCAGTAGAAACAATCATAGAAAATCCAAGAGCATTTGGTAAATACCAGAAAGGAACTATTGAGTTCATCTATAATCCAGATATAACTACAATCCCTCATGAGATCGGACACTACTGGTTTGAAGCTATGCTAACAAAAGACCAGCAAACAGAAGTGTTAAGAGAGTATAAAGAATGGTTTATAAAAAACAAACCTAATAAAGCTAGACCTAATACAAGAAATGGTTGGGAAGAAGCTATGGTTCAGGATATGGCAAAATACTATTCTAAGAAATACACTAAAAAGAAAGGAAAGATTGAAAGGTTCTGGGATTGGTTTATATATCAAATCAAAAGAGTATTAAATAAGAATGACTTTATAGCAAGGTTTACTTACGATGTAAGAACTAAATCCATTGATAGGAATGTAAGCAAAAGAAAATTAGCTGATAGTCTAAATCAAACTGGAGCAATCAGGACAAGTGGTGGAATTATCCCAGATGAAACAAAGGGACAAGCTTTTAGAAGAAAGATACAAGATATAAATACAAGACTTGACACAACAGTAAGAACACTAAGGGAAGGTGGAGTCGTTATTCCAGAATCACAAGATATATTCCTTTCAAAAACATTGCTTCCAAGAAGAATCGGTGGAGCTACTGAAAAGTTTGCTAACGAAGTAATGAATCCACTTATCAACGCTATGGCTAAGGATGGTGTAGATCTTGATAATCTTAATCTTTACTTACACGCAATGCACGCGCCAGAAAGAAATAGAAAAATGAATGAACTAAGAAAAGCTGAGAACGATAAAAGAAATCGCCAGAGAGTAGTGCCAAAACCATATTTCCCAGTCGATGGATTATCAGGAATGACTGATGCAGAAGCTAGAAGTGTTATAAATACATTCAAGGAAATGGGAATAGCAAGTAAACTAGAAGAACACAGAATCAGTTTACAGAAAATATCAAAGGCAACACTATTATTCCAATTAAAAGAGGGATTATTATCTCAAGAAGAATATGATGCGATAAGAAGTTCTTATGAATATTATGTTCCATTAGGAAGAGATATAGAAGATAATGCTAAGGGGTGGGGAACTGGAAAAGGTGTTAACATTAAAGGAAAAGAAATCAAAAGAGCAAGGGGTAGCCAAGACTTGCCAGTACTTCCAATAGTTTCACAAATCTTTAACAGAATGAATACTGCTATTATTAGAGCAGAAAAGAATAGAGTTGCATTATCTGTAGCAAGACTAATCAAAGCTAATCCAAAAATTAAAACTAAGACAGGAAAAGAATTATGGACAATTAAAAGTGAGAAATATATTCCAAGATATGACTCTTTCGGTGAGGTTGAATATGTTGAACCACTAGGAGCAAGATCTCAAAAGCCAAACGAGATTGCTTTCAAGTATAAGGGAAAACAAAAATACCTTGTTATCAATGACCCACTACTTGTTAGAGCTTTAACAGAAGAAGGTAAATCAAAACCTATTCCATATCTAACAAGATATACTTCACTACTATCACGACTTGCTACTCAATATAATCCAGAGTTTATTATAAGAAACTTCTCAAGAGATATATCAGAATCTTTAGTTAATGTTATCGGTATTGCAGAGAATTATCTAACAAAAGAACAAACTAAGGGACTCAAGTCTGACATACTGAAAAGTATTCCTAAGTTATTCGGTGCAATATATGGATATAAATCAAGAAAAGAATCTCATGGAGCTAAAGAACTAATAGATGAGTTTATTAAAAATGGTGGAGAAGTTGGATACTTCTGGCTTGAAGATGAAAAAACATTAGACCAGAGATTTAAAAGACAATGGAGAAAATCTGCACCTAAAGGATTTTCTGATAAAATGAAAAATAAGATGTCTGATTTTATGGACTTTGTTGGAAATGTAAACTCAACGGTAGAATTAGTAACAAGGGTTTCTGTTTATAAGGCATTAAGAGAAAGAGGAATGTCAGCAAAACAATCTGCTCAAATAGCAGGAGATATTACAGTTGACTTTAATAAGAAAGGAGAATGGGGTGCTTTAATATCATCAATGTATATGTTCTTTAATGCTTCAGTTCAAGGTGCTGCAAGAGTATCTAGGTCAATAAAGTCATCAAAGAAAGTTAGAGTTATGACTGCAGCGTTATTCATAGGAGGATTCTTAAATGGAATCATATCTCAATTATGGGGCGATGGAGATGATGAAGATTATGATCATTTTATTCCTGACTTCAAAAAGAATACAAGGATTGTTTTTGCAGATCCTACTGGGAAAGAATGGACAGTATTCTTCTTACCTTATGGGTTCGGTTTCTTCTGGGCTGCTGGAAGAAGTTTTTCAGAAGTTGTTAGAGGTAAAAAAGATATATTAGAATCATCAGTAAATGTAACAAGAGCATTTGTTCAATCATTCTTACCAATAGATGTCATGGGTGGTTGGAAAGAATTTGTTCCATCATCTGTAAAACCATTAGTTGAAGTTGCTACAAACGAAGCTTGGTATGATGCACCAATAGCTCCAGATCAACCAGCATATCAACCAAAGATTCCAGAAAGTCAAAGATACTTTAAGACAGCATCTAATATGTCAAAATCATTATCAACTTGGCTTAACTCTGTAACTGGTGGAGATGAAAATAGAAGTGGAATTGTTGACATATCTCCAGAGTTTATAGATTATCTATGGCAACAATATACATCTGGTGCAGGATCTTTCATTGGTAATGTAGCAGAAACTGGATATGGAGCAATAAAAGGAGACATTAAAAAAGAAAGAGTTCCATTTGTTAGAAGTTTTGCAGCTGATATTAAAAAAGAATCAGTGATTAAATCTAATGTATATGATATAATAGATGAAGGAGCAAGAAGATTGTTTGATCAAGCCAAAAAAGATAAGTTCTACAAACAAGTAGATTGGTTAATCAAGAATGGATCTCTATCAGAAGATGAACAAGAAAACATTGACAAGGGGAATGAACTAAAGATAAACTTCTTAAAAGCACAATATAATTTTACATTAGGAGATAAGATTTCAATAGTTGAAGCACTAGAAAAAATGTCAGAGAAAGATGTTAACATTTTCTTTGAGAGCTTAACACCAAGACAAATTAAGTCAATTAGAACAGGTAAATAAAATAAAATGATAAACTTTAAAAATGGTGCTTGTGTAGACACAAGAACAGAAAAACAAAAAGAAAAAGATTATAACTTAAATGAGATAGTCGCTTCCGTAGATGCCGTAGATTGGAAAGAAAAGTCAGGTACAGATTGGCGTTCTTTTCCAGTACAAAATCAAGGTTCATCAGGTTCTTGTTTTATGGCAACAATAGCAAAACAAGGAAGTGTTTTGTTATGGCTTAAAGAGGGTGTTTATATTCCTTTTTCAAGAGCATTTTATCAATTAAGAAGTAACAAGCCTGCGAGTGGAATGATTGGAGTTGAGGCATTTGAAATATGGCGTAAAAATGGTTTTAATAAGTTCATACAAGAATTATTAGAAGATAACATTATAAGCAAAGAATTATTATATAATTTAACACATAAAAAATGAAAAAAGAAGATTTATACAAAAATACAGGAGTAATAATTAGAGAACCTTCCCAAATTGATTGGGTCGCTGGAAAGGAAACAGGAATTGCTTTTGAAAGCATCCAAAAAACTGGTCAATGGGATGAGTTTCTTCCTAGTGTAGAGAGTCAAAGAAATGCTCATTTAGACTTTTCTTCTTGCGTTTCTTTTTCAGCTACAAACTGCATAGAAATTCTATTAAATAGAATGATAATGACTATGGAGATGAGCTATGATAACCTTAGATGGTTAACAGATAATGGCTACATAGATTCTAACGATAAGGTTAATTTCAGTGATAGATTTACAGCTAAAATGTCAGGAACAACTAAAGAGGGGAACTATCTTACAAAAGTTGGAGATAGCATAAGAAATGATGGTCTTGTTCCTGAATCAGTTTGGGGTGTTGATGACTCAATAAAAACATGGGATGATTACTACTCTGAGATACCAGAAAACATTAAAGCTCTTGGATTAGAGTTTAATAAAAGATTTAAGATTAACTATGAATGGGTTTTAGCTGGTTCTCCTAACTTGAATAAGGTTAAAGAACATCTTCAACAAGCTCCCCTGCAATTAGCATCTGCTACTTGTAGCCCTTGGAACACTACTGAAATAATAGAAGGTTGCGGATTTACAACGAATCATACAACTGTACTTTACGGATTTACCGAAAACTACTTAAAAGACTTTGATAGTTATAATCCTTATTGTAAAAAACTAGCTTTAAACTATGGAATAGCTTATGTATTAAAATATGTATGTGAAGAAATAGAGCAGGAAGATAAGTTTAGCGAGTTTAAAACTATAATGAAATATGGAGAGCGTTCTAAAGAAATAGTAATGCTCCAAGATTTGTTAAAAGAATTAGGATTGTTTCCTTTAAATGTTGATAGTACTGGATACTATGGAGGAATAACACAGAGGTCAGTTATGTTTTTCTGCATTAAATATGAGGTCGCCAGTTTAACAGAACTTCTTTCTGTGAATGGAATGTGGTGTGGAAATAAAACTTTAAAGGAGTTAAATAAACAAGTTAAAATAATTAATGAAAAATTATGAACATTATAGAATTCTTATCAGGTAAAAAAACAACTATTGCTACTATACTAGGAGCAATCTTAGTGTATGTACAAGGAAGAGGATATATACAAGAAGATACTGCTATATTATTCTCTGCAATTATGGTTGCTCTAGGCTTAACTGCTAATGTAGCTACAGGAATGTACTACAAAAGGGTTGGTGGAAGAAAATATTAAACATACGAAAATATCGTACACTTGAAAAAGCAAAGACCGCTCTTTAGCGGTCTTTTGCAACATCTGCCATGGACACGACATTGTCCATATTTTTATTATAGCATAAAAGAAAAAGACCAACAAAATGGTCTTCTCCTAAAAAGATGTGACAAGCTATAAAGGTCGTTAAAATAACTTGTATCTTTATATTAACATATTAAAATTAAAAAGGGAATAGTCTATTCCCTTTCTCCGAAGATGTTTTCATCTTCATTAATAATATCGGTGATGTATGAAATGTTCGTAAACTGTGCTAAGCGCTTTTGCTTGTTGTCCCACATTAAAAATGTGCTTTGCTTGCTTGTTTTTTTCATCATTTCTATCATTTTCCTGACGTCGGGCAATTGATAAAATCAAGCAATGTGTCTTTGTAGATATGAGAATGCTGTTGGAGAATAATGTTCTCCTTTCTCGTAATCTCTTGCTCGACAATCCTATGGTGATACTGGCAAAGCCAAACTATCTGGTCGAAACCTTCTTTCTCTTTGAATACTGCATACTTGTAAAGATGATGACCTTCAAGGTCTTTCATACTTCCACAAATAGCACAGCCATTCTTTTTATACTTTAAAGCCTTTTGTTTTGCTTTGCTGGGTCTTCTTTTCCTTGCCAATCTTATCGTCTCCTCATTTTGTACTCCCAAAATGCTTCTTTGTAAATTTCGGGGTGCTGTCTTAGCAATTCCATTTCCTTTAGTTTGATTGCTCTGTCCAATCCTCGCTTGCAATCAAAGCATACGCTGATTGCGTGGTAGTCTGTTTGATGCGTGAACACTTCTTTGTTCATCACATAGTACTTTTCTACCTTTTGTCTAATGCCACATATAGCACAAGTCCAAACATCTTCTTCCATTTTAATCACCTTGTAAAAGAACACTTCGTCATTTCCTTTGTAAAGGATTAGAAGTTATACCTCAATTATCTCCACCTCAAACTGAGCCTCAACCAGTTTCTTTTTCAGCTTGTATAAAGCAGTCCTGTAGCCTTTTACATCTACAATTTCCTTTCTCCCATCAGCATATAATACAATAAAATCTGCATAATACTTGCAGATCTTTTTTCCATTTAATACAATTTGAAATGGTACTTGTCTCTCATATGATACTACTCTATCTTCTTCATTAGATGCTTTTTTTAATAGGTCTAGTGTTGCACAATACTCAGCTTCTTTTTTAGAATGGAACATCATTCCATTGTACTTAGTTTTCTTATTTCCATACTTAGATTTCTTTCTAAAAAATGTTGATTTCATACTTATATTATAACTTTTAACAAAATAAAATGCAAATGTTTTTGCCTAGATTGTATTGCTAGTAGTTTGACAAATATACTTCTAGCTGATATACTTTAACAAAGGTCGGAATTATTAGTTAATTTTAAAAAACAAATGAATAAAGAAGAAAAATTATCTCCTGAGATCTATAAAAAAGCTAAAACAGAGTTTGCTCGTTCAGGAGGAGAAGCAACATATAAAAAATATGGAAGAGAGCATTATGTTAGAATGATTAGAAAGAGATGGGATAAGAGAAAAGAAGATAAGAATTAAGACTAGCAAGAGGAGAAAAATCTTGACTTTTCTGTAAAACTAAGGTAAGATTGAAATATGCACAGGGTAAAACTAAACAATTTGATTGGCGAAAAAACACAGGGGTTGCATCTCGTATTCCTTTTGGAATATACCTGTGCATTGAGATGTGAACCTTGTGTTTTTTTGTATAAAAAGGTCGGAAGATAAAGATTGATTATAATCAGCAGACTTGGTATAATTAAACTATAACAAACCTAATCAGCAACAATGGGTAGTTATTGATTAGGTGGCTACCCATTTTTGCTATAATAATATGGAACAAAAAAAAGAATTTACAGGATTATTTATTCCTGCACACATAATAGAAGATGAAGATTTAACGCTTTCTGATATGGCTATATACTCAGAAATTGCTTGCTTTAACATCTGTTTTAAAACAAATACTTCACTTGGTAAAAGGTGGAAACTAAAAGCAAATACCGTTTCTAAAATCGTGTCTAAATTAAAGAAAAAAGGCTATGTAGAAGAGTTAAGTTTTAATGGAAGACAAAGAGAATTAAGAGCATTAAGGGATAGGCAGAGTAGGATTAAAATCCAAGGCAGGGTAGGATTTAAATCCAAGGCAGGGTGTGATTTAAATCCAAGTCCTAATAGAGATAATAATAAAGATAATAATATAGATAATAATTCTTATAAAGAAAAAGAAATTATAAAAGAAAAAGAAAAACCTATTAATTATAATTTAAAAGATAAGGAGTTAGCAGACTATATTTTTACAGAAACAAAAAAAAGGTATCCATTTACAAAAGATAAAACAGAAAAGCAAATGGAAAAGGAGTATGAAGAAATGAATAGATTACATCGTTTAGATGGTTTTGAGTACGACGTTATTAAAGCAGTGGCAGTTTTTAGCCAAGAAGATAACTTTTGGCAACAGAACATTAGGTCAGTTAGCAAATTCAGAATAAAGTTTGAGGAGTTGTTAATTAAAGCACAGGCAGAGATTAAAAGAAGAGAAAAATATAAAATTATAGAAATATGAACAAAAAAATAACAGATAAAACAATGTGCTTGTTAACAATGGACGGAATTGAAATATGGATTACCAAGGAACAAGCAGAGAAAATAAACAAAATAGTGCAGGATAAAAACAATAGATTTATTAAAATAGGAGATGAAAGAATAAACAGCCATTCAATTTCTGGCATTTACACAGGGGAAAGAATACGCCATTTAAGGCGGATTAAACAGGGCTGGTGGCAGTGTGAAGCTTGTGGAAGGTGGCACCCAAGGGGGGAGCAATGCGGGTGTCAGGGGGGGAAGTTTTAAAATGAGGCTTTAAAATGCGTTTTAAGCGTTTAAAATATTATAGATGATACAAACTACCCAAAAGATATTTAAATCGTTTCTGGTTGAAGCTAGGGGGCAAATATTAAAGATTTAGATTAAGATTACAAGTAGCAAATTAAGAAAAAACTACGAAGAAGAAAAAATCATTAAAAAATAATAAGTTTGTCAGAAAATGCTTTGGAGAAATTATAAATTATTTAAGTGAAGAAGAAATTGAAAGAATAATTGATGGTACATTAGATTGTAAGATATATAGAAAAAGAAAAAGCAAAAGGGGTTGACAAAAATGTACAACTCGTAGTATAATGGATTAAAGGTCGAGCAAATTAACAAATTAAAATTGAGATAATCATTTTCCAGCTGGAGGCAATAGTTCTTTTTAACTTATTATTGCAACAAAAAATGACCAGAAAACAATTTTTAAAAAAAATTAAAGCTACATTTTGCTAATTAAGGTAATACAGCTAAGGTCTCGCCTTCAGCCCTTAGCTGAAAGATGATTATCTCTTAAAAATGAAGTTATGAACAACCTAAAAGAAAAAATAGAATTATTAGAGACATTTGAAAATGAAATTAGTAAAATTGAACATCGGATAGATTTAATGAGAGACTTAATTAAGAATGAAAAGAACATAAAAGCAATTGAAGAGAGTATTCCATCTATCAAAACATCTGTTACTTTATTGGAAGATACAACTGTAAAGCATTTTACAGATCTCATTAATAAAGCGAAATATGGAATAGAATTGCTAGAAGCTGAGATAAAATTTTTAGAAAACGTAGAAAAATAATTAAAAAAAATTATGAACAAAGAAAACCACAAAATACTTGCAAAGCAATTAGCAATTGCAAGTGAATTAAAAGCCCCAAAAAATCAAGAAAATGAATATGGAGGTTTTAGATATAGAAGTTGCGAGGATATTTTAGAGGCGTTAAAACCACTTCTCAAAAAGAATAATGCTGTTTTAACTATTTCTGATGAGATAACAGTATTTGGAGAAGCGGAAGCACAAAGATTTTATGTCAAAGCAATTTTAACTTTAGTTTGTACTGAAACAGGTGAGAAAATTACGACATCAGCTTTTGCAAGAGAGCCAAAAGTAAGAAAAGGGATGGACGAAGCACAGATCACAGGTGCAAGTTCAAGTTATGCAAGGAAATATGCTCTAAATGGAATGTTTAGCATTGATGATACAAAAGATGTAGACACAATGGACAACAGAACGAGCACTGAGGTAGAAGAACTGAAAAAGAAAGCAAGTAAAATTAAAGATGTGAAAGAGTTAAGAAAATTTTACGCAAAGAACAGGGGATTAGGTAAAGAGTTTGACGAATATATTGTAAGTCTTGCAAAAAAATTAAAAGAAGAAAAGCCAGTTGAAAAGGTTCAGACAGAAGAACCTATAAAAGAAAAAGAAAATGAAAGTTAAAATACATAATATGGAGCAAAGGTCTGACGAATGGTTTGCTATTAAGAAAGGCAAGGCATCTGCTTCAAGAGCAAAAGCAATAGGAAATGGTGGGAAAGGATTAGAAAATTATGTGATAGAAATAATGGCTGAATACTACTCAATAGCTGAAAGAGAGAATTATATAAATGAACATATGCAAAGGGGAATTGAACTAGAACCGATAGCTAAACAAGTGTATGAGTTAGAACACGATTGCGAGGTTAGAGAGATAGGGTTTGCTGAATATAACGAATACATAGGTTGTAGTCCTGATGGTTTAGTAGGAAAAGACGGAATGATAGAAATTAAATGTCCTTGCGATAGAATATATTTAGGCATTCTGATAAACGAAAAGATTGATAGTGGATATGTATGGCAATGTCAGATGAATATGTTGATTCTAAAAAGAAAATGGTGCGA
>Ga0265293_10014173_pt1 | contig 10170 bp, 9 predicted proteins | sample Munlanlewell138R_FD_192505 | JGI IMG/M metagenome (GOLD analysis project Ga0265293, IMG submission 192505) | Leachate microbial communities from a municipal landfill in Southern Ontario, Canada - Leachate well 138R | ecosystem: Engineered > Solid waste > Landfill > Unclassified | place: Canada...
CAACAGGCTTTAAGAGAGCTAAAAATTTATGACAATCTGGTTCGTTTTCTAAAATATAAATCATTTCCTGTTTGAAATCTGAAAAATCTGAAATAAATTTTTCAATATAATAACTTTCTTTCAATCTTTTATTTTCAAAATTTTCTAAATAACAGAGTGGTTCTGAAACACCTACTTTGTTATCCCATAAAAACTTTGCATTGATATAGGATTTTTTTGCTTTAGATGGATTGTAATAATAAAACAGACTTTTTATAAAACCGGGTTTTTTGAATTTTTTCAGAGAATAAAATTCTTTTTTTCCATCAATTTCAAGCTCAACTTTTTTTAACTCATTTCTGACCTTATATAAAGTCTGACCTGAATTGAATATATTATTTATATATTCTATACTGATATTGAATTTATCTGACATTTTCACTTATTATTTCAACTAATTTTGCAGCTATATTTTTTTTTGAACTTATTTCAATTTTTTCTTTTTTATTTTTTGTGAAAACTGTAACTTCGTTATTATCACTTTCAAATCCTCTGTCTTTTTTAGATACATCATTTAAAACAAGCATATCAAGTTTTTTATTTTCAAGTTTTTTTAAAGCATTTTTTTCATGATTATCAGTTTCAGCTGCAAAACCTACTATAAATTTTTTCCCACCATATTTTTTTCCTGTTTCTTTTAAAATATCTGGATTTTTAACAAATTTAATGTTTTCTTCATCTTTATTTTCTTTTTTTATTTTTCCAGTGGCTTTTTTTTCAGGTCTGAAATCGCATACTGCGGCACAACTTACAAAAATATGGTTTTCTTTTATATTATTTAAAACCTCATCATACATGTCACAAGCTGTATTTACTTTTATAATCTTACAGTTTTCAGGAAGTTTTACAGAATTATGTGCTGCAATAATTGTTAAATCTGCCCCATTTTTAATAAATTCTTCAGCTAAAAATTTCCCCATCTTGCCAGAAGAAGGATTTGAAATAAACCTTACATCATCAATCCATTCTCTTGTTGCCCCAAGTGTTAATAACACTTTTTTACCTGACAGTAAATGTTTTTGAGCTAAAATCTCAGCAGAAAACTCTAAGATTTCTTCTACTTCAGGCATTCGACCCTTTCCTTCTACCCCGCATGCAAGCATTCCAGAAGCTGGTTCCATGTAATAATAACCATTTTCTACAAGTGCTTTAAGTTTTTTCTGAAAAAAAACATTATTCCACATATCTGTATTCATAGCTGGAATAAACACAATCGGTGTTTTTATTCCAAGTAATGTAGTTGAAAGTAAATCATCAGCTACCGATGAGGTAAATTTTCCGATAATATTAGCAGTTGCCGGAACAATAATAGTCAAATCTGGAAAATCCTTAAGACTTATATGGTTTATTTCTCTTTTTTTTGATTCCCACATTGTTGTATAAACAGGAGAATTTGAAATAGTTTCCATTGTAAGAGGTGTAACAAATTTTGTTGAATTTTCTGTCATGATAATTCTTATATTTGCACCGCATTTTTTCAACATACTTAACAGCTGTGGCACTTTTGATACTCCAATACCACCAGTTACTCCAATAAGTATGTTTTTATTTTTAAACTTTTTTATAAGTATATCTTCAAAAATAGTCATTTGTAGGGATCTGACCCCGCCTTTTCTTAGAATTTATATACTCTTCTGTAGGATTTGTATTTTTCTGTATAAATTATTCTTTCAACTGTATCATAAGCTTCATCAAGATTATCGTTTACCACAAAATACTCATAATTATCTATATAAAGCATTTCTTTTAAAGCATTAAACAGTCTTCTTTCAATAACATCATCCGGGTCTGTATTTCTGCCCACAAGTCTTCTTTTTAGTTCGTTATGGTCAGGTGGTGCAATAAATATCATTACTGTATCAAGTGGAAACTGACCCTTAATCTGAAGCCCACCCTGAACATCGATTTCAAGAAGAATGTTTTTACCTGCTTCAAGAGCATTTTTCAACGTACTTCTTTTTGTTCCATAAAGATTACCATGAACTGAGGCCCATTCTGCAAACTCATTATCTGCTATCATAGCTCTAAATTTATCATCACTGACAAATTCATATTCTGCTTTATCAGTCTCATTTGAGCGTGGATTTCTTGTTGTTACAGAAACTGAAAAATCAATATCATCATATTCTTTAACCAGTCTGTTACTTAATGTTGTTTTTCCAACACCTGATGGTCCTGTAATAACAATAATCATACCCTTACTTTTCATTTTCTTTATCCTCAAATCTTCCAGCTAATGTTTCAGGCTGAACTGGTACAAGTATAACATGGTCACTGTCTGTTACAACTATTGAACGTGTTTTTCTTCCACATGTTGCATCAACAAGTTTGTTAGCGGCTTTTGCTTCATCTTTCAACCTTTTTATAGGGGCAGAATCTGGTGAAACTATTGCAACAATTCTTTCTTTATTTACAAAATTACCAAATCCGATATTAATAAGTTTTGTTTCTTCCACTAAAACCTCCTGTTATTCAATGTTTGCTACCTGTTCTCGCATTTTTGAAACTATTTCTTTAAGATATATTGTATTTGTCGTAATTTCAACACTCTGACTTTTAGAAGCTATTGTATTTACTTCTCTGTTAATTTCTTGAAGAATAAAATCTATTTTCTTTCCTGTGCGTTCTTTTTTAAACTCACTTTTCAAAAGTTCAATATGGCTTTCAAGTCTTACTAATTCTTCTGTAATGTCACTTTTTTCAACATAATACAATATTTCTTCTTCAAGTCTTTTGCTTTCAAAATCTATTTCTTTAAATTCTTTAATTCTGTCAGTAAGTTTTTTTCTTATTAGTAATACATGTTCATCTTTAAAATCTCTAATTTCTTTGACTTTTCTATTTATATCCTCAACAGAGCCAGTAAAAAAATTTAAAAGTTCCTGACCTTCTTTTTCTCTGGATTTATCAAATTTATCAAACAATACATCCATCTGAGAAAAAATAACATCTGAAATTCTTATTTTCAGCTCTTCATCTGGCTCGGTTTTCAATATTTCAGGAAGTCTTAAAAAATCAAGTGGTGTATTTTTACCTTCACATAAAGTCAGATTCTGAATTTTATCAGCTATTTTACTGTAAGTTTTTAAATTATCCCAGTTTACATTTATTGCCCCCTGCTCATCTGTAAAATTGTAATCAACTCGAAGATAAATTTTCCCTCGAGAAATTGTTTTTCTTACAAGTGAGCTCAGTTTAAATTCAAGCTCACCAAGGGATTCATGCATTCTAATTCTAAGGTCAAGACCTTTACTGTTAACACTTTTTATTTCAAGCTTTACGTGTACACCATTTTCACTGGCTTCACACAAAGCATAACCTGTCATACTTTTCATAAAAAACTCCTAATATTTGAAACTGCTTCCGCCTATAAATTCTCTTAAAAGTGAAGTTGGAGGTATTTCTTCAATTGAAAGCTCTGCACTTTTAAAAAGTGATAAAAATTTTAATAAACTGTCTGCTTTTGCAAAATTCTTGTCATCTCTTGTAATTTCTTCAAGCAATGGAACTGCAAATTTTTTCAATACTGGTATTTCATAAAAAAGTGATGAGTTAAACATGATATCTGCACTTTCCTGGAATGGGAAAATATTTATTTCTTCCCCACGTCTTACAGAAGCCCATCTATCAAGTGTTTCGCTGGCTGGATAGTTTCTGAACTGATGATCTCTTACCATTCTTCTGATAAGTCGACAGTCTGTTGTAGAAATTCTGTTATAATCATCAAGACAAAGCTGAGTAAGTGGCGAAATATAAATTTTATATTTATTTTTTGAATCAATCGCGCTGGTAAGCTCATCATTTAATCCATGAATTCCTTCAATAATTATTATCTGATTTTCATTAATTCTGAGCGGATGAACCTCTTTAGACCTTTTTCCTTTAGTAAAATCAAATTTCGGAATTGGAACCTCTTCACCCTTTAAAAGCGCCACCATATGCTTGTTTAAAAGTTTTAAATCAAGTGAATGTATTGATTCAAAATCAAAATTTCCATCTTCGTCTTTAGGATTGTCTTCTCTGTTAACAAAATAATCATCAAGAGAAATTGTTACAGGAAAAAGTCCATTTACCTGCAGATGCGTTTTCACTCTTTTTGAAAATGTGGTTTTACCTGAAGATGATGGTCCTGCTATTAATATAATACGAACTTCTTTTGATTTTTTTGTAATTTCATCGGCAATTGCAGAAATTTTCTTTTCATGAAGCACTTCGTTTATTTTAATATAATCGCTTATATCACTGTTTTTTATAATCTGATTAAGCCTTCCCACATTAGTTATTTCAAGTATTTTTGTCCATTTTTTACTTTCCTGATAAATATCAAAAAGTTTTGTGTGATATTTTTGAGGAGTTATTGTTTTTGGATCAACCGGATCTGGGAAACAAAGAAGAATCCCAGCATTATACTGTTTCAAATCATAAATATCAATATAAGATGCATCTGGAACTAAAGGACCATAGTTTATATCAATATAGTCACCAAGTTTATATAAAGCAACTTTATCAAGATTTCTTACGTTTTCAAGAAGACGGACTTTATCAAAATATCCTTCTTTTCTGAAGAGTTCAATAGCATCTTTAATTAAAAGCTCAAACCTTTCAAATTCTTTACCTGATTTTATAACTTCATTCATTTTATCCTTAATCTGATTTACAACTTTTTCACCAACAGGAATATCTATTGTTAGGTCATAATAAAAAGCATTCCCAAGTGAATGATGAATTTCAAGTCTTCCGTTTTTATAAAGTTCTCTTACTGAATGAATCAGTATAAAAGAAAGACTTCTTTTGTAAATTTCTTTTCCATAAGTTGTCGAATATGTTAAAAACTCTATTTCAGAATCTTTTTTTATTTCAAAATCAAGTGTTCTGTGTTTATTATCAACAGTTGCACCAAAAACTTTTTCTTTACCTTTATAAAAATCTTTAACCAGATTTTTTAAAGACATTCCTTCTTCAACCTCTACTTTTTTTAAATTAACAATATTAATTTTTACCTTTTTTTTTGCCATAACATACTCCCTTTATTTTTTTAATTATTTTGAATTCCAACATAAACATAAACTTAAATTTAGTTTCAATCTATTTTTTTTCAAGGTTACCAAGCTACCAAATACCAATTTACCATTCTCTTTATCCTATCATAACTTTCTCTTCCGGCAAAGAGTAATGTTCTTTTTTTAAAGTATTTCCAACAGCTACTGCCAGAGTTAAAGGACCTAATCTGCCTGCAAACATCAGAATAATTATAATTAATTTTCCGGCATTACTTAAATATGGAGTAATTCCAGTTGATAAACCAACCGTACCAAATGCTGAAACTGTTTCAAAAATAATTTCTGTAAGCTCAAATGGTTCAGTAATACTAAGTAAAATAATAGCGACAAAATTTAAAAAAATTGAAACAAAGAATATTCCAGTAGCTTTATTAACAATTTCTTTAGGAATTTTTCTGCCAAAAGCGTAAACTTCCTGACTGTTTCTAATCATAGAAAGAAAATTTTTTAAAAATATGTAGACAGTTGTAATTTTAATTCCACCAGCTGTACCACCTGGCGCAGCTCCAATAAACATGAACAGAACAAATACAAGCAATGTTGCTCTTGTAAGTCCCCCAGTGTTTACAGTATTAAATCCTGCTGTTCTGGTTGTAATACTCTGAAAAAAACTCGTATATATTCTGGTTGAAAAACTTTCCCCATATAAAATATTGTTTTTTTCCAGTATAAAAAACATAAGTGCACCGGTTATTATCATAAAAACTGTAACATAACCCACCATTCTCGCCTGAACAGTTAATTTTTTCACAAAATTTTTATTTTCTAATTTTTTCTTAAAGTATGAATAATATTCAATCATAACAAAAAAACCTAATCCACCAAGAACAATAAGAGTTGAAGTAATAAAATTTATTAAAAAACTTGATCTAAATCCAATCAGTGAATCAGAAAATGTAGAAAATCCGGCATTACAGAATGCAGAAATACTATGAAAAAGTGAAGTGAAAATCAACCCCTCTTTTACACCATTAATATTAAATGCAATAACATATAAAAGAAACCCGACAAGTTCTATAATAATCATCATAGTTAAAACTTTTTTTAAAATAAACGCAGTATATCCGGGTCTGTCATAATCAAGCATTTTATTAATCATTGCTTTTGAAGAAAAATTAAGTTTCTTACCTAAAATTGCTGCAAAAGACATTGAAAACGTCATCAAACCCATTCCACCAAGCTGAATCAGAATCAAAATTATAATTTGACCAAATAAAGAAAAATCATTTGGCGTGTCTTTAACAATCAACCCTGTAACACAAGTAGCACTTGTTGCTGTAAATAATGCATCAATCCAACTCAATTCCAAAGAATATGCTCCGGGTATTTTTAAAAATAATGTTCCAGTAATAATAATTAATACAAATGATAGAATAAGAATAAAAGCCGGATTATGTCGGAAAAATTCAAACACTAGATGCTCCCGAACTGATTAATATCTTCGTTTTTACCAACAGCTATAAGAATATCTTCTTTTAAAATAATATAATCACTTGCAGGAACCATAATTTTTTCCTTGCCATCACCATTAACTTTTTTTATGGCTACAACGTTAACATTATGTTTAACACGTAAATTAGCTTCAATAAGACTTTTTCCACGGATTTCTTCAGGAGCCTTTATCTGAGCAATACTGTAACCTTCTGAAAATTCAATATTATCAACAATAGATTCAGCTACAATTGAATTTGCAATCCTTATACCCATTTCTTCTTCAGGCATAACAACTCTTGTTGCACCAATTCTTCTTAAAATGTTTTCATGTAATTTAGTTGTTGCACGAACAATAATTTCTTTAATATTAAAATTTTTTAAAATTGCTGTTGTCAGAATATTATTTTCAAGACTTTCACCAATTGCTACAATGGCAACATCAAAATCATTTATTCCAAGTGCTTTAAGAGATTCTTCTTCAGAAGCATCAGCTATAGCAACATGAGCCACTTCGTCTTTGATATCTTCTATTATCATTTTATTTCTGTCAATTGCTAATACAGACAATCCTTTTTTAGACAATGTTGTAGCAACCTGAACACCAAACCTTCCCATACCTATGACAACAAACTGTCTTTTATCAGCCATAAAAACTCCTTAGTAACTGTTATTGTTTGTTTTTAACAAACAAGGTATTGTTCATCTTTGATGAACAAGTTATTAATACTTCGTATCAAGTTATTGTTTGCTTCTCAAACAAATTATAAACAAACTCTTATAGAGTAATTACTTGTCGAAGACAATTACTTGTTTGATGATTACATCAAATAATAACTTGATTTTTTTAAAAATCAATAACTTGTTGCGTAAGCAACAATAACTATCTCTATTCCCGTTTCTCTCGCGTGCCATTCGCGATTTATTCGTCGCTCCTATTATATCAAATTTTTACAAATATAGTACGGTTGTTGGTAAAAATGACTTTACCTAACACTTTTTTGATTTTTTTTACATATTTACACGCCGTATAATCTACAGGAATTGAACCTCCTTTTTTTCCTTCAGAATTAATTGCCGCATACCAGGCAGCTTTAGCCAGTAAATCCGGTGGTATCTGACGATAATCCCTTTCAACAATAATATGACCACCATGTAGATTTTGAGCATGCAGCCATAAATAATTACCTTTTGCTACTTTTGAAAGAAGAAAATCATTATCCTTTGCACTTTTTCCAACATAAATTCTTGTATCTTTAAAATAAGTTATTAATACGGTTCCAAAAATCTTTTCTCTACTCTGTTTTTTTTCCTCAATGATATTTTTTTCTGGAATCTCTTGAGAATTTTCAACTTCTGAAATTTTATTATCTATTTGATTAATTTTATATTCAAAAGCTTTTTTTCTTTCTTGAGTAATTTGAAATCTCTTACTTTCTTTTTTGTATAGCGAGTAAAATCTTTCAATGTTTTCTGTAAAAGTTAAATTTGGTTTTAATTTTATTCCATCAAATTCTTCCAAATTTTTTTGTGATGACTCCACACGGTAAATATTTGATTTTAGAAAATCGCCATTTGATTTGTATTCAAAAGCCAGCTGTTGAATTTTTTCAACTTTTTCCAGACTTTCTAATTTTTTAATATAAAAATCTTTTTCACTGTTTAATTTTTTTAAATAATTTTCAAGTGCTGCAGATTTTGATGTTTTTTCTTTTTCAATAAAATAAAAACTGTTAAACAATTCCGAATAAGAATTAAACTTTTTAATTGCGTAATCAGAAATTTCAATATAATCAGGAAAAATATTGTTCGGTTGTGAATCTAAATTATAAAGACACGGCTTATCCATGTTAAGAAAATTTTCCAGAGTATTAAAACCGCTTTTTAAAGCCAGTTTTGTTGAAATTTTTGAAAACAGTCTGGAATTTTTAAAATCTATAATACCATTACTATCTGTGACAGGTTTTGGATTTTTTGGATACTGATAAATCGCACCAGTATCAATTATTCTATTTTGATTAAAAAGGGTTTCAGGGGATAAATTTAAAATATTCCCTCTTCCTTTTTGTCTCTCTTTTCTTTTTAATTTTAACGCAATTTTAATTCTATCATCTTCATCCACCAGAACAATATTGGAATTTTTTCCCATAAGTTCAATTATTATTTTTTTAAAACCAAATTTTATTACAATAATTCTATCAAAATCCACAGTGTAAATTTTTTCAATAAAATCATTTTCAAGAATATTTTTAACACATTTAACAAAATTCTGCGTATTTGGAGAGATTTCTTTTTTTTCGATGTTATGATTGCCTTCTATTAAAAAAATCGATTGAAGACCATAATTTAAATCAAGTAAAATTTCTTTAACTTCTTTATTATAAAAAGAAAAAATAAAAGCATTGTTATCCAATGCTTTTATTTTCTGAAATTTAAAACCATATAACTCTTCATTTAATTCTTTTGAAATATGCCAAAACCCTAACCCATCAATGATCATAGTGGGGTCAGATCCCTACAATTGAACTTTTTTTCAATTATACTTATATTATCTTTAAAAAATTTATCATTTGTTATTTTTTCCTCAACACGCTTTTTAATAACCGAAACTGAATGAACTGACAAATTACAAATCGAGCCTATTTCTTTTTGTTTCAATCTTGAATATTTTGAAAGAATATAAACAGTTAAATGTTTAACTTTCTTATTTTCATCGAAATTATTAATTTTGAATATTTTTTTTATACCATTTACAATATTATTAACTCTCCTTTTTTTATCCATGTTTAAAGATTTAATTTCCGAATCTTTTGATTGATTAGAAATTAAGATTTCAACCTGTTTAATAAAACTTTCATCCCCTATTGCAGTTTCTTTATATAATTTTCTTTTGTAATCAAATTCTTTATCTTTATCATATAAGCTGTGATACACAATAAATTTTTTAAGTGCAATATCAATTTCGTCATTAAGTTTTTTTAAAACAACCTGTTTGTTCAAAACTGGTATGTTATTGCTATGAATATAATCATTATAGCTACTCCACTGATATAAATCGATTTTTTCAACAATTTTATCTTTTACTGGATTATTGTGAATATATTTTATAAGATTTAACAAGTAATTCTCAGAATCAATCAATATAGATTTATATCTTCCTTGGAACACATGACCAACTATTTCATGCTTTATTTTGAACCAATTTGAATATGAAGTATTTAAAACATGCATTGCTTTAGATAAATTACTTTCATTTGTTTTTATTAATAAATGATAATGGTTTGGCATGAGACAATACGCAAATAATTCAATGTTAAACTTGAAAAACACCTCATTAAATTTTTCAATAAATTTTAAATAATCAGTAGAGCTATAATACAATTTAATTTTTTTGTCCCCTCGTGCAAATACGTGGTAACATCCACCAGGGATTTCTAATCTTAATGGTCTTGCCACTCTCTACCTCAAAATTATATTAAACGGACTGATATTTCTATCAATCCGTTTAATTATACTTATATTTAGTTCAATTGTAGGGATCTGACCCCTCCTTAAAGAGCTTCTGGGGCTTTGTTTATGCAACCTAAATATTTTAATTTTCTCGAAACTACACCTTTAACCGCTTCACGAGCTGGTGCCA
>Ga0265293_10014174_pt1 | contig 10170 bp, 9 predicted proteins | sample Munlanlewell138R_FD_192505 | JGI IMG/M metagenome (GOLD analysis project Ga0265293, IMG submission 192505) | Leachate microbial communities from a municipal landfill in Southern Ontario, Canada - Leachate well 138R | ecosystem: Engineered > Solid waste > Landfill > Unclassified | place: Canada...
CGTAAGCGGCGGGAAATGCTGATTCAGGAACGGCTGGCACTGTGCAGCAGTAACGCCCATATCACCTGGAGTGATACGGCAACGATGGCTCCGGGTGAGCGTAGGACGATCCTTCGTCTGTTGCAGGAACAGGCGGAAGCTATGCGGCGGGAGATGAGGGGATAATCTGTGGCCAAAGTAAAGTCAGAATATCTTTTCTACATGGGGTTGATGGATAACATCACCAAACCCATGCTCGCTCTCGCACGTGCAATCGACCATGGGATAGACAACATTGTTGAAAACTTCTCCAGAGGTGCATCTTCCGCTAATACCTCACTAAACTCTATTAGTAAGTCGATAGGTAGAAACAATAGTACATTTTCTCAGTGGGCTAAAGCAGACTGGATCAGAGATACTAATGAACAGGTTTCTATGTTCGCTGCGAATATCAACGCATTCGGCAAGGAGGCCAACAAGGGCTTCGCCATGCAGTTGCCGCGTCATCAGTTGCGGCAGATACAAGAAGAGGCCTTGAATACGTCGCTCAGCCTGGATGATGCTCGCAAAGGATTTGCTGATCTCTACCGGATCAAGGGTGTGGATGGACTTATCCTCGGAATGAAGGCTTTGGCCGCAAGTGCTGGCGGGGTTACCACCAATGCAATGATGGATCGAATTTCTGCCGGATTCAGCACGATGGGAAAGAAGATGCTGATGGATGTGGCGGAGGCGTCAGGGGATACGTTTATTAAAAGTCTTGGTGAGCAGGTTCGTCGAGGAGTCCCTGGTGCTCAGAATGCCTTGGTTAAAGCATTATCTGGCAAATTGATTGCTGAATCGAGTGCTAATACCCCACAAGTTTCAGGAGTCTTCAAAACCTGGTGGAGCCGGGTCAACCAGGCCCACCATCAGGCTGGGGAAGAGGCAGGAAAGAACTTCAGATCAAAAGTTTTAGAGCCTCTGTCTTCTGGTCTTGCCAATATGGGCATGAAGGTTATTAACAGCAAGGTCGCCACCGCAGGGAAGGGTGTAATTGATGGGCTGAAAGGATTCGTCTCTGGTTTGGCAATACCAGGTGCCAAGAGGCCAGCCGTTACTGGTTCTTCCAAGCAGGGAGGTGGTCTCGGCGGCATGGCCACCACTGGATTGTCGAACCTACTCGGAAGTATTCAGCCGATGATGCTGCTGATCACCGCCCTGGAGCCGGTGATCAACTCATTGAAGAACATGCTGATGCCGCTGCTGAAACCGCTCCAGGACCTGCTGCTCGGCGTCGTCTCGGCACTCCAACCTCTGGTTGATGCTCTGCTTCCGCTCATCAAGAGTATATTCGACGCCTTGAACCCGGTGATTACCTCGCTGGCCAGCATCCTGGCGAACGTACTCGGATCAGCTATTCAGATGATCACGCCGATAATTATGATCGTTGCCAATGTTCTTGGGACACTGCTTCAGGTTCTAGTCCCAATCATCCACATCGCGTTGCTCCCCCTGGTGCTGCTGTTCAAGGTACTCGGAGCTATTTTCTCTGCGATCCAGCCCATTTTCGACACGCTTAATCAGATGTGGGGAGAAATGTCCGGACTGTTCTCTGAACTGATGGATGCCTTCATGCCGCTGATTGATATGATCATGCCGTTGTTCACCTGGCAGATCAAGCTCGTCAGTTGGCTGCTGATGAAACTCTTCGAGCCAGTTCAGGAAGCCATTGAGGATTTCAGGGGCAAGATGCAGTGGTTTACTGGCCTGTTCACCAACTTCCCGGCCCAGATTAAAAAGTTCCTGGCCGGGCTTCCGTGGCCGTTCAGTCTGCTCTTCGGCGGCGGAGAAGGGGAATCTCCGGCACCGGCACCGGAAACAGGTGTTGAGGTCGCTGCTGCACCGACAGAAAAGTTCACACCTGCTTCGTCAATCGCCCCAGGTGCCCAAGAGTTACAATTCCCCCAGGAAGACAGTATGGCCCCAGAGCCGTCACCGCAGCCAACAACAGGCGGCGGTTTTATGGAAACAATGATGTTTCTAAGTCCGATGGGGCAGATGATTCGCATACTCCAGTCATTAAGGGAGCAAGGTGACCGTCCGAAGCGAGACAGCGAGTGGGCGGCGGTACTCCGTAAGCTGGAAGAGCTTCGTAAGTCCGTTGTCAGCAGTGGCCGTGAGAATAAACTGAACCCGGAGTTGCTGCGGGACCTTAATCCGCTCATTTACGGCATCGCTCGATTCCTGAGCCAGTCCTGATCGGAGGCACTATGTCTGGCCTTGATGTCACCCTGATCTTGACTTGCGGGTCACGTCAGATCAGACTTCTTCCGCCGGATTACAACGAACGTCAGCTAAAGCATAGTTACCAGTCGGAGTTTGAAGAGATAGCTGCGGAGTTCAGGACTCACCCGTCTAAACTTCAGTGGAAGAAAGGTAAAATTCAGGATGTTGTAATTCCCGGCGTTCTGGTTGTTGGCGTCACTCCTGGGACCGACAGCCCACAACAACTGGTTGGCACAGTGGAGGCGATTCAGGACATGGGCCTCCCCGTACGAGGGCGGAACTACCTGGAGGTAGTTCATATTGCTATCGTCGCCAACGGCCGCATGTGGTACAGCAAACGAGGATTCCTGAAGGGTCTTGAGGTTACCTGGGGAGGGCCGACGGCGGAGAACGGGATGCCATGCAGTGCAAAATTAGACATGACATTCTCTCTGACTTACGTCAAAGGTAACTCCTCGCAGAATGCCCCTGATGACGCATTGCCGAAGAGGGGTTTCTCCTTCTCTAAGGGATGATTAGATGAGTAATACAAGCAGATACGTATTTACTAGATTGCATAAAGATAATAATATCAGACCAGGAGTTATCAGGCACGGACCATGGCAGATGCCTGCCATCGACATGTCGGATTACACCGAATACCAGGTGACCGATGCCTTGGCCATGCGGATTGATCTGATCGCCTACCGAACGCTCGGCGACTCTGAACTCTGGTGGGCCATCGCCCAGGTGAATAACATCCGCAACCCACTGCGTGATCTGGTGGCAGGAACAATACTTAAAGTCCCTCGTCTGGACGCCGTGATGGCAGCCCTGGCGGAGAGACCGACAGTGACCGAGGTGTCAAGAGAGTAATGCAGAGAGATGGAGCTTTTATCTTCGAGATGCAGGTGGATGGTAAACTGGTACCTATCCAGCAGGAGACACTCACTCTGCTTTACTCTGAGAGCGTTTACGGTCTAGCCGTCTACGAGTTGAGTTGTCTGTCATCTGAGTTCGCCACCTGGGACAAAATCGTCACCCAGAATGATCGAATCAACATCAGACTCCGGTGGGGTCTGGAAAAAACCTCCGGACGTGTCTGGAGTAACTGGCGGTCCATTGTGGCGGAAAACATCAAACTCACCTACTTGCTGTCCGGGGTTAAAGTTGAAGCATCAGGAACGTGTGGCGGGATGAAGGTGATGGACATCTGCCATAAGAATGTGTTCTGCCGCAGAACAATCTCAAGCATGGTTCGAGAAATAGCCAGGCAGAACGGTATGAAAGTTGACGTGGTGGACACAAAAGATCAGTACGATTTCTATCAATGTACGATGAAGGACGGGCATTTCCTGTATAAGCTGGTTCCGCACGCTGTTGATCAGACCGGAGTAGGAGGTTACCGGTTCTTCGTCCGTAATGGAGATACTCTGGTATTCCGCCCGCCGGGACTGGCCTCTGCTAAACTTCTAGGGGTGTTCACCAACGATCCCCGCCAGGAAGGACCAGGGGTTGTCGTCGTGGATCAGTTCACGGCGGAGATCAGGCGAGTATTCCAGGCTGACGAGGATCACGGCTCTGTCGAGGTCCGGGGATTCAATCCGCTGCGTAAGCAGAGTGCGGTATTCAACGCCCGGGAAGATACTGTACAGTACGAACGACTGGCACGTAATTCCTACCTGCCGCTGCCCACGACTTCAAGCATCAGGCTATCTGTTCAGCCTGACCTCGGACAGTCGAGTCCTGGTAATGTTCGAGAAGAGGCTACCAGTCGTTGGTCGAGAAACGCTCAAAGTCTGTTCCGGCTATATCTGCGGGTTCCTCCGATCATTGATGCTGAGGTCGGGCAGGTAATGAAGATGATTAGTCTTGATGACCGTGGGCGACCACATTGGACATCAGGAACATGGGGCATTTACGAGGTGGTGCAAGAGGTTCGACCAAACGGCACAACATCATTTTTGGGAATGGAGCGTCGAAATTGGACGTAAAAGAACTTCATGAGGCTGGGCTATTCTTCGGCCTTTACCGAGGAATCGTCAAGTCTAACGACGACAGCGGAGAGAATTATCCGTATCTAGGACGGGTGAAGATTTACGTGCCGCAGGTTTACGGTGAACAGATTGAGGATCGCGATCTTCCATGGGCCTCACCATGTTTTTCAATTCCGGCAGGTAAAAAGACAGACCAGACGCCGTACGGCATGTTCTTCCAGCCGGAAGTAGGCAGTCCAGCCTGGGTGGCTTTCGAGCATGGTGACCCCCGGAGGCCGGTCTATCTTGGTGGCTGGCTTGGTCAGGAAGACTTGCCGAGGCAGTGCCGTGAGCTTTACACTGGAACATTCGTCATCTTCGACGGGTCGAAAGATGGCCAGAGGTTCATGATGGTACGTGAAGACCGGATCGAGATTGTCGCCAACGGAACGACGGATAAACTCTCCCGGATCACCCTCCGACAGGATGGTCCTCTGGAGGTGATTTGCGACAGCGAGGACTTGCTGATCAGGTCCTACGATGCTAAGGTTACGCTGCTCAGCGGCAGGGGGGTCAATCAACAGAGCATTGAGATCGACCCGACACCAGGGGCCGAAAGCACAACAATCAGGGGTAAACGACTGGTGCTTGAAGGTACAGACGTGGAGGTCAGAGCAACGAACGATCTGAAGTTTTCGGCCAGACATGAGGCCACGCTGTCCACGCCAATAGCCAGAGGCTTCGACCAGCATCCATAACGAGGTAATAAAATGGCAAAACAAAACCGCTGGTCAGATATCGCATATCCCTTCGGGAGCACACTCTCGGAGTTTGTTCAGCCGAAGGACGACCTGGCTGTTCTACGCACCTCTATCATTAACATCCTGCTGACCAGAAAGGGTGAGCGGGTGATGCGTCCGGAGTTTGGCTGCGGACTGCCCGACATGCCGTTCGAACCAAACGATCCGACCCAAGTTGCTTTGATTGAACAGGAAGTACGTGACGCCCTGGAGCAGGATGATCGGATTGTCCTGTTGGAGTTCGGCCATGAAATCAAGGATCATGAACTGCGGTTGACCATGACATTCTGTCCGACAGGAGAAGAACAGAACCTGCGACGACGACTAAGTCTGTCGTTCGGTGTCAGTGGCTCAGATATCAACGTGCTTGGTTTGTAAGGAGAAAGTGGCATGGCCACGCCGAAAATCAATTACACCTCGCGGGACTTTCCGACAATCCTTCAGTCGTTCGAGAATTTCCTGAAGACGAAGTTTCCAAACGACTGGAAGAATTTCTACCTGTCCGGTATTTCCACCGGCTGGTCTGAATTGGTTGCCTACGCATTTTCCGTCCTGAGCTATTACGAGGACGTGATTGCGAACAACAGCTATCTTCCGACGGCGATGGACCGGGAGGCGGTGATTGCAATCTGCAAGCTCGTCGGATACCGCCTGCACCCGGCAACCGCTGCCTCCGTCGTCTGTATCGCCCGGCTCTCCAGCGGCGGCGTCTCCCCGGAAAATACAGTCATCGCCGCCGGTACAACGGTTGTTACCGACAAAGGCGTCACCTTCTCCACCTTGACGGAACAGATGATCCATCAGGGGTCAGTATCAGCCGAGATCACCCTTCATGAAGGAGCTTACCAGACTGATCAGTTCGTCGGCCAGGCGACCGGCTTCCAAAAGTTGATCCTCAGCAGACCTGCGGCGGTCAGCAGTTCTCTTCAGGTACTGGTTGACGGTGATCCGTGGACGGAAGTCTCCAGTCTTGTCCTGGCAGGTCCGGAAGACAAGAAGTTTGTCATCGAGTATGACGCTGATGATTATGGCACGCTGATCTTCGGCGACGGTACCACCGGAGCCACGTTGCCGCTGAACAGCGAGGTCGAGGTTACCTATCGTGTCGGGGGCGGCGTGGCAGGGAACATCGCGGTCGGGGAGATCAACAAGACGGTGACCGGCACACAGGCAGGAGCCGGAAATGTCCAGGTCAGTCTGATCAACGAAGAGCCTGGTTCAGGCGGGGAGGATCGCGAGACTATCGAGCACGCCAAGTTTTGGGCACCGGTCTACGCCATGACCAACGGCCGGGCTGTGACCGAGGCGGACTTCGATGCTCTGGCAACGGCATTCACCAGTTCCGGCGGGCAGAAAGCCGCGTTCGCCAAGGCCAAGTTACACCAGGAGATTCCGGAGTCGAACCTGGTGGACCTGTTCATCTGGGGCAGGGACAGTCAGGGGGACATCACCGTGCCATCCTCAGCCTTGAAGACCGCCCTCCAGGATTACTTCGACAACAACGGCCCTGGTGCTGTTCGGTTGATATGTCTGGATACGCTCGTTCAGGACGGCCTGATCCTCTACCTCGACGTGTCTGTTGAGGTCTCGGTCGAAAGCCATTACTCATCAACCACGGTTCTAGCCCAGGTTCGCCAGGCTATCTCGGACCTGTTCACTACTCCTGAGAATGTGCCTGGTACGACATTCCGATTGTCCAAGGTCTATAACGCGATCCATGGAGTGGCCGGGGTCAACCACGCCCTGGTGAACGACATCACAGCCTCATACAAAACTACTTCGACGCTGGCGATCCTGGAAAACGAACAAGTTTCTACCACAATCGCACTGGAGCGTGACCTGCCGCTGGTCGAACGCTCACTAGTGATTCAAAGCATCGGACAGAGTTCGACGATGACTATCGTTGACGACGGCCTTGGGCACCTGACCGGGGATATCGACGAGGCGGGCGTCAACACAGTGAATTACACCACCGGTGAACTGTCGTTCAAGTTCTCCAACGGGTACGCCGGGGACTACCAGATCAGTTACCGACGAGTGGTCGGCTACTCCAGAAGCGATCTGGTGATGGCCGCCCCTGCCCTGGAGATAGGGGATCAGCTGCATGGCCGTGTACACTACCCGCCGATCCTTCCACGTTATCAGACCAGCACTCACGGCATTGCGTTCACCAACACTGTGGCTGGCGGAACAACGCAATACGTCTGGGACAAGGACGGTGATGGGAAGCTGTATGACAGCCAGGCAGTCCTGCGGGGATGGATTGAGTATGAAAGCGGGAACTTCGAGTTCCAGTTTCCAACTCTGCCGGTTGAAGGGTCGTCGATCTACGCGGCTTACACCCAGAAACTCCGGACTCCTAGCGAGGACATTCCGGTGGAGAAGAATCAGATCGCGGTTGCTGGTCTGATTACCGCTGCTCTGCCGTAACGAAAGGAAGATCACATGCTTTGCTCCGTTTGCAAGGTCAACGACAACTGGATCAACCTGACGATCCTCTGCACGCAGGACGACGGCCAGGGTTTCGATCCGGACGCCGTGGTGGCCAACGTCTACCAGGTTTCGCAGACTGACGGCTCGTTATCCCTCGTGACTTCCCTGGGAGTCAACGGGGTGGTCACACTGACCAAGCTGCTCGGCGAGACCGGGCTTTACGGGGCCGGGGTCAACACCTCCTCCCTGGAACACGGTCGGTACGTTGTTTTGTTCAAGATCACAGAGGCAGGTACGACATACCCGGTGATGGAGACGTTCGATGTCAATGGCGGCCTGGAGTCTGCCGTCGCTGTCTTGATCGGTAACGCGGTGTACGATCAGCAGACGAAGCTCTGGCAGGTCTATGCCCAGGATGGACAGACGATCATCGCTCAGATCACCCAGGCTGGAATCGGTATCAGGACCGGAAGCCAGATCAAAGCAGGAAGGTAAATGACTGCCCCGTTCGACCATTTTCCGGACAACCATTTTCCGGGCAGTCTGCCTGTCGGGCCTCTGTATTTCCCCTGGGGGTATTGGCCGGAGCAAGCCTCCTGGGTCCCGGAGTGGTCTCTCTACCAGATGCTGCCCCAAATCAGCCAGGCCCAGAGCCTGTATGCCTCCGGTCTGACTGAGGAGGGAGATTACCTGCGGAGCGTGCTTCGCAAGCTGGTGGACTGCCTGGACGCGGAGTGCTTGACGCTGTTTGGTGAATTGATGACCTTGTCCGGAATGGTGGACCCGGACTCCTGTCCTGTTGAGTACCTTCCGCACTTGAGTAATATTCTTGGAGGCCTGGATGATCACCAGGCATCAGATGGGCGGCGACGAATGATCTTGAAGGCCATGGCCCATCTCTGGAGGGCCAAGGGCCAGACAGAGGCCCTGCTCGGCCGTTTACGTGTGGCTGGCCTGGAAGCCGAGGTTGTCGAGTGCTGGAAGACCGTGGTCAATGAACTGACAGACTACGCGACTACCAGTCAAGGGCATCCGCTAAAGGCGGCCAGGGTCATCCTGATGAACGGTCAGCAGCAGGTCACGCCAGGGCCTTACAGCGGCCCGTTAAACCAGATGCTACCAATTCATGTTCGGCCGATAACTTTGCCGTTGAAAGATGTGAATCTCGTGGAAGACGGCTTAGGTGAAATCAGTGAAGTTTTTGAACGGGTGGAAAGCTAAAAATGATAAAGAACCAGCTTTTACCTTCGGCGATTCCCGTGGTCGGTGTGAACTCCGATTACAACGGTGACTGGTTGGTCAGTCAGACAACCGGAGATGTGTCCCTTGCCCAGCAATTGATCGGAACCCTGGATGGGTTTACAGCATGGGGATACCGTCTCGGTTCCTGTGTTGCAGGTGCTACTGCTCTTGCTTCTGAGCGTAACAATGGCCAATGGTCGCAGGTTGTCAGACTGGCTGAACTGGCCGAGAGTAACAATCTTGATTTTTGGGTTGTCCTGCCCTCTGTGGAAACTTTCCAAGACGGCTCTCTCGGCATAGCCGGGCAAGCGATGTCTTTCATCTCTTGGTTGACGGAGATTGCCGAGGCCCTTGAACGACGTTCCTCCTTCCAGGGATTTATACTCGATGACTTTGACGGCTCGATTTTTTGGACCTCTGTTCTCGGGGTGGCTGACACCGGAAAACAATGGACCGATTCTGACGGCCGTCGTATCTTCTCCCCGCAGTACCTGGAGCTATTAAAGGACTCTATCGAAGCCGCAAGGACTGGCACGTTACTTGTCGGCGTAATCAGCAAAGAGTGCGATACGGAGCACCTTCTGGCCAGGTCCTCCCGTCTGGACGGACTTATTATCTCTGACGCGGATGTCGCTGAGGCGGCAACCCTGCAAGCCCTGACTTCCGTACCTGCCTGGGTGACTGGCTCCATCTCTGCATCTGGGTACTACTGCTCGTCTGTCGGTGGGTTGAGTGCGGAAGATGTTCAGAATTTGCTGTCTTACAAGTCATCCCATTTGTACCCAGGGGATGCACTGTCTGCGGCGGAACCTATAGAATTTCGTAGAATTGTACCTCAGATTGTTCTGCCAGTCCCTACCTACCCTGTGTACGCCCCGACGACCGGGAGACCGGCAAAGACATGGACGCCTCACGCATTGTCCTGGCATGTGGATTGGGAATCGGAGAACAAGATATGGGGCCTGGACCATGGCGGCTCCAGCAGCACAGCCGCGATGAATGCCCTGCTCGATAAGATGGTTGATGCCGGAATGCTTGGACTGACCATTAAGTCTACTGCTACAGATGAACAAATTTCCTGGGTAGAGCCTCTGCTCTCCAGCCGTGGACTGAAAAAACTGCTGATCGTCGGCTGGTCCACCATCTACCAGTATTGCAACCCGTCACAACCTCGCGTCTGGTACCACCCAACGCTGCCAGCACCAACAGAAGGACAGGACGGGTGGAGTTCCTCTCAGCCTAACTGGTCTACCGGGTCTAAGCTGGGTCAATACTGGTTCCTGGCAGAGGCCCTGCATACCTCTTACGACGACTATGCTGTCAAGAGGTATGGAAAGTATTCACTATGTCATTCGTACCGAGGATTAAGGTATGATAGTCTTATCAACTACGCGGTCGGCTCGCTGTCCAGGATCAGGCCGGACTTCTACCTGATTGATCATGAAACTTACCGTTCCCCTGAGAACTGCAACTATTACAACCCTGGAATGGTT
>Ga0265293_10014175_pt1 | contig 10170 bp, 4 predicted proteins | sample Munlanlewell138R_FD_192505 | JGI IMG/M metagenome (GOLD analysis project Ga0265293, IMG submission 192505) | Leachate microbial communities from a municipal landfill in Southern Ontario, Canada - Leachate well 138R | ecosystem: Engineered > Solid waste > Landfill > Unclassified | place: Canada...
CCATTGGGCGCTAAACATAGTATCATTAGGGGCAACTCCCATTAAATATTTGGGATAATCATATTCGACAAAAGCCACGCGGCTATCCCGCTTTAATCTTCGCATTGCATCCGCCGCTTCCGCCTCGTTGGAAAAATCAAACGCTTCAATATCGCTGCCTATGGATTTGATTTTTCTACCGAAAGAAGCGCTTTGTTTATAAACCTCGTCTTTTACGCCTTTTTCAACCGATTTATAAGATACAATGATTGATTTGGGTTGTTTTTCCGAGGAAAAGGCAGGAAAAGAAATTTGGGTTACAATTATCAGCGCCGCTATTAAAAATGTTTTTATTTTCACAGGTTGTCCCCCTTATTGTCTTTTTATGTTTAATATTGTATCATATTCTTATCGCATTGCAATAGCCATTACAAAAGATTTTCTTAACCAATTTTAGGGTTGCATGGGTTATTTTAAAATTTGTAGTAAATAAGTGACATTTTCAAAAACAAGTGGTATAATATCTGCAACAAGCTAATTGCAAATGAGTATAAAAAAATAAGTTGCGTGTGCAATAAAGTAAATTTAAGCCCATAAAAAATTTCATTTGAAGCTTTTATTTCTAAGAGGGCGAATTTACCTCACACACAGAAAGGAATGAACCCTAATATGGAAAAAACAATTATTAAAATTGACGGTATGTCTTGCGCTGCATGCTCGTCAAGGGTTGAAAAGCAACTAAACGAACTAAAGGGCATTAAAAGTGCAAGCGTAAACCTTGCCGCCGAAAAAGCAACGGTAAGCTATGACGAAAGCGTAGCCAGCGAAGCGGATATTATAAATGCGATAAAAGCAGCGGGCTACGGCGCGCAACCGTTTGCTAAAGTTGACAGGGGAGAAGAAACGCTAAAAAAACAAAAAGAAATAAAAACCCTTAGACTGAAGTTTATTATTTCCGCAATCTTTTCAATACCTCTTTTTTATGTTGCAATGGCGCCCATGATAAGCCAAAGTATCCCCTTCCCGCAAGCTCTTAGCCATTCGGTCTTTCCTTTGCGATATGCGCTGTTGGAGTTTATACTTTGCACGCCTGTTATTATTGTTGGTTATAAATTTTATACGTCGGGGTTTTCAAACCTTATTAAAAGAAGCCCCAATATGGATTCGCTCATTGCCATAGGCACTTCGGCAGCATATGTTTACAGTATTTTTTCGCTGTTCAAAATAATAGGCGGCGATAATTCACATGTTGATTTATTGTATTTTGAATCGGCATCAATGATTATAACGCTTGTGCTGCTTGGTAAATTGCTTGAGGTAAATTCTAAAGGAAAAACGGGCGAAGCAATCAAAAAACTGATGGGGTTATCTCCAAAAACCGCAATTGTTATCCGAGACGGCAAAGAGATTGAAATATCGATTGACGATGTTATCGTTGGTGATACGGTTGTTGTAAAACCGGGCTCAAAGATACCTGTTGATGGGGAAGTTATCGAAGGGTATACCTCTGTTGACGAATCAATGCTCACCGGCGAAAGTATACCGGTTGAAAAAAAAGCAGGCGACAAAGTAACCGGCGCAAGTATAAATAAAAATGGGCTGATTAAATTTAAGGCAACCAAAGTGGGCAAAGACACCACCCTTTCGCAAATTATCGCACTTGTTGAAGAAGCGCAGGGCAGTAAGGCGCCCATTGCCAAAATGGCAGATGTCGTATCGGGCAAATTTGTTCCTGTGGTTTTAATAATTGCCATGCTATCGGGGCTTTTTTGGCTACTGGCAAACAGCCCGGATGTGTCGGCTCTTTCAGTTTTTATTACGGTGCTTGTAATCGCCTGCCCTTGCGCTTTGGGGCTTGCCACTCCAACTGCAATCATAGTGGGAACAGGCAAAGGAGCGGAAAACGGCGTGCTCTTTAAAAACGGTGAGGCTTTGGAAATAACGCACAAACTGCAAGTTGCGGTATTTGATAAAACCGGCACAATCACAGAGGGCAAGCCGCGCGTTACAGATATTATAACGGCTGACGGGGTTGATAATGACGCCTTGCTTACCATGGCTGCATCTGCCGAAAAAGGTTCGGAGCACCCGCTCGGCGAAGCCATTGTAAAGCATGCAAATAAATTGGGAATAACATTTGCCGAAACTAAAGACTTTCAAGCTTTTCCCGGGTTGGGAATAAGCGTTACCGTTCAAGGCAAAGCTGTAATTTTAGGGAATAAAAAATTCTTGTCCAAGCATAATGTGGATTTATTGGATTTTGAAGAAAAAAGCGATAAGCTTGCAAACGAAGGCAAAACAGCAATGTTTGTTTCGGTTGACAATAAACTTGCCGGGATAATTGCGATTTCCGACACCGTTAAGCCAAGCAGCGCGGCAGCAATTAAAAAGCTTCATGAAATGGGCTTAAAAACAGCGATGATTACCGGAGATAACAAACAAACTGCCGATGCCATTGCAAAACAAGTCGGCATTGATATGGTGTTTGCCGAAGTAATGCCTGATGAGAAGGCAAATGAGGTTAAAAAAATGCAAGCAGACGGCAGTTTTATTGCAATGGTCGGTGACGGGATAAACGATGCCCCGGCGCTGGCGCAAGCGGATATAGGCATTGCAATAGGCTCGGGCACGGATGTTGCAATGGAATCTGCCGATATAGTGTTGATGAAAAACGATTTAAATGATGTTTCGTTTGCAATTGCGCTTAGCCGCGCAACAATCACAAATATTAAACAAAACCTATTTTGGGCGTTGGGATATAATGTTTTGGGAATACCGATTGCTGCCGGTTTGTTGCATTTGTTCGGCGGACCGATGTTAAACCCCATGTTTGCGGCGGCGGCAATGTCGCTTAGCTCGGTGTCTGTTGTAAGCAATGCGCTTAGGCTCAATAACTTTAAAACCATTTAACCATACCGCTTTAAATTTGTCCTACTGTGGTATAATTGAACTTCCTCTGAAATATAATGTATTGTCCAAAAATTATATAAGGAGGAGTTTTGATTGGATAGTAATAATATATATAAAGATATTGCAGACCGAACGGAAGGGGATATTTATATCGGTGTCGTAGGTCCGGTAAGAACGGGCAAAAGCACCTTTATAAAAAAATTCATGGATATGCTTGTAATTCCAAACATCGAAAATGAATTTAAAAAAGAACGGGCTATCGATGAACTGCCGCAAAGCGCACACGGGCGCACAATAATGACAACAGAGCCAAAGTTTGTGCCCAATGAGGCTGTCGAAATCAAGATTGGCGATAATATAAACTTTAATGTCAGAATGATTGATTGCGTTGGGTATGTTGTTAAAGGCGCCACGGGGTACATTGAGGAGGACGGTCCGCGAATGGTAAACACCCCGTGGTTTGAAAATGAAATACCGTTCGAGCAGGCGGCTAAAATTGGCACTCAAAAAGTGATAAATGACCATTCCACAATAGGTATTGTAGTGACAACCGACGGGTCGGTAACCGAGATAGGGCGCGACGAATACATAGAGGCGGAAAACAGGGTAATAGACGAATTAAAAGAAATAAACAAACCGTTTGTCGTCTTGCTAAATTCCGCCAACCCGGGAAGCGACTCGGTTTTAAAATTAAAAGAAGAACTTGAGTTAAAGCATAAAGTGCCGGTAATGCCTATAAACTGCGCCCAAATGAGCTTGGAGGATATAAACGGAATTATAGAGCGCGCATTGTTTGAATTTTCGCTTGTCGAAATGACCATTGCACTCCCTTCATGGCTAAAATCGCTTGATGACAACCATTACATTAAAAAAGCGATTTCGGACATCGTTAAAAAATCGGTCAAAGATGTTACTAAGCTTCGAGAAGCCAAAAATGTTATGAACGAAATTGAAAAATGCGATTATGTAAACAAAGTTGAAATTGACGAAATAAGGCTTGGCGAGGGCAGCTTGTCACTCAATGTTCGCGCCAAAGACGGCTTGTTTTATAAGGTGCTCAGCGAGGCAAGCGGTTTGCAAATTGATTCGGACGACCAATTAATGAGCCTTATGGTTGAAATCAGCACAATAAAAGAGGAATATGATAAGTTTGCGCCCGCCTTAAAAAGCGTCCGCGAAAAAGGTTACGGCATAGTTTCCCCAACCATGGAAGAAATGACATTGGAAGACCCCGAAATAGTCAAACAAGGCAGTAGATACGGCGTACGCCTAAGGGCAAGCGCGCCTTCCATTCATATGATAAGGGCGGATATCGAAACGGAAATCAGCCCGATTGTCGGCACAGAGCGCCAATCTGAAGAGCTTATTCATTATTTGTTAAACGAATTTGATGATGACCCGGTTAGAATTTGGCAAAGCAATATTTTTGGAAAATCGTTAAACGAGCTTGTGAACGAAGGGTTGCACAACAAGTTGGGAAGAATGCCGGAAGATGCGCAGGCTAAGTTGCAAGAAACATTGCAAAGGATAATAAACGAGGGAAGTGTCGGGCTTATTTGTATAATTCTTTGACATTTTTCCCTTTTCCAAAGCCCCCTTGCGTTATAAACGCAGGGGGGCTTTTGTAAGCGCATTTTTATTAGGATTTTTTAAGCATGCTTATTTTCACATTTTTGATTTGCCACTGTGCAAGATGTCTTGCAAGCAGATTGACACGATGTCTGACATTCGCCGCAACCACCCGTTGCCGCGCTTTTTTTGAGTGTAACCCCGCATAATGTTTTGATATATTTCATTTGTACACCTCCGTTTTACTGTTTGAACGGCTTTAAATAAAAGCCCGTATTAAAACAACTATTTTCTCATGTTCACTCCGATTATTCCACCCACCGCACCGGAAAGAGCCCCAATTAACAACATTGAAAGAAAACCAACCCCCAAATGAAGTTCCCCAAACACAAGTGAGCCAAGCAAACAAAGGGTTGTTATGTAAAAAACCCCTGTTACCGCCCCGCATAGCCACCCTTTGCTTTGCGCGCTTTTTGCAACCAAAAAACCGGACATAGCTATGCTTGCTATTGTAATTAAGAGCACCGCAACGGGCACAACACCCTCTGAAATAGGCATGTATGTCACAACAACAGCCAAAACGGTTAAAAAAACCACCGTCAGCAAGTAGCAAACAGATATATTCTTGATAAATTTAACAAATGTAAGGCTGTGCTTGGGCTCGGTATCACTTTTAAACATAAAATTCCCTCCGAACATATAGCATAATATACACCGCCGCTTAAAGCATGAGTATTCACTATATATTATTCGGAAAACGAAAAATTATGACTTTAATAACACTTATCTAAGCCCTTTAATCGCATTTCTTTCAAGCTGAATTTTTGTTTTGTCCGCTCCAACCTCAACAGTAACGGTATCATCCTTTATTGCGCTTATAGTGCCGATAATTCCGCCAATTGAAGCAACCTTATCGCCAACCTTTAATGCTGCAAGCATTTCCTTCGCCTGCTTTTCACGTTTCCGCTGCGGACGAATTAACATAAAATAAAACACCCCGATAAGCAAAACAGGAAGCCCGAGCGACTGAATAATGCCCGCTGTGGGAATTCCGGCAGCCTCTGCCCCTTCCCCCACGGCATACGCTATTGTAAATAAACTCACCTTACCACCTCTTTGACATTTTTTTAAATACCTAATATATTATATATAAAAATTGTTTTTTTTGCAAGTGTTTTCTAAGGATATATGCAAAGATGGAAAACCGAGCCGTACTAAACGGGTTTTGCCAAATAAAAACAAAATCTAATTATAAAGGATGTGCAGCGGGATTGTAACCCATAGCACATCCTTTAGCATGGGAGAATCGAACCATATGGTTCGATTCCCCCATGCTTAACCAAGAAGCTAATTAAAATATTTTTTTACCAAAGGGGTTCCTCAATATATTCTACCATCAATTCAGAGCCATCCTCATTTCGTTTCGAGATGTGCGTCCTTATTGATTCTTCCATATCGCCAAACGCCCAATGCTCTCTTGACAAATCAGGGAATGAAGGTTCCACATTAGTAAGAGGTCCTCTAAACAGCATCCTATTTATCATTGTTATGGCTTCAGCCCTGGATATAGGCGTATCAGGCTTAAAGGAATTATCAGAATAGCCTTTAATGATGCCATAACGATGCATTTCTTGTATATATCCCTTTGCCCAATGGTTTTGTATATCGTTGAAATTCAATTCGGATTCCTCTATGTTATTACTTGTAGTTTCCCTAAAGTATCTCGTAATTACCGTGGCTAACTCCGCTCTGGTAATTGGATTGTTCGGGTTGAAAATCATATCTTCGCTTCCTACAAATAAACCTTTTGCCGTTGCTGTTTCAATATATTCGGCTGCCCACATTTCAACATCAACATCACTATACAACGAGGTGTTTTTAACTTCACCTTCCAACTCTAATATTCTGGCAAAAACAGCTGCTATTTCCGCCCTTGTGATGTTTTGTTCAGGTCGTACCGTGTTATCCGGATACCCCTTTATGTACCGCTTATGCGACAAGTTATATTTATCGGAATAAAGAAGTAGCGAAAGACCCGATTCATCATCCTCAATATTAATCACATTTGTTTCTGTTGTGCTGTAAATGTTTGAAGTTAGCTTTACAACTTCATCGCCGTCTTGCTCTCTAACATTTTGTAATGTCAAGTTTAAAGTTCCCTTATAATTTGCTTGCAATAAACCTAAGCTCCAAACCACCTTGTTGTTTTCAAGCGCCGCGCCGTTCGAGCCTTCAACAAATTGCAAACCGTCGGGAATTGCAACCGACAAATAAACATTTTCAGTAGTGTAGCCAAGCTTATTTGCATAATTGATTGTAAAGGTTGAGCTGTCAAGATAGTTTATACGGTTTTTATCTGTTGATATTTTATTTGCAAGGTCAACCTCTTTTACAAACACCCTTATGGTATTTCCGCCGCCCCTATTATTACTGTTGTCTGTGCTTGTGGTTGTGGTTTTCTTTTTCATTTGAAAGTCGTGCCTTACAATTTCTTCGAAAACTGATATTTTAGGGCTGGTGTATGTTTCATACCCTGATTTTGTAGCAACAATATAGTAATCCGTATACGGATATACCATATATGCATACTTTCCTTCTACGCTGCTGTCTTGAGGATTTGCATTATCGTTGGGCTCAAAGCCAATTATCGCGGGTAATTCCACAAGCTTATCATTATCATAATAATACAATCTAACATCTACGCCGCTAATAACATCACCGTTTGACGCATCTGTAATTGTGCCATATGGGTCAATAAGAATTTCATTGAGATTAAGTTCGCCATCAACACCCACCGAAGCTTTTATTCTGCCCGAAATAATTTCCCTTCCATCCTCAAATGTGTAGGTAAGCGCAAGTGAATATTCCGTGTCCTTTTCAACACCGGTCACCATAAAGATGCCCGCACTATTGATTTGCGCTGTTGCTCCGCTAACCTCAACTCCTTGGCTGTCAAATACCTTCATTCCAAGCTTGCCATCTTCGTTATTTATGATTTGTTTGCTACCATCCGTCCCTAAAGCGCCTATCAACCCCGCAATTGTTTTTTCGCAATCGAAAACTTCTGTTCCATCTCCGCTTACTACTCCTGCATGAACTTTTTGAGAGTATGTTTTTTCAACATTTGCGCCATTTACCGCAACTGTTGTTGTAACCTCAACATCGTATAATTCGCCGCCAAAAGGAATTGCTGTTGCATATTCACCATCTTCGCCTGTAACGATAATGAATTCAAAATCAACATTGCCGTCTTCGTCAAAATGTCTTATAACAACATTTGCACCGGCTATTGGCTTGTTTGAGCTGTCTTTAATAACACCTTTAACCCTCCCAGGAGCAAAAGTAAGCATAATTTGCTCAGAGTCATAAATTTCCCTTATCGGGTCAGCAACTGTTGCAGTTACCGGGAATGTTACGCTTGTGTTACCGCCTACTGCCACGGATTTGTATTCAACCGAGGCTTTACCCTCTGAGTCTGTTACTGCTGTGTTGCCATTATAAAAGTCACCCAAACTGCTCTCGGCATCAAAAACCACCTCTACGCCTTCGATTGGATTTCCATCAACATCGGTAACAGTTGCAGTAAATGTTGTTTCATCCTTGCCGTTTGCAATAATTACCTCAGGGTCTGCAATTAACGAGATAATATATTTTGCAAGTTCAAAGTCTTCTCGAATTTTGCCGTCTATTGCGTCATCATAGCTAAAGGATATTTGTCTTTCATTATCACTATAACTATTGTGTGTAACATGAATGTCATACGACCCTGCTATCACATCATCAAAGTTATATGCGCCATCAGAACCTGTGGTGAAACTATCGAAAACGGTTCCGTCGAGTGGATTTATCAGTTCCACCAATGCTCCGCCAATCACCTCAGATGTTTTCTTGTCGGTTATTATTCCATGGAGTATATATTTGTTTAAGCTATATTGTGCCGTTACAACCAAATCGCCTGTAACATTGTCAAATTCCTCATCCCAACCTGTAAATGTGTAGCCGGGGCGTGTTGGGTCTGACGGCGCAGTTGCCGCTCCGCCATGCTCTACGCTTTCGGATTTTAATTCGTTTCCGTCATGGTCTACAAACTTTACATTATAGCTGTTCTTTGAATATTGCGCCGTAACAACCAAATCGCCTGTAATATTGTCAAATTCCTCATCCCAACCTATAAATGTGTAGCCGGGGCGTGTTGGGTCTGCCGGCGCGGTTGCACCTCCGCCATGCTCTACGCTTTCGGATTTTATTTCGGCTCCGTCATGGTCTACAAACTTTACATTATAGCTGTTAATGATGTACTGCGCCGTTACAACCAAGTCGCCTGTAATATTGTCAAATTCCTCATCCCAACCTGTAAATGTGTAGCCGGGGCGCGTTGGGTCTGACGGCGCGGTTGCCGCCCCGCCATGGTCTACGCTTTCGGATTTTATTTCGTTTCCGTCATAGTCTACAAACTTTACATTATAGCTGTTAATGGTGTACTGCGCATAAACGGTAATGTTGTCCGTTACCAAAGTAGTTTCGTCAAAAGCTGTGCCGCTGCCGTCCGCATTGGCATTCCAGCCTGTGAATGTATAACCGTCCTTTGTCGGCGATGTGGGGAGTGTGCCCACCGGGTCGTTATAGTCCACCGTTTGATTGCCGGGCGCGGCTTCCGTATCGCCGCCGTTTTTGTCATATGTTACGGTGTAACTGTTCTTTGAATACTGTGCCGTTACAACCAAATCGCCTGTAACATTGTCAAATTCCTCATCCCAACCTGTAAATGTATAGCCGGGGCGTGTCGGGTCTGACGGCGCGGTTGCACCTCCGCCATGCTCTACGCTTTCGGATTTTAATTCGTTTCCATCATGGTCTACAAACTTTACATTATAGCTGTTAATGGTGTACTGTGCCGTTACAACCAAATCGCTTGTAACATTGTCAAATTCCTCATCCCAACCTGTAAATGTGTAGCCGGGGCGCGTTGGGTCTGACGGCGCGGTTGCCCCTCCGCCATGCTCTACGCTTTCGGATTTTATTTCGTTTCCGTCATGGTCTACAAACTTTACATTATAGCTGTTAATGGTGTATTGCGCCGTTACAACCAAGTCGCCTGTAACATTGTCAAACTCCTCATCCCAACCTGTAAATGTATAGCCGGGGCGTGTTGGGTCTGACGGCGCGGTTGCACCGCCGCCATGCTCTACGCTTTCGGATTTTATTTCGGTTCCGTCATGGTCTACAAACTTTACATTATAGCTGTTCTTTGAATATTGCGCCGTAACAACCAAATCGCCTGTAATATTGTCAAATTCCTCATCCCAACCTATAAATGTGTAGCCGGGGCGCGTTGGGTCTGCCGGCGCGGTTGCACCTCCGCCATGCTCTACGCTTTCGGATTTTATTTCGTTTCCGTCATGGTCTACAAACTTTACATTATAGCTGTTCTTTGAATACTGCGCCGTTACAACTAAATCGCTTGTAACATTGTCAAATTCCTCATCCCAACCTGTAAATGTGTAGCCGGGGCGCGTTGGGTCTGACGGCGCGGTTGCCGCCCCGCCATGGTCTACGCTTTCGGATTTTATTTCGTTTCCGTCATAGTCTACAAACTTTACATTATAGCTGTTAATGGTGTACTGCGCATAAACGGTAATGTTGTCCGTTACCAAAGTAGTTTCGTCAAAAGCTGTGCCGCTGCCGTCCGCATTGGCATTCCAGCCTGTGAAT
>Ga0265293_10014176_pt1 | contig 10170 bp, 6 predicted proteins | sample Munlanlewell138R_FD_192505 | JGI IMG/M metagenome (GOLD analysis project Ga0265293, IMG submission 192505) | Leachate microbial communities from a municipal landfill in Southern Ontario, Canada - Leachate well 138R | ecosystem: Engineered > Solid waste > Landfill > Unclassified | place: Canada...
ATTGTATAACAAAACAGATAAAGATAGAATAGAAAAAACTGCAACATCTCAATTTTTATTAATCATAAAATATCTATTTTTACGTTTACCTTGCTTTCTATGAGAAATTGGAAACGAAGTTGGTATTAACTATAGAAAATATACTTCTTGTCGGTTCATTGTTATTATTTATTAGTGTTATCGCAGGTAAGACATCCTACAGGTTTGGTGTTCCGACCTTGATTTTGTTTCTTGCGGTTGGGATGTTGGCAGGCTCTGAAGGAGTCGGCGGTATAAGTTTTAACGATCCTACGTTGGCACAATTTATTGGCGTCGTAGCATTAAACTTTATTTTGTTTTCAGGTGGTCTCGATACCAATTGGAATTCCGTCAAGCCGATTCTTTGGCAGGGTGTATCCTTATCAACAATAGGTGTGCTGTTAACGGCGATAAGTTTAGGAATTTTTATTTCATACATAAGTGATTTATCAATTTATGAATCTTTGCTCTTAGGTTCGATTGTATCATCTACCGATGCAGCAGCAGTATTTTCCATTCTTCGTTCCCGAAGTTTGGCACTCAAACCTCATATACGACCTACACTCGAATTGGAAAGCGGTAGTAACGACCCCATGGCGTACGTCTTGACGATAGGATTTCTAAGCTTATTACTTAATCCTGAAAGAGAATGGTACTCTATGATTCTCCCGTTTTTTCAACAAATGATTCTTGGCGGCTTGGGGGGGTATCTTTTTGGCAGATTATCCAAATATGTTATTAATTCAATAAAATTAGATTACGAAGGACTATATATTGTATTGGTGATATCACTGATGTTCGCTACATTTTCCGCCACGGATTTTCTCGGGGGTAACGGATTCTTGGCAGTTTATCTGACAGCTTTATATCTCGGCAATCAAGATTTGTTACATAAGAAAACCATTCTGAAGATGTTTGACGGACTTGCATGGCTGATGCAAATTGTATTGTTTCTTACATTGGGTTTATTAGTATTTCCATCAGAAATTATCAATGTATCTTTTCTCGGTTTGAGCATTTCTCTTTTCTTGATATTCATTGCAAGACCATTAAGTGTGTATATATCGTTAATACCTTTCAAGTTGAAATATAAAATACGAAATTATATATCATGGGTAGGGTTGAGAGGTGCAGTGCCGATAGTATTTGCTACCTATCCCCTGCTTGCCGGAATTGATAAGGCGGATTTAATCTTCAATATTGTATTTTTTATATCACTTACATCAATTTTACTGCAAGGTACATCCTTGTCAATCGTAGCTAAATGGTTGAAAGTAGCAATTCCCGAAAAAGTAAAACCTATCTCACCAATTGAACTTCAATTAAATGATAGAGTTAAGACAGTTATGGAAGAAATCGAAATACCGGAAAGCACATTTCCTGTGTCAAAGAAAATTGTTGACTTGAATTTCCCTAAAACCGCCATAATAGCAATGATAAACAGAAATAATAATTTCTTGACACCAAGCGGCTCTACTCTTATACAAGCTCACGATATATTGATAGTATTGTCTGAGAATAGAGAAAGTGTTGATGCAGTTTATGAAAGTCTTCAATTAGAGAGAGTTTCCGGATAGTTGTAAGTAAATAATTTCAGGTTTGAAATTAAAGCACAAGATATTTAAAATGAACTTTAAATAAATTGAATGATATTCGACTTATCATAAATAATAAGTTTGTATGATTACTTGAAATTCCAAAATATTACTTGCATATAACCGTAGATTACTAAAAGAATTAAAGAACTGAAATATTACATGATTAAGTTCCATAATAGAATCTTGTAACTTTTTAGCATGTGATAGTGTTTTATACAAGGGAGGAGCTTGCTTCTCCGAGAAGTACAAATGCATAAATAATTTGTTTGATTAAATTTATTAGGTTGGATTGTGATGAAAAAATTCGTCTATCTTGTTTTTCTGCTTTCAATAATGATTAGTACATATTCAAGTGCCCAATGGAGCCATGACGGTGTTCCTAGGTATTTGCGTGCTGATTATTTTGAACAATTTCCTGATTTTTACAAATATCCGATTAATGGCAGAATTAGGTATTATGAAGCTACACCGGAAGAGTTAAAATTCATGCCGGACCAAACACGTTTTCTAACTAATGACGGAATTGAAGTAGTTAACATTTCGTCGTCATTATTTGCAAATGCTAAGACAGAAACTTGGATGTCAATTAACCCTACAAACCCAGACAATATTGTCGCCACTTGTAACGACAATGCTTTTCTTGGCGGCTTCCAGGGATTCAAAATGAGTGCGTTTGCATCTAAAGACGGTGGAAGAACATGGGTACACAGCCCGACACCATCTAATCACGGACAATGGTTTACTCCTACCGGCAATCAAGCAACAATTTTCGACCCGGGAACTGCATTCGATTCTTACGGTAACGTTTACTATATCTACGGATTTTCTGAAACAAGTTGGGGTAGCCAAGATAAAGATACCGAAAAGAACGGCGTTTTCATAGTCAAATCAACCAACGGCGGCATCACTTGGGATGGATTCCCTGATGATTTTAACAACAATATTGTACCAATTACTTTTGATGCTTTCAACAGCAGCGGTAACCCCTTCCATGACAGATATACTATGACCATTGATAATTCTCCTACTTCCCCCTATAAAGACAATCTGTATGTAACATGGAGAGTATTCCGTGGAGTAGAAGGTGTTGTAATGAGTAGGTCAACAGACGGTGGTGAGAGCTGGTCTTCATACACTAAATTTGGCAACAACGGTCAAGCTCCGCAACCGGTGACAGGACCTAACGGCGAATTATATATTACTTGGATTGATGTTGATTGGAACGGCTTCTCAAAGGCTATGTTTATTCGTTCTTTAAACGGAGGCTCTTCATTTGACATTCCTTATGAAGCACAAAGAGTTTCAAGCATAGGCACAAGACACCCTTCAAGCGGTAGATTTGTCTTAGCCCAAAAACAAGGAATCCGTGTTTCTTCAGTTCCGCAGATGGCTGTTGATAATTCAAACTCACCTCGTAGAGGTACAATTTATATTGTCCAAGCAGGAAGAGAAAGCACCACCGGACCTTATGGTATTTATCTTGCAAAATCAACTGACCAAGGTAAGACTTGGGCAAATAACATTAGAATTGATAATTCGGCTGTACGTAATGATATGTTCTTCCCGAGTATAGCTTGTGATCCTGTTTCAGGAATGATTTCGGTATTATACTATAGCTCCCAGAACGACCCTGACAACATCGGTGTAGATGCTTATGTGGCTATTTCCAACGATGGAGGTAATACTTGGAAACATCTACGTATTTCTCCCGAAACATTTTATTTGAAAAATATAAACACAGTATTTCCACAAGGCGGTGAAGGCAACGTTTATTGGGGCGACTACACTCATATTGTATCTTACAATAATCGAGTGTTCCCTCTTTACTGGCAACCAACCGATATGCAAAACTACAGCTACGGAACAAATGCTCTGTTCACTGCATTTATTTCTCCTGCTCCACAACAGCCGATGAATGCCGATTTTGAAACTATGGTTAGTCCTACAAGATTACAATTGAAATGGACACACCCCACTAAAAATCTTTTAGGTGAAAATCTTGAAGACTTTAAGATTAATGTATATAAAAACGGTGAGAAAATCGGTGAAGTAGCGAAAAATCAAGAGCCGGTTTTTATTGACAATGATGTTGTATATGGTGCAAGTTATAACTATTGGCTTGAAACCGAAGTTACACCGGACTTGAGAAGTGTTTACACACAAGTCAATGCATTAGTCGGCGGTAATCCTAAGCCTAAAGCTCCTACTGATTTTACTTGGAGACCAGTCCAAAACGGTATAATGATTTCTTGGAGAAATCCTTCACAAACAGTTGCAGACCAACCTATTTATGACAAACTAAAATTAGCCGTTTACGACGGTGATACAGGCGAGATTATTGAAGTTATCGGCTCATCAGAATTTACTCCCGGTGAAGTTTCAACTCATAACATAGTTTTGGATACTGAGAAGTTTTACCATCTTAAAATAAAATCTGTTGCTGTCAGAGGCGATGCTGAAACCGAAAGTGATTTCTCATCCGAGTCGGTATATGCTTATTCAGGTAATCCTGTTAGTGATATCAATGAAACGTTCGACAATATTGAGTCTCTTACTCCTATGTACATAAAAGGCAAGTGGTCAACTACAGACATTAAAGCTGCGTCTTTACCGAACAGTTTCACAGATTCTCCTACCGGAAATTATGAACCGAACACTCATGATTACTTCATTCTTCCTCCTATGGAGCTGACTGCAGAGAAATCAACAATCAGTTTTGACCATATCGCATTGATTGATACACTCGTAAGATTCAATACTGAAGGTCAACCGAGTTATGACTATGGTGAAATTGCTTATTCTATAGATTTCGGTAAAACCTGGAAATTTTTGAAATGGTTGAATTTCAATGCTTCCGAGAATTTCATCATGGGTAATATTGAAGCTAGCCAATGGCAATCACTTGCTTATAATTTGAGCGAAAATGTTGGTGATACCGTAATGTTCAAATTTACTTTCAATTCAAATGATTTCCGTAATGGCGAAGGATGGTTCATTGATAATATAACAATGGATAACCGCCCTTCATCTGTCAAACATGAGTTGACTGAAATGTCAAAGGTATTTGTCAGCCCGAATCCTGTATCAAGCGATGCCCTTGTTTCTTTGAAACTACCGGTTGATGCTGTTGTTAAAATTGAACTCTACAATATTTTAGGTTCAAAAATCGAATCACGCGACCTCGGTATTCTAAACACCGGCGAGCATTATATTGACTTCAATTTGAGCACTCTTGCTAACGGTATTTATTACTATAAAGTAAGCATAGGTAATTACACTAAAACAGTTCCCGTCAGTGTAAACAGATAATTTCTAAATTATCTTTTAACATCGAAAATCCGGCGGCTTCATTGTTGCCGGATTTTTTTATTTCAATATAATTGTCATTTCCCTTGAAATTGATATTTACAAATGATTATTAAATCTGAATCGTTAATACTAAACTCATTATACAAATTAAAACGGAAACAAGTATTGTCAACAAAAATTAAAGTGTTGTTTATCGGTGATGTAGTAGGCACAAAAGCTTTAAATTTTCTATGCAGTAATATTGACATTCTGCGACAAAAATATTCAGCAAACGTAGTAATCGTTAACGGAGAAAATGTTGACCAAGGCAAAGGATTGACCGAAGAACAGGCTAACAAATTATTTGAACTCAATGTTGATGTCATAACTACAGGCAACCACATTTGGGATAATTGGAAGTCGCGTCCTCTTTTAGCAAAGAATGACCGTGTTATCAGACCAATGAATTATCCACCGGGTAATCCCGGAAAGAGCTTTAAAATTTTCGATGTAGGCGGATTTACAGTAGCAGTGCTGCAATTACAAGGCAGGACATATATGCAAACCATAGACTGTCCTTTTCGAGCAGCTGAATCTGCATTAAAAATAATTTCTGATAAAACAGGTATTATCATAGTAGATTTTCATGCAGAAGCTACCGCTGAAAAGATTTCAATGGGTTGGCATCTTGACGGCAAAGTTTCTGCGGTAATCGGTACTCATACCCATATTCAGACTGCCGACGCTTCTATACTTCCGGGTGGAACAGCCTTCATCAGCGATGTCGGGATGACCGGTCCCTATAATTCTGTTCTCGGAATGAGAAAAGATATAGCATTAAAAAGATTTCTTTTACAAACTGCTCATAAATATGAAATGGCTGATGAAGATTATAAAATTTCCGGTGTATCCATGGAAATTGATGCAGAAACCGGTCAAGCAATGAAAATTGAATCATTTATGTATCCAAAATTTATTAATTCCGTATATGAACAATTATAAATCAGGTAATAATTTACCCAATATCGCCATTGTCGGGGTAACCGGTCTTGTCGGAAGAACCTTTCTTCAAGTTTTGGAAGAAAGAAATTTCAAATTTAATACATTACGAATGTTTGCTTCAAGACGTTCAGCAGGTACAAAAGTAAATTTCAAAGGTAATGATTATACTGTCGAAGAAGCTACGCCTGAAATTTTCAAAGACACTGATATTGCTTTGTTCTCTGCGGGCAGTGCAATTTCTAAAACACTGGCACCTGCTGCACGTGAAAGTAAATGTATCGTAATTGACAACAGCAGCGCCTGGCGTATGAACAATGAAGTTCCCTTAGTAGTTCCGGAAGTCAATAAACATGCTTTGAAAAAGCACAATTATATAATCGCAAATCCCAACTGCTCAACAATACAGTTTGTCGCCGCACTGAAGCCGTTAGCAGATAAATACGGCTTAAATCGAGTGATATGCTCCACCTATCAATCCATAAGCGGTGCCGGACAAAAAGGCATTGACAAACTCTATAATGAGTTAGAAGGCAATTACTTTGATTCTAAACCAATAGCATACAGTCTTACCTTCCACGATGCAGATGGTGATGAAGGATTTACAAATGAAGAACTTAAAATGATTAACGAGACAAGAAAAATATTGGAGATTCAAGATTTACCTGTCGCTGTTACTTGTGTTAGAGTTCCAACTATTGGAGGACACTGCGAATCGGTTAACATTGAACTTAGTAATGATTTCAACATAAATGATATACGTGACTTATTTGCAAATACTAACGGTATGATTCTCATGGATGACATTAAACGTGATGTTTATGCTACACCGGCTATTGTCAATGGAAGTGATTATGTTTATGTAAGTAGAATCAGACGGGATTCTTCCACAAAGAACGGCTTATATCTATGGGTATCTGCCGACAATGTCAGAAAAGGTGCTGCTACAAATGCTGTACAAATTGCTGAAGCATTGATTGACATAAATAATTTGAATTAATCTTTTTTTTATTAAATTATTGACCGGGCTTATTGATATTCCCGGTCTTTTTTAAATATTTTATTAACAAACAATTCAAATTAGATTATATTACACCTTCATCTTTAAGTGTATTTAATTCCTCCCCGCTAATACCGATTGATTGAAGAATTTCTTCAGTATGTTGCGATAAAATTGGTGGTGCTGATTCAACCATTCCGGGAGTTTTACTGAATTTAGCGGTAAGGTTAAATAATCTAATATTTCCTATAGCGTCAACCTTGACCTCAGTAAAAGTATTTCGGTGAATAATCTGTTTTTGATTCAATGCATCGTCCAGCTTAAGAATTGCACCGGAAGGGATTCCGGCATTGTTTAACACATCTACCCATTCCTCTGTCGTCCTTTGTGACAGCTTTTCATTAATATACGGTGTGAGTTCGAATCTATTCTTTTTTCTATCGTCACGAACCTTAAATCGTTTATCCTCTTTCAACTCTGACAATTCTAGTATGTCGGCTAAATTCTCCCATTGCTCCTGTTTATTTGCAGCAATATTTATGAACCCGTCAGCTGTCTTGAAAGTTCCGGAAGGTGCAGAGCTGAAATTATCATTCCCCAATAATTCAGGCTGCTGGTCGCCAATCATCAGATTTGCTACAACCCAACCCATCGTAGGCATAATTGAATCGAGTAATGCAATATCAATAAACTGCCCCTCACCTGTACGTTGACGATGGAACAGAGCCGCCATTACAGCAAATGCTGCATTCATACCGCCTACTGTATCGCAAACCGGAAATCCTGCTCTTAACGGATTTAATGTCTTATCACCATTTACAGACATAACTCCGCTCAAACCTTGTATTATTTGATCATAAGCAGGCTTGGAAGCATCCGGTCCAGTTTGACCGAAACCTGAAATTGCGGCAAAGACAATACCGGGGTTGATTTTACTTAATTCTTCGTAGCCAATACCGAGTCTATCCATTACTCCCGGTCGGAAATTCTCTACAACAACATCGGAAATCTTCACTAATTTTTTAAATATCTCCTTAGCTCTCGAATCTTTTAGATTCAAGGTCAGTGACTTTTTATTGGCATTTTGTGCGGTAAAACTCGTTCCCATGAGTTTCTTATTATACTCAGGAACACAACCTAAATTTCTGGCAAGGTCCCCACCTACGGGATTTTCGATTTTTATTACTTCTGCTCCGAGTAAAGCAAGATGTAAAGTAGCAAAAGGACCTGATAATACATTTGTCAAATCAAGAACTTTTATTCCTTCCAATATTTTTTTCATATTATTTCCTGTTATACATAAACACTTTCTTCAACATTTTTTTTATTTCGAAGAATAATATATACAAAAATAATAGTATTATAACAGTAAAAAAACTGATTTCAACTCACAATATTCAAAAAAGCCCGAAAAGATTGTACATCGGGCTTTTTTAAAGTAATTAATTTCAACGTTTGGCAGTTTTGGATTTTGTGGCAGAGGTTTTAGTTCCCCTTTTCTTACTGACTGAATTTTCGATTAGTGCTTTAGCTTCATCAAAAGTCAGACTGAGCGGGTCTGTAGCTTTGGGGATTTTAGCATTGACTTTTCCGTCACTGACATAAGGACCGAATCTACCCTTCTTTACCTTGATTCCCGAATCATTAGGGAATTCTTTTAATATAGCTCCATCGGCAGCTTTTTTCTTTTCAATGACTCTTGCTTCTGCTTCTTCCAATGAAATTTCGAAAATTTCATCCTCTTTGATTGAGACAAAAATTGAACCGTGTTTTAAATAAGGTCCAAAGCGTCCGATTTGCGCAGTAATTTCATTCCCGTCGGAAGCTGTTCCAACCACTCTGGGAAGCTCAAACAATTTTAGAGCATCTTTAAGTGTTGCCTGTTCCAACCTCATACCTTTCGGAAGTGAAGCAAATTTCGGTTTGTCGTCATCATCTTTTCCGCCGAGTTGAAACATTGGACCAAAGCGTCCAATTTTCACGTAAACCGGTCTTCCTGATTTAGGGTCAATCCCCAATTCTCTTGCTTGCGAAACTTCATCTCTGGAAATATCTACCGAGCTTTCAATAGTTTTATGAAAAGGATGGTAAAAATCCGAAATCATATCCTGCCATTTGAGTTTACCATCAGCAATTTCATCAAACTCTTCTTCAACTTTTGCGGTAAAATTATAATCAACAATTTCAGGGAAAAATTTAACAAGGAAGTCATTGACAATCAATCCCATATCTGTTGGAAACATTTTGGCACGTTCAGAACCAGTGATTTCAGTTTTTTCTTCGCAAGTAATATCATTACCTATAAGCTGGTACGAATGATAGGCTCTGATTCTACCTTCTCTGTCACCTTTTTCGACATAACCTCTGTCCTGAATTGTGGAAATTGTAGGAGCATAAGTGGAAGGTCTGCCAATGCCCATTTCTTCCAATTTTTTCACCAGACTTGCTTCTGTATATCTTGCAGGCGGATTTTTGAATACCTGCCTGCCGTAAATCATCTCCCTGGTTAGTAGTTCACCTTTTCTCATAGCAGGAAGAATTTTGGAGCTGTTTTCATCATTGTTCTCTTCGTCCGAGCTTTCCATATACACACGTAGGAAGCCATCGAACTTGATAACTTCGCCCGTAGCACTGAAAATTTCATCTGAATTTGATATATCAATGGAAGCGGTAGTGCGTTCGAGTTCAGCATCAGCCATCTGACTCGCAAGAGTCCTTTTCCAGATAAGTTCGTACAATCTTGCCTGATCTTTGTCTCCTTTGAGGTCTGATACAGATATATCGGTTGGTCTGATTGCTTCATGAGCTTCTTGAGCAGAATCATTCTTAGTCTTATATCTTCTCGGATAGGAGTATTTTTGTGAAAACTGACTGTTGATGTACGATGCAGTATTAGTAATTGCATCTTCGGATAAATTAACAGAATCGGTTCTCATATAAGTAATCTTACCGGACTCATATAGTTTCTGTGCAACAACCATTGTTTGTTTAACAGAGAAACCCAGCTTACGACTTGCTTCCTGTTGCAGAGTAGATGTAGTAAATGGTGGTGAAGGTGACTTCTTACCCGGTCTGACTTGTAAATCGGACACCGTGAATACCGAATCCTTTACTGTATCAAGGAATCCGAGTGCTTCATTTAGTGATTTAAACCTTTTCTTAAGTTCTGCTGTGAATTTGCTTCCTTTTTCAGTTAGGAATTCACCTAAAACTCGGAAAGCAGGTTCCGAACTGAAAGCTTCAATTTCTCTTTCTCGTTCGACAATA
>Ga0265293_10014177_pt1 | contig 10170 bp, 12 predicted proteins | sample Munlanlewell138R_FD_192505 | JGI IMG/M metagenome (GOLD analysis project Ga0265293, IMG submission 192505) | Leachate microbial communities from a municipal landfill in Southern Ontario, Canada - Leachate well 138R | ecosystem: Engineered > Solid waste > Landfill > Unclassified | place: Canada...
GACTAGGACAATACATTTTCTGTGTGTAAATCTAGGTTCGATTCCTAGTGGGGCTATTGTGTTGGTATTTCTGTTTCTCTTTTAGGAGTGTTTCATTATGTTCGAGGTCAAGTATTTCGTTGTGTGTGTCGAGAACAACAAAAAGGGTCGTGGCAAGATTATGGCCAAATGTAAGGATCAGGAGACTGCAAACAGAGTAGTCGAAGTGCTGCAAAAGAGAGATCAAGACACCGTGTTTAAAGTGACAGAATCTCATCTGACACTTATCGACGATCCAGAAGAGCTTGATCAGAAGAGAGATGTTACCGAGGCTTTGAAAGAGTTTCGTGAAAAGCTTAAGACTATGTCGCCTGAGATGATTAAAAAGCTTTTGGATCAAACTAAGGAGACGGAAGATGCGGTTCAGTAAAGGGTTAGAACAATATGGGTTACGATTTGAAATTCTAGTGGAACGCAAGCGTAAGTGGGTGTCGATTAAAGACAGCAGCTTACGGCCTCACGACCGTGTATTGACAATATGTTATATTGATAACATTAATGATGACACAAATATTGGCTTAGGTGAAGCATATAAGTGCAAAGCAGATAAGTTTGATAAAAATTATGGCCGAAGGTTAGCCTTGCAGAAGTGTTTGCAATACACGGCAGAAGCGGAGGGTAACCACTTCTTGGACAAGCAAGAAAGAAAAGAACTCTGGCGTAGATATGCTAAACGATACAACGACAAGGTAGTTTGTAGGTCTTTTGACGACGAGGATTGATACATGCCTAACCCTCTTGGTAAAAAAATCTTTCGTGGATCGAACTATAACTATGTTTTTGATATGGATACTGGTGTGTTTCAACGGTGGGGAGCCACCGTTGATGACGATCCAGATTGGTGTCCATATGGGCCTGAGCTATTAGATCTTGAAATATCAACGGGTTCATGCAAGGGCAAGTGCAAGTGGTGTTATAAGGCTAATGGTGATCCGGCTAATGACCATCATATGTCGTTTGATCAGTTCAAGATTATTTTTGACAAGATGCCCTATGTTTTGACGCAGATTGCTTTTGGTATTACAGACACCTATGCCAATAAAGATTTCTTCAAGATGATGGAGTATAGTAGGAATAATGGTGTTGTTCCTAATTATACCACACATGGATTAGATGTAGACCAAGAGGCTGCCGATAGGACTGCTGAGCTTTGTGGAGCTGTTGCGGTTAGTGTTGTTAACAAAGCTAAAACATTTAAGGCAATAGAGTTATATAAAGCCGCAGGGATGGACCAAGTCAACATTCATTTCGTTCTTTCAGAAGAGTCGTTTGATGATGCCAAACGCTTAGCTAAAGAGGTAAGTGAGCTTGACTTAGGAGTACGGGCAATTGTTTTCCTGCAATATAAACCTAAAGGTAGGATGAACGAACAATATCATTCTATCTTGTCTGTTGAAAAGTATAAGGACTTGACACAATATTGCGACGAACTTGGTGTTGGTTACGGTTTCGATTCGTGTTCAGCACCGGTGTTTGCAGACGCAGTAGTTGGTCATCCATACGAAAAAGAGCTACTTCAACTGATTGAGCCTTGCGAATCTGGACTTTTTAGTGCTTATATCAATTGTCATGGTGTGTTTTTCCCTTGCTCGTTTACCGAAAACGAAAAAGGATGGCATGATGGTATAGACGTTCTTCATTGTATCAGCTTCACACAAGATGTTTGGCTGCATGACCGAGTTAAAGCGTGGCGTAAAAATTTGTTAGAGAATAAGCGACATTGCCCAACGTTTTGTCTTTATCGCAACGAGATGGTAAATGAGTGATATCTTTCTTATTGGAGACACGCATTTTTCACATAGAAACATCCTTAAGTATTCACGACAGGTGTTTTTATCTCACGATAATTATCAGTTATATAGAAATGGTGTGCCTAATGACCAAATATACGTTACTATTGAAGAGGTTGAGCGGCATAATCAAGAATTGATAAATAACTGGAACAGTGTAGTTAAGGACGACGACGTTGTTTATCATCTTGGCGATTTTTCATTCGGTCATAATAGTAGGTCTGCTGAAATATTTCCACAACTCAATGGTACCAAAATACTTATACGCGGTAATCATGACACTAGGTTTACTGTGAATAGACTGGGGTGGGAACATGTCTATCAGACCACAAGTTTACGATACGATGACTATTGGTTTGAATTGGTGCATAATCCAGAGCACGCAACAGGATGTCGTGACTGCGTAATCCATGGTCATACCCACTCTTCTGCTATACTAAGCTGTAATGGTGTTTGTGTTTGTGCAGAAGCTATTGAGTTTAGACCAATAATGTTGCATGACTTATACCAGTACATTAAAGGTTGTCTATCATGATCAATACTGATATGACCAAAGCTGTTCGCAAGTGGGATAGTTTTTTCAAAAGGCATGGCGGCTTCTGTCCTTTTATGGGTTTTGAGCCTTGGGTTAAGGTTTTGGACTGTAGACATCAACAAATACGCGAAATTTTAGGTGGCATTAGACATGAAGCCAAGGTGAGTATTGATAGTGCCGTCAAGCCATTGTCTACGTCTAAATGTGTGAAGTTTCACAAAGCTTTAAGCTCAATCAACCAAGACCTTTTGTACGAGATGAAGGTTTCAGATCTTCGGTATCGCACTGTCAAGTTTCATGATCACCAATCAATGAAATGGACAAGGTTAATTAGTTCTCAAGCTAGAAGTCTTGGCACTATGCTAAGCGATCAAGACCATAAGCAAATAGCTACAATCATGTCAGAACTAGGTAACGCTTGGAAGAACTGCAAAACACACAACCTAGATGTTAATGTTAACATTACAACATCGCCTCAAGCATTCTTTCTGCTTGGTCATTTTGGTATTGATAACGATAGCTGTTTTAGACAAGGGGGATGCAATAACAGCCATAAGTATGTCTTGGGGGCAATGCCAAATTCATTTGTGATTCTTGTGAGTAAAGATAATATCAACTTGGCAAGACTTTTTGGGTTTTTAGATGGTGATCTTTACCGATTGAGTAATATTTACTATAGCATGGCAGAAGATTCAATTACAGAAAGTGACTTAATTGCCATTCTTAGTACGTTTTTTACCCAACTTACGGGTTCTAAGGCAGAAGTTTGCACCGATGCATATATCGATGTGCCTACGGTGTATATTAACGACTATGGTCAGTGGATTGTCCACACTAGAGAACTTGAAGAACCAGACTTAGATGGTTTTATTTTATCTGACAAACCCAATGGCTTTTGTGAGTATGGCATTACAAAAAGTCTACCGTGCAAGATATGTGATCGGTATCTTGATCCAGACTATACAACTTTAGAAGTATCAATGGATAATATTTCGGTGGTGTGTAAGGACTGCACTGATAAAAAAGCAGAAGAGGCTTATTATGCTGGTTTTGCTCATTCAAACAACATAGATTCAAACGAAAACCTAGAGGAAGTGCCGTTTTAATCAATACAAAGGTTAACCCAATTGAGACAACGTGGCGTTCAAATCACAAAGTGGCTATTGCGATCACAAGATGAAGTATTAGATAAATTTGCACACTTGAATGGTGCTATACAAACTGGCGAGAGCAACACTAGGTGCGTTTTCGTCAATGGGCACAGGAAAGATAAGGTACTTATCATTGCTCATGCCGACACAGTGTGGAAAGAGCGTCCACAGATAGGTTGTCACCCAAGTGGTGTTTTATACAGCAGAAGCTCGTCATACGGAATCGGTGCTGACGATAGGGCTGGCTGTGCCATGGCTTGGTCGTTCAGAAAGATGGGTCATTCAATTTTGATTACGAGTGGCGAGGAATCGTTTGGCCTTGGTGCTAACGAGTTTATCAAAACACACATGGGTGTGATTAATGAACACATGTTTGCTGTAGAATTAGACAGAAGTGGTAGTAATGATGCTGTTTTTTATGACTGTGGTTCTCCTGAGTTTGTTAAGTATGTTACAGACCGAACAGAACTGAAACACACGTTTGGTTCATTTACTGATATTTGCATTTTGTGCAAATCAATATGTGGCGTCAATGTCAGCGTCGGTTATGATATGGAGCACACCCCGCAGGAAATGTTAGACATGCATCAGTGGTATAACATAAAATATAGACTATATTCTTGGCTATCACAAAGGCAGAAAAAATTCACACTAGATACAGTAGCCAAAACTAATGGCTATACTAGGCCACCATATCCCAATGAAGAACTTTATTTCTGTAGTTTGTGCAATAGCTTTGTTGAACAGGATGAGTTCAATGAACTTATGAATAGTTGTAAAAAGTGTTGCGGTATTTTATATGAAGAAATGTCTAAGGCTTGGTGTGATAGGAAGTTACAACATCACACCAGAACAAATACAAGTATTATGCCAGATTCTATCAAGTAAAAAGTATGGAGAGGTGCGTTATGCCAACAATGGAATAGTTGGATCTTGCATTGAAAGTATTGCTGATCAGTATCATATCAAAAAGACTATGTGTTCAAGTCGTTACGTACAAACAAAATCACATCTAATAGCAAGAGACGAATTGCTTACGCCTCGTGTGATGATTCAGAAATTTGATTTTACGTGTGATCATATTGTGATTATCCAGCCATCCAAGTCTCCTGCCAAAGCAGATGTGTGTAGTTTAGCAATTCGTTATTTGAAAAAGTGCCCCTTCGTGGTTATTACTCCAGACGCGAGATAGCATTATGAAAATTGAAGATCCGAGTTTGTTCTTGAATGAGCTACAATCATTTTGGAACGCACATGGTGCTGATGGTGTGGATGATTTAGAATGGTGGCTTGCAAAGTGTCAAATTGCTCGCAAAAATATTAGAAAACGCTTTGGTAACAATCTACAACTTAAAGTAAATATAGAAACACCAGACTGTTATATCAATAAACAACTCAAATTGTCATCTATCTTGCATGGGTGTGGTGATTATCACGAGCTAGAATCTGAAACCATAGACTCTTTTATTACTATTGGTACATTAATTGTAGACAAGTTAGAAGAAGCACAATATAACAATATGTCTACGACTAAGTACTTAAGCAAACACTATGATTCGTTTTCGGGAGAAATGTCTGTAAGTGAATTTCAGGCATGCTGTAGCATATTAGGTAGTTACTATAAGATGTCTAAGGTGAGTAGTGGTACCTACACGATGGTGTTAGACACTTCTGCCATGGGGACACTAAGGTTGGGACACTACGGCGTTGACAGTAATAGTTGTTTTAAACAATGTGCTAGTAGCTGTATTGACAAGTATAACTTTGGTCTTATACCCGATAGTTTTGTCGGCTTGTTATATGATCAAAATCAAACATTGATACAACGCTTTCTTGGGTTTATGTACAAAGATGTGTTTTATCTGTCTAACTTTTATCAACAGTACGAGAAGCATTTTTCTACAGTGATATATATCCTTACTAAGATTATTAATCATCTTATAGGAGATGATGTTATTTGTTATGGTTCAGAATATAAAATGTCTGATGTTTATACCAACCAATTCCCTAGGGTAGTTATCGGAACAAGAAGAAAAGTATTAGATGAGATTGTTTATGATCACTTAGTGGAAATGGGCAGCGATGACGCGATAGATACTGATGATTGCGGATCTGTTAGTGCTGACCGTCTTTGGGATCGTTTAAGTGATTTTTCTATTAATAAATATAATCAACTGTGTGAGTCGATGCTGATTGCAAGTAAAATGTGATATTAAGGAACCTAAAGTGCTTATTGAAAATCCCACGGGTTTTATGAGATCTTTTATTCGGTTTGCCGAAGATGAGGGTGCTGATTCCACTAGTGATTTATCCTGGTGGCTTGCTACATGTCAAAGAGCACGTAGAGGTATCAGAAAACTTTTCAACGATCACTTAAAAATAGAAACCAATATCACTGTGCCAGCTACCAACATCAACGAATTAGTGCATTTGGAATCTATGATCTTGATGCTGGGTGAATACTACGATAATGGTGATGAAGAAGTTTTAGAGATGATCGATATTGCACGTAAATTAACACCTAATTTAAATGTAAAACATACCGATAGAGGAATGTCTACCACGCGGTTCTTAGCAAAAAACAATGATAAGTTTGGTGATTATTCCCACGATGCATTTGCAAAACTTAACTCACTCCTTGGGATGTACTACGGTTTAACTGAGCTTGAGGAGGAATCAGAGTTTAAACTAGTCCTAGATACAACAGCCATGGGTACCCTGAGACTGGGTCACTACGATGTAGATGATGGTAGTTGTTTTGGCCAGTATCGAGAGTGTTGCAATAACAAATATAATTTTGGCATGCTGGATGGTAGTTTCGTTGGCCTACTCTATGACGAATATGACAACTTAGTTCAGCGGTTCCTTGGTGTGTATCGTGATGATGATAGTTTTTATCTTGTGAATTTTTATAGACATTATGAAAAATATATTAATGTTATTATCTACATCTTTAACAAACTTATTCGGAGGTTAACAGGTAAGGAATATAAGTGCTTCGGCTGCAATTTAACCATCGAGGATGTATATACAAACCCAACGCCAAGACTACACTTTACCGATGTTAATTACAATCCAGCAGAAGATTACACGTGGATATCACCACGTTCTAGTGTGGATTGTGATGATTTTTATGACTCTACCGGCGAAGATTTCGATCTACATGGGGACTTCTTTGATAAGCGTGAATACATACGCTCTGCTGTCTAACCACCTTTGCAAATAGGTATATAGGGGACCAAATGAATGCCAAGATTCAGTCTAAAATAGTTGAGATCAGCAAAGCGTTGGTTAGTATACCGCATGGTAAAAATAAACACTTTTCTTTCATTGTCAAACGCAACAACATACTGTCAATAGGGTGGAACGATTACACAAAAACCCATCCTATGGCCAAAGAAAACGGTTGTTTATTTGGCAGTATCCACTCTGAACTATCCGCCGTGGTCAGATTTAGTGGTAAAATATCAGACCTGCAAAAATGTACCTTGATTAACACGCGTGTGAATACGCATCATAAATTTGGAATGTCTAAGCCTTGTCATAGTTGTCAACAGCTTATCATGAGGATCGGATTTAAAGAAGTATGGTACACAGATTGGAATGGCATATTCAGAAAGATGGTGTAATGAGTATTTATGAATGGGTTCTTGTGATGTCAACATTATTGGCGACACTAATTACTGCGGCTATATTCTGGTCTCATGCCTATCAAACCGAAATCAATGTTGGTATATTAGCCAAGATTGAGTCCAACGACAGGGAAGATGCTATCGGGCAAGACGGAGAACTTGGGCTATGTCAAATCAACCGCATGGCCTTCGACGACGTAGTCATCCACACAGGATGTACTACAGTTGAGTTTGAAGATCTGATACATGGAAGTGTTAATCTTTATTTTGCAGATGTCTATATCAATGATGTTATTCCAAAAATGCTTCGTAGAATGCAAATACGTGATAATGCTATTACAAGACTGGCATCTTACAATTATGGCATAGGTAATGTTAGGAAGTTACATCAAAAGTACGGCAATAATATTTTTCCACATATGCCTGTAAGTGTTCAGCAGTACATCACCAAATACTTCCAACTTAACAAAATGAGTAAGCGTCATGTACGATCATAGCCAACCATTGGATCTTTCAACGACATGGTGGTTTTACCGCACACACTATGCTAGATTGTTAAGCTACGACTCGCTTTACTATGCCCTGCAAGAATGTATAGACAAAGGAACAGTTCGTCAACAAACCAATGGCGATCTAAGTGTCTTTTGTTACACGGCAGATTGTTTGTTTAAGCACCAATGGGATTTTGTGTCTATGACAGCACGCGGTTTGGTACTTGATACCAAAAACAAGTGCGTTGTCGCAACACCTATGATGAAGTTTTTCAACTACGAACAAGTACATAACTTTATCAAGCCTAGTGTGTCGTTTAAAGCTTATGAAAAAATGGACGGCGTACTTGGCATTATATATTACTACAATAATCGCTGGAATGTATCAACCAAAGGTTCTTTTAGTACAGAATACGGAGCTTGGGCACAGGAATATCTTGATAGTCATATCAATACAGCGTACTTGAAGGTTGGGCATACATATTGTGCCGAAATCATTGCTCCTGTGTCTAGGATTGTTGTAGACTACCAAGGTAAAAAGGCATTGTACTTAATTACAGGCTTCGACGAGCATGGTAAAGAATACACAGATGAAGAACTTGAGCTTTGTGGCTTATGCTGTGGTTTTGACATCATCGACAGTTATAAGGATGTGACGTTAGATAATTGTCTTGATCATGCCAACTCATTAGGCGAAGGGCATGAAGGCTTTGTTCTTAAATTCAGCAATGGCTTTAGGTGCAAAATCAAGAGCGATTCGTATAAGCAACTTGCCAAGATTGTCAAGAACGTAACGCCTCTCAATGCGTGGCAAATACGACGCGACTGCTTAGATACCGACAGTATCACTAAGCAACTGCCAGATGAGTTTTATAATGAGTTTACACAACTCTGTAATCAGATGGATACGCAATTTGCGTATCATCTTGAACAAATAACCAACTTGGCTAAGCAGTTTAGCAACAAGACACCAAAAGAGATAGGTCTTTTCCTTAATGAAGACTGCGGTAATGTTTATGGATTTCCTAGTGTATATAAACCATTTATTTTCCAAGCATTAAGGAGTGATTTCGAGCAGCAAGCCACGCATCCGTCAAAAGTACGTAACAAGATTTTTGAACTTTTCAAACCCAAGGGAAACGTAGTATGAAGCTGAGTCTGCCAAACATCAACATCGAGCGTTCTGAAGATTTCAAAGAGTATAATTTTACCATTGGCAACGAAGCGTTGGTGGTTGATATTCTTAGAAGTAAGATGTATCACAACCCGATCAAGACCATCTGCCAAGAGATTGTTTCTAACGCCAGAGATGCACATCGAGAAATCGGCGACACGACTACACCTATTACTGTGTTTATGCCGTCTAGCTTTGATATGTCTTATACTGTGCAAGACTTCGGTCCTGGAATGTCAATCGATCGTATTGAAAATGTATATACAAAATATGCTGTAAGTACAAAGAATGATTCCAATGATCAGACCGGCGGATTTGGCTTAGGTGCAAAGTCTCCTTGGGCATATACCGATTCGTTTTATGTAGAAACGATAGCAGATGAGCCCAATGGATTTCGGTATAAGTCTAAGTATGCTGCGTTTATTGGCGAGGGAAACCAAAGTAAATTAGCACTTTTATCTAGAGAGAAAACAAACGAACACACCGGCACATCAGTAACAGTACCGGTGAAGACACAGTCAGATCGTAGTCGCTTTGAATCTTATACATTTGATGTGTGTAATTATTGGGATTTGCAGCCAAACTATAAAAATACGCAATCGGCAGAGCAGACTGAGTTTACCAAACTGCCATTTTGTATCATTAAAAAGCATTACCAAAAATATGGTAGTGATAGAACAATCCTTGTCGATGATATTCCGTATGTATTGTCAAGCGTTAATAACAATACCAATATTATTCAGAGCATACCAAGAAGTGTTGTTTTATCGTTTGATACAGGCGAACTTTCGCTGTCTGCAACTAGAGAGGCTATTGAAGACAATGAGGCCAACTTAAAAGCTATTGAGGCCAAAATTGAAAACTATAAATCGCATATTGATCAATACGTTCAGGATCAGCTTAAATCATCTCAGTCGTTATCTGAGGCGTGCTATAAATATTTAAGTTATAAGCATTTGTGTATCGATACAAACACAACCGATGGTGTGAGTTTTCAAGGATTGAGCTTAGCGGAAGTATGTAAAGCAAAACATATTGATGGGGCTAAGGTTTATACTTATAGAACTAGATATGGCCACACACATAGCGAAAATGGTGGTTATTTCTACATAGATGAATATTTTAAAGATGTGAGTCATAAAGCCATTATATTCAATGATATCTCTAGCATGAGACCAAGCATAGGTCGCATTAAATCTGTGCTTGACGCTATGCCATCTGACTCGACTGTGTTTTGTATTCATCCAAACCAAGGAAAGCCAGAACTTATAGATGATATCAAAAAACAAATCTTTTACAAACAGCTACCATGGAAGAACCTGTCAGATTATCAACCAATTAAAAGGGCGAGATCTGGT
>Ga0265293_10014178_pt1 | contig 10170 bp, 10 predicted proteins | sample Munlanlewell138R_FD_192505 | JGI IMG/M metagenome (GOLD analysis project Ga0265293, IMG submission 192505) | Leachate microbial communities from a municipal landfill in Southern Ontario, Canada - Leachate well 138R | ecosystem: Engineered > Solid waste > Landfill > Unclassified | place: Canada...
CAATGTCATGCGCCAAGTTCACAAAATTAAACCGGACAGCAGTGGGTGCCTCCCGAAGAAATCGGGGCACGCGATCCATCTTCTGCTGCGGGTAACGTGATTCGCCTTTGCGCCATCGTTATGAGACATTATGGAATCGTTAATTTCTAAAAAGACGTCGCGGCCGTCAAAATGACGACGCGCATCCGTCTATATTGGGAAGAGGCGCGTGATGACGATCATTGATTTTCCTTCTCGTTCGGTGGAATCTTTAGTTGACGAATACGTTCGGACAGGAAAGGGCCGGACTTCGGCAATATCGATTTTTGGCGCAATTCGCGCTATTCGATCGCTGCTACCGGAGTGTTCGTGTTCGGACGATGATCTGACAAATATCATTGCTGAACGCGCAGTTATGCAAGGGTGTGCAATCTTTTTTGATGATGTTATCCGGACAACCGATATGCATTAGCCAGCGATATATGACAGAAACAAAAAGACACGTCTTGGTCAAATCCGATCACATGATCTAGGGGCGAACGGTCGATAGATTCAAAATCTTATCGCAGGAGAGAAACAATCGAGAAGCTCAAAAGAACAATCGTCAAAATGCCAAGCCATCTCCTGTCTTTTGCATAAGGCTCATCCACGAGCCCGCCGCGAAACGCACGAGTGGTTGAAATCAGCCCAGGCAATATAGTGCCACTTTCTGCAACCGCATCGGCATACAAGGCAAAGAACCAACGGAAAGCCAAGAAAGTCCAGATTAGAAATGCCACGCCCTGAAAAATCAGAAAAGTTATATAAAATGGGGTCATGCTGGCCTTCATGTGACGTTGCTCAAAATTCCCTGCGCCTTTCCTTATTCAGTTCATACGCATATGAAAGTGCCAATGGCTGTAAAAATTGAGGTAAGTAAGGTGCTGGAGATTTCTGTTGGATTATATATCGTTCTCCGACGTTACCTGATTAGGATTGGGCTGCAGGTTAGCCTGTTTCTTTGCGTCGTCTTTACCCTCGCGCATTGTCTGGCCAGCCCAAGCCATGCGCTGACGGGTAATTTTAACTGCGGATCGTTCGACACCGTTTCCGAAACTTCGATCTGTCATGAGCCTACAACTGCCGTCTCGACTGATTCTCAGCAAAGCAGCCGTTTCATAATAACTCAAAACAACGCTGTCGAGATAAATGATACCGCCGATGAGAGACCTTTTCACGCGATACTCGATCAGCAGATTCGAACCCGCTGTCACATGGGTTATTGCGGCTGGTTCACCATTACTGCTCGTAATCTCGAAACGGAAACACGGGATGGTGTACTTTACCGGATTGACAGCCATTGGTGGTCAGCAGAGTTCCCCGATGGAGATTACAACGCGGAGGCGCCCATCGAAGATGATGGAAAAGATAGCAGTTTCGTTTTCTGCTCACTGACAAGGCCTGCCACTTTCTCGCGTGAAGGCGAAAACTGGACGGTCACCTCGCTTTCTCCAAACGATCCCGACGGGGTTTTCGGCTACAATATGTCTGCCTATATATTTTATTTTGCCGCCTGCCACGGCATCGTTACGGATGCAGACGACTCCATGGCTGGTCTGGCTAAAAATCTCGGCTATCAGATATCTGCAAATCAAGCGGAACAAAGTAAAATTTCTACGCCGCAAGAATATATTCAGACTCACTGATCGAGTGACATGAGATAAATCCATATGATTACACAGATAATATTTGATTAAGATGGACGAAGAGATATCGGGATTCTACCAGATTTTTTTCAATTACGTTATAACGCAGACTTATTTACGATGCCCGTCGCCGCGCATCAGCGACGGACGTAACTGTAGTATTGGTCCAGGAGTGGGTGTTACTGCGAGCTGAGGATGCCTACTTGAGAGGTGTGGATGCGAGCATCGTCAAATACCGCTAACATAGCCGTCTGACCGGGCAAACTACGAGTAGTTTCGTATCTCCGCCCTTGTTCTGTCCTTGTTTGACGCGAATAGTCCTCGCGGGTGAACGGGAGGCCGGGTATGCGTTTCAAAGCGGGAGCGATACTTCCATATCTTTTGTGCGCGATGCTGACGCTCGTGCCGGAGGCCGCGCGCGCCAGCATCGCCAACGAAGCGTTCAGGGCGGCGCAGTGGGCCTCCCTGTCGTCCGCGGGCAAGGCATTGCACCAGCTAGGTTTGCGCGAGGCGACGGGAGACCCGGAACTGGCGGCCATCGTGCGCAGCCGGCAGGATCTGCGGTCTGCCATTGCAGCCCGGGAGGCAGAGCTTTCGACGGTTCGCGACGCCAATGCGGCGGTGCGGCTACGCGGCGAAATCGACTCCCTCAACGCGGAGATCGCCGCCATCGACACGAAACTGGCGGCGGAGTTTCCACGCTATGCCGAACTGGCCAATCCGGCCCCTGTCGACATCGCGACCGTGCAGATGCAGTTGCGTGAGGACGAGGCGTTGCTCTTTTTTCTGAGCACGGATTCCGCCACCTTCGTCTGGGCGCTCGACCGTGACGACAGCCTGTGGTTCGAGAGTCCGCTCTCGCGCGACTGGCTCGGTGACATCGTCGCGGAGTTGCGGGCCGGCCTCGACCCGCACGCACGCACACGTGGCGCAGTGACGCTGGTCGAAGGAATGGATCGCCCGCGCATCGCCCCGTTCGACCGGAGGAATGCCTGGTTCCTGTATACGCAGCTCATCGAGCCGGCGGAGGTGATCCTTGGCGGTAAGTCGCATATATTCGTCGTGACGGACGGGCCGCTCTCCGGTCTTCCTCTTTCGGTGCTCGTTTCGCAGCGCCCGCGCGGCGCCGACACCGATCCTGACGCAATGCGGGAAACGGCTTGGCTGATCAGACGCTTTGCCACCACGACACTGCCTACCGTCGCCAGCCTTTCGACGATCCGGGTCGAGCGCGGCGAGACAGTCGTCAAGCGCGATCCCTTCGTCGGCATCGGAGCGCCGCTCCTCGGCGTGGAGATCACCGGCGAAGAAGCCATGCCGCCGCCCGGCTCGGGCTTTTTTCGGGGCATGCTGGCCGATGTCACAGCGGTCCGCGGCCTTCCCTCGCTTCCGCAGACGGGGCCGGAACTGCGCCGGCTCGCCATGGCGCTCGGAGCGGGGGAGGAAAGCCTCCACCTTGGCGAAGCCGCCACTGAAGCCAGAGTGAAGGTGCTTGATCTCTCCTCGGTCTCGGTTATCGCCTTCGCCACCCACGGCCTCCTTTCCGGCGATCTTTTCGGACTTGCCGAGCCTGCGCTCGTGCTCACGCCTCCTGATGCGGCCTCGCAGGACGACGACGGCTTGCTGACCGCTTCGGAGATCGCGGAGCTTCGCCTGTCGGCCGACTGGGTCATCCTGTCGGCCTGCAACACGGCAGGCTCCGACGGGCGTCCCGATGCCGAGGGCCTTTCCGGCCTGGCAAGGGCATTCCTCTATGCCGGGGCGCGGTCGATCCTGGTTTCGCACTGGCCGGTTCGGGACGATGCGGCCGCGCGCCTGACGACCGAGACGCTCTCGCTAATCGGGGAGGATGCGACCATCGGGCGTTCTCAGGCGCTACGGCAAGCGATGATGTCCCTGATGCAGGACGAAAGCGATCCGTCTCTCGCCCACCCATCCGCGTGGGCGCCGTTCATAATCGTCGGCGAAGGAGGGCGCTCGTGAAACTCCGAATCCTGCTGACGGCTGGATTGATCGGTTTCGGCAATCCGGCCGCGGCCCATCACATCGATCCGTTCGAACTCGTCGACCGCGCTCTTTCCGCCTATCAGGAAAAAGAGAGCTATGCCGATGTGCGCGCCGTGCTCAGCACGGGGTTGCGCGCCGCCCCGCACGATGGCCGGCTCGATCCCGATTTCGGTTTCGTCTACGCGGTCTACTCCGATACCGCCCGGTTCGGTGGCAATGCCGCGTTCTCGTTGCAGCTCGCCGACGAGGGGCTTGCACTCGTCAACGCCGCGGTCGAGCCCGACACGGAGATCCGCAACGCACTGATCGTCTCGCGTGCCTATGCGCTGGCCGAACTCGGACGCTATGACGAAGCAGCCGGCGAAGCCGCCATCGCGGCGCTGTGGCTCGAACAGCGGTTCGGCGCGCCGGCGCGGGCGGATCTCGAAGCGGAGGTCAGGGGCTGGCTGGCCGCCAGGGATACCGACACCCTGCCTTCGGTAGCGCAGGCCGCCACCGACCTTCTGCAAAAGGCCGACACCGCCCTGATTGCCGGCGATACGGGAGAAGCAATCGCTCTCGCGTCACGCGCGATGCTGCCCGACAATTCGGGATTGAGTCATGGTGAAGAGCGACTGGTCAACGCCTGGGTCCGCTCCATTACCGGCGCGGCATACGGTGCCGAGGGCAGGCATCGAGAGGCCGTGACGACATTGCGCGAAGCAGTCGACCTTCTTTCAAGCGAGCCGTGGGACGGCCGCTCGATCATCACGCTCTACCCGGATCTCGTCGTCGAATTAACGGGCAAGGTGGTGTGGGACGTGTTCATCCGCCTTGGAGCGAGCGCCCTTTTCGTGGGTGACTCGGCGCTGGCCGATGCGGCCCTGCGCAACATAGCCGATTACGCGACGACACCGGCGTCGCAATATTCCCTGCTCGTCCAGCGCGCGGCGATCCTGTTCAGAAGCGGTGACTTTGAAAGCGTCGCAGCCTTGTTCCGCGAGAGCGAAAAGGCAGCCGAAGCGGCCGGCAACCCTGCGAATGCCGCGCTCGCACGGTTCTACGTTGCAGTGGCGAAGATGCGCCAGGGACCGCAAGAACCCGACGCGCCGGGCGTCGCGGCCATGCTGCAAGCAGCGCGCGAGGCGGCGGATGCCGCTGGCGATAATCCGGTGCAGGTCGAATACATCTTGACGACCGCCGCACGCATGGCGGTTGGATACGCGCTTGCTTTCAGGCAGGCGCTGCCCGTTTCCAGCGCCGCCTTCGCCGCTTTCGAACGGCGCCAGAAAACCATGGGGGACTATGAGGCCGGTCAGGAAGCAGTCCGGCGCGAACACCGCCGCTTTCTCGAAACCCATATCGGCGTGCTTTACGAAACCTCACATGCAAGATGACGTCCGGGGCGACGTCGATCCTGAAAGAGCCGAGCCATGAGCCCGACAGGCGTCATTAAAATAGTATTTGCGAATACGGCGTACCGGGCGCAAGCCAGTCGGCCAAGCCAGCCCCTATCATGACGACGCTCCTGAAATTGCGCAATGCGATGATTGCCGGCTCGTGTGGCTCTGCCGCACAAAGTGGTCTGGTGGCGGTTCGCCGCGCATTCGGCATCTTGCCCTCGTTCCAACCGTATGATGATCTGCAGCGCCTCCTGGCCGAGTTTGTCGGTCCAGCATGGGCACCGGCCCTGTCATGGCTGTTGCCGATGGTGAGCGCGGCCATGATCTGGAGCTCCATCTTTGCCTGGACCTACGATCGGATTCCCGCGACAGGGGCATTGAGAAAGGGCGTTGTCGTGACCGGCTTCGCATGGGTCGTGACGGGATTTATTCTCCTTCCCTTGCTCGGTCACGGATTGTTCGCCATCGGTGCCGGCGCGGGTGGTTGGCCTGCGCTGTTGATGCTGGCCATGCTCGCGGCCTATTGTCTGACGCTCAGCCTAGTCTATGCAAGGTTGAAGCGTGATCGAAACGATCCCGTGCGAAGCTGACCTGTTCCTGCGGTCGCCGGAGGCATGGCCTGAGAAAATAGTGCACTATCAACTGCCGGGATCCAGCATCTACCACCAGGTTCGAAAGAACCCTTGTCGACGGCTCGACGTGCAGATCGAATGTCAAGCATCGCCAAAGCCCACGCGAACCATGCCATAGCTCGACCCAGGGATCGCCCTCGCTAGAGCACGTCCGGTTTAATTTAGTTGATATCTTGCTTCTTTGAAGTAATTTGCGCATTCGGCTGACAAGAAGAGTTCGACGAGAGAATCGACGGTGTCCCATAAGGCGGTGATCGTTTGCTCGGCCTTTGCGCGCAACAGCGCCTTGAACTTTGAGAAGGCGTTCTCGATTGATGGTGTGGATGGCTACTGCTCCCGGCGTCGCATTGCGCCATAACTGGGATGTTGTCATCCTGAGCAAAGGAGCTATCAATGTCAGAACCTGCCACAGTCGGTATCGATCTCGCAAAGAGCGTCTTCCAGATCAATGGTGTTGATGAGAACGGTCGCGTTCCCGTACGCCGCCAGCTTCGCCGCAGCCAGTTTCTCGCGTTTTTCCAGAAGCGCCCGCGCTGTCTGATCGGCATGGAGGCTTGCGCCGGTTCTCACGATTGGGGTCGCAGGCTTCAGTAGATGGGGCATGAGGTCCGGCTGACGCCGCCGTCCTATGTGAAGCCTTACGTGAAGCGCGGGTAGACGGATGCTGCAGACGCGGCCGCGATCTGTGAAGCCGTAACGCGCCCTTCCATGCGGTTTGTCGCCATCAAGAGCGAAGCCTGCTCATCGGTTCTGGTTGTCCACCGCACGCGGGACTTTCTGGTTCGCCAGCGCACACAGATCGGCAATGCGATCCGCGCTCACATGACGGAGTTCGGTATCATCGCGGCCAAGGGCGCGCAGAACGGCGAGCGTTTGAAGGGGCAGTGGATCGGTTGCCAGAAGCGGCCCGAACACCTGTAAGCTTGCTCTTCGATCAGTTGGCTGAGACGGACAAGCGGATCAAGCAAGCTGACGGACGAGATCGCGGAGACCCATGCGCATGATGCGACAAGGCAGCGTCTGGCTACGATCCCCGGTGTGGGAATGTTGACGGCAACGACCTCGGTAGTCGACAATTTCGACTGCGCGCGGGACTATGCCGCCTGGCTCGCTTGCGATCCCGACGTCAAAATTGGAATATTGGATCTGCCTCCCACTTTCATGCAACAAACACTTGAAAAAAATGGCCGGCAAATCAGCCGGCCCAAATACAGGGTAAAGTCGGTTAGAGAGGGGGTCAGGAAACGAGGGGCTAACCGACATTGGTGATCGTAGGCATGCTTTGCAGGTAAAACAAGCAAATAAAATGCCAATTTAGGTAATCTGAAGAGGCACCTGCGAATCTCGAATTCGATTTGCGGCTCTACGTCTCGGCCTTCGACCCGGTTTGGCCGCCAACGCCTGTCGCGTTGTCGTTTCATTCAGGCTGAATCTGAGGGTAGCCATTATACATCCGCCGTAGCATCCGGATCAGCCGGCTGCGGGACCTTCCGATTTTTCCATCTGGTCGAGTGCCAGTGCGGAATGGGCGTAGGCGCCGCCGGCTCGCATTTCCGCCGCTACCCAGATCGCTTCCATCAGCTCTTGCTGCGTCGCCCCATGGCGAAGGGCCGCCTTGGTATGGCCTTTGATGCAATAAGGACACTGCGTGACATGCGCCACCGCTACGGCGATGAGTTGCTTTACCTTAACTGGCAAAGCGCCATCGGCGAACACCTTCTGGCTGAAGGCCTGAAAGGCCGCTTCCGTTTCCGGCGCAAGCTCGCGGCGCTTTTTGGCAAGTTCTCCCGTGGAGGCCGGATATAGTCCCTCGGACATTGTTTCTCTCTTTCCTGACATAGATGACACATGAGATGAGGCTCGGTCCGCCATGAGACATGAGGACCATACTCTCAGAATGATTGGCGGTCGGGCAGGTTCCTCTCGTTGCAGAAATGCCGCGCATGCTTTGATTTGTGGATAGTGATTATCGGGGATAGACTGCATCCACGTCGAAGGAGACCGCCATGAAACTTGGTGACGGCGTGGAAGCGGCCATTCACTGCGCGGCATTGCTTGCGGGGCTTGAGGATGACGCTACCATTCCCGGTTTCGTGCTGGCCGAGGAGTTCGGCCTCTCATCAAGTTACCTGCTCAAGCATCTCAAGGCGCTGACGGCCGCGAGCATCCTGCAATCGGTTCCGGGGCCGTCCGGCGGCTGTCGGATATCGTCGCCGGATTTCAGGCGGATGGCGATCCGCGCGCGGTCGCGGCCAGCCAATCATTCATCGCACGGCGCCGGCGCCCGCAAAAACCGGCAGCGCCCGCACGGCAACCATGAAAGGAAGGCCGTAATGAAGCCGAGACTCGATTATTATTCAAAGGCGCCCGAGCTTATGAAGGCGCAACTGGCGCTGAACAAGGCCGTGGAGGAAAGCGGGATCGAGCGCAGCCTGCTGCATCTGGTCAAGCTGCGCGCCTCGCAGATCAATGGCTGTTCGTATTGCGTCGACATGCATGCGCACGAGGCCCGCGCCGACGGCGAGACCGAGCAACGCCTTTATCTCGTCGCCGCCTGGAAGGAGTCGCCGCTGTTTACCGAGCGCGAGCGCGCCGCGTTGGCGTGGACCGAGGCGGTGACACGGATTTCGCAGGATGGCGTCCCGGACGAGCTCTATGCCCAGGCGCGCAAACAGTTCTCGGAGGAGGACCTGGTCAAGCTGACCATGGCCGTCGCTGTCATCAACACCTGGAACCGGCTGAGCGTGGCCTTCCACGCTATCCATCCTGTGCGCAAGGCCTCGGCAGCATGAACCGCCGCACCACGACCGACTTAGCGGTGCTGACGGAGTAAGCCTCACAATTCAAACCCAGCCTGGGGAGGGCAAGGCAATGACTGGAAATCAGGAAACTCCGGATCTGGCCAAGGGGGTCGTCGAAGCCGAACTGGTCGATGGCGGCATGCTGGTCGGTCATGTCGAGGGTAAGGCCGTGCTGCTGGTGCGGCGGGGCGAGGACATTTTCGCTGTCGGGGCCGAATGCACCCACTATAACGGGCCTCTCGCCGAGGGGCTGGTGGTGGGAGACACTATCCGCTGTCCCTGGCATCATGCACGTTTCGACCTGCGCACCGGCGAGGCGGTGGCGGCGCCGGCGTTGGCGCCGGTCGGCTGTTGGTCGGTGGAGCGGCGGGACGGCAGGATTGTTGTTGGCAAGAAGAAGCCAGTTCCGAGGCGCGAATTGTCCGGTGGTTCGGCGCCGCAGCGCATCGTTATTGTCGGCGGCGGGGCGGCCGGCTTCGCCGCTGCCCAGAGATTGCGCAACCTGGGCTATGGCGGCAGTCTCGTCATGCTGAGCGATGACGCCGACCTGCCCGTTGACCGACCCAATCTCTCCAAGGATTTTCTGGCCGGTTCCGCACCGCAGGACTGGATGCCGCTGCGCAGCGCCGCCTTCTATGAAAAGCAGAATATCGATCTCAGGCTGGCGACGAAGGCGGTCGCCATCGATGTCGCCGCTGGCGAAGTTCGCCTCGCCGATAGCACAGCACTTTCCTATGATCGGCTGTTGCTGGCGACCGGGGCCGAACCGGTGCGTCTGTCAATCCCCGGAGCAGACTTGCCGCATGTTCACACGCTGCGTAGCTTCGCCGACTGCCGGGCGATTATCGCGCAAGCTGAAACGGCTCGCCACGCCGTGGTGATGGGGGCCAGTTTCATCGGGTTGGAAGTGGCGGCGGCGCTGCGCCAGCGCGGGCTCGAAGTCCATGTGGTGGCGCCCGACAAGCGGCCGATGGAGCGGGTCCTTGGCCCCCAGATCGGCGATTTCATCCGCGCTGTGCATGAGCGGCATGGCGTCGTGTTCCATCTTCAGGAAACGGCGAACGCCATCACCTCTGATGAGGTCCGGCTTTCCGGCGGCGACACGCTGGCCGCCGATCTCGTCGTCCTGGGCGTCGGGGTGCGGCCGCGCATACAACTGGCGGAGGCGGCCGGGCTCAAGATCGACCGCGGCGTGGTGGTCGACGCCTATCTGGAAACCAGCGCGCCCGGCATCTTCGCCGCCGGCGACATCGCCCGCTGGCCCGATCCGCATAGCGGAGCGCTGATCCGCGTCGAACATTGGGTCGTGGCCGAGCGCCAGGGCCAGGCGGCCGCCGCGAACATGCTGGGCGGGCGTCGAAAATATACCGACACGCCGTTTTTCTGGAGCCGGCACTACGATCTGGATCTCAACTATGTCGGCCATGCGCAGGCGTGGGATGCGATCGACATTGATGGCGATGTCGCCGCTGAGGACTGTACCTTGCGCTACAAGCACGAGGGACGAACGCTGGCCGTGGTGACCATGGGACGTGACATCGAAAGTCTTGCCGCCGAGGCGGCGATGGAAGCCGATGGCGGATCATAACAGGGCATGGTTCTCGTCGATCACGGTTTTGCCACCTTGTCCGAATTATCGAGGACGGTCGGATAGACGACTTTTCCATCTGCTGTGCGCTGTGCG
>Ga0265293_10014181_pt1 | contig 10167 bp, 6 predicted proteins | sample Munlanlewell138R_FD_192505 | JGI IMG/M metagenome (GOLD analysis project Ga0265293, IMG submission 192505) | Leachate microbial communities from a municipal landfill in Southern Ontario, Canada - Leachate well 138R | ecosystem: Engineered > Solid waste > Landfill > Unclassified | place: Canada...
CAGGCTTCTATCGGTCACTCCTCTGGCAGGACAGGGCTATGAACTTGACGCCATTGCCTCTACGGTTATCGGCGGAACGAGTGTATCGGGAGGCGAGGGTTCGGTAGTCAGGACCCTGGTAGGAGTGTTATTGCTGACTATTATTGCCAATGTCTTTAACCTGATGGGTATCCATATCTATGTACAGTATGTGGTGAAAGGAGCCATTATTCTGTCGGCGGTGGGTTTTGACACCTATTCTAAGTTCAGGCAGTAATTCTATTTTAAGGAAAGCAGTAAAAATATTTAACAAATATAAATATATTTTCAAAAAAATACAGTAAGAATTGAATCAGTTATAAGGAATATCTATGAAAAAAAATGCTCTTATTGGCCAATTGGGTGGGCCTACTTCAGTAATTAACTCCAGTCTGTGTGGACTTATTGAAAAGGGGCTTAAATCAGATAAAATTAAACATATACTGGGAATGAGGGATGGAATTATAGGATTTTTGCAGGATAGAATTGTAGACCTGGGAAAAGAAGAGCCATATGCCATAAAGCGCCTATGGCATACGCCATCATCAATTCTTGGCTCCAGCCGCTATATATTAAAAGAGAGAGATTTTCCTCTTATACTGAAAATATTTAAAAAATATGATATCGGTCATCTTTTCCTTATCGGAGGAAACGGAACTATGCAGCTTAACCGGCAAATAGGGCAGTATTGTAAAAAAAATGGTTATGCTATAAATGTAATAGGAATCCCTAAAACCGTAGACAATGATCTCTGTGGGACAGACCATGCCCCGGGCTTCGCCTCTGCAGCAAGATATATCGGCCTCTCTGTACAACAGGCTGGAAGACTGGCACATGATATGCAAAGTGTTGATAAATATGTCATTTTGCAGACTGTTGGAAGAAATACCGGATGGTTAGCAGCATCTGCAGCATTGGCTAAGAAAAGAGAATCAGATGCACCACATCTTATTTATATACCTGAAAGGCCCTTATCGAAAAAGAAGTTTTTATCAGATGTTAAAGAGTGCATCAAAAAATATGGCTGGGTATCTATTGTTTGTGGGGAGGGAATATTATGGGAAGACAAGAGTTTTGTAGCCAGTCTAAATATAAAGAACGATACTACCGATTTTGAATTTGGTGCTATGGGAGGAGGAAGTGCAGCCCTTAATCTGCATAAATTAATCAGCAAAGAGACTGATTACCGCGGAGAATTTCAGATTACTGAATCTTTATCAATGTGTGCCATTGACCGGGCCAGTAAGGTAGATTTAGAAGAAGCCTATCTTTGTGGTGTAAAGGCAATAGAATTGGCAGAAGAGGATGTTTCGGGGGTAATGGTTTCCATACTTCGAGCCAGTTCCTCTCCCTATCGTATAAAATTGAGTGCCATCTCCCTGGATGAGGTAGCATTAGGAATAAAACCGCTTGATGATAAATATATCAATACCAGAGGTAACTTTGTCACCGATAAATACCTTGATTATATTAAACCCCTGGTCGGAGAGCTTCCTGCTTACAGTGAGTTGAAATATATAAAATTTTAAGAGGTTGTCTTGCTCTGCTATATTATTTACTGGTAAAATTATATATTATGATTTTATAAAGTGATAGGTTAAGCGGTTTGGGGAAAGGGGCACAGATATGAATATTATAAAGGTAAAAAACTATAAAGAACTCAGTATGCAGGCAGCAGGGATAGTTGCTGCTCAAATAAGCAGAAAGAAAAATACAGTTTTGGGTTTACCTACCGGGCAAACACCGTTGGGTATGTATCAGGAATTGGTAAAAAGGTTTCGTAAAGGAGAGATAGACTTCTCTCAAGTGATTACTTTCAATCTGGATGAATACTATGGACTATCGCCTGAACACCCGCAGAGTTATAATTATTATATGTGGCAGACCTTTTTTAATAATATAAACATCAAAAAAGAAAATGTATTCATACCAGATGGAGTCACAAAAGATGTCCAGAAAGAATGCCGGTATTACGAATCTCTCATTGAAAAAAAAGGTGGTATAGACCTGCAATTTTTAGGAATCGGTGATAATGGTCATATTGGTTTCAATGAACCAGCAATTGCTTTAAATAGCAAGACCCATCTGGTGAATTTGTCTCAGGCTACTATAGAAGCCAATTCCAGGTTTTTTAATGATATTGAAGATGTCCCCAGAAAAGCCCTCACAATGGGTATGGGAACAATCATGAAAGCAAAACAGATTATTCTCTTAGCCAGTGGTATGAAAAAGGCTCCCGCTATAGCAAAGACCATCAATGGAAAAGTCAGCACAGAGGTGCCGGCAAGCCTCCTTCAGCTACATCGAGATGTAACCATTATTGTTGATAAAGATGCTGCCAGGGATGTTTGATATCCTCTCATACTTCTCATCTCATCCTCAATGTATATTTAAAAAATTTATTAATTTTAAAATGTTTTAATTGAATACTTTTCTTGACAACCACTCTTTATATTAATTAAGATAAGAAATAAGTGTAAAAAAATAAAGGATTACAGGCTCAATGCTATCAATAAAAAACATTTAAAATAAAAAGGCAGGAGAAGATTAGTATGATTATTTTATCTTTAAATTGTGGCAGCTCCTCAGTAAAATACCAGCTTTACAATTGGACTAATAAGGAGATTATAGCTAAAGGAATTGTAGAAAGGGTGACAGTAGGAAACTCTTTCTGTGTCCATGAAGTCAATCATAAAGAAAAGGTAACCTTAAAACAGGATTGTCCTAGCCACAGGGAAGCTATAAAATTGATTATCGATACCCTTATTCATCCCGAATATGGAGCTATTAAGAAATTGTCTGATATCGCAGCAATTGGTCACAGGGTGGTACATGGTGGTGAAAAGTTCGCCAAATCTGTTCTCATAAACCAGGAAGTGTTGAAAACTTTTAAAGAATTATCGGTATTAGCTCCTTTGCATAATCCTCCAAATATTATGGGTATTGAGGCAGCTATGGAATTATTACCAGATATTCCCCATGCTGCCATAATGGATACTGCCTGGCATCAGACTATGCCAGCACATGTATATATGTATGCTGTTCCTTATGAATGGTATGAAAAATATAGAATTAGAAGGTATGGTTTTCATGGCACTTCTTTATTGTATGTTGCCAAAAGAGCAGCAGTTCTATTGAATAAAGATCCTTTTCAATGCAATCTTATCAGCTGCCATATTGGAAATGGGGTAAGCATAAATGCCGTTAAAAACGGATTGTCCTATGATACCAGTATGGGATTTACCCCTTTAGAGGGAGCTATTATGGGCACCAGGGCAGGAGACCATGATGCTGCTTTAGACTTCTATGTGATGCAAAAAGAATCTTTATCTCCGCAGGAGATTGACAGTATTTTGAACAAGAAAAGTGGAATATTGGGAATTACCGGGAAGTATACAGATAGAAGAGATGTAGTAAAAGCTGCTAATAATGGAGAAGATAGAGCAATGCTTGCCGTAGAAATGGAAGTCTACAGGTTAAAAAAATATATTGGCGCCTATGCAGCCGCGTTGGGTCGACTGGATGCCCTAATTTTTACTGCAGGTGTTGGTGAAATGAGCACCACGACTCGTAGTAAAATATTAGAAGGCTTAGAATTGTTTGGAATTAGATATGATTCTGAAAAGAATAGTGTAGCAAGAACAAGAAATAAAGAATCCGATATTTCAGCGCCAGACTCAAAGGTTAAAATATTTGTTATTCCTACTGATGAAGAATTAGTCTTTGTGGAAGATGTAGTTGCATTAATTGAGGGCCGCTACGATATTCATACTAATTTTAAATATACTTTTCAAGAAAAAGGCTATAAGAATTTGATGAGAGAAAGAGCATATAAAAAGGAACAAGAAGAATTATCATAAAAAATTAATTTTTGTGTCAGGTATAACTTTTGTCGCTATTTATCAGCCCCGGATAATGTTTACAAAAATAATTAAAATTCATAGTAAATTGAGGAGAAGATAGATGAAAGCAATTATACTATGCGCAGGTAAGGGAACCCGTTTGAGACCCTTGACTCATACCAGTGCCAAACATTTAATACCTTTAGCCAATAAACCTGCTTTAGAATATGGTATTGAAAAGATTATTGAATGCGGCATTGAGGAGGTTGGCATCATAATAGGAGAAGAAACTGGCGAAGATATCAAAATGGCAATCGGTGATGGAAAGAGGTGGGGAATTAAAATAGATTATATTTTACAATCAGAACCACTCGGGCTGGCACATGCCGTAAAAATTGCGCGCCCATTCCTTAGAGATGAAACATTCCTGATGTTTTTAGGTGACAACCTGTTAAAAAACGGTGTCAGTCTATACCGTCACAAATTTGAAAAAAATAAACCCCAGGCTTTTATATTATTAACAAAAGTAGAAAATCCGGAACAATTTGGTGTAGCAGAGATTAAAGATAATAAAGTAATTCGCCTGGTAGAAAAACCTAAAATACCTGAGAGTGATCTGGCATTGATTGGTGTTTATTTTTTTGACAGGACTATACACCAGGCTATTGACAGTATTAAACCTTCAGCAAGAGGTGAATTAGAAATAACAGATGCCATTCAGTGGCTGGTGGACAATCAATATAATGTTGAAGCAACAATAATCGATGGCTGGTGGAAAGATACCGGGAAGCCTGAAGATATTCTTGAAGCAAATAGATTAATACTGGAAGATATTATTAAAGATTTAGAGGAAGCCAGAGTCGACAGTAAATCGAAGATATTTGGCAGAGTAAATTTAGCCAAAAATGTTGAAATTATTAACTCAACCATAATGGGACCGGTCGTTATTGGTGAAGGTGCCAGAATAATTAATTCTTACATTGGTCCCTTTACCTCATTGTCCGACGGAGTTGAAGTAGAGAATAGCGAAATCGAATACAGCATTGTTATGTCAAATACCCAGATAAAAAATATTAAACATCGTATGCAAAATTGCCTTATTGGAAAAGATGTCTCTATTTATCGTTCCAATGATATGCCTGTAGTTTATGGATTTATATTAGCAGATGACAGCAGAGTACGTTTAATTTAAAAAGATATACCTATTCGCCCATAAAAACGAGAAGGCAGAGGCTCTGTGATTGCCTTCCCTATTCCCAGGGATAGTATTAATTGTTCTGTATACCTGGGCTTAAATACAAAATCGAGCTCTGCACCGATAGACATATTTATATCTTTTTGTTCAGGGAATATTGTCTTATCCCAGGCATGTCCTGTATCACAGAATAATTTTCCAGAAACTTGCTCTAAAAAAATAGAAGCCCATCTAAATCCAACCTTTTTCTCTACCATTTTTAAAGGAAACCGATATTCCAGAGAAGTGAGAAATAGATGATTACCGATAAAAGATGAGTCTGGAAATCCTCTCAAAGAGAAATAAGTAGTATTTGTTGTGCTAAGTCCTTGTTCAGACAGATTACCTCCAAGATTGTACTTTACACCATCATGTAACTCATCTGAGACAAAACCAGCTACCAGCCGCAATGCTAAAACATGGTTTTTTGGGTGCAAAGGAAGGTATTTTCTGCCATCGAAGAGTATTTTATGAACTTGAAATTCATTATTCAGGTAGGGCAGGGTATATTGATAGTTAAGTGAAAAAATATTGCCTATTTCCGGGCTTATGGATTGCGGATATTTTTCGGTGTCATTATAGACATATCTTAAGATAAGTGAATTTATTATCGACATATCCTCACCATTGTTAAAGCTATTATTCTCAGTATTATGGTGGTTTAATTGGTATTTATTTTGCACCCCTACAGTAATATTTTGAGAATAAAACCGGCCAGAATCCTGTTTAGAAGTATAACCACTATCAGAAAAATTTAAGGAGAGCTGTAGATTAGAATATGAAGATGTTTCTCCCTGCCAGGATAAAGAAAGTACTGGTTTAAATCTATAATTATGGAATTGTAAATCATAAAGGAAAGAATCATGAAAAAGATTACGGGCAATGGTTATGGGAATACTGTAATATTTTAGATGATCCTGAGCCAGGGTAGAAAAACCAAGAAAAATATTTTCTCCTTCAATACCGGCATAAGGAATCCAATAGGTAGGCATGATGCTCTCCCAGGGGGAGTAATCCTTAAAAATATAATCGGAATAAATTTCTGAAAGATTATCCAATGTATTAAGCGGGTCAAGCCCCTTACTTCCATTACATTTTATTTCTGGAAAATATAATAAGTTATTTTTAAAAACCGGAAAATCAGCTGGTTCATCTATCTGAGGATTGTCAATTAATTTCCAGAGAAGATGGTCAACTTTGACACAATGTAATTCATAGCCGGATGAATGATATTGTATAAAAGCCATCTCTTTCCCATCAGGAGAGAGGGCAGGCTCGAAGGCACCGGTCATTACATTAGTCAGGCGGTATAATTGTTCATCTTTTAGAGAATAGGCGTATAAATTGAATACATTGCTCCGGTCGGAAGAGAAATAGAGGTATTGGCCATCAGCAGACCAATTTGGGTTAATATCTGTGTGGCGATCCAGAGTAATAGGGTTAACAGACTGTATTCTGTCTTGTTCATCTATATTAATTATATAAATATCCTGATACCCCTCATGCCATAGAGAAAAGGCAATTTTATCACCCTGGGGAGACCAGACCGGTTGAGAAATTTGCGTACCATCCCTAAAATCGGTTAAATAGGTCAGGTCAGAAAAAGAGATGTACTCATTGTTAAATAATTTATTTTCTAAATTATCCAAATCATCAAAAGAGAATAATACCAGATTATTGGTCCCGGCATTATTAACCACTGCAACTACCTTTCCCGCAAACAGGTCGGGGTGCCAGGCAGGGTCTTTGATTCTCATTTTTTCCGTAACCTGAAATTGCTTGTTTGTTTTCAAATTATACAAAAATAGGTCGTAATAATAATACTGGTAGTATTGAATTAGTTTAGAATAGAGTAAATATTGGTTATCTGGTGATAGGCTGTATGAGCTGCCATGTCCCCAAGTTCTCTTTATTAGAATGCTTTCGGTATTGGTATTAAAATCATGCTTACGGATAGAGGGATATAGCCGTGGTGTAGAAACCTTATAAATCAGAAGAGGATTTTGGTTTTCTTTATCCTGTTGTAACCATAATGGGTTAGCAACCCAATAGTGATGTTTGGTAATTTGCTGAGATTCGGTAATGTTATTATAATTTGTAATTTGTTCTATTTGTAATTCAAAATGTTTCTTTTTTTCATTCTTCCACTTTTGAAAGAGTTCCTCTATATCAATTCCTAAAACCTTTTTTAAACTCCAATTCATTCCCAGCAAGGGGAATGAAGAAAAATGTTTACTAATTTCAATTAACTTTTCTTCCCCGTACTCATTGTTAATAAAATGAATCAAAGATTGCCCGTAAATATATGGAGCATTTCCACCTGGCCAGGATATCAGGTATCCTTCTTCTATTTGCTCAAGACTCTTTAGCCGGTCTTCTAAAAAATCTGTTCTAAGATACATCTCATATCTACTATCGTCGAGTCTTCCCCCAGTGGTATATTTACTCTCATTGTATATGGCTAATCCTTCGATAGACCAGAGTGGCTGTAAAGCATTGGGAGTGATGATTTGACCTAAAAAAAGGCGTAGAAAAGTTGTAAATTTATCGGTCATGCCAAAATGTGCTAAATGAGTATATTCATGTGCAATCAGAATTTTGAGCCAGCTGTCAAATTTAGTATCGAAAATATTAAATCCAGGAGCAGTTAAATTAATACGAATAAGGGGATGGGGTATAGTTGTGGCAAACCCATATGTAGAATCACTGAAATCCTCCAAAATGATGGTAAATTTTTTATTTAAGGGTGAAGATTCTCCAAATTGTAAAGCTATTGGAGGACAAATCTGGTCAACAATTTGAGCGATATGAGTAGCAATCTGCTTATATTGAGCTGAACTATTGTCAAATATTTTGATGGGGAATATTATGGAACAATACTGACTTTCTAAAACATTCCATACAATATTATGGTCATAGTCTCTGGCATGAGAAATGAGCATAAGATGTTGTGGCAAAAAAGCATTTATTAATAGAATAATTAATAATGAGAACAAAAAAAGACTTTTTTTGTAGACGGTTTTACATCCAGACATAATTTCACCTATTGATACTACCTTTTGATTATATCTTTTTTTTAAAACTGTTACAATAAATAAACAATATTTTGGAAATTGTGTTATGAATCGGTTATAATAAAAAAGGTTTTTAGATAGATAAGGAGGAACATTTTTTGGCAAAAAAGAAAAATATAAGTGATAGAAATAGTAGAAATAAAAAAAATTGGTTTGATATTGTTTTCTATACAGTTAGCACTATTGTTATCGTGGTATTATTATTTATTGGCTTGAAACAGAGAGGTTTATTGCCAACTTCATGGATAGATGATCGCCCTTCTCCTCAAATTGCCGGTATTCCGGGTGAAATTAAAGAGAGAAGAATTGGTTTTGATATTATAAATGCACATGAACATGTGCAAAGTGAAAAAAATTTACCTTTGATTCGACAAGCTATGAAAGATTGTCAGGTTAAAAAAATGGTATTATTAGGGACCTCGGATTTTACTATTTATTTAAGTACAGGTTATGGTTTTAAGGGATATGATGAAAATAATGATTTTATTATTAAATCAAGTCAGGAATATCCGGATGAGTTTGCTGCATTAGTTACCCTTGACCCGAGAGATGAAAACAAAATGGAAAAATTACAAAAATATATTGAAAAAGGGGCAGCAGGAGTAAAATTATATAACGGACATGGAAGTTTTTACGATTTATTTTTTAAGATGCCTCTGACTGACCCTGGAATGATGGAAGTATATGCCTATTGTGAAAAAGAACATATACCCATACTTTATCATATTAATATCGGTCGTTTTGCAACTGAATTTGAACAAATCTTGAAAGAATTTCCACAATTAACCATTATTGCGCCACATTTTATGCTTTCAACAAATAATTTGAACCGTTTAGTCCGATTTATGCAAGAATATCCTCAGCTATACCTTGATATTAGCTTTGGTCACCCTGATTTCTTAGTCTCAGGATTTGGAAGAATTTCCAATAATTATATTGCTTTTCGTGATTTTATGGTCAATTACAGGGACAGAATAACCTATGGAACCGATATGGTTATTACTACCTTCAAAGCAAAGAACAGGGCTTACATAGATGATGTCCACCTTGCTTATATGGATTTCCTTGAAAGTGATGAGTTTGCACTGCCGCGCAGTATATACGATATGATGTCCAGAGATGCTCGCAAGAATATTGATATTTCAAGAGTTTATAGAGGTTTAAACCTTGATGATGAAACATTAAGGATGATTTACCATGATAATGCTGAAAAGCTTTTCTTTGGAGGCAGATGATTTTTTTCAAAAAATGGTATCCTTTTAACGTTTTTTTAAGATAAATATAAAAGAATATTTAATAAAATAATACAAATTGGCAATAAGGGTTTTCTAAAATATTTATAGAAAAAGGAGGGGAAAGTTCTCTGTGCTTTTTATTGGTGCAGCACTTATAGCATTTTTTATTTCATATATTATTACACCATTTATAGCCCGCTTAGGAAAAAAACAGAATCTGGTAGATAAACCGGGATATCGTAAAATACATAATGATGCTATTCCCAATTTGGGGGGAATAGTAATTTTTTTTGGTTTTTTATTTAGTGCTCTATTTTTTGTTCCCTTCCAGAAAGAAATACAGGTTTTAATAGCCGGTAGTATTATTATATTATTATTAGGGATTATAGACGATATTACTGATTTGAAACCTTTGAATAAATTTTTTATTCAAATAATACCGGCTCTATTATTCATTATTTTTCACAGTAATGTAATTAATCAGTTTATATGGCAAAAACTTTCCTTTCTTAATATCGGGGGATATCTGCTATATCCGATATTGTTGTTCTGGATTGTTGGTGTTACAAATTCAATAAATCTAATTGATGGGTTAGATGGCCTGGCATCAGGTATCTCTATTATAGCCCTATCTGTCCTGCTAATATTAGGTTTTTTTGTTGATGATGGTTATCAGACTTATAATCTTCTTAATGCCGCACTTTTAGGAAGTATTATTGCATTTTTTCGTTACAATTTTTTTCCAGCACAAATATTCCTGGGGG
>Ga0265293_10014182_pt1 | contig 10167 bp, 7 predicted proteins | sample Munlanlewell138R_FD_192505 | JGI IMG/M metagenome (GOLD analysis project Ga0265293, IMG submission 192505) | Leachate microbial communities from a municipal landfill in Southern Ontario, Canada - Leachate well 138R | ecosystem: Engineered > Solid waste > Landfill > Unclassified | place: Canada...
AGCGAGAAATACCCCCAAAACCTGGTCTGCTTCGAGCCGCTCGGCATGGAGCGCTCATGGGAGCTTGCCACCTATCGCAGCATCGGCGGCTACGAGGTGTGGGAGCGCATCCTGCGCGAGCGCACTCCGCGCGAGGAGATCATCGAGGAAGTCAAAGCCTCGGGTCTGCGCGGGCGTGGCGGCGCCGGGTTCCCCACGGGTGTGAAGTGGAGCTTCATGCCGCGCAATGCGCCTGGACAGAAGTACGCGGTCTGCAATTCGGACGAAAGCGAACCCGGCACCTGCCATGATCGCGACATCCTGCGCTACAACCCGCATGCGCTCATCGAAGGTATGGCCATCGGCGGCTACGCGATGGGTGCTACCGTCGGTTACAACTACATCCGCGGCGAGTTCATGGCCGAACCCGTACCGCGTTTCGAGGCCGCGCTGCGCGAAGCCTACGAGGCGGGCCTGCTCGGCCAGAATCTGCTGGGCTCGGGTATCGATTTCGATCTCCATTCTTTCGTGGGGGCGGGCGCGTACATCTGCGGCGAGGAAACGGCGCTACTGGAATCATTGGAAGGCAAGCAGGGTCGTCCGCGCTTCAAGCCGCCGTTTCCGGCCAACTATGGTCTGTACGGCAAGCCCACCACCATCAACAACACCCAAAGCTTTGCCTCGGTGCCGACCATCCTGCGCAAGGGCGCCAGCTGGTTCGCCAATCTCGGCGTGGCGAATTCCGGCGGTACCTTGATCTTCTCGGTGTCCGGCCATGTCAACAAGCCGGCGAATCTCGAACTGCCGCTGGGTATCCCGTTCAAGGAGCTGCTGGAGCTATGCGGCGGCATGCTCGACGGACGCAAGCTCAAGGCCGTCATTCCCGGTGGGTCCTCGGTACCGGTCGTACCGGGCGAGATGATGATGGACGTGACGATGGACTACGACGGTCTGCGCAAGGTCGGCTCGGCGCTGGGTACCGGCGCGATGATCGTCATGGACGAGACCACCTGCATGGTGCGGGTGCTTGAACGCATTTCACGTTTTTATTATGCGGAGTCCTGCGGACAGTGTACGCCCTGCCGGGAAGGTACCGGCTGGATGAACCGGGTGCTCAAGCGAATCGTCGCGGGCAACGGCCGTCAGGAGGATATGGACATGCTCGTGGAAGTCGCGAACAAGATCGAAGGCCACACGATCTGCGCGTTCGGCGATGCCGCGGCATGGCCGGTGCAGAGCTTCATCAAGCACTTCCGGCATGAATTCGAATACATGGTCGAACATGGCCACAGCATCGTCGAGCGCGACCGGCGCAACGCTGCCTGAGATGCTCGAGATGCCCGAGTTGCAACCGGACTTGCCCATTTCGCTCGCCAAGTCGCCGAAGCCGAAAGGCGGGCTGAAAAGAGACTGATGCATGAGTGACGATCAGGTCAATATCGAAGTCAATGGCGTGCCCATGAAGGCGCGCAAGGGACAGATGATCATGCAGGTCACGGATGCGCAGGATGTCTACATCCCGCGTTTCTGTTACCACGAGAAGCTCGCGATTGCCGCGAACTGCCGCATGTGCCTCGTCGAAGTGGAGAAGGCGCCGAAACCGATGCCCGCCTGTGCCACGCCGGTGGCGGAAGGCATGAAGGTGTTCACCAAGTCCCCCAAGGCGATTGCCGCGCAGCGCGCCACGATGGAGTTCCTGCTGATCAACCATCCGCTCGACTGCCCGATCTGCGACCAGGGTGGAGAGTGCGAGCTGCAGGATCTCGCGCTGGGATTCGGGCGGAGCGTTTCGCGCTATACCGAGCGCAAGCGGGTGGTGAAAGACAAGAGCATCGGTCCGCTGATCTCCACCGACATGACGCGCTGCATTCATTGCACGCGCTGCGTACGTTTCACACAGGACATCCAGGGCTACCAGGAACTGGGTACGATCGGCCGCGCCGAGATGACCGAGATCGGAACGTACATCCAGCAAAGCGTCGACCACGAACTGTCCGCCAACATCATCGATCTGTGCCCGGTCGGCGCGTTGAACAACAAACCGTTCCGCTATCGCGCGCGCGCCTGGGAAATGACCCAGCATCCGCTGGTGTCCCCGCACGACGCGGTGGGTACCAACCTCTATGCACACGTGCTGCGAGGGCGGGTGATGCGCATCGTGCCGCGGGCGAACGAGGAGATCAACGAAACCTGGATCGCGGACCGCGACCGCTTCAGCTATCAGGGTATCTACAGTGAGGATCGCCTGCTCAAGCCGATGCTGCGCGAAAGCGGCGTATGGCAGGAAAGCGATTGGGAAACTGCACTGGAGAAGGCCGCCCAGCGTCTCGGCCAGATCGTGAAGCGCGACGGCGGCGCGCAGCTCGGTGCGCTCGGCGCCCCCGGCTCGACCGTGGAAGAACTGTATCTGCTGGGACGCATCGCGCGCGGACTGGGCAGCGGGAATCTGGATCATCGCTTGCGACGCAGTGATTTTCGCGACCAGGAGAGCGATCCGCTGTATCCGGGCCTGGGCTGCGCGATCGCCGAACTGCAGGAAGCCAACTCGGTGCTGGTCGTGGGCTCGAACCTGCGCAAGGAAGCGCCTCTGATTGCCCACCGGTTGCGCAAGGCGGCGCTGGCTGGTGGACGCATCGCGTTCATCAATCCGCGCCGCTATGAGTACATGTTTCCCGTGGCAGGCTATCTCGCCGTGGATGCGCTCGCAGGAAATGCCGAGCCTCCTGGCCAGCCCGGCCGGTCCGATGGCTCGGGCAAGGCGCCGGGGCTGCTCGATCATCTGCTGGGCGTCGCCGCTGCGGCCGTCGCGGAGAGTGGCAAGACGTCTCTGGCGCTCACCGGCCTGGTCGAAGACGTGCAGCCCTCGCAGGTGCATCGATCGATCGCCCGGCAATTGTGCGAGGGCGAACGTCGCCTGATCCTGCTGGGCGCCATTGCACAGCGCGACCCCGCATTCGCGGGCCTGCGCCGAGTCGCCGGTGCGCTGGCGGAACTGACGGGCGCCAGCCTCGGCTATCTGCCGGATGGCGGCAACGCGGTGGGCGCGAGCCTGGCCGGCGTGCTGCCGCATCGGGGCGTGGCGGGGCGCGCGCCGGAACCCGCAGGGCTCGACATTGCCGGCATGTTTGCGGCGCGCCTGAAGGCATACATCGTGCTGGGCGCGATCGAGCCCGCGCATGACATCGCTTCGGGCGCGGCACTGGAATCGCTCAAGGCGGCGGAATGTGTCGTGGCCTTGTCGCCTTACGCCAGCGCAAAGGAATACGCGGACATCATTCTGCCGATCGGCACGTTTGCCGAGACCTCGGGCACCTATGTGAATCTGGAGGGCCGCTGGCAGAGCGTGCCCGGCGCGGCCTCGCCGGTCGGTGAATCGCGGCCGGGCTGGAAGGTGCTGCGCGTGCTCGCGAATCTGCTGGGCTTGCCCGGATTCGACTACATCAGCTCCGACCAGATCACCGCAGAGCTGCGCGAGCAGGTCGATCAGGCGCCGGCGTTCAAGCCGGCCGCACCTGCGTCCGGCGCAGCCGAGCCCGTCCCCGGGGCGGCGCCCGGACTGGACGTCGCCATCTACCAGATCGACGCGATCGTGCGGCGATCCAGCGCCCTGCAGGCCACGCGCGACGGTCGTGAAGCCGAGGGTCGGTCTGTGCGAGGGACTGAGGCGTGAATCTGGTGCCCGAATTTGCCGCAAACCTGCTGGCGTTTCTGCCGGAGTGGATCCAGGCGATCGTCTGGTACGGCGTCGTCGCCGTGGTGCTGTTCGTCAGCGTCATTCTGGTGATGGCGTTCCTGACCCTGGCCGAGCGCCGGGTGATCGGTTCGATGCAGGCGCGCATCGGACCGAACCGCGTGGGACCGGGCGGAGTGCTGCAGCCGTTCGCGGACGTGCTGAAGCTGATGTTGAAGGAAATCATCATTCCATCGCGCTCCAGCAAGTTCCTGTACCTCGTTGCCCCGCTGCTGGCACTGATTCCGGCGCTGGCAACCTGGGCGGTGGTGCCGCTGTGGCCGGGTTTCACGGTCGCGGACATCGATGCGGCCTTGCTGTACATCCTGGCGTTGACGTCCGCAGGTGTGTATGGCGTCGTTCTCGCGGGCTGGGCGACGAATTCCAAGTACGCGTTCCTGGGCGCGATGCGCGCAGCGGCGCAGATGATCGCCTATGAGATTGCCATGGGCTTTGCGCTGGTCGGTGTCGTGATGGCCGCCGGTTCGCTGAACCTTGGCGCGATCATCGAGGCCCAGCGCGGTGGCGTGTTCAGCTATTTCGTTTGGTGGCTGCTGCCGTTGTTCGTGGTCTACTTCATTTCGGGCGTTGCCGAGACGAACCGTGCGCCGTTCGACGTGGTGGAAGGCGAGTCGGAAATCGTCGCCGGACATCACGTCGAGTATTCGGGCATGGCGTTCGCCGTATTCTTCGTCGCCGAATACGTGAACATGATCCTGATCGCGGCGCTGACCTCGGTGTTCTTCTTCGGCGGCTGGCTCTCGCCGTTCGAGGGCTATCCGGTGCCGGCCTGGCTGGCCGCGCCCAGCTTCTTCTGGTTCTTCGCGAAAATATCGTTCTTCCTGTTCTGTTTCCTGTGGTTCCGTGCGACGTTTCCACGGTACCGCTACGACCAGATCATGCGGCTGGGCTGGAAGGTCTTCATTCCGGTCACGCTCGTATGGATCGCGGTCGAGGCCGTCTTCCTGATCTACAAGATCGGGCCTTGGGCGCCCTGATGGGCCTGCCGAAACGGACGCGTTGAGAGTGCAGTTGTGAAAACGCCAGCCAGCATCTTCAAGACATTCTTCCTGACCGAGCTGTTCGTCGGGTTGTGGGTGACGTTGCGTCAGTTCGCATTTCGGCCGAACGTGACGATCCTGTATCCCGAGGAGAAGACGCCACAATCGCCGCGCTTTCGCGGACTGCACGCGCAACGCCGTTATCCGAACGGGCAGGAGCGTTGCATCGCGTGCAAGCTATGCGAAGCGGTCTGTCCGGCACTGGCCATCACGATCGAGTCGGATGTCTCGGAGGATGGCACGCGGCGCACGACGCGCTATGACATCGATTTGTTCAAGTGCATCTACTGCGGCTTCTGCGAGGAAGCATGCCCGGTCGATGCGATCGTCGAGACGCGGATTCACGAGTACCACATGGAGAACCGTGGTGAGAACATCATGACCAAGGACAAGCTGCTCGCGATCGGCGAGCGTTACGAAGCCATGATTGCGGCCGACAAGGCCGCAGACGCACGTTATCGCTGAAGGCACCATGTCGATCACCGAAATACTCTTCTACGCCTTTTCCGCGGTGCTGGTCGTCGCGGCGCTGGGCGTCATCACCGCGCGCAATCCCGTGCACGCCGTCATGTTCCTGGTCTTCGCGTTTTTCAACAGCGCGATCCTGTGGCTTTTGATGGAGGCGGAGTTTCTGGCGATCGTGCTGGTGCTCGTCTATGTCGGCGCCGTCATGGTGCTGTTCCTGTTCGTGATCATGATGCTGGACGTCGATGTCGCCGCCGTACGCTCCGGTTTCATGCGCTATGCGCCGCTGGGCATCCTGATCGCCGCGATCGTGGTCGTGCAGATCGGCAGCGTCGTCTGGGTGAAGACTCTGGGCCGCGAGCCGTCGCCGCCCGCCGCGAGCCTGGCGGTGGAGGGCTACAGCAATACCGGGGCGCTGGGTGAATTGCTGTACACGCAGTACCTGTATCCGTTCGAACTGGCCGCCGTGATCCTGCTGGTGGCGATCGTCGCCGCGATCACCCTGACGATGCGTCGGCGTAGAAACGTGAAAGTTCAGGACATCAGCGCGCAGGTTGCCGTACGGGCGCGCGACCGCGTACGCATCGTGAAAATGCCTGCCGTACCGCGCTTATCGAAGGCGGCGCCACCGGCGCAGCCGGCACCGACGGAGCCTGCGCCATGATTCCGCTGGAACACGTATTGATGCTGGCCGGCCTGCTGTTCGCGCTGAGCGCGGCGGGCATCATCCTGAATCGTAAGAATGTGATTCTGCTGCTGATGTGCATCGAGCTGATGCTGCTGGCCGTGAACTTCAATTTCGTGGCCTTTGCGCATCATCTCGGCGATCTGCACGGGCAGATCTTCGTGTTTTTCATCCTGACCGTGGCGGCCGCAGAGGCGGCGATCGGACTGGCCATCCTGGTGGTGTTGTTCCGCGAGCGCAAGAGCATCGATATCGAGCAGCTCGACACCATGAAGGGCTGATGACCTTTCCGACGCCCGACCTGACGCTCGATGAACAACGATAAGTTGGATACGCATTGATGATTTCCCAATCCACATTGCTGACGATCGTACTGGCGCCGCTGATCGCCGCTCTCGTCTCGGGCCTGGGCATGCGCGTCGTCGGCCGGGTCGGTGCGCATTGCGTGACGATCGCCGGCGTCACGATTTCCTTCCTGCTCTCGGCCTGGGTGCTCAAGCTGTTGCTCGTCGATGGCGCAGCGCCAGTGAACATGAGTGTCTATACCTGGCTGGTCAGCGATGGCATCCGCATGGAGGTGGGCTTCCTGGTCGATCGTCTGACGGCGCTGATGATGGTCGTCGTGACGTTCGTATCGCTGTGCGTGCATGTCTATACGATCGGCTACATGCACGAGGACCCTGGCTACCAGAGATTCTTCTCCTATATCTCGCTGTTCACCTTCTCGATGCTGATGCTGGTGATGGCGAACAACTTCATGCAGCTGTTCTTCGGCTGGGAAGCGGTCGGTGTCGTGTCCTATCTGCTGATCGGCTTCTGGTACACCCGGCCCAGCGCCATTTTCGCGAACCTGAAGGCCTTCCTGGTCAACCGGGTGGGCGACTTCGGTTTCGTGCTGGGCATTGCCGGCGTGGCGTACTATTCCGGGTCGCTGGACTACGCGACCGTGTTCGCCCAGCGCGAGGCGATCGCCACCAACGTCATCCAGATCATCCCGGGCGTGGAATGGCAGGCCATCACCGTCGTGTGCATCTGCCTGTTCATCGGTGCGATGGGCAAGTCCGCGCAGATGCCGCTGCATGTGTGGCTGCCGGACTCGATGGAAGGCCCGACGCCGATCTCCGCCTTGATCCACGCAGCGACGATGGTGACCGCGGGCATCTTCATGGTGGCGCGCATGTCGCCGCTGTTCGAGATGTCGGAAACCGCGCTGTCGAGCGTCCTGGTGATCGGGGCGACCACCGCGTTCTTCATGGGGCTGCTGGGTCTGGTGAACAACGACATCAAGCGCGTCATCGCTTATTCGACGCTGTCCCAGCTGGGCTACATGACCGTTGCACTAGGCGTGTCGGCCTACGCGGGCGCGATCTTCCACCTCATGACTCATGCCTTCTTCAAGGCGCTGCTGTTCCTGGCGGCGGGCTCGGTGATCGTGGCGATGCATCACGAGCAGGACATGCGCAAGATGGGCGGGTTGAAGAAGTACCTGCCGGTCACCTACTGGACGGCACTGATCGGCTCGCTGGCCCTGATCGGCTTTCCGGGGACCTCAGGCTTCTTCTCGAAGGATGCCCTCATCGAGGCGGTACATGCGTCCGGCATTCCCGGCGCAACCTATGCCTACTGGTGCGTGCTATTGGGCGTGTTCGTGACGGCGTTCTATTCCTTCCGCCTGATATTCATGACCTTCCATGGGCCCGAACGCTTCGCTGTCACTCATGACTCCCATGGGCATGATTCGCATGACAGCAGCCATGATCATGGCGGACCTCCGCGCGAGGCATTCTGGTCGATCAAGCTGCCGCTGATCGCGCTGGCGGTGCCGTCGCTGGTGATCGGTGGACTCACGATCGGCCCGCTGCTGTTCGGCGATTTCTTCGGCTCGGCGATATTCGTACTGCCGCAGCACGATGTGCTGGGGCACCTGGGGCAGTCCTGGCATGGCGTGGCAGCCTTCATGCTGCACGCGATGAAGGCGCCGACCGTGTATCTGGCGCTCGCCGGCGTTGCGGCCGCCTGGTACCTGTATATCAAGCGTCCGGATCTGCCGGCGAGGATCGCCGGGGCCGTGCCGTGGCTATACCGGCTGCTGACGCAGAAATACTATTTCGACGAGATCTATCAGGCCGTGTTCGCGCGCGGCGGTCGTGGCCTGGGGACTGCCTTGTGGCGGGCCGGTGACGAGGCGCTGATCGACGGTCTCGCCGTCAACGGTTCCGCGCGTGTCGTCGGCTGGCTGTCGGTGGTCATGCGGCATATGCAGTCCGGTTATCTGTATCACTACGCGTTCGCGATGATCGTTGGATTGTCGGCACTGCTCGCGTGGTACGTGCTGCGCTAATCAACGTCTAACTATGCAGTTCGCCCATGCAACTTGAATGGCCCATTCTTAGCGTACTCATCTGGCTGCCGATCCTCGGCGGTGTCGTCATGCTGGCGCTCGGCGATCGCGGTATCGCGTTGAGCCGATGGGTGGGATTGCTGACCACCTTGGCGACCTTCGGGATCTCCACCTTGCTGTATACGAACTTCGATGCGTCGACAGCGCAGATGCAGTTCGTGGAGGAGCGACCCTGGATCCCGATGTTCAACACCTGGTACGCCCTGGGGATCGACGGCATATCGCTGCCGCTGATCCTGTTGACCACCTTCGTGACACCCTTGTGCGTGATCGCCGGCTGGTCGGCCATCGAAAAGAAGCCGGGACAATACTTCGCGTCGTTCCTGCTCATGGAAGGTCTGATGATCGGAGTGTTCGCCGCGCTGGATGCGATGCTGTTCTACGTGCTGTGGGAAGCGATGCTCATTCCGATGTTCATCATCATCGGCATCTGGGGTGGGCCGCGGCGTGTGTACGCGACCCTGAAGTTCTTCCTGTACACCTTTCTCGGCTCGGTGCTGATGCTGGTGTCGCTGATCTACATGTATCTGCAGAGCTGCGAGCTGGGCCAGTGCAGCTACTCGATCGCCGATTTCCAGCGTATGCCGTTGGGCCTGAACGAGCAGATCCTGATCTTCCTGTCGTTCTTCGCGGCCTTTGCGGTCAAGGTGCCGATGTGGCCGGTGCATACCTGGTTGCCGGATGCACACGTGGAGGCCCCCACAGGCGGTTCGGTGATCCTGGCGGCCATCCTGCTCAAGATGGGCGGGTACGGCTTCCTGCGTTTCGCGTTGCCCATCACTCCGGATGCGAGCGCGACGCTGGACTGGCTGGTGATATCGCTGTCCTTGATTGCGATCGTGTACATCGGCTTCGTGGCCATCGTGCAGCAGGACATGAAGAAGCTGATCGCCTATTCCTCGGTGGCGCACATGGGCTTCGTCACCCTGGGCGCATTCCTGACGTTCGAGCTGTTGCGCGTCAATGGTGATGTCCGCGGTGCGGCGATGGGGCTCGACGGCGCCATGGTCCAGATGGTCTCCCATGGCCTGATTTCAGGTGCGATGTTCTTTTGCATGGGCGTGCTGTACGACCGGATGCATACGCGAAAAATCAGCGCCTATGGCGGTGTGGTCAATACCATGCCGGTGTTCGCCACGTTCGCCGTACTGTTTTCCTTCGCGAATTCCGGCTTGCCGGGCACGTCGGGTTTCGTCGGCGAGTTCCTGGTGATCATCGCGAGCTTCCGTGCGGACTTCTGGTATGCGTTCCTGGCGGCGGTGACCTTGATTCTGGGTGCGGCTTATTCGCTGTGGCTGGTGAAACGCGTGATTTTCGGGCCGGTGACGAATGAGAACGTAGCGGCAATGAAGGACGTCAATGGGCGCGAATTCATCGTGCTGGGCGTACTGGCGGTGGCGGTTCTGCTGCTGGGCGTGTGGCCGGCGCCGTTGCTGGATGTCATGCGCCCGACCGTCGAGAATCTGGTGCAGCAGATCACGATCTCGAAGCTGTAAGCGCGTCGCGAGCCAAACCATGAATTCGAGTGAGTGCCGGTAATGGATGCTTTAGCAAATATCGGAGCGGGGTCGCTGGGAGCCGGGCTGGGGCTGCAAGCCGCAGCGGCGGAAATTTTTCTCCTGGGGGCGGTCTGCGCCATCCTGCTCATCGACGTGTTTCTGAGCGAGCGTACCCGTTGGGTGACTTACGTTCTGTCCTTGCTGAGCCTGGCGGGAGCGGCCTGGGTGACGTTGAGCTTCGGTGTCGAGGGCAGGGTGAGCGCGCTGGACGGCACATTCGTCGCCGATCCCATGGGCGATGTGCTGAAGCTGTTCGCCTACGGCACGGTGGCGGTCTGTTTCGTGTA
>Ga0265293_10014184_pt1 | contig 10167 bp, 10 predicted proteins | sample Munlanlewell138R_FD_192505 | JGI IMG/M metagenome (GOLD analysis project Ga0265293, IMG submission 192505) | Leachate microbial communities from a municipal landfill in Southern Ontario, Canada - Leachate well 138R | ecosystem: Engineered > Solid waste > Landfill > Unclassified | place: Canada...
CGGCACATGCGACATGCCGTTGCATATCCGTCAATTGTGGGATCCAGCCACATGCCCAGCGGCCCTGCTGCCTTGGCTAGCCTGGGCCAATAGCGTGGATGACTGGCAGGAAAGCTGGCCCGAGCCCGTCAAGCGCAACGTGATCGCCGCAGCGTTTGATGTGCATCGCTACAAAGCCACACCGTACGCACTGCAGACCGCGCTGGATGCCCTGGGTGTCAGCACCCAAGTTGTCGAGTGGTGGGAGTCAGGAGGCACTGGAGTGCCGGGCACGCAAACCATCACCGCACTGCTGAATGACAACATCGCCGGCGAAAGCGAAGGCCTGATCAACGCTGAAATGCTGCGCATGATCAGTCGCACGATTTACAAAACCAAGCGCGGCAGCATTCATCACGACATTGAGCTGGGCCTGTATTTCGATGAAGCGATCGGCCTGGCTGCCGGCCGCGCACGACCGGTCGCGCTGAGCAGTTGCGACCCGGAATCGCTGCCCGTCACCCCCGGCGCAACTGATGCGACTGCAGGACTGGCAATGGCGGAGCACAGGCTGACCATCGTTGACACCGAGCTTTCGCCGGCTGGCGTGCTGCCGGACGAAGCCGCTATACAGCCAGGCCTAGCGGGCGGCATTCACCGCATCACGTTACACGACACACACTTGATCGGAGTTATCTGATGGCACTGAAACTACAACTGACGACGGCCGGGCTGGAAGAGTGCCTGCAAGCCAAGTCGCAGGGGCTGCAAGCTGAAATCACGCACATGGCGTTTGGCGACATTGCCTTTCGGCCAAGCGCTGAAACAAAAAGCCTGCCCGGCATGAAGGAAAAGGTCGAAATTCTGGACTACCAGGATGGCGGCAAGAGCCTGCGAATGGCAGGGGTTTTTGACGGACAGCTGGAGTACGCGATTCGGAGCGTCGGCATATACCTGTCAAGCGGCACGCTGCTCGGCGTGTACTCGGAAAACAACGCGCTGATCGGCTACCGAACGCCCGATGTACGGGTTGTGCAGTGGTTCACCCTGAACATCGAGGCGCTGCCCACGAGCTCGGTCACGGTGGTGACCGGCGTAGAAAACCTCAACCTGATACTGGACGCAGAGCTGGCCGAAGGCTGCGCGGCATTTATCGCCCAGGGCGAAACCCTGGTTAAACAAGCCCGCTGGAACATGCAGCTCAGCGAGCGCATACGTAAACTGGAGAACTAAAATGTCATTAACTGAACAAATTCAGGCCATGCAAACTGCTAGCCAAGCGCAGACCGCTGCCAGCCAGGCCCTGGCACAAGAAGTGGCCGACAAAATGGGGCAGATCGACGCCAAGGTCAACAACGCCATTTCGCAGGTCAATAATAACTTCAACAGCAAAGCGTCCGAGCTGACCATTATTGCAGTCGATTCACATCGAAAAGCGGTGGAGGACGCATCGGGCGGCCGTAACACTGTGATCTATGATGCACAGGGCAACCCCAACGTGATGGTCGTGGTGCCGCGCTTTAACTACGAAGACCTAGGCCTGATTGGTCGCACGCTAGGCAGCGGCACGCCCACAGCTTTCCGCACCAACGGCGCGGACCGCTCCGAAATTCTGGTCGGCAAGTTCCTGGCATCAACTGCATCCGGCGGCACTGCTGTGGTCGGCGGCAAGCGCCCGCGCACCAGCGTTAATTATGACGTAGCGAAAGAACTCTGCACCCGGAAGGGCGCGGGCTGGCACATGATGTCTATTCACGAGTGGGCAGCGGTCTCTCTGCTGGCCATGGCCAACGATACGCAGCCTCGCGGAAATACAAATTACGGACGCAGTCATGAGAACCGCATGGAAACCGGACTGCTGGGCGGAGGTGGCGTGCCGGGCGACGCGGATAATGCCGGCTATACGATGACGGGCACTGGGCCAGCAACCTGGGGGCACGATCATACTGATCACGGCATCCAGGATCTGGTCGGTAACGTGTGGGAGTGGCTGGACCAGATGCTGCTGGAAGATGGTCGCATCGTCACGACTTCTGATAATGACCCGTCGCGCACAGAGGGGCAGTGGATTCGCCACGCGGCTTTTCTGGATGCGACAAATGACAGTCAAGAAGGCACCGGGTCGGCCGGCGGTGCGCCGATTTTTAACACGCAGATCACAAAGCGCAACGGGCCGGCTGGCGACGACTCGCATAACTATCCATATACAAGCATCTCGAATCGAGAAAGCGCAACCAAGGCGGCGGGATATCAGAGTATCGAGCTACTGCGCAGGCTGCTGATCGAGCCGGACGGTGGCGACGTGCCAGGGCATATGGCCGCGCGTAACTATGGGGTGCGTTTCCCGATCCGTGGCGGCCTCTGGGACAGCGGCGCCTACGCTGGCCTGGGCGCCCTCGACCTGAGCTACTCGCGCGCCGCTGCGGGCAGCATCATCGGGTTTCGCCCCGCTTTCTTTGTGTAATTGAATCTTGTGTTTTGACAGCTGCGCGATAGCGCAGCTGCCTTTGGAGGCCCTATGTTGTTATTAAGTATCGAAGAGAAAAGCCTGGAAATGATCAAGTACGGATACATTGCTTTAAAGCAGTTTCCTAAACACGAGCGGCACGGGCTGGCATCTGAAATACGGTCAACGATGTGGAGCATCCAGCGGCTGATTATCACAGCAATCAAGCGCTACCATAAGAAAACCACCCTCTCCAATCTAGATATTGAGCTAGCTGTTTTGAGGCGCCAGGTTCGGATATCGAAAGACCTGCGATATATCGACATCAAGCGGTACCAGCTATGGTCTAGCAAGATTGTAGAGATTGGCAGAATGCTGGGTGGCTGGATAAAGCAAACACGCGCAAGCAGTAGGGCTGCAGCATTATGATGCGTTTCCCGATCCGTGGCGGCAACTGGAACAACGGCGCCAACGCTGGCCTGGGCGCCCTCAACCTGAACAACTCGCGCGCCAATGCGAACAGCAACATCGGGTTTCGCCCCGCTCTTGACGATTCAGCCCGAAGTAACTGCCTCAAGGGGCGTTGCCAGTGCTTTTTTCAAAAGGATGCGGCAGCCTCGGCTCATGCCGAAAAACAGATCAAGCCGCTGGATGCGTCTGGCGGCTGCCTTTTTCTAAAGCTCGCCCAGTTCGACAGTCTGTTGACCGCTGCTTATCAGTGTAGAAAAGGCAAGGCCACAAAAAGAAGCACACTAATTTTCTTTGACAACCTTGAAGAAAACATCATCGGTCTGCTCAACGACCTGATTCACGACACGTACCAGGCCTCTCCGTATCACCACTTTTTTGTATTTGAGCCAAAGCGCCGACTGGTATCCGCGCCAAACTTTAGGGATCGAGTGCTGCACAGGGCTATCTACAATCTAATTGAGCCTCTATACGACAGAGTATTTGAGCATGACTCGTACGCCTGCAGAGCTGGCAAAGGCGCGCACGCCGGAGCAGACAGAGCGCAGGCATTTATTCGCCAGGTAGAGCGTCAGCACGGCCAGGCGTATGCCTTTAAGGCTGACATTAGTCGGTATTTTTCCAGCATCAATCACGCAAAGCTCAAGCAGCTTTTAAGCGCGCGCATCTCGTGCCGGGGCATGCTGTCAATGCTGTACTACATCATTGACTCGAGCCCAGCCAGCGAACTAGGTGCCGGGATCCCGCTGGGAAACCTGACCAGCCAGATATTTGCCAACGTGTATCTGCACGAACTGGACCGGTACGCAAAGCACACGCTCCGGGCCAAGCGCTACATTCGCTATATGGATGACTTTGTAATCATTCATCACGACAAGCAGCAGCTGCAGGCCTGGCGAAAAGACATTGAGGCTTTTCTTGAGTCGGAGTTACGGCTGCATACAAACAGGAAGACCCAGGTGTTTCCGATCGGCGTCAAAAAAGGACGCTCGCTCGACTTTCTCGGGTACCGCATTTACTCAACGCACCGGCTGCTCAGAAAATCCAGCGTCAAGCGCATCAAAAGCAAACTCAAAAAGTACCGACGCAAGTACGCAGCCGGCGAACTCGAATTAAATGACATTAATCCAAAGGTGCAGTCGTGGCTCGGTCACGCAAGCCACGCGAACACCTACAACCTCAGAAAAAAACTTTTCAACCAACCGTTCAGGAGAGACAAAAATGTTTGAGTACATTTTTCGCGGACAAGCGCACAGCAACACAGGCATCGACCACATGAAGGGCCTGGGCATGAGCTCAGATCAGATCGACTCGGTGCTGCAGCAAAAAGCCTACGAAGCTGAAGAGTGGGCAGAAAAGCGACAGCAGGCGTACCGGCTCGAGTCCGACCCTTTGTTTATCGAGTGGCAGCACGACAGCAAGCCCGAACAGGAGCAGCTGTGGCGTGACAAGGTCGCTGAAATCAAACTGCGCTACCCGAAACACTCTTAATTACAGCTGGAGAAAGCCATGATGGCTGGGCGGCAAGTGCCGCCTGGCAAAACACATCCTGCTACGTCGAGCCTTTCGCCGGCACAGGCAGGCAATCCAAAGAGTTGTTGATCTTTAATTTTAAGGACTGCCTCCGACTCCACCTTGTAGCGCCCCGCGCTACAAGGCAGCTTGCTGGCCTCAATCACGCGCGCAAGCCACTCTCGGCACTCACTGAACTGTTATATCAATCAGGAGCTGCTCAATGGCTGAATACCATCACGGCGTCCGAGTCCTCGAAGTCAACGAAGGCACGCGCCCCATTCGCACTGTCGCCACAGCCGTGGTGGGCATGGTCTGCACCGCAAAGGATGCCGACAGCGAAACTTTCCCGCTCAACAAGCCTGTCCTACTCACCGACGTTTTGACCGCGTCCGGTAAAGCGGGCGAGTCTGGCACGCTGGCCAGAAGCCTCGACGCCATCGCAGACCAGGCCAGTCCGGTCACTGTCGTGGTGCGGGTGGATGAAGGCGAAGACGAATCGGAGACCACCAGCAACATCATCGGTGGCGTGAGTTCGTCAGGGCAGTACACCGGTCTCAAGTCTTTACTGGCGGCTGAGGCCCAGCTGGGCGTTAAGCCGCGCATTCTTGGCGTACCTGGGCTGGACAACCTGGCAGTCACCAGCGAGCTGGTTGGCGTGGCCGAGCAGCTGCGCGCGTTTGCTTATGCAAGCTGCTGGGACTGCGAAACCGTCTCTGACGCCCTGGCGTATCGTGACGGCTTTGGTGCACGCGAACTGATGTTGATCTGGCCTGACTTCATCTCCTGGGACACTGCAGCCAATGCTGACGCGCCGGCCTACGCAGTAGCCCGTGCACTGGGCTTGCGCGCCAAGTTGGACCAGCAGGTTGGTTGGCACAAAACTCTCTCCAACGTCCCGGTTAACGGCGTGTCTGGCCTGTCCAAAGACATCTACTTTGACCTGCAAAATCCGGCGACTGATGCCGGCCTGCTCAACGCTGATGAGGTCACCACCTTGATCCGTCGCGAAGGCTTCCGCTTCTGGGGCAGCCGTACCTGCTCTGCTGACCCGCTGTTCTCGTTCGAGAACTACACGCGAACAGCGCAGGTGCTGGCGGACACCATGGCTGAAGGTCATTTCTGGTCTGTCGACAAGCCCATGCACCCATCCCTTGTGCGCGACATTGTCGAAGGCATTAATGCCAAATTCCGCGAGCTGACCCGCAACGGCTACCTGCTGGGTGGCGAGTGCTGGTACGACGAAGCGGCCAACGACAAGGACACCCTGAAGGCCGGCAAGCTGTACCTGGATTACGATTACACGCCCGTGCCGCCGCTGGAAAACCTGCTGCTGCGCCAACGCATCACTGACCGTCACTTGGTTCAGTTCGCAGTCGGCGCATAACCCTCACTGTTTATAGGAGCGCCCGAGCATGGCATTGCCCAAAAAACTTAAACACATGAACCTTTTCAACGACGGCAACAGCTACCTGGGCGTAGCCAAGTCCGTCACGCTACCCGTGCTGAGTCGCAAATTTGAGGCTTATCGTGGCGGCGGCATGGACGGTCCAGTCAAGGTCGACATGGGCCACAGTGACGACGGCCTACAGATGGAGTGGACGCTGGGCGGCTGGGACCTGATCGCTGTACGCCAGTTCGGAGCGGTCCGGGCTGATGGTGTCATGCTGCGTTTTGCTGGCTCTGTCCAGCGCGATGACACAGGGGAAGTCAGCGCGGTAGAGATTGTGGGTCGCGGCCGCCACGAAGAGATCGACTTCGGTGACGCAACGCCTGGTGAAGACACTGAGCACAAAATCAACACTGCGCTGACGTACTACAAGCTGTCCGTCGATGGTGAGGTGTTGATCGAAATCGACCTGCTTAACTTCGTCTATATCGTGGATGGCGAAGACTTGCTGGCCGAGCACCGCAAGGCGATCGGACTTTAATAAACCCCTACTGCCGGCTAACCGGCCGGCGGTCTCTCTCTGTTTTCAGGAATACTCACATGAGCAATAAAGACATCACTGCCCCAGCAGAAAACCCCAATGAAACCCGCATCGAGCTGGACGAGCCGATTCAGCGTGGCCAGACCACCATCGCAGAGCTGACAATTCGCAAGCCGAAAGCCGGTGAACTGCGCGGCGTATCACTGATGGATCTGGGCCAGATGGACGTCCAGGCGCTGCGTAAAGTGCTGCCGCGCATCACCACGCCGGCACTGATTGATGCAGAAATCGGCAACATGGGCCCGGCAGACATCCTGCAGTGCGGTGTCGCGGTGGCCGGTTTTTTGTTGACGAAGAAACAAAAAGCCCAGGCGGGCTACCTCGACGTATAGAAGATGCCATCGCTGATCTGGCGATGGTGTTTCACTGGACGCCGGCGGACTGCTACCCGCTGGCGTTGGCTGACTTAATGCAGTGGCGCGAGCAGGCGCGCAGGAGGACTGAGCGTGAGCCGTGATTTAAAACTGCAGGTTGTGCTGGCGGCCATCGACAAAGCCACCGCGCCGATTCGCAGGGTCATGCAGTCCAGCTCCGGGCTGGGCAAGCAGCTCAAAGAAACCCGTGATCAGCTGCGCGATCTGGAAAAGCAGCAGGGCGCAATGCGCAGCTTTCGCGACCTGAAGCGTGGTAGCGAGCAATCCGGTGCAGCGCTGCAGAGCCAGCAGCGTCATGTCAAAGAGCTGGCCCAGCAACTGGCGTCCACGGCAAATCCAACCAAGGCCATGAATCGTGAATTTGCTGCGGCGACGCGTGAAGCCGGCAGGCTCAAGCAGGCGCACAGCGCAAACACCCAGCGGTTGCAAGCGGTGCGTACAAGCCTGGGCCAGGCTGGCATCAGCACGCGCAACCTGAATGCTGAAGAGTCATCCCTGCGTAAAAAAATCACTGAAACCAATTCCGCACTGGCTGCGCAGAAAAGCCACCTGGAGGCAGTGGCTGCCCAGCAGCAAAAGCTGGCAGGCGCCAAGGCGCAGATGGAGCGCAGTCAGCAGCTGGCCAGCAGCATGGCCACCACAGGCGCGGCCGGTTTAGCGGCAGGTGGAGGTGCGCTGTATGCCGGTGCCAGGCTGCTCGGTGAAGGCATGGAGTTTGACAGCAGTATGAGCAAGGTGCAGTCGCTGGCCCGGCTGGACTCAGATAGCTCAGAAGCAAAGGCGCTGCGCGAGCAGGCTCGAAAGCTGGGCGCTGACACCATGTTCAGCGCGACTGAAGCTGCGCAGGGCCAGGGCTTTCTGGCCATGGCGGGCTTTACTCCACAGGCCATTCTGGATGCCATGCCTGGCGTGCTTGATATGGCCAAGGCTGGCGATGTTGACTTGGCGCAAACCGCTGACATTGCATCAAATATTTTATCCGGTATGAAGCTGGAGGCCGGCGATATGGGGCGCGTCGGTGACGTGCTGGTCGGTGCGTTTACCCGGTCAAACACCAGTCTGGCCCAGCTGGGTGATACCATGAAATATGTCGCTCCGGTGGCATCCAGTGTTGGCCAAGACATCGAAACCGTGGCGGCCATGGCTGGTAAATTAGGCGATGCGGGGATCCAGGGCGGCCAGGCCGGTACATCACTGCGTAGCATTGTGAACCGCCTCAGTTCACCGCCAAAAGCTGCCTTAAAAGCGATGGATGCCCTGGGTATTAGCGCAAAGGATGCCCAGGGCAATATGCGACAGATGCCGGACATCCTGACCGAGCTGTACAAAAAAACCAAAGACATGGGAACCGCAGACCGTGCCGGCATGCTGAAAGCTGTCGCTGGCGAGGAGGCGGTCAGTGCGCTGCAGGTTCTGGTCGATCAGGCAGGCAGCGGCAAGCTGCAAGAGTTTATTCAAACCCTGCGAGATGCTGAGGGCGAGGCGTCGGCCACGGCAAAGAAAATGGCTGACAACCTGGTTGGGGACCTGGACGAATTATCGTCTACATTTTCTGATGTGAAAATCGAAATATTTGAGGGCCAGAATAGCTCGCTGCGTGAGTTGGTGCAGTCGATGAGGCACATGCTTGGCGCAGTCGGGCAGTGGGCCAAAGAAAACCCCAAACTGGTCGGGACGATCGTCAAGGTGGTGGCGGTGCTGGCAGCCATGGTGGCTGTCGGTGGAGCGATCATGCTGACCATTGGCAGCATCCTGGGCCCGCTGGCCATGTTGCGCTACGGCATGGCTCTTTTCGGCGTCAAAGGGGCGGCGCTGCTACCGATTTTTAAAAGCATCGGCGCAGGAGCGCTTGCTCTTGGCAAGCTGCTGATGGCCAATCCGATTTTTCTCGCCATTGCCCTGCTGGCTGCGGCCGCGTACCTGATTTACCGAAACTGGGACGGCATTGTCGGTGGCATGAAATTGATCTGGGACGAAATTACACAGGCGTTTCAGGGCGGCATCGGTAGCATCACTGCGTTGCTGCTGGACTGGTCCCCGCTGGGCATTTTTTACAGGCTTTTTCAGCCTGTGCTCAGCTGGTTTGGCCTGGACCTGCCGGACACATTCTCCGAGTTCGGAGCGAACCTGGTCAGCGGCCTGGTCAGCGGCATTACGAGCAAGGTCGGGGCGGCCAAGGACGCCATCGTAGGCGTGGCCAGTGATGTGACTGGCTGGTTTAAAGATACTCTCGGCATCCGCAGCCCAAGCCGTGTTTTCGCTGCGCTGGGCGGCCACACGGTGGATGGTCTTGCCGTGGGTATCCAGGCGCAAGAAAACGGGCCGTTAAAGCGGATTGCCGAACTGGGCAAAAAGTTGGCGGCAGCGGCGGGTTTGTCCATTCCGCTGCTGGCAGGGCAGCCTGCGGCCGCGTTAGAGCGGCAGGCGACTGAGCCATCGCGGCCGCCAGAGTTGGTACAGCGCATCGATCTGCAACAGCAGGCGCCTGGATTGCTGAAGTTGCCAGAGCTGGTGCAGCGCGTCGATCTGCAGCAGCAGGCGCCTGGATTGCTGAAGTTGCCAGAGCTGGTGCAGCGCATCGATCTGCAGCAAGCACCTGAACTGCAGCGCGTTATCGACCGGCCTTTGCGTTTTGACTCTCGGGCACCACTGCAGCCCCGGCCCCACCAGGCAGCTGCGCCGATCCAGCCGGCCAATATCACCATCCGCATCCATGCTGCCCCCGGCATGGACGAGCGCGCCCTGGCAAAGCTGGTTCAGCAGGAGCTGGAAAAAGCCCAGCGGCAGCAGCAAGTTAGGCAGCGCTCGCACTTTGGAGACCTCGAATAATGATGATGGCTCTGGGCATGTTCGTATTCGGCATGCACACCCTGGCATACCAGGAGTTTCAGCGGCAAACCAACTGGCGGCACAGCAGTACCAGCCGCGTCGGTACCAACCCCGCACGGCAGTTTCTCGGGCGGGGCGACGACACCATCACACTGCCGGGCGTGCTGGTCTCTGGGCTGACCGGTCAGCAAGTCAGTCTGGAACTGCTGCGTCAAATGGCCGACACCGGCAAAGCCTGGGCGCTGATCGAAGGCACCGGCCGCATCTACGGCATCTGGGTCATCGAAAACATGCAGGAAACCCGCACATACTTCTTTAAAGATGGTGCCGCCAGGCGCATCGAGTTCACGCTGACGCTGCAGCGCATCGACGATGGCGAAACCGACCGCCTGGGCACCTTAACCGGCGTTGCCGGCGGCCTGCTGGGTCGATTGCTATGACCTTGCCAGGTTGGCTCGACACAGCCCCAGATCGACTGCGCACTGAGGCGGGGCATGTACTGAGTCAGGCAAAGGCCAGCGCAGAGCGAGCCTTGCGCGACAGCCAGTACCCGCATCCGCTCCGCCAC
>Ga0265293_10014188_pt1 | contig 10165 bp, 15 predicted proteins | sample Munlanlewell138R_FD_192505 | JGI IMG/M metagenome (GOLD analysis project Ga0265293, IMG submission 192505) | Leachate microbial communities from a municipal landfill in Southern Ontario, Canada - Leachate well 138R | ecosystem: Engineered > Solid waste > Landfill > Unclassified | place: Canada...
TACCTCCTAAAATATTATTTTTATATTTTAAATAAAAAACATATTTTATATTATTCTTCCCATTCATATAATATCACATTCTACACACTTGTCAAGTGATATTTTATATTAATATTTTACAATTCTGAAATCATCACTCCACCATTCTTTTTTAGTTTTGTCAATGTCGCAATGTCGTCTGTAGCTTGCCCTAATATGTTGTTAATTAAATGTTCGGCTTCTCGGAAATCCCTTGTATCTTCGGCAAGAGCCTTTTCAAGACGTTCTTCTGCATCGCGAAGTATTCCCCACAGTCCACCTTCTAAGATGTTTCTTTCATCACTACTCATAGTTACACCTCCTTATTCTAAGAAAAACATAATGTCTTGAAACCAAATGTTATCAAACATGAACCCGAAGTTTGTATCATAATACTCTAAATCTTCATCTGTGGTTTTAAATTTGAATAATGATAATATGCAATCATAATCAAAATCTTTTTCTCCATTGTAAACTATATGATATACTCCATCATCTGATAGATCAACCTCAAAGTATGCATCAACCTCTGGGTTTATAGTTTTAGCTTCTAACGCTCGGTCTAAAGCATCACGTGCTTGTTCTTTAAGTTCTTCTTTTGTATTTTTGAGAAACTCTGCCCATCCTCCGCCAGTCATAAGTAAATCACCTTACTTAGGTATTCACTGAGTTTCTCTGGTAACCCAGAAACAAGCTCCATCTGTTCTAATAGTTTAGGGATTATTTCCAATCCAACTCGTTCTTCATAGGTAAATCCAATATGGCCCTTTGAATATGGTATATCAAGTTCTAAGCTTTCAATATAAGGTTCATCTGCACAATCAACAGAAATTTCTAAATTTGGATATTCTATATCTTCCATACATCGAGTAAATAGTACAACAATGTTACTAAAGTATTCACTGTCTAAAGATATGTCGGAAGCCGTAGCATTCCACCCTTGGGTATCCGCTAGTTTCTCAATTTGCCTAAGGACTTCCTGTTTCTTTTCTAAGAGTCCCATAAGTTCCCCTCCTTTATCTTAAGTTACTCCAAGTATATCACTTGGTCCCCACAATGTCAAGAGACGTAGCGTAAATATTTTATTTCTTTTAGATTACTTAGGTACCAAAAGTTGACTATTAAATTGCTAAAAGTTCTCAACATTTTCTTTAGAAACTCAGCGAACCCTAGATGTTCCAAAAATTTTATCAAAACCCCATCTATAGAGGAGATTCCACGGCATATCCCTATAATCAACCTGAAACAAAACTTTAAGATTAACGCAAGGGTAGACCACAAGAAATCTACAGAGATACTCACAGGATAACCTCCTTAATTAGTTTAGAGGCAACTCTAAGAGACTTAAGAGGCTCACAGAGAAACTCTTGGAAGCTCAAGGATACTTAAGGTTATTCAAAGTGGTTACTAAGAGATAACTAGAAAGTAAGTTTAAGAAAGCTATTTGATACTTGAGGATACTTTGAGAAAGCTAAAGGAATCTTTAGGACTCCCTAAGTTTATTCTTGAGTATTCTCTTTTTAAAAACGTACGATCTTGTCTAATCGTTTAGACAAAACCGTACGATTTTGTAGAATCTATTTGATATACGTCTACATTTTTTTAATCTTCCTCATCTGCTCCTAAAAGTTTAAATATTTCGCTCATAACCTTAAAATCTTCTCCATCTAATACTAGAGAAGCTCCGTCATACCAGTCGAGATAATGGTATTCAATCCTATCTAGTTTCGGAAAATACAAGAAATAATCTTGTGGACCTCCGTACGACAGCTCAAGTCTCTTTGCACGGTAGTAATCATCATCATATACTCCTAACGAATAATAATCTATCCAGTCTATTATATCTTCATATTCATCACCATCTTCTGTTACTATCTTTTCGTAGTTGTTTTCTTCATAACTTCTTAATGCTTGTTTAAAATCTGCTATCCTTCTTTTCAACTCGTCTTCAATTAATTCACTACATGTTTTGTTATTTCTATCTCTCATACAACTTCCTCCTTTTATTTATTTAATAATTGTTTTTTTAAATAGCGGAGCTCAATTCTATATCCTGCAAAACTTCAACTATTTTATATACTGTATCTGGCTGCAAAAGTATATCGTCAGATTGTTGTATGTTATAGTATATACTATTAATCTTATATAACAAATGTTGTGGTGATTCTTTAGTTTCTATTTGAAATTTATAAGCCTCGCCATATTTAGTCGTTGCTTCGTCTTTAATTTTAACTTGTACAAGTTTATTTACTTCCAGCTCAGCTTCTGGATCGTATATCGTTCCTCCTTGCCAAGCTATAAAGTTAGCCAACTCCAAAAGTGTTTTTACTGTTTTTTTATTTACTTTTTTAAGATCTTTAACACCTTTTATAAATCTATATTGCGGTATTTCACCATATTTTGTCGGGATATCCGCAATAGTGTTCTTATATGTTTCATATAACTTAAATCCTTCTGCTTTAAACACTGTTTTTCTAACATCAGCGGTTAAAGCAAAGAATTTTGATTGCACATGTTCAGCCTTTTCAGACGATAATTCTATTGCATACTCGTACTCATCGCCTGTTATCCAGCTTTCAAAGCATTCAACCATCAAATACTCCGCTCCATTATCATCATAAACAATGATATCTGCTTTATCTTCTGGAATAGTTTTTGGTATTACAACCTCAATATCTATATTCTCTGGTGGATACCCGTAGTCTAATACAAGTTCACAAAAGCAAGAAGCCCTGTTTTTTTCTTCAGGGTCCTTTAAAAATGCAGAATAATCTCTTTTACAGTGATAAACAATTTTTCGTTTATCATCTGTTATTGTGATTATTCCTGTTTTAATACCTCTTTTTATGTTTTCTTCAAAAACACTGTCATAAAAATCTGTGTTCATTTCAATTCCTCCTTTTTATATACATCTAAGAAGTCTCTTATAGAATACGTTTTAGTACCATCAACTACTTTTGGTACTAAATCTTTAACTAAATATTCTAATGTGTCTATATCTAGATCTGTCATAATAGAAAAATCTTCTAACGTAAAATACGGTTCTTCTTTTACATCTATCTTGTCACTATACAACAAATCTTCTTTTAGATCTATTAGCAAATCTACAATTTCTTTATATTCTTCATGATTTGAAAATACGCTAAATAAAATAGCATATAATCTCTTTTTGTTTTTAGTTGATAATTCTGAAAATATCGAAATTAATTCTCCTACGCTAATCATAATAATCACCTCTTTTAATAGAAAAAAGGTTGATGATATACACCAACCTTTTTATCATTTTTTGTGGCATAAGACCCCAACCTCTTAATAGGTTGGGGATGAATGCCATCAAACAATCTCTTTTCAGAGATAAATCAGCCTTGTGGCTGTTGGTCCACTTCGCCCTTGTTCAAAAGGGTTTTTGCTGGCAGCACTTCGCCTACCCATCAGCGATGTTTAACCACCAGTCGCAGTGTCCAGAACGAGTGGAGTATCCTGGAGTGCCTATATCATTCCTTTTGAACGGCTCCTTATATTTCAAGGGGGCTAATCAACCAGGCTTGTCAGATTTCTTACAAGCCCCCACCTCTATAGGTGGTGGGTAGTTGACTGTAATATACACATTTCTTCGCAAAAACATTATCCGCCATTCATAAAAATATTTGGCTATGTCAAAGTCATATCTCCATTTGATTGTACATCTACTTTCCCATTCTACTAAATATTTATATTGCCATCCTTATCAATGATTATTGTTACCTTAGAATTTGTAATTGTGATTGTATGATTTACTATATTTATATTTGTTAATGTATTATTGGTATCATATACAATATTGATATCGGTATTTATATTCTAATTAATTATTTTCTAATTATTTAGTGTAATTGTATAACTATCTGGAGTATATGATTTAGTCAAATCATATATGTCATCGATCTTCAAATTATATAATATATTATTATTGATATCAATTTTCTCTGATATTATATGTGTTTGTGTATTTGCGATATTTGTTATAACAATCTTATTATTTTCAAATGTACATCTATTTCTAATATAGTTATTCTTATCTTTGATATATTCTTTATTATATACAAACTAAGATTCATAATCAATTTGCTCAAAAACAATTGGGTACTCATAATCGTTTAATATCTACATAACGAATGGATTTAATGTATCAGAAATTTTGACATTTTTAAGATGCTCAGTATACACATCATATAAATTAGTCTAAAATATTTTTTCTATATTTTTAGGGAGATGCGGAGTATTAATAATATACTGATGCCAATTAGTATCAAGAATATCAACATTTAAATTGTTCTAAGATCTATTAATATAAAACATTTCATCAGTTTCCAAATTATACTGAATATATGTTTTATAATAATTATTAGTATTATTATCAAATGGACTATATTGTCGATATTCAATAGCTTTGCGAATTTCATTATCATATAGATAGACATTTCCCCACATAGTAAACTGTTTATTTTTAATAATATCATCCCAAGAAGAATCATCTACTGAAACTGTGTCAAAATTCGGATATTTAATAATAACAGGATATGGTGAATATGCGGTCTTATTTACAGGTTGTGTCTAATTCTTATTAGACCAATTGGGATTATAATATTCAGTTGGGAATATATTATATGACTTATCTTTATAAAATCTATTGTCATATTCAATATTATCTTTAGGTTGTGGTTTCTATTGATACAATAATGGTATATATGCAATATCTAAAATATCCCCATTATGCATAAATACATATATTAAACTATTTTTTCTAGGCACTTCAAATTGACCATATACATTGCTAAATCCATATAATGGGCTTGCCCATGGTAATTCATTGTCAATTAAATTATCATGTATAAACGGAATACGGATTTGTACCCGCAATTGAAATTTAGGGTCAATATTATTTACCACTTTCTATATAAATATTTGGTCTGCTTTAATATTCTGCAGATACTTATTAAAATTCTTCAAATCAATATTTGCGTATATATCAAGAAATTCATTTAACAAATAAAATTACCTCCATATATTATTGATATTATATTTGTATAATATCAAATTCCTACACTTTCCTAATTCGCACATAATCATATTTAATTTTTGAAATTGGATATTGCATATACTTACCTATGGCAATCTATATACTATTTGGAATTTCAGTTATATAATTAGATATTGATATACCGTTTAGCAATTCACTATATATATAATTATTCAATTTCATCATTCTACTTATTTTATTTGGATAGTCATTAACATTAATTTTAGTAATATCCTTATTATATGTATCCACAAACCAAAAATTACCATTAGTATTTCCTTGATATACAATATTACTTGTAGGACTCATATCATACCATACATTTGACTATAATACAGTATTATTAGATCTTAGGAATACAATTCCAGTAGTGAATATATCAGTATTCCCAAAAGATTCAATTTCCTTTTTATCTTCAATAACATAATTCCCACTTAAACTGGAATATTTAGATTTAATAATATATGGAACAGAATTTATATTATATACTATAGTATTTCCTGAATTATCATCTATAGCTGTAATAATTAATTGGCTATTTTCGATAGTATAACTAATTCTATCTAAAGGTTTTTCCCATTTGGTCAAATCCAATGTTGGTAATAAGAAATCATCAAAAAATTCAAATACAGCATCACCGTCAGGAATATATAAACTATCATAATATCCAATAAGAACAAAATTAATTCCATTTTTCAATAATGGATATTTTACCCATATCTCATTATTAGAAAAATCTGTCCAATAATCTAATTCTATCCGATTAGTATCTAACAATTTCAAATTTGTTGTATTATTACTAAAAATATATGGGTTAGGATCTAAATTTCTAATATTTAGCTATGTTTCAGGATTATCTGGCAATACAACTTTAACTTGAAAATCCGTCAACTCTTCATTAGGATTCTCTAATACAATGACATATTTGTCTGTCTATACCTAATATACATAATTGGGATTTGATATATTATAATTGCCAGTAGTGTCATATGGAAATGCAGTATAATAATATACTGTATCTTCATTTACATTTGTATCATTATATTCAGTAATAGTATTATTAAACGTTCCTACCAATTCTCCATCAGTTATAGAATTAGGATATCTTTCTGTATGTTTTCGTATTAACACTCCATCATAATCTAAACTATTAGAATTCTCCCATGTTAGTAATATATGATCCTAATATCCTATCTAATTAAACGATTGTAATGGCATAGGTGGAACTTCATCAGTTGTTCTAACTTGTAATACTTTAGGCTAACCATATACTATTATATTATTTACCTTATATTTTTGAAATATTTTGAAATAATATGTTTTATCAATTTCTAAGTTAGTCTATGTCAATGTAATTTTAGACCCACCAGTCTATGTATTAGCTGCTAATTGGAAAATCTAATTATTATAATAGCAATCATACCAGTCATACTAATGTAAATCTAATTGTGACATATATACTTCATATCCTATAGTATTCGGATCAGTAAATAAAGTAAATCCAATATTAATCTTATCAACATCAAACCGCTATGTTTCATTTGTAACCTATGGATATTGTACCAATTTTATAGGCCCAATAATATTTTGAGAACTAGTGTTATATGTTCCTTTATTATCTGCTGGGAATATTCCATAATAATAATTAGTATCAGGAATTACTCCAAGATCTCTAAACCATATACCACCATCTGACGAATATTGGTTTTTAATATAAGATTCTACATATAATAATTCTCCGTCATATGGATTTAATGGTGGTGTCCCCACTTTCTTGACAACCCTAGTAAATACCCAATCACTATCAACTGGGTCTTTCCATTGAAATAAAATAGCAGAATGTAATATCATATATTGTTGAAATGTAATTGGATTTGGTGGAGTATCAAATGTTGACTATTGTGTATATCTCATCTATCTTTCATTATATTTATTATCAGTATCATAAGTAAACTATCTATAATAATATGTAGTATATGGATATACATTGCTATCTATATATGGAATTGTTTGATATTGGTTTCTAATTTTAGAATCTACCACAACCATTCCATCATATCGGTTATTAGGAATACGATTTGCGTTTTTTATTATAACCGTTCCCTACCAATTTGGATATTTTATCTCATCAGGGTCAGTCCAAGTAAGTTTAATAACTAATTCTTCACTACCATCCTATACAAAATTTGACACCTATGTGTAATCTGCTTCTACTGTCTATGTAACATAATTTCCATTTACATTTGCATTTCCTGACTCATCTATCTAAAATGCACGATATGTATATGTATTGCCAATACTAATATTCTTATCTATTATATATTTATTTATCTATGTTTTATATATTTCACCAACAATTTTATATGTACTCTATTGTAAAATTTCAGATTCAGTTAATACTGTCTAATTTTCGAATGGTATCGTTGTACCATTCTACCTAACAATAATTGTTTTTAAATAATCTTTATTTGTAGGCTCACTTGTAAGAGATATTTTAATTTCTGTTTCAAATACATCATCTAAGCTAATAGTCTATCTATTAGGTGGAGTTAAATCAATTACTGTAACACTAGTTGATATTCCATTACTATAATATAAGTAACCATTATAAAATACTTGCATAAATACTTTTATATAATATATTGTCCCAGTAGGTATTTCTCCAACATTATATATAATCTGGTCTAGACTATTTTCACCTGTACCTTTACCAGTTGTCTATAAATAAACTTCGTCATCCTAATAACACATATCTCTAGTAAAATTTCTAATATCTTTTCTACTAATATATACATCTCTACCCATATATATTTGTGGAGACATCTATATAGCATTCTTCCATTCAATTCTAATATCTTGTCCATCATTTATCGATGCCTAAGTTAAATTCGTAGCTTCATTAAATGATATTGATTGCGGTATCTACTGTACCCTATTCTATTGAGAAATATGATAATTCCCATAAATATCATATGGAATTAGTGTATAATAGTAAACTACACCATTTGTTAAGTTTTTATCATCTGCAGTACCTAATCTATTCTCAAACTTATCTTTAAAATCCTATACAATTACACCATCATTTGTATGTCTAGGATGATGTGTAGTGTTTCTAATTACTAATGTTCCCTACCAATCTATAGTTTTGGGATTTTTCCATAGTAATGATACACGTTTATCATATGGAACAGCTTTAAGATCTGTAATAGTCATTGGCTAAATTGTGTCTATCTATTCTATAGTTAAATATTTTCCATCTGCTATATATGTTTGATTGTTTATATTAAATTTCTAAAATATCTAAAAACTATATGTGACATTTTTAACTGGTATAAATGTATATGTGTCAATATTTCCATTACCCTATCCTAATCCATCATATAACATTGTAGAATTATTATAACAATATTCGTACGGTTTACCAGTTAGACTCTCAGTATTACTAACAAATAACGAATATCCTAAAAATGTATCAGAATATGGATTCTTCCAAGACAATATTATCGAGTCTGCATAATCCGATTTCCTATACATAAAATTAACAATATTGTCATACATATTTAAATATATTTCATTTATCTATCGTACAAGATTAGATTTATCATTTGTCTATAATTTTGTTAGATCTCCAATTTGTTTTAATGTAGTTACATCTGTCCATCTATTATTTTTATATACACGAATTTGGTATGGAATTGTAGATGTATCCATCCATATATCATTTTCAGATGGTATATTTGGTGCTTCAGTTCCAGCATATAATGTTTCTGTAGAAATTTTAGCTGGTGGAGTATAATCTCCTGTTCCGATATATAATTCTCCAGTATCATATACAAATAATGGCTCTCCTAGTTTCTATCTAGGTGGAATTCCAGTACCACGTTTTAATTTGAGTAAAGGATACGGAGATTTTTGTGTTTTATATGTATATATTGGCGATGTTTTAATAACATTAATACCTTGTTTCTATATAATTTGCCAGTAATATGTAGTATCAAAATCAATTTTTAATTTAGACTAATCTAAACGAACTTCTTTTTGTGTAAGATTTAAACCAATATATTGCATATTATTTGTATTAGTACCTAATTTTATATCATATGTATATGTTGCATTTACATTTATATCCCATTTTAATGTAATATATCTATCAAGATCTATCTAATTGTTTTCAGGATAAATATTAATAAATTCAATATCTTTAGTGGTAAATTTAAATATTTCACTTTCATAAATAGTCATATCATAATATCGATACACTATTTTCCAATAATAATTCTGTAATGGATAGAATATCATCTGTACATTAAACAAATCAAAATATTTCTCAGTTTGATACTCTGACACTAGAATTAAATTATCTATTGAATTGCCAAAATATACATCATATCTATATATATAATTATTATTATCTGTCCATGATAATAATGGATAAAAATCAACATTATTAGCATTATTAGATGGTGTAACTACTAAATCTAATGGTGGAGTATTAAACGATACTATATCAGATGATAATACCACTTGATTATCAAGTGTTTTCTATATAACTTGCCAATAATATATAGTATTTGGCATTAATACTTGTATATGTGAAATGGCATATGCATTAGAATTATAGTTTGTAGCTATTAATTCTAATTCAGTTTCACTTGTGCCAAATTTAATATCAAACACATATGATGTAGTATCACCATCATCAGTAAGTAATTCCCATCTTAAAATTGGTGTATTATAATTTATCGTTTCAGTATTTTGAGGAGAAATTATAAGAAATTCCATAAAATATTATATGCCTCCTATTCCATAATTATTTATCATTTTCCTGCAAGAAGACTCCCACTTCTGTAAGTGGGTGATGAATTGCAGTTATAAAACATACTAAATCCTTTCCTAAACATATATGGCTTAACTAAATCTGTTTTAACTGGCTTAGACATTTCCATTAGCTTAATATATTTACCTTTGTTCTGTACACCTTGAACTGAATATTTTTTGCTCTCAAAGGTAACAATATCTTTAGGCTGATAAGCGTATCTTTGCTTACGAATATTTCTTCTGCCTTTTGATTTTTTAGCTCCACGATAC
>Ga0265293_10014190_pt1 | contig 10165 bp, 9 predicted proteins | sample Munlanlewell138R_FD_192505 | JGI IMG/M metagenome (GOLD analysis project Ga0265293, IMG submission 192505) | Leachate microbial communities from a municipal landfill in Southern Ontario, Canada - Leachate well 138R | ecosystem: Engineered > Solid waste > Landfill > Unclassified | place: Canada...
CGCCGATCTTGGCCAGGTGCAGCCGGGCGACTTTTTCGTCCAGATGCTTGGGCAGGATGTAGACCTTGTTGCCGTACTGCGTGCCCTTGGTGAACAACTCGATCTGCGCCAGCACCTGGTTGGTGAACGAGGCCGACATCACGAAGCTGGGGTGGCCGGTGGCGTTGCCGAGGTTCAGCAGCCGCCCTTCGGACAGAAGGATGATGCGCGCGCCCGAGGGCATCTCGATCATGTCCACCTGGTCCTTGATGTTGGTCCACTTGTGGTTCTTCAGCGCGGCGACCTGGATCTCGTTGTCGAAGTGGCCGATGTTGCCGACGATGGCCATGTCCTTCATCGCGCGCATGTGCTCGATGCGGATCACGTCCTTGTTGCCGGTCGTGGTGATGAAGATGTCGGCGCTGGCCACCTCGTCCTCGATCCGCGTGACCTCGAACCCGTCCATCGCCGCCTGGAGCGCGCAGATCGGGTCGATCTCGGTCACCTTGACCCGCGCCCCGGCCCCGGCGAGCGAGGCTGCGGACCCCTTGCCGACGTCGCCGTAACCGCAGACCACGGCGACCTTGCCCGCTATCATCACATCGGTGGCGCGGCGGATACCGTCGACCAGCGATTCCCTGCAGCCGTATTTGTTGTCGAACTTCGACTTGGTGACCGAATCATTCACGTTGATGGCCGGGAACGGCAGGCGGCCCTCCTTGTGGAGCGCATAGAGCCGGTGCACGCCGGTCGTCGTCTCCTCCGACACGCCGCGAATTGCCGCGCGCTGGCGGGTGAACCAGCCGGGGCTCTGTTCCATCCGCTTGCGGATCTGGGCGAAAAGCGCCTCTTCCTCCTCGCTCGTCGGCACGGCGATGAGGTCGGTCTCGCCCGCCTCGACCCGCGCACCGATGAGGATGTAAAGCGTCGCGTCGCCGCCATCATCAAGGATCATGTTGGCAACCCCGTCCCCACCACCGAAGGCAAAGATGCGGTCGGTGTAGGACCAGTATTCCTCGAGAGTCTCGCCCTTGACCGCAAAGACCGGCACGCCGCTCTCCGCAATGGCGGCAGCCGCGTGATCCTGGGTCGAGAAGATGTTGCAGGATGCCCAGCGCACCTCGGCACCCAGTTCGACCAGCGTCTCGATCAGAACCGCGGTCTGGATCGTCATGTGCAGGGAGCCGGCGATCCGTGCGCCCTTCAGCGGCTTCGACCGTCCGTATTCCGCACGCAGCGCCATGAGGCCGGGCATCTCGGTCTCGGCGATCCCGATTTCGAGGCGGCCGAAAGCGGCAAGCCCGATATCCTTGACGACATGATCCACGGTCATCTGCAGCGCTCCTTGATCCCGTAAGGCGCGGGTGGGATAGCAGGGCAGCCGAAAGGCGGCAATGGCAGGAAGCGATGACAGAAAACCCCGACTCCATCCCATCCTCCGCCAGTGCGGGCTCCGCGCGATGACACGGCAACCGCGGGCATGGCAGCGGATGCTTTCGGGGCGCAGGCTCGACCTGCTGGACCCGACTCCCGTCGACATCGAGATCGAGGACATCGCCCATGGCCTTGCCTTCGTCGCCCGCTGGAACGGGCAGACCTTGGGCGACCACCCCTATTCCGTGGCCGAACATTCACTGCTGGTCGAGGACATCTTCCACCGTCTCGACCCCGGTGCGCCGACGAAATGGCGGCTCGCGGCGCTGCTGCATGACGCGCCGGAATACGTCATCGGCGACATGATCTCGCCGGTGAAGGCGGCCATCGGGCCTGGTTACGGCGAACTCGACGAGCGGCTCGCGGCCGCAATCCACCTGCGGTTCGGCCTCCCTGCACAGATTCCCGTCAAGGTAAAACGGGCAATCAAGAAGGCGGACCGCCTGTCGGCATGGCTCGAGGCAGTGCAGATCGCGGGTTTCTCCCCGGTCGAGGCCGATCGTTTCTTCGGCAAACCCGATCCCACGCTCGCCACCAGCCTGAAGATTCGCCTGCGCCCCCCGGCCAGGGTGCGCGCGGATTACCTCGCCCGTCACGAGGCGCTTCTGGCGCAGGTCTGATCCATCAGGCCAGCGAGGGCTTCACCTGCAGAAGCGGCATGAGCGCTGCCATGTCCGGCCCGCTGTCGCGCCCGGTCACGAGCCGCCGCAGCGGCCGGAACAGGCCACGCCCCTTGCGCCCGGTTGCCTCCTTCACGGCGGCTGACCATTCGCCCCAGGTTTCCGGCCCATAGGGCGGCCCGGACAGGAGCGAGAGCGCAGTGTCGATCATCTCGCGGTCCTCGTCATCCGCGACGCCCGCCTCGCCCTGCGACACGATCCGCCACCAATCGGCAACATCCGCCATCGTCGCCAGATTCTCGCGCACTGCCTCCCAGAAGTCGGGAGCGAGCGCGGCGGGCACGCCCGCGGCACGCAGGGCATCCGCCACGTCCTCATGCGTCTTCGCCGCAATCGCATGAGCGGTCAGCGGGCGCAGGTCCGCAGCGTCGAACTTCGTCGGGGCCGTACCGAAGCTGCCGATATCGAAATGCGCGACCACCTCGTCGATGGACTGGCGCAACTCCACCGGCTCGGACGACCCCAGCCGGGCCATGAGCGAGACGATGGCCATGGGCTCCACCCCCTGCGCGCGCAGGTCGCGGATCGAAAGCGTGCCAAGCCGCTTCGACAGGCCCTCGCCGTCAGGCCCGGTCAGGAGCGAATGATGCGCAAAACGCGGCACGGCCCCGCCCAGAGCCCGGATCATCTGGATCTGCGCGGCGGTATTGGTGACGTGATCGGCCCCGCGCACGATGTCGGTGATGCTCATGTCGCTGTCGTCCACCGCCGAGGCGAAGGAATAGAGATACTGGCCGTCGTTCTTGACGATCACCGGATCGGACACGCTGCCCGTGTCGATGGAGACCGGGCCGAGGATGCCGTCCGCCCATTCGACCCGTGTGCCGTCCAGCTTGAAGCGCCAGTGCGAGCCGCGCTCCGCCCGCAGGCGGTCCTTTTCGTCCTCCGACAGCGCCAGCGCCGCACGGTCATAAACCGGCGGGCGGCCCATGTTCAGGAGTTTCTTGCGCTTGAGATCAAGCTCGCCCGGCGTCTCGAAACATTCGTAGATGCGCCCTTCGGTCACAAGCTGCGCCTTCTGCGCATCATAGCGGCCAAGCCGTTCCGACTGCCGCTCGACCCGGTCCCAGGCAAGGCCGAGCCAGACGAGATCTTCCTTCAGCCCCTCGACATATTCCTCCTTCGAGCGCTCGCGGTCGGTGTCGTCGATACGCAGAATGAAGGTTCCGCCCTGCTGCCGTGCGATGGCGAAGTTGAACAGCGCCGCGCGCAGGTTGCCGATGTGAATCCAGCCCGTGGGCGAGGGAGCAAAGCGGGTCGTGGTCATGAATCTCTCCGTGCCGCTGCCGCGCGCGGCGTGTCGGCTCTTTCACAGGGGCCGGGTTTTGTCCATATGAACCACATGGACGAAATCGCCCCCAGCAACGACGAGATCGAGGAACTGGCCCGCCAGACGATCGAGAATCTCCCCGCCGCTTTTCGCGATGCCGCGCGTCAGGTTGCCATCCGCGTCACCGACTTCGCCGATGACGGGACGCTCGATGAAATGGAAATGGAACCTTTCGAACTGACCGGGCTCTACGAGGGCATCCCGCTCACCGAGAAATCGAGCTGGGACGTGCCGCAGGGCCCCGACACCGTCTGGCTGTTCCGCCGCCCGATCCTCGACGAATGGGCCGAGCGCGGCAATGTCACCATCGCCGAACTTGTCACCCATGTGACGATTCACGAATTCGCCCATCACTTCGGCTGGTCCGACGACGACATCGCCGCCATCGACCAGTGGTGGCATTAGGCCACATGGGGCCGATACCGCTAACATCTGCCATTGCTTCCCCGGTGCGGGCGGGGCAAGGAGCCCCGGAGTCATGAAAGGGGGGTGTTCGATGCGCGATGTTCTGACGGTCACGCTCAATCCGGCGCTCGACCTCGGCACACAAATCGGATCGATCGTGCCCAATGTGAAGCTGCGCTGCGCGCCCGCCCATCTCGACCCCGGCGGGGGCGGCATCAATGTCAGCCGGGCGATGCGCATCCTCGGCGGCCGGTCCCGCACCTTTGTCGTGCTGGGCGGCCACAATGGTGAGCATATGGCCAAGCTGATGAACGAGGCGGGGCTCGAGATCATCGTCCATCCGTCGCGGGGAGAGACGCGCTCCTCGCTCTCGGTCATCGAGGAGAGCACCGGCGACCAGTATCGCTTCATGCTGCCGGGCCCCGAGTGGAACGCGCTCGATCTCACGGCTGCAAGCGCGTCGATCACCGCGGCGGCAATCCCCGGCGGGCTTGCCGTCATCTCCGGCTCGATTCCGCCGGGCGTGCCGGACAGCATCCTTCTCGACCTGTCGCGCAGCCTCAACGCGCGCGGAGTCGGGGTGATCGTCGACACGTCGGGCGAGCCGCTTCACATCATCGCGAATGCGGGCGAGGGGGTCACCCATGTCCTGCGGATGAACAGTCACGAGGCCGAGGATCTCGCGGGCCGCGCGCTGACCCATCTCGAGGAAAGCGCCGATTTTGCCTCCTCGCTGGTCGAGAGGGGCGCTGCACGCATCGTCATCGTCGCCCGGGGCGGCGAGGGATCGGTGCTTGCAACGAGAGACCTCCGGCTTCACGCCCGCGCGCCACAGGGCCCGGTTCATTCGCTGGTCGGTGCCGGAGACAGTTTCGTCGGTGCCTTCACCCATGGCCTCGCCATGGAGGAAGACCTCGGCCGGGCGCTTTCGCGCGGAGTCGCGGCGGCAAGCGCGGCAGTGATGACTGCCGGAACGAAACTCTGCCGCCGCGAAGATGCCGAGGCGATCCTGCCGAAATGCACCCTGCGGACGATCTGACGGTCAGCCCGTCCAGCGGTTGACCATCGGCCAGTGCCTGCCCGGCCCGAAGGCCCGGTCGGTCAGGCGCAAGCCCGGTGCCCCCTGCCGCCGTTTCCATTCCGACGAGCGGACCAGCCAGGCCACCCGCTCGACCGTCTCGCACTCGAACCCGGCCTCGATACAGTCAGCGACAGAGCCACCCTGTTCGATCATCCGCTCGAGAATCGCATCGAGCACGGGATAGGGCGGCAGCGAATCCTCGTCCTTCTGGCCCTCGCGCAACTCGGCCGAAGGCGGCTTGTCGATGATGTTCTGCGGGATGACCACGCCGTCCGGGCCCCTCATCCAGGGGCGGTGATTCGCGTTGCGCCAGCGGCAGATGTCGAAGGCGCGGGTCTTCCACAGATCCTTGATCGGGTTGAAGCCGCCAACCATGTCTCCGTAGATCGTGGCATAACCGACCGCGACCTCGGACTTGTTGCCGGTGGTCAGGACCATTCCGCCCAGCTTGTTCGACAGAGCCATGAGGATAAGGCCGCGCAGCCGCGCCTGGATGTTTTCCTCGGTCACATCCGGCCCGTGACCGGCAAAGAGCGCGGCGAGCGACTCGCTCACCGCCGCACGCGGCCCGTCGATGGGGACCGTATCGAGCGTGATGCCCAGCGCCGAGGCGAGCGCCACCGCATCGTCCAGCGAGGCGGATGACGTGTATTCGGACGGCATCATCACCGCGCGTACGTGCTCCGCACCCAGCGCATCGCTGGCAATCGTCGCGACCAGCGCCGAATCGAGTCCGCCCGAGAGACCGAGAAGCACATTCCCGATGCCCGACTTGCGCAGATAGTCACCGAGCCCCGCGACCATCGCCCGATAATCCTGTTCGAGCGCGTCACCATGCGAGGCGAGCGCCCCCGTCGCCGCCCTCAGCCCGCCATCCCCTGCGCGGGTGAAATCGACATGGGCCACTGCTTCCTCGAACACCGGCAGGAGCGTGGCAAGCCCGCCGCCGGGGTTGAGGACGAAGGAGCCACCGTCGAAGACTTCCTCATCCTGCGCGCCGACGAGATTCACGCAGGCGAGCGGCAGCCGGCTTTCGATCACGCGGGCGACCGCACGATTCAACCGCTGGTCCCATCCACCGCGCCGGTAGGGTTCGGCCATGGCCGCGACGAGGATCTCGGCCCCCGATTCCTCGTGGGTCTCGGCCACATCGAGGGAATCGAGATCGGCCCCGACCATGAAGCCGACGCGTATACCGCCGATGACGGCAGGCCCCCGGAGCGGCCCCTCGACAAAGCCATCATCCGCAAGCCCGTGGCGCAGCTGGCGATGAACGACCTTGCCCGCCTGCATCACCCAGAGCGCATCGTGAATGCCCCCGCCCTCGCCCCAGAGTCCGCCGATGGCGAGCGCAGGCCCCTCGGGCAGGTCGCGCGCCAGCGCCTCGAGCGCGGCGATCACATCGGCCTGAAAGGGTGCATGCAGGGCCAGATCATGCGCGGGCCAGCCACTTGCGAACAGGCGCGGCATCATTACCAGATCGGCCCCTTCGGAAAAACCTACGGCCCAGGCCTCGCGCGCAATGGCGAGATTGCCCGGAAGATCGCCGAGAACGGGATCACGCTGCGCAATGGTCAGGCGGAATGATGCGGTCATGAGAGCCTCCACGGGTTGTCGCTTTTCTAGCAGAAGGACAGGCAGGCGAAAGGCGGACGAAAGGCGCCGCATGCACACCAGCATTGTTGCCGCGCCCTCCTGCAGGCGATAGGCTTGCCCCGTCGCAGGATCATGCCCGGATTGGAGACAACATGTCGGCACGCGCCACCGCAGCCCTGCTCGCCCTCGTCCTTGCCGCACCGCTCGCGGCGCAGACGGTCGAGACCAAGCAATACGAGGACGGCGGCATCTATGAAGGCACCTTCCTGAACGGCCGCCAGCACGGCCAGGGAACCTATCGTCTGCCCAACGGCTACGAATACACGGGCGAATGGTTCGAGGGCGAGATCCGCGGCCAGGGGCAGGCGCGATTCCCCAACGGCTCCGTCTACGAAGGCGAATTCGCACGCGGCAAACCCGAGGGCACCGGGCGCATCACCTTTGCCGACGGCGGCACCTATGAAGGCGAATGGGTCGACGGCCGCATCAATGGCACGGGCGTCGCTGCGTATGCCAACGGCGTTCGCTACGAGGGCGAGTTCCAGAACGCCATGCATCACGGCCAGGGGACGATGACCTCGCCCAACGGCTATATCTACGACGGCGACTGGGAAAACGGCGTCAAGGAGGGCGAGGGAAGGATCACCTATCCCGACGGCTCGATCTATGAAGGGCAAATGCACAACGGCGAGCGTGACGGCACCGGAACGCTCACCATGCAGGACGGCCTTACCTATACCGGCGACTGGGTGAACGGCCAGATGGAGGGCAACGGCACGCTCACCCAGGCCAACGGCGATGTCTACGAAGGCGCGCTGGTGGCCGGCAAACGCGAGGGGCGCGGCAGCGTCACCTATGCCAATGGCGACAGCTACCAGGGCGAATTCCGCAATGACCTGCGCGAGGGCGAAGGCACATTCACCGGGGCCGACGGCTATCGCTACACCGGCACCTGGGTCGAGGGCCGGATCGAGGGCGAGGGCGAAGTCACCTATCCCGACGGTTCGGTCTATGTCGGACAGCTCGCCAACGGGCTGGCGGACGGCGAGGGACGGATCACCTATGCCGACGGCTCGACCTATGAAGGCGGATGGGTTCAGGGCATGATCGAGGGCAGCGGTGTCGCGGTCTATGCCAACGGCCTGCGCTACGAGGGTGAATTCCGGAACAACCGCAACCACGGCCAGGGCAAGATGACCTATGCCGACGGCTACACCTACGAGGGAAGCTGGGCCGACGGGCAGCGCAACGGTTTCGGCATCGCCACCTATGCCGACGGAACCGTCTATCAGGGCGATTTCGTGAACGGTCAGCGCCATGGCCAGGGCAAGATCACCATGCCCGACGGATTCACCTACGAGGGCGACTGGGCCGATGGCGAGATTTCAGGTCAGGGCGTCGCGACCTATGCCAATGGCGATATCTACGAGGGAACGTTCCAGAACGGCCGCAGGCAGGGCGACGGCATCATGCGCTATGCGTCGGGTGAGGTGGCGCAGGGCGAATGGACCGACGGTGCCCTGACCGTGCTTGAAGAGGAAACGCCGCCCGACTCCGTGCCTGACGCTGCGGATGAAAGCGCAGCGGCAGAGGACGAGGCGGTCGAGCCGGACGAATGATCGTCCGCAGGGCCGGACGCACCTTCCTGCCCCGAATCGGCGGCGGGACCGCGCCCCTCTCGGTTTCCCTTCCGGCCAAAGCCCCGGCCCTAGGCGTTGATCGGCGCGTCGGCACCAGCCAGACCCAAGAAGGAGCGATGGAGTCGGGACGCTGCCGCAGCGGGGCAGGCATTGCTGCCGGTCGCCGCGCCGCCTAGATTGTGCTGTATCGCACGAAAGGCTTCAGGATGGGACAGCCCTCGATCAGGACGCAGGAACCGGCCATGGGTGAACGGAATGACAATGCCGCGGACCTGTCCGCCACCTTTCGCGAGGCATTCCGTCATCATCCGTCGGGCGTGGCGGTGATCTCCGCCGACCCCGGCGACGGGCCGGTCGCACTGACGGTCGGGTCGCTCATCTCGATCAGCGCCGACCCGCCGACCGTGGCATTCTCACTGTCGGACCAGTCCACATCCTCGCCCGCGATCCTCCGCGCGGAAACGCTGGTTGTCCATTTCCTGCGTGCCGAGAACATCGGCCTCGCCCGGCTCGGAGCTGCCCGTGGCGCGAACCGCTTCACCGCCAAGACTGGCTGGGACCGCCTGCCCGGAGGCGAGCCCTATTTCCCTGAAGTGCGCACCCGTTTCCTCGCCCGGCGGGGCGAGAGCCTGTCGGTCAAGGGTGCTACCCTCGTCGTGGCCGAACTGATCGCCGCTGCCGGTCCCGATGCACCGGACAGGCCGCCGCTGCCCGAAGAGTCCTCACCCGAGGACTCCTCGATCGTCTATCTCAACCGCGACTGGCACCGGCTGCGCCCGCTCGACTGAGCAATCTCAGCGCACCACCAGAACCGAACATTTCGCATGGCGCACCACCCGCGCGGCGGTCGAGCCGAGAAACCAGTCGCGCAGGCCCGGGCGATGCGAGGCGATGACGATACAATCGACACCCAGCTTTTCAGCCCTTTCGAGAATACGCGCGCCGGCATTGCCCTCGGCAACCTCGATCTGCGCACCTTCGACATCGGCGACACGGCGCGCCAGTTCGGCCAGCCGGTCACGATGGACTTCGGCAGCGTAATCCTGCGGCAGGTATCCCGCCACGCGCGGCGGGATATCCTCGACCACGTGCAGGAACGTCAACCTGGCCCCGGGCGCGGCGAGCATGCGCAGCGCTTCAATGGGTGCAACCGAATCATCCTCGGTAGCGAGAGCCAGCGGGATAAGGATGTTTTCATACATCTGAGTCGTTCCTTCCTGCGGTTTTCCAATCAATCATCCACGAAGACGTCGGTCCGGTCGATGCGGTTACGTGTCACCAGATCGTGCCGTGAGCCTTGAGATTGTCACCAGGGCTCACTGAGCCAGACTGCACACCGACTCCGGCGACCCTGTCCTTGATCGAAATCAGGCACGCCGACCGACCCGCGCCACGCCGAGCGTGGCAAGGACCTTCGCCTCGATATCCGCTGCGCCCAGCTGCGCCGCCTCATACATCTGCGCGGGGCTGCCCTGTTCGATAAACGTGTCGGGCAGGACCATGGAGCGGAATTTCAGCCCGGTGTCGAACACACCCGCCTCGGCCAGTGCCTGCGCCACATGGCTGCCGAAGCCGCCGATGGCCCCCTCCTCGATGGTGATGAGCGCCTCGTGCTCGCGCGCCAGAGCCAGGATCAGGTCCTGATCAAGCGGCTTGGCGAAACGGGCATCCGCGACCGTGGGCTTCAGCCCGCGCGATTCGAGCGATTCGGCGGCCAGCATCACCTCCTGCAGCCGCGTGCCATAGGACAGGATCGCGACCCGCGCGCCCTCCTGCACCAGACGGCCGCGCCCGATTTCAAGCGGCTGCGGGTCGCGCGGCAGTTCGACGCCGACTCCCTCGCCGCGCGGAAAGCGAAAAGCGATCGGCCCCTCGTCATAGGCAGCGGCAGTAGCGACCATACGCACCAGTTCGGCCTCGTCGGCGGCGGCCATGACCACGAATCCGGGCAGGTTCGCGAGATAGGCGATGTCATAGGCCCCGGCGTGGGTGGCCCCATCAGCCCCCACCAGCCCGGCGC
>Ga0265293_10014192_pt1 | contig 10164 bp, 6 predicted proteins | sample Munlanlewell138R_FD_192505 | JGI IMG/M metagenome (GOLD analysis project Ga0265293, IMG submission 192505) | Leachate microbial communities from a municipal landfill in Southern Ontario, Canada - Leachate well 138R | ecosystem: Engineered > Solid waste > Landfill > Unclassified | place: Canada...
AAAATCCTGTTTACAAAATTATGATGTCACAATAGCAATAGCCCATATTTTGTCAAGAAGTATCTGGTTAAAATTAGGAGTTTTTTCACAGCCTCTTTAGCCGGGTGTTTCGCTGACTTTAGTCGGCTTTTATTAAACTATCCAGCGAGCACAGCGAGCTACTTTCAAGCCCCGGTTCCCTGACCCCTGAAACCTGATCTCTAAATCCTGTAAGTCCTTCATTAACAACCGGTTAAAACCGGTGGAACCACCGGCTGAAGAGGCTGTGTTACCCTCGCTCAGCGAGTTCCCCAAAGAATCTCAAAGAGACGATATTTTAGGTCAACTCACGCAATATGAATACGTTATGAGTCTCAGAGAGACGGCACTTCAGGGTAGGTACAATCGGACGCAGCCCCGCTTGCCAGCCCAGGCATCTAACCTCTAAAAAAGCCCCCAACGCAGTGTCGGGGGCTTATTTATCCTGAGATATAGTCTTACTTCATCAGGATCATCTTCTTGGTGCTGCTGTACTTGCCGGCGTTCATCTTGTAATAGTAGACACCGGAGGAGACAGAGCGGTTGTTCTTATCTTTACCATTCCAGACCACGCTGTGGTTGCCGGCTTCCTTGGCTTCATTTACCAGGGTGTTCACCAGCTGACCTTTCAGGTTGTAGATCTGGATGCTTACAGGACCAGCTTCGCGGAGGCTGTAGCGGATGGTGGTCTCAGGATTGAAGGGGTTGGGGTAGTTATCCTGCAGATTGGTGCTGATGGCGGGGATACCCGTATCATCAGAGCTCACCAAATAACCGCCATCGCTATGCACGCTAAAGTCATCCACGTAGAATACGAAGGAATCATCGCTGATGCAGCGGATGGCAATGCGTACCGCCTGGTTGTCATAAGCGCTGAGGTCGAAGATATATTCAGTCCAGTTGGCAGGAGCTTCACTGAAAGCACCATTCACCCACTGGAAGCCTTGCTGCACGATGGTGGGAAGGAGGGACACGCCCACGCGGAATCTCTCCAAACCATAAGTGGTAGTGTGGCTGCGGGCATAGAACTTGATGGCGCTGCCGGTTCCCATCTGGATTCTGGGGGTGATCATCCAGTCGTTATTGGGAGGGTTGACAGCGGCAAAGCTGGCTGCCATCTTGCTGCCAGCGTGAGGATCAAGCCCGGTAATGGGAGGCACTGTGGCGCTGGGGTTGAAGATGATGTAGGCAAAGGCGCTGCCGGAATTCGGGAATTGAATATCGCTGAAGCCATAGGTCTCAGAGAGATCAACGTCCAGAAGAGTCCAGGGAGCAAACAAGGTGGCAAAGTCATCATAGTTTTCAAAGCCATCTTCAAAGACAACCTCTGCCATCTGCAGGTCCACAGTCACCTGGATGGTGGCCTGAGGAGACTCACCGGTGGTATGGACGGCAGATACGCCGTAGGTGTAGGTGCCATTGGGCACTTCCAGCTCGGTATAGGTGGTGGCAAGGGGATCGTTCAAAGTGGCGATCAGCACGTTGTCACGATACACTTTGAAGCCAGCCACGGCACGGTCGGAAGCGGGAAGGTCTTTGTGCATTACATCAAAGACAGCCCTATCCATGGTGATCTGAGGAGCTTCCACGATGGGGGTAAGCGGGATATTCTTCATACCGCTGCCCGTGGCGACGAAGGTCTCGATCAACCAGTTGTAGGTGAGGGAAGCGGCGATGTTGGTGAGGGTATCCCAGGCACCATTGAGGTACATCATATTGCCTTTGCCTTCGATGGGAGGACCAGCATCACAGCCGGCGGGATAGCCAGTCTGGGTGGCAGCCTCATAACCAATGTACACATCACCGGTGGTGGGGATGGGCACGGGGGTATTGAGGACCACGGTGTTCCATTCATCGAGGATGAAATTGGGCACCAACTGGGAGGAAACAAGCGTTCCGGCATTGGATGCACTGCCACCAGTCCAGACCTTGGCGGTATATACACAGTTTTGCTCGTTGGGGACAAAACGCAACTGAGAAATGGTGCCGCCTGCCACGCTGGCAAGATCGGCCTGGGTAAAGCGGTGAGCCACGGCAAAGGTGGCGGCGCCGCCGGTACCGATGGAGTTGCCCAGCACGTCGTTACACCAGGTGATCCACTCGCCCTGTTGCGGGGCTTCCGGGCTTTCCCAGTTCAAGGTAACGTCACGGCCTTCCACATCGGCGGTAAGGTTGATGGGGGGTGCCGTTTCACCATGGATGGTGGCGGTGGCGGGGCCTGCGGGCTCGGATTCACCGGCAGCATAAACAGCGGTAACTGTGTAGCTGTAGGTTCCCAGTGCAAGACCGGCATCGCTATAGGTGGTGGTGGCAGGGTTGGTGATGGTATGGATGAGGTTGCCATCACGATATACTTTAAAGCCAGTGTGGTTGCGCAGCTGGGTGTGTTGAGGTGTCACCTCGGTATGCACCACGGAGAGGCTGGCTTTGGGATAGACGGGGCGAGGAGCTTCCACGATGGGGGCCAGCTCGATCTTTCTCAGATTGGCGCCGCTGCCCACGTAGGTCTCGATCAGCCAGTTATAGGTAAGGCTGGAGGCAAGGTTGGTGAGGGTATCCCATTCACCTTGGAAATACATCATATTGCCTTTGCCTTCGATGGGAGGACCAGCATCGCAACCTGCGGGATGGCCGCCCTGGGTATTGGATTCGTAACCAATATACACATCACCGGTGGTGGGGATGGGTACGGGGGTGTTGAGCACCACGGTATTCCATTGGTTGATGGTAAAGGTGGGCACTACCTGTGAGGAAACCAAAGTTCCCGCATTGGAGGCGCTGCCACCTGTCCATACCTTCACGGTATAAACGCAAGCTTCGTGATTGGGCACGAATTTAACCTGGGTGATGGTGCCGCCTGCCACGCTGGCAAGGTCTGCCTGGGTAAAGCGGTGAGCCACATCAAAGGTGACCACGCCGCCGGTGCCCACGCTATTGCCCAGCACGTCGTTGCACCAGGTGATCCACTGTCCTTCCGGAGGAGGGGGAACGTCGCCGGGGGCGGTCCAGTTCAGCTCCACGGTATTGGCACCCACTACCTCTGCGGTGAGGTTGGTGGGAGGATCAAGTGCGGGAGCCACGGTGGCGGTCACGGGGCCTGCGGGCTCGGATTCGCCGGAGGTGTAGACGGCGGTCACAGTGTAGCTGTAGGTGCCGATATCAAGGCCGAGGTCGTCATAGACCAGGGTGCCGGCATTGTTGATGGTATTGATCAACACGCCATCACGATACACCTTGTAACCAAGCAGGTCACGGGTGCTGGTGGTGTTGGCGACAGGAGGGATGGGGGTGCCGGTGGTGCGGGTGAGATTGCCCATAAAGGCGCCGGCATAGGGTCCCTGATAGATATTGGAAGGAGGTGTGCCGAGGCTCACGTCGTCCACCAAGAAGAAGAAAGCGTCATCGGACACACATTGGATGCCCACACGCACTTCCTGACCTGCATAAGCGCTGAGATCGTAGCTGTAAAGCGTCCATGCCTCAGGAGCTGAGATATAGCTGCCGGTGCTGATGATATTGAAGTTTGCAGGGGCAGTGCCGCCATTGGATACACCAACCTTAAATCTCTCCAATCCATACTGAGCGGTATAGCTGCGAGCCCAGAAGTTGAAGGATTGTCCGGCTTGAGGCTCCAAAATGGGGCTGATCAGCCAGTCGTTATTTACAGAGGCTGTGGCTGCAAAGCAGGCTGCCATCTTGCTGCCGCCGTGTGCATCAAGTGTGGCAAGAGGAGGAGTGGTGGCGCTGGGGTTGAAGATGATATAAGCTTGGGCTGCATAGGCATTGGGCCAATCAGTTCCAGTCATACCATAAGTGGTGCTCTGATCCACGTCCACGGTTACCCAGGGAGCAAAATCAAGAGCAAAATCTGTATAAGTTTCAAAGCCATCTTCAAAAGCATCTGGCGGAGGAGGGGTGGTTCCCGGTGCCAACCAGCTGAGATGGACGTCACTGCCGCTAACTGTGGCGGTGAGGTTGACGGGAGGTACCAAATCTTCCTGTTCGCCGCCTTCACCATAGAAGAAGCTCATCTTGGGGAATTGACCGGTAAGCGTGCCAGCGGGAGGAGCGGCAGGATCATAGGTTTCGCTGTCGCTATAGGCATTGCGGGCACGGTTGGCGCCGATGGTCTGGCATTTGAAGAAGTCTGATGAGGAATAATATGCTGTGTCCATCGGACGGTTCATCATCACCACCAAGTTGCCAGAGTTATATTGAAATGGCGTTTGCAAGGTGATAAAGACGTCGTTGGCTCCACTGGGGAATGCCATATCACCATCATAGACCAAGGTGAGCTGGGTGGATGGGATATAGCCATCGGAGAGGTCTTGCAGTTGTGTGGTTCCCATCCATACTTTGATGGGGGTGCTGGCGATATTGCTGGTGAATTGGTTATAGAGCTGAATACCGTTTATAGTGGAGGAGGTGATGCCCAGTTCGTCTGCAAAATACAGCGATTGGTTGAGGGAGTTCTTCCAGTAGAAATCCAGAGGGAAGCGGGCATTTTGGTCCCCTTCACCCACGGTAACCACTTGGACACCTTCGGGCAGAACGTTAATATTCAGAGTTGCGCTTTGGTTGTTTTGCTCGATTTCGTCATTTGCCAAAACCACCACGGCATACACGTCATAATCTCCGGCAGCGGCAGGAGTCCAGTTGATCAAAACATCCACGGTTTCCATGGATGCAACGGTGTTGCCAGCCACGGAGGCCAGTTCACCACCATCCACCTGCATCAGTTTTACCTGATAGGTGTTTTGGGTGGCGCTGCCGTTGTTTTTGACGCTGACAGTGACGGGTACAACCTCACCTGCGGAAACGAGAGTTTGAGGAGTGGAGATTCCCACAATACCGAGGTCATTTATGATTTCTTCAGATTGATAAATGAAAGAAGTTTTGGGGAATTGACCGGTAAGCGTGCCAGCAGGAGGTGACATTGGATCGTAGATGATGCTGTCGCTAAAGGTATTGCGGGCACGGTTGTTGCCAATGGTCTGGCATTTGAAATAATCCGTACTGGAATAATACTCCGCATCCAAGGGTCTGAGGAACATAATCACCAGATTACCAGGGGTATAGACAAATGGAGAATTCAGTTGGATGGTGATATCATTTTGTCCGCTGGGCAGGGTGAGATTGCCATCATACACCAAGCTCATTTCGGAAGCAGGGATATAGCCACCGCTGAGGTCTGTCAGGGCAGTATTGCCCATCCAAATCTTGACGGGGGTGTCTGTGATATTGTTGGTGAATTGGTTATAGAGCTTGAGACCGGTGATGGTACCGGAAATAAAGCCCAGTTCATCGGGAAAATACAATGCCTGGTGCAAAGAGCTCTTATAATAGAAGTTGAAGGGCATCAATGCATTTTGATTACCTTCACCCACGGTAACGAAACCGTCAGGATGGGTGGTAAAGCTCCAAACGGGGCAGTCATCGGCATCACCAAAGTTGTTATAAGGCACTACCTGCCAATAATATATGGTTTCATGGTTCAGAGGGGTGGTGACTTCATAGCTGGTCACATTTTCCAAATCCACGTTGTCCAAGATATTGGTGGGAGGGTTGTTTGAACCGAAGCTAAGTTTGTAGCCATCAGGCCAGATATTGCCGGGCGCCCAGCTCAAGGTGGGCATCAGTGCTGCATAGTCACCGCCATCTGCTGGACCTACCAACACGGCTGCATCCGGAGGAGTGGTGGTGGGGGTAACAAGCTGGATATTGGGACGGTTGTAGCTTCTGGTTCCAACAATTCCAGCAGGGAAGTTGTTATCCTGGTTTTTGCCAACCGCCATATAATCCGGACTGGTGCTGGTATAACGGAAAGTGGGATAACCTGTCACATAATCGCCATCCCAGTTTTCAAAAAGAAATTCGATGTTCTGATTTCCATTCCAATCAAATGGACTGCTGAAAACAATGTAGAACCAACCTCCGCCGTTATAGGTGAGGTCGCCTTGGAAAAGAAGCTGAAAATCGTTGAAGTCTGGATGATCTGTATCAGCAGTATCATACAATCCAGCCTCGGTATGTCTGGCATACACACGCTGATCTTCCATGGTGTAGTTATTTGGCGTATTGCCAACGTAGAAACCGATGCCAGAGAAAGAGGCTGGTTCATTGAGACCAGCGGCATTGATTTCGCCTTGAGTGTAAATAACCTTAGTCCAGCTATAATCCCATAATCCATTAAATGGATATCCGGAAGCGGTTGATGTGCCCGTGCCTATCGTGTAGGCATCGGCAAACACAAACGCTGCCAATAGCAGGAGCAAAGTTGCGAGAGCGAGTCTTTTCATCGTATCTCCTTTTTGTTTTGTCAAACTTAATTTGCCATTCTGATGTGAAAGGCAGTACTTTCCACCTCTAAGGCATTTGTTTAAACTCATATAATAACAACAAATATAGTGTAGGTTCATTTAAAACAGGTATTCGTTTTTTGTAAAGGATTATTTTTTGGTTAGGCGTGAATCCGTGGATTTGGAGGCGGATATCATGGCAATCGAGCACCCAAAAAAAACCACTTACCTCTTACCTCTTCCCTGTTAACCACCCTTGTCTCTCCTTTGTCTCGACAAGGGTGAGACAAGGGTGGTACAAGGGAGGCTAATGGGCAAGGAGTGGCAAAACAAGCGTAAATCTACTTGCGTGGAGCAATGGATTGCCAGGCGGTAAAAAGCAGTTTGCCTCCCAATACTCCTGAAAAACCCTGGATGAGATTGGGCACCAAATCTGCCACCGCAGCCGCTTTGCCCAAGGAGGGCAGCAGCCAGGTGCCACAAAAATAGATGGCTACCATGATCAGTTCGCCAAAAAAGGGCAGGGTGATAGAGAGGACGATGTTGCGTCCCTTGCCCAAGCCTGCCACAAAACCCAATAAGCCTTTGGCAACGAGGGTGATGGGGGCAAAGATGGGGAAGCCAATCAAATCTGCCAAAGCGGAGCCCAATCCTCCCGCCAAGGCACCGCTGGCACTGCCTCCCACAAGTGCTATGAAGACAATGAGGGCATCACCCAGATTGAAGTATCCGCCGGCGGGAACGGGGACCCTGATCAACAGGGTGCTCACCATCACCAAAACGATGAATGCCACGTTATAATACCACTTCACTATTCCTCCTTATGACAGGTTTGGATGCGGTTATCTATCAATTCGCCTTTGGATTCGGCTTGTTCCATTACTATCAGCACTAATGCCAAGCTGCTTGCCAAAGCGCGGTTAAAACGATGTTTCAGCCCTCTGGAGGGGATTTGGGCGCTGGGAATCATCTCTTGCCAATAGCGGATTTGAGGCAAAGACTGGAATGCTGCCTGGTAGAGGATTTTGCCCAAAATAAGGTATTTTTGCAGGTGGATATTGGAGGTGGATTTGAGTAAACCTTCGTAATCCACAAAAGATACGAACCAGCGGAATGCCAACAGTGAGGAAATGAGGAGTAGAAGGCGTGGTAAACCATACGCCAGCCAGTAAGATAAGGCGGGCTGACCCGCGGGGGCGAACCCCACCAGAATCAGGATGGTGTAAACCACGAAGAGGCTGATGGCAAAGGGGGCGATTAGTTTGAATTGCTTGAGGGTTTTGCGCCAGCCCAATTTGAGGAGGCAGAGTGCCAAAATTACAGCCAGCGCCACCCCTTGCACGGCTATCTGATGTAGTAAAAATATGCCAAAGATGAGGCTGTGGGCGGCAAAACCGGCGATGGCAAGAGCGAGGCGGGCTTTATGCATACACCCTGCTCTGGGTGGAAGATATGGGCTCAAAATGGATGGGGCGGCTGCCCTGCAGCTCCTGGTGGTGGGCACAATATATCAATCCGGCGGGCAGGGGTAGTTGGCTAAGCCTTTGCAAATGATAGAGTTCATCCGCCACTATCCAGATTGGTTTGGGCTGCATCAGGTAAGTGTGATGCAGGTCTTGCAACAGAAAATCCACCATTTCCGCCTCGTTGGTGATGCGGTTGCTTTTAGAGAATATGGCAGCCCAGGCGCGCAGGGCTTGCAATTGGAGGTGGGTATCTTGTTCAAAATGCAAGAGCAGGGCATCTGTTTCTCTCAGTTTGGGGATGAGTATCTGGCTGATAAATGAGCTTTTACCGCTCCCATTGGGACCTTGCAGATGGTAAAGGGCAGCGGGGCTGAGGTGGAGATCACTTTCTATCTGCAAGCCAAAGCTGTGCCAGAGCGGGTATTTTCCCTTGGGGATGGATAGCATCAGGATTCCTCAAAGTGCAGCTGTTTGCCGCTATCTTGCAAGATCTGGAGGGTGTGGGCATATTTATCTGCATCCAAGGAGTGTTTGAGATCTACAAAATGCAAGCGTGGGGCGGGGGAATAGAGCGCCAGACAGGCTAACAGGATTACCTTTTGCCCTCCTGAAAGCTGGCTGATGATATCCGTGGGAGAGATGGCTTTGCCGCTGATGGCGGTGAAGGAGGCAAGCAGCCTGTCCTGATCTTCCTCTCTGATATTATAGAGCAGCATCTCTTCCCACAGGGGACCGCTGCAGATGAGGGCGTGATTTGCGTTGGCAAATAAAAAGCCGGTATTATTATCCATAGTAGAGACAAAAATACCGGCTGGCTGAGAATGTCAAGTGGCTTAATCGGTCAATTCTGGGGGATCAGCCAATTTGCCCATAAAGAGTATGGACCTGGTGGGCTTGTGATAGATGATATAGGTGAAAGGATGGTCTGCCTTGAAGGTGGGGATAATGATTTCCATGGGGGGCATGGACATGGTTTCCATTACTATGGCAGTGGCTGCGGCTGCCTCGGTTCCCTCTTCATTTACCTCTACAAATGCTTTGTGGATCACATCCTTGATAAAGAGGCCGGCTCCGCCTCTGGGATCGCGGATGCCAGAGAAATCTGCGGCAGCTGCGCTGAAGGCTGATACCATGCCCATCTCTTTCAGCTTGGTGGAGAGGTCTGGAAACATCAAATCCATCTTGAAGCGGGGGATATGCACCTTCACTTCCTGCATCCTGATCTTATCCAACCAATTTTTGAAGGAATTTTCGTCGATTGTGGGCGGGGTCTTGCTGTTTTCATCTGGCAAAATCACCAGCATGGCGAGGTCTTTTTCAGCATAAGGGAGATCCAAAACCTGGCAATTGGGGGTCTCCAGATAGCCGAAGCTGTCTTTGGCATACATCATTTTGACGGGCTTTTCCTCGGTGCGGTCTGGAGTGAGGTAGAAGGGGGTTTCATAAGTGGATTTGGGGTTGAACTTGCGCAGCCAATCTCCCTTGAAGAAGATGGCATTTACCAACACCATGCCATCGTTGCTGGTTTTGATATGCTCGGGGCTCACCAGGTCTTTGATGCGCTGATTTGTGCGATCCAGCACCCACTTGTTGATATAACCTGCAGTGCCCACGTGATCTGAAAAATCCAGGGATTCGATATCGCTGCCGTAGCTTTGTTGCAGCAGTTTGCGGTATTCCGGCAAGAGCAGGTCTTCGTAGGTTTTTGATTGGAAGAGGCCGTTGGCAACGCTGAGGCTGGCTTTGCCGCGCTTGCCTATTTCGTTTAAGGTGGCATTGAGATTGGCAAATGCCAGGTGGTGGATATCATCATCCATCAAAAAGCTAAGGGCTTTCTTCATTTCGGCGCTGGTATTGCCGCGCGCTCCGCCATAAGCCATGGAAAGGGCGGTGGAGATGCTGTGGGGAGAGAAAAACAAGTTTTCGCCTTCGCTGTCTGCCATATTGTAAAGGCGAAAGGCGGATTCGCTGTTGTATCCGGCAAATTGGCTCATCAATTCTGGCTTTACATCCGGTTTTACTATCTCAATCGCAACTGGTTTTTGGATTGTTCGTTTGCCAGTGCAAGAGCAGCCAAAGGTTATCAGCAGCAATGCGGCAAATAACGGTAGTGCATATTTCATCAGGGATTCCTCCTTGGATATTGTGTGATGTGTAAAGTACGGGCATTCAGATGGAATGCGGTTTGTGCTAAGAGAAACAAAAAAAACCGGTATCTTTATCCATCAGGGACAAAAATACCGGCTGGCTGAGAATGTCAAGTGGCTTAATCGATCGGCTTGGGGGGATCTGCCAATTTGCCAATAAAGAGTATGGACTGGGTGGGTCTGTGAAAAATAATATAGGTGAAGGGGTGGTCTGCCCTGAAGGTGGGGATGATG
>Ga0265293_10014194_pt1 | contig 10163 bp, 7 predicted proteins | sample Munlanlewell138R_FD_192505 | JGI IMG/M metagenome (GOLD analysis project Ga0265293, IMG submission 192505) | Leachate microbial communities from a municipal landfill in Southern Ontario, Canada - Leachate well 138R | ecosystem: Engineered > Solid waste > Landfill > Unclassified | place: Canada...
TCTACTGACTAGGAAGCGGCTGCTGCATCGATATGCGGTCGACCTAGGGGTATAGCTCAGTTGGTAGAGCGGCGGTCTCCAAAACCGCAGGTCGCGGGTTCGAGCCCTGCTGCCCCTGCCATTTTCCTGCCGGACAGCTTTCGTTTCGGCGATCTCTTGCTTTACAATGCGATTTGCGCCATAAGACGGCGTGGCCGGGACGGGACGACTGGATGGTTCCGAGGCGGCATATGATCGTAAAGCGGATGCTTGCCACTTGCGCGTGTCGAGAATCGGTTTTATGTAGGCACCAACAGACACGCGACGCGTGGAGCTGGTAATCCAGCTTTGCGCGTCTGATTTGCATGAACGAAACTACTTGCTGATTCGCTGCGGTAGCCAAGTTCATGTCTCACGTCCCGCCCGGCGGGGTCATCCAGAGGGTCCGGCCCACGGGTCCTGAAAGCAGAGCGGCACATGGCGTCGAAGACAACCAATCCTTTCGTCTTCCTTCAGCAGGTTCGGTCCGAGGCTGCCAAGGTCACCTGGCCTTCGCGGCGCGAGACGATGATCTCCACGGTGATGGTTCTGATCTTTTCGCTGCTGGCAATGCTCTTCTTCTTTGCTGCCGATCAGCTCATGGGTTTTGCCGTCGAATTGATTCTCGGCATCGGGCGCTAAGTTCGGCGATTACGGAGAAGTCTTTACATGACCGCGCGCTGGTACATCGTTCACGCCTATTCCAACTTCGAGAAGAAGGTGGCGGATGACATTGAGAACAAGGCCCGTCAGAAGGGGCTGAGCGACAGGATCGAGCAGATCGTCGTACCCACCGAAAAGGTGGTCGAGGTTCGCCGTGGCAAGAAGGTCGATGCGGAGCGCAAGTTCTTTCCCGGCTACGTGCTGATGAAGGCTGACCTGAATGATGCCGTGATCTCGCTTGTCAAGAACACGCCGCGCGTGACCGGCTTCCTCGGTGAGGACAAGCACACCGCCAAGCCGATGTACATCACCGACAAGGAGGCCGAGCGCATCCTGCATCAGGTGCAGGAAGGCGTGGAGCGGCCGAAGCCTTCGGTGACCTTCGAGGTCGGCGAGGCGATCCGCGTTTCCGATGGTCCCTTCGCTTCCTTCAACGGCTTCGTTCAGGAAGTGGATGAGGAACGGGCGCGTCTCAAGGTCGAGGTTTCCATTTTCGGGCGCGCCGTGCCTGTGGATCTGGAATTCGGACAGGTCGAAAAGGGCTGATCCGAAGCGGCGCCGTTCCTGTGATGGTGCCGAAGGGTGGCGCAGTCTCTGCGTCGCTTGAATGGTGGGAGGCGAGGGCGGCTTAGCCGGCTGCCGGAACCGCACCACCGGACTGCAACCGCCGGCTTTCCCGATTTCGGGGCTGGCATGAAACAAGGCAGATAAGAGATGGCTAAGAAAATTGCAGGCCAGCTCAAGCTTCAGGTTCCCGCGGGGTCGGCTACGCCGTCGCCTCCGATCGGCCCTGCGCTTGGTCAGCGTGGCATCAACATCATGGAATTCTGTAAGGCGTTCAACGCCCAGAGCCAGGAGATGGAGAAGGGTTCGCCCATCCCCGTCGTGATCACCTACTATCAGGACAAGTCGTTCACCTTCGTCATGAAGACGCCTCCGGTGACCTACTTCCTGAAGAAGGCCGTCAACCTGAAGTCGGGTTCCAAGGAGCCGGGCAAGACGAAGGCTGGCCAGATCAGCCGCGACAAGGTGCGCGAGATCGCCGAAGCCAAGATGAAGGACCTCAACGCAAACGACGTGGAAGCGGCGATGCGTATGGTCGAAGGTTCTGCCCGCTCGATGGGCCTGGAAGTGGTGGGCTGATCAGATGGCAAAGATTTCCAAGCGCATAGCCAAGGTTCGTGAAGGCCTTGATCCCGATAAGGTCTACGGCCTCGAAGATGCGATCAAGCTTCTGAAGGACCGCTCCTCCGTCAAGTTCGACGAGACCATCGAAATCTCGATGAACCTCGGCGTCGATCCCCGTCACGCCGACCAGATGGTCCGCGGCGTGGTCAACCTGCCGAACGGCACCGGCCGTGACGTTCGTGTCGCCGTGTTCGCCCGTGGCGACAAGGCCGACGAGGCCAAGGCAGCCGGTGCGGACATCGTCGGTGCCGAGGAGCTGGTCGAGATCGTCCAGAAGGGCGAGATCAACTTCGACCGCTGCATCGCCACGCCGGACATGATGCCGCTCGTCGGTCGTCTGGGCAAGGTGCTCGGCCCCCGCGGCATGATGCCGAACCCGAAGGTTGGCACCGTGACCACCGATGTGGCTGGCGCGGTCAAGGCTTCCAAGGGCGGTGCCGTCGAGTTCCGCGTCGAGAAGGCCGGTATCGTCCACGGCGGCGTTGGCAAGGTCTCCTTCGAGGTCAAGGCTCTGGAAGAGAACGTTCGTGCTTTCGCCGATGCGGTCAACAAGGCCAAGCCGACGGGCGCCAAGGGCATTTACGTCAAGCGCGTGGCTCTGTCCTCGACCATGGGCCCGGGCCTCAAGCTGGATGTGGCTTCTCTCGCCATTTCCTGATGCGATTTCCGAGGGCTGACGCGTAAGCGCCGGTCCTTTCTGAAATTCCGGCTCCCGCTCATGCGGGGTCCGGAAGCCGGGATGAAAGTCCCGGAATCCTGTCCGAGATTGCAGGCGGACCTCTTTCGGGTGGTCCTTAATCCATACGGGTCTGCATGAGACGGGTGAAGACCGGACAGAGGAGGGTGTCCCTCCGAAGAAAGGTTCGAACCGTGTGTGCCTTTTGTCTGTATGCCTTCGGGCATGGCGGAAAGGGGACAGGATCCTCGAGCGCTGATCGTGAAAGCTCTTTCAGGGCTGTAGCGACCGGCAAAAGGCAACCCGACGCCCGCTTCGCAAATGTTGCGGGGGTCAACTGGAGATAGGCAGTGGATAGAGCGGAAAAACGCGAACTCGTCTCGAGTCTGAACGACGCCTTCAAGGGCGCCGGATCAGTCGTCGTGGCCCACTATGCCGGTATCACCGTTGCGCAGATGAACGATCTTCGTGTGAAGATGGGCGCAGCCGGTGGAACTGTCAAAGTCGCGAAGAACCGCCTCGCCAAAATCGCTCTTCAGGGCACGGAATCCGAAGGCATCATCGATCTGTTCAAGGGACAGACGCTGATCGCTTATTCGGACGATCCGGTTGCGGCTCCGAAGGTCGCGTCCGATTTCGCCAAGGGCAATGACAAGCTTGTCATTCTCGGCGGCGCAATGGGCTCGACCACGCTCGATGCCGATGGTGTGAAGGCTCTTGCCTCGCTGCCGTCGCTCGACGAGCTGCGTGCACGTCTGGTGGGTATGATTTCCACCCCGGCAACCCGGATCGCACAGGTCGTCAACGCACCGGCAGGCAATGTCGCGCGCGTTATCGGCGCTTATGCCCGGAAGGACGAGGCGGCGTGAGGCTGTTCCTCACCCCAAAATATCAACACGTTCGAATCTTATTGAAGGAAAAACAAAATGGCTGATCTCGCCAAGATCGTTGAAGACCTGTCGGCCCTGACCGTTCTCGAAGCGGCTGAGCTGTCGAAGCTGCTGGAAGAGAAGTGGGGCGTTTCCGCTGCTGCTCCGGTCGCCGTTGCCGCTGCTCCGGGCGCCGCTGCTGCTGCCCCGGTTGAAGAGAAGACCGAGTTCGACGTCATTCTCGCTGACGCCGGCGCCAAGAAGATCGAGGTCATCAAGGAAGTCCGCGCCATCACCGGCCTGGGCCTCAAGGAAGCCAAGGATCTGGTTGAAGCTGCTCCGAAGCCCGTCAAGGAAGGCGCCAACAAGGCTGACGCCGACAAGATCAAGGCTCAGCTCGAAGCAGCTGGCGCCAAGGTCGAGCTCAAGTAAGCGTTTGGGTTCCGGCGGACGGCTTTCGGGCCGTCCGCCACCTCCGCTTTCGGAGGTGGCCCGGCGAATGTGTTTGAGAACCTCTTTCCTGAGGGCCAAAAACGGGCTTTCAGGAAACAGGTTTTCACCTGTTTTGGACAAGGTCGCTATCGTGCGGCCTGGAAGCAAGGCGGATCGCGGCGTGATCCGCCCCGAGATGCGAGCTAAGGAGCTATAATGGCCCAGACCCAGACTTTTAACGGCCGCAGGCGCGTCAGGAAGTTCTTCGGGAAGATACCCGAAGTCGCGGAAATGCCGAACCTCATCGAGGTTCAGAAGGCGTCTTACGACCAGTTCCTGATGGTCGAGGAGCCCGAAGGCGGCCGCCCGGACGAGGGACTGCAGGCGGTTTTCAAGTCGGTCTTCCCGATCTCCGATTTTTCCGGCGCTTCGATGCTCGAATTCGTCAAGTACGAGTTCGAAGCCCCGAAATTCGACGTTGACGAGTGCCGTCAGCGCGACCTGACCTATGCCGCACCCCTCAAGGTGACGCTGCGCCTGATCGTGTTCGATGTCGACGAGGACACCGGCGCCAAGTCGATCAAGGACATCAAGGAGCAGGACGTCTACATGGGCGACATGCCACTCATGACGTCCAACGGCACCTTCATCGTCAACGGCACCGAGCGCGTCATCGTTTCGCAGATGCACCGTTCGCCGGGTGTGTTCTTCGACCATGACAAGGGCAAGTCGCATTCGAGCGGCAAGCTGCTGTTCGCCGCGCGCGTCATTCCCTATCGTGGTTCGTGGCTCGACATCGAGTTTGATTCCAAGGATGTCGTTCACGCCCGTATCGACCGTCGCCGCAAGATTCCTGCGACCTCGCTGCTGATGGCGCTCGGCATGGATGGCGAAGACATCCTGTCGACGTTCTATAACAAGATCACCTACAAGCGTGCGGGTGATCACTGGCGCATCCCTTACAATCAGGATCGCTTCAAGGGTCTGAAGGCCGTGAACGATCTGGTCGACGCCGATACCGGCGAAGTCGTGGTCGAGGCCGGCAAGAAGATTACTGCCCGTCAGGCACGGCAGCTCGCCGAAAAGGGCCTCAAGGCCATCAAGGCCACCGATGAGGACCTGATCGGCCAGTATCTTGCTGAGGATATCGTCAACTACCAGACCGGCGAGATCTATCTCGAAGCCGGTGACGAGATCGACGAGAAGACGCTGAAGGTTCTGCTCGGCACGGGCGAGGAAGAAATCCAGATCCTCGACATCGACCACGTCAATGTCGGCGCCTATATCCGCAACACGCTGGCCGTGGACAAGAACGAGGGCCGTCAGGACGCCCTGTTCGACATCTACCGCGTCATGCGTCCGGGCGAGCCGCCGACGCTTGAGACGGCCGAGGCGATGTTCAATTCGCTGTTCTTCGATGCAGAGCGCTACGACCTGTCGGCCGTCGGCCGCGTCAAGATGAACATGCGTCTGGAACTGGACTGCCCGGACACCGTGCGCGTGCTGCGCAAGGAAGATATCCTTGCCGTGGTCAAGACGCTGGTCGACCTGCGCGACGGCAAGGGCGAGATCGATGACATCGACAATCTCGGCAACCGCCGCGTGCGTTCGGTGGGCGAGCTCATGGAGAACCAGTATCGTCTGGGCCTCCTGCGCATGGAGCGCGCGATCAAGGAGCGCATGTCGTCGATCGAGATCGACACCGTCATGCCGCAGGACCTGATCAACGCCAAGCCGGCCGCAGCTGCCGTGCGCGAGTTCTTCGGTTCCTCGCAGCTCTCGCAGTTCATGGACCAGACCAACCCGCTGTCGGAAATCACCCACAAGCGTCGTCTCTCGGCCCTCGGGCCGGGGGGGCTGACCCGCGAGCGCGCCGGCTTCGAGGTGCGCGACGTGCACCCGACGCATTATGGCCGCATCTGCCCGATCGAGACGCCGGAAGGCCCGAACATCGGTCTGATCAACTCGCTGGCCACCTTTGCGCGCGTCAACAAGTACGGCTTCATCGAAAGCCCGTATCGCAAGATCGTGGACGGCAAGCTCACCAACGATGTCGTCTATCTGTCGGCGATGGAAGAGGCCAAGCACTATGTGGCGCAGGCCAACGCCGAGCTGGACGCCAACGGTCAGTTCGTGGACGAATTCGTCATCTGCCGTAACGCCGGCGAAGTGATGATGGCGCCGCGCGAGATGGTCGACCTTATGGACGTCTCGCCCAAGCAGATGGTGTCGGTCGCCGCGGCTCTGATCCCGTTCCTTGAAAACGACGACGCCAACCGCGCTCTGATGGGCTCGAACATGCAGCGTCAGGCCGTGCCTCTGGTGCGCGCCGAGGCTCCGTTCGTCGGCACCGGCATGGAGCCGATCGTGGCCCGTGACTCCGGTGCCGCCATCGGCGCACGCCGCGGCGGCATCGTCGATCAGGTGGACGCAACCCGTATCGTCGTGCGCGCCACCGAAGATCTCGATCCCGGCAAGTCGGGCGTGGACATCTACCGCCTGATGAAGTTCCAGCGCTCGAACCAGTCGACCTGCATCAACCAGCGTCCGCTGGTGAAGGTTGGCGACCATGTCAACAAGGGCGATATCATCGCTGACGGTCCGTCGACCGATCTCGGCGATCTGGCGCTCGGCCGCAACGTGCTGGTCGCGTTCATGCCTTGGAACGGCTACAACTACGAGGACTCCATCCTGCTCTCCGAGCGGATCGTGGCCGACGACATCTTCACCTCGATCCACATCGAGGAGTTCGAGGTCATGGCGCGCGATACCAAGCTCGGGCCTGAGGAAATCACGCGCGACATTCCGAACGTTTCGGAAGAAGCGCTGAAGAACCTCGACGAGGCCGGCATCGTCTATATCGGTGCGGAAGTGCAGCCGGGTGACATTCTCGTTGGCAAGATCACGCCGAAGGGCGAAAGCCCGATGACGCCGGAAGAGAAGCTTCTGCGCGCCATCTTCGGTGAGAAGGCCTCCGACGTGCGCGACACCTCCATGCGCATGCCTCCGGGCACCTTCGGCACCGTCGTCGAAGTGCGCGTCTTCAATCGCCACGGTGTGGAGAAGGACGAGCGCGCCATGGCGATCGAGCGCGAGGAGATCGAACGTCTCGCCAAAGACCGTGACGACGAGCAGGCGATCCTGGATCGCAACGTCTATGCGCGTCTGGCCGACGTTCTGATCGGCAAGGAAGCCATTGCCGGGCCGAAGGGCTTCAAGAAGGGTTCCACGCTGGCACGCGAGACGCTGGACGATTACCCGCGCTCGCAGTGGTGGCAGTTCGCCGTCGAAGACGAAAAGCTGCAGAGCGAGCTGGAAGCCCTGCGCGGCCAGTACGACGACTCCAAGAAGGCGCTGGAGCAGCGCTTCATGGACAAGGTCGAAAAGGTGCAGCGCGGCGACGAGATGCCTCCGGGCGTCATGAAGATGGTCAAGGTCTTCGTGGCTGTGAAGCGCAAGATGCAGCCGGGCGACAAGATGGCCGGCCGTCACGGCAACAAGGGTGTCGTGTCGCGCATCGTCGCGGTCGAAGACATGCCGTTCCTCGAAGATGGTACGCATGCCGACATCGTGCTCAATCCGCTCGGCGTGCCTTCGCGCATGAACGTCGGCCAGATTCTCGAAACGCACCTTGGCTGGGCCTGCGCCGGCATGGGCAGGAAGATCGGCGAACTGATCGATGCCTATAAGGCCAGCGGCGACATCAAGCCCCTGCGTGAGACGGTCGAGGCGGTCATCCCGGCCAACGACCGCAACGAGCCGGTGCGCGAGTATGACGATGAGTCTGTCGTGCGTCTGGGCGAGCAGATGCGCCGCGGCGTCTCGATCGCAACGCCGGTGTTCGACGGCGCGAACGAAGCCGATATCGACCACATGCTGACCCAGGCCGGCCTGCACACTTCCGGCCAGTCTCAGCTCTATGACGGACGCACGGGCGAGCCGTTCGACCGCAAGGTGACCATGGGCTACATCTACATGCTCAAGCTTCACCATCTAGTCGACGACAAGATCCACGCCCGTTCGATCGGCCCGTACTCGCTCGTTACCCAGCAGCCGCTGGGCGGTAAGGCGCAGTTCGGCGGTCAGCGCTTCGGCGAGATGGAGGTCTGGGCGCTCGAAGCCTACGGCGCCGCCTACACGCTGCAGGAAATGCTGACGGTGAAGTCGGACGACGTGGCCGGCCGTACCAAGGTCTACGAGGCGATCGTGCGTGGCGACGACACCTTCGAGGCCGGCATTCCCGAGAGCTTCAACGTTCTCGTCAAGGAAATGCGGTCGCTGGGTCTCAATGTCGAGCTTGAGAATACCAAGCAGGACAATGCCCCGACGCAGATGCCTGACGCTGCGGAGTAAAAGCCTGACGCGGCCGCGCCGGAGCGCGGCCGCCGGCTGGCCTGAACGGCCACGTGAAATTTTCCGGCTGAGGCCGGTTCTCGCGGGTTTCCCCCGCACGAAAACGAAATTGGGGTATTCGAGGACCCCGTAAAGGAGAATGGCATGAACCAAGAGGTCATGAATCTCTTCAACCCGCAGGCCCCTGCGCAGGTGTTCGATTCCATCCGGATTTCGCTCGCCAGCCCGGAGAAGATCCTGTCGTGGTCCTTCGGCGAGATCAAGAAGCCGGAGACGATCAACTACCGTACGTTCAAGCCCGAGCGTGATGGCCTGTTCTGCGCGCGCATCTTTGGCCCGATCAAGGACTATGAGTGCCTGTGCGGCAAGTACAAGCGCATGAAGTACAAGGGCGTCATCTGCGAGAAGTGCGGCGTCGAAGTCACGCTGTCGCGCGTTCGCCGCGAGCGCATGGGCCATATCGAGCTGGCCGCTCCGGTCGCGCACATCTGGTTCCTCAAGTCGCTGCCGAGCCGCATCGGCACGCTGCTCGACATGACGCTCAAGGACATCGAGCGCGTTCTCTATTTCGAGAACTACATCGTCACCGAGCCGGGCCTCACCGCGCTGAAGGAAAACCAGCTTCTCTCCGAAGAAGAGTACATGCTGGCCGTCGACGAGTATGGCGAGGACAGCTTCACCGCCATGATCGGCGCGGAAGCCATCCATGAGCTTCTGTCGTCCATGGACCTGGAGAAGATCGCGGGCGACCTGCGCTCGGATCTCGCGTCCACGACCTCGGAGCTGAAGCAGAAGAAGCTGCTCAAGCGCCTCAAGGTGGTCGAGAACTTCATGGAATCCGGCAACCGTCCGGAATGGATGATCATGAAGGTCGTGCCGGTGATCCCGCCGGACCTGCGTCCGCTGGTTCCTCTGGACGGCGGCCGCTTCGCGACCTCCGACCTGAACGATCTCTATCGTCGTGTCATCAACCGTAACAACCGCCTGAAGCGCCTGATCGAGCTTCGTGCGCCCGGCATCATCGTGCGCAACGAAAAGCGCATGCTGCAGGAAGCCGTCGACGCCCTGTTCGACAACGGCCGCCGCGGCCGCGTCATCACCGGTGCCAACAAGCGTCCGCTGAAGTCGCTGTCCGACATGCTCAAGGGCAAGCAGGGCCGCTTCCGTCAGAACCTGCTCGGCAAGCGCGTCGACTATTCCGGCCGTTCGGTCATCGTGACCGGCCCCGAGCTGAAGCTGCATCAGTGCGGCCTGCCGAAGAAGATGGCGCTCGAACTGTTCAAGCCGTTCATCTATGCGCGCCTCGATGCCAAGGGTTTCTCCTCGACCGTGAAGCAGGCGAAGAAGCTGGTCGAGAAGGAGCGTCCGGAGGTCTGGGATATCCTTGATGAGGTTATCCGCGAACATCCGGTGCTTCTGAACCGTGCTCCGACGCTGCACCGCCTCGGCATCCAGGCGTTCGAGCCGACGCTGATCGAGGGCAAGGCGATCCAGCTTCATCCGCTGGTCTGTACTGCGTTCAACGCCGACTTCGACGGCGACCAGATGGCCGTGCACGTTCCGCTTTCGCTGGAAGCACAGCTTGAAGCCCGCGTGCTGATGATGTCCACGAACAACATCCTGCATCCGGCTTCCGGCGCGCCGATCATCGTGCCGTCGCAGGACATGGTTCTCGGCCTCTACTACCTGTCGATCATGAACCAGAACGAGCCGGGCGAGGGCATGGCGTTCGCCGATATGGGCGAGATGCAGCATGCGCTCGAAACCCGGGCCGTTACGCTTCATGCCAAGATCAAGGGCCGCTTCCGCACCGTGGATGCGGAAGGCAAGGAAGTTTCGAAGATCTACGAAACCACCCCCGGCCGCATGATCATCGGCGAATTGCTGCCGAAGAACGTCAATGTGCCGTTCGACATCGCCAATCAGGAGATGACCAAGAAGAACATCTCCAAGATGATCGATAC
>Ga0265293_10014196_pt1 | contig 10162 bp, 14 predicted proteins | sample Munlanlewell138R_FD_192505 | JGI IMG/M metagenome (GOLD analysis project Ga0265293, IMG submission 192505) | Leachate microbial communities from a municipal landfill in Southern Ontario, Canada - Leachate well 138R | ecosystem: Engineered > Solid waste > Landfill > Unclassified | place: Canada...
TGGCGAAGTTGCCGGAACAACGTTCCAGAACGATCAGACGGTTGAACGCGGAACCGGAATCGCAATTACCATCGATGATCTTGCGGACATAGGAGCGGATTATTACGCACTCGGACATCTTCATCTTCCCCAGCAAGTCGGGACGCTACCAGCATACTATTCCGGATCAGTGTATGCGAAGAACTTCGGGGAGACTCACAAGCCGGGGTTCAATGTGGTGGAGATAGCTCGCGGTTGCGATCCCGAGGACCTGTTCGGATCTGGGCCGGATCAGAATAACGCTAAAGTCACCCGCATCAACTTCTCACACCCGCAGAATCTGAAAATCAATACAAAGCTCGGGGACGTATTCGACGTAAACGAAATCAAAGGTCGAAGGGTATGGGTTGAACTTTCTTGTACGAAAGAGGAACAAGCACTGGTTAATGCCGATAAAATCTTGTCGGACATAATGAAGAACGGGGCCGCACCAGGGTCCCGTGTAACCGTAGCGGTAAAGGCTACAGAAACTGTCCGAGCCGCGGAGATAACCGGCACATCAATCACACCAACCAAGAAATTCGAGATATGGGCTGAGCAGTCCAATGTAGACGCTACAGATTCACTTCGCTCCAAAATCAAGGAGATTGAAGATGTAACCGAGCACTCCGGAGCCACGATTTCCGGAGAATGGGCCCTTGTATCCGTTCGAATCCGGGGAGCAATTGGTCTCTGGAAAGGCATCCATCAGGACGAGGTGTTCGTCAATTTCGATGATTTCGACAATGGCCTGATTGCACTCTCCGGCCGGAATGGAAAGGGGAAGACAACATTCATTGAAAACTGTCATGCCTTCCCGCAGCTTCTGACTCGCAAGGGCACCCTCAAGGAACACTTCCGGCTCAAGGACTCGTTCCGGGAAGTCGTTTATCGCGATGTGTCTACCGGCCGGGAACTGCGCTTCCTGATCCAGATTGACGGATTCACGAAGTCCGGCGGAGCGAAGTATTTCATATTTGATCGTACCGCGGGCGAGACCGAATGGACCCCGCTCCCTGGGATAGACGGGAACCTCGACCCATACAAGGAAGCAGTTCAGGCTGTTTTCGGTCCGCTCGAGCTTTACCTCCGGACCGCGTTCATTACGCAGCGGCCGAACAAGGACGCACCCGATCTCACGGAGGCGACAAAAGGGGAGAAGAAGGTTCTCTTCGCGAATCTCGCAGGAATCGACTACCTCCAAAAGTTCGCCGACACAGCAAAGGAACGAGCTGACAAGACGGCCGCAGAAAACCATGATGCCGAGATTAAAATCGGGATGCTTGAGAATGCTGTAACGATTAAGGAAGACGTGGTTTATGACATCACACTTCTTTCTGAAAGACTCAAAACACTTGAAGCCTATGTGGAAGAAACCAAGACCTCCGGAACTGCGGCGAAGGAACGTGTTGAGAAACTTCAGATCGCAGCCAATGCTGAACACTCCCGGGCACAACGAGCAGAGGAAGCAAAGAACGCAACCGTTCGTCTTGGTCATGAGAAAGAAGGTCTTGAGTCCCTTATTGCCGAACTCAAAACCCTTGTTTCCCGGAAGGATGAACTGGCCGCCGAAATCGAGAAGTACGAACAGAACCGGAAGATCATCGACGAAGAGACTGAAAAATCCCGGGAAGTCGAAAAGCGAAATAACGCGAAAAACACCGAATTTCGTGCAAAAATCGACGAATTTAACGCAAAAAAGCGAGAAATTGAGCAAAAACTGAATGAGCAGAAACTTGAGCTTCAACACGTTGAATCGGAGATATCCCGTATTGATTCATCAATCGAGCTTCTGGAACGCGATGCACAGGCTTTCGATGAAAACTGTCCGACATGCGGTCAAAAGCTCCCAGAGGACAAACTGGAAGAATTGACCAAAAAACGAAATTATGCCCATGAACGCATCAAATCGCTACGCGCCGATAAAGATGCCAAGTTACACGCAATTGCGTCTATACGGGCCGTTCTCGACGCTCTCCGGCAGGATTTGGCAGATCTTGAGTATGACGAACCCAAGCAAGACGATGATGAAATCTTTGATGATTCAAAACTCAGAGAGGTATCCTCGTGGATCTCCGGACTCGATATCGGAACGCTTCGTAATGACTTCACAAAAGCAAGTGAGTCTGCAGTACGGATTGAAGGTTACGAACGTCAGATTGCAGACAAGAACCGGCTGATCGTTGAAAAACAGGGAGAACTTGAAGAACTCATTCGCAATGCGAACCCGGACGCAATCACTGACCTTGAGCTTGCAAAGACCGAACTCAATAGCCTGATGGATAAATACCGTCAACTCACAGCTGACCTCGCATCAAATCAGGCCTCTCTCGATGCACAGAAGAAACGTCTTACTGAAATCGAAAATCAGGAAGCAGAGTTGAAAACACTCCGGGAATCCGTACAGACTGCAAAAACAGAATTCGCCGAATGGGACTTGTTGAAGCGAGCCTTCGGGCCGGACGGTATTCAGGCGCTTGAACTCGATGCACTGGCTCCCGGGATTGCGGAAGTAGCGAACGATATTCTCAGTGCGGCTTATGGCGAGAGATTTCGTATATCGTTCGAAACAACCCGGATTGGTGGAACAGGCAAGAAGTGTCGTATGATTGAGGATTTTCTAATCTACGTTAATGATAGACAGGACGGAGAATCAACGCTACTTGAGAACAAGTCTGGAGGCGAAGCGGTCTGGATAAAACGGGCTATCTATGATGCGTTTGCATATATCAGAAACAAGAATACAGGTCTGTCATTCAAGACGGCTTTTCAAGATGAAGCAGACGGGGCTCTTGATGCTGAGTCAAAAGTCAATTATGCAAGAATGCTTGAATCGGCTCATCACGAAAATAAAATGCAACACACTATCGTTATAACCCACAGTGATTCTGTTAAATCAATGATATTACAAACGATAGACATGGAGGAACTATGTCAAAAGCATTAAACCTTGAAGGGAATGTATTCACAAGACTACATGTAATCCGTCGCATAGAAAATAATAGACACGGGAACACTCAGTGGTTGTGCCGTTGCGAGTGTGGAAAAACAACTGTAGTCACCGGAACAAGGCTTGTTCGAGGCATTATAAAAAGTTGTGGATGTCTTCGTGATGATACGACAACCAGAAGAAACACAACTCATGGCAAAAAAGGAACGCGTATCTATCGAATTTGGCTCAATATGAAAAACAGATGTAACAACACGAAAAACGTAAGAAAAGATTATCGTGGTAGAGGAATTTCCATCTGTGATAGTTGGAATAATTCTTTTGAGGAATTTTACAAATGGGCTTTTTCTCATGGATATGATGATTCAAAAAGTATCGATCGTATTAATAATGACGGAAATTATTGTCCAGAGAATTGCCGCTGGGCGGATAGGGTAACTCAGGCAAATAACAATCGAAGAAATGTTTTTATTTGCATTGGAGATGAAAAAAAGACTGTGGCGCAATGGGTAAAGATCACAGGCCTCAATTATTCGACTATTTTTTCAAAACTACAACACGGGAAGGACGAAGAAGTTAAGAACATAATTATTGGGAAACTGAAGGAGGGGATAACTGCATGAGTACCTATAATCCTGGTCAATGGCACCAGTACAAACAACAAGAGCACAGCGGGAAAGATATCGGATGGCGTGTTGAGCAAACAGGAACGGAAATTGATATTTGTCATGTTTATGGATGCCCGAATGCCGAACGACACGCTCGCTTGATTGCATCCGCACCGACAATGCTTATCGCTATGAAGGCGATGCTCAATTGCGCCAACACACTCGATATGTCCAAGGGTGCTGCTGTCCTGGACATGATGAAAGAGATAATTCAGTCAATCGAGGAGGTGGATTAAATGTCAAAGCCCATGGTAAACGAAGCGGCCGAAATAATGATTCAAGCCATGAAAGATCTAAAAGAAAAAAAGATCGACACAAAAGAGGCACAAACCATAGCACAACTCGGCATCGGTGTTGTACAGGCTGCAAATGCTGAGGTCCAGTTCATACGGGCAACAAAGGCCCTTCCGAAAGGTGGAATCTTTGGTGACGATATTCGTTTCCTTGAACCGCCGGAAGGATGCGGAGGGCCGAAGAAAGGGAAAACTGATAAGGGATTGGATTATGAGTGGTAGGAAGGCTCGTGGCTCTGTGATTATTTACAAGGGCGATCGTTACACATGGTCGATTAAAGGGTACTGGCGTTCAACAACAGGCGATCGTCATAAACTAACACACCGAATATGGGAAGAACACAACGGTCCTGTACCCAAAGGTTACCTTGTTTTCTACAAGGACGGAGATCGTTATAACCTGTCTATCGACAATCTCGGTTGTTGCAGTAGATCAGAACGCCAAAAAGAACGTTTGAAGGATCCAGAATATAGGAGCTTAAATCTGTGCGGCCTGTTTTATGGTAACCTTATAAGGTCAATAAAAATAGCACAAAATCCAGAATGGAAAAGACAATCTGCATTACAGGCATGGGAGACAAGACGTGCTCGTTATGGAATGTCAGGTGGTAATGGTACATCAAAGAAGGAGGAATCATGAGTAACCATAAGCACACAGAAGGAAAGTGGCTGACTGAGAATGGCCTCATGGTGAGAAGTGAGGATGGAACCTATGTCGGATACCTTGAGGATTTCTCCGATGCAGATGTTGCACGGGTCATTGCTTGTGTGAATGCGTGTAAGAATCTCAGGAACGAACAACTCAATGATTTGATTCAACTCGGAGGTATTTCGCTTTGTATGCTCGAAGTACTTACTGAGCAACGTGATAAGTACAAGCGGATTCTTGAAGATCATGGACCGGAAGGGCATAACGTCACGAATCAGCAGTACTGTGAAGTACGGAGTGAGCTTATCGCTCTCCGTGAACGAATTAAAAGACTTGAGATGAACGACTCTGAAGAAACCAACAAACCAGACCAGGTCTTTGCAGATATGTGTCAGTTGAATGTTGAATACCGTTCGCGGCTCACAGCACTCGAAGAAATCGCAACTGCTCTCGAAGCTGATATCGACTGCGGTAGGCCACTGGAATATTCGGTTGAAATCCTTCGAGATGAACTTATTCGTACCCGGGAAGTACTTGGATTACTCCCAGAACAAAAAAGAAAAGAGAGGTGCTAAAACCATGGCAGATGTAAATCAAGTAATACTGATCGGACGGCTCACTCGAGATGCAGAACTGAAATACACATCCGGTGGTATGGCTGTGTGCAAGTTCGCGATCGCGGTCAACCGCCGGCGTAAAAATGGCGACCAATGGATCGAGGAAGCGAGTTTCTTTGACATCGTGCTTTTCGGTCGAGCAGGGGAATCAATAAACCAGTATCTCGTTAAAGGAAAACAAGTCGCCGTTGAAGGCGAACTGCATCAGAACCGCTGGGAACAAGATGGACAGTCCCGGAGTAAAGTGGAAATCAATGCCTCAAACGTCCAACTGCTTGGTGGAGGGCAGGGTCACTCCGAGACTGGAAATTCTTCTGCAGAAAGTAGTGAAAACCCATACCGGCGTAAACCAGAATCTACTGGATCCGCTCCTGCAGCAGATCCACAGCAAGATTTCCCTGACGATATCCCATTTTGAGAAAGGTTTGAAAGATGAATAGCACGAACGAACTGCTTACAAGAGTCAAAGAGGCAGAGCAGGACTATGAATGGTACCCGACAACAAGGGAAATTCTTTCAGTAGTTGCAAAAGATATTGGTTTTGAACTCACCGGTCAACGTGAGTTCTCTGTTCTTGATATCGGTGCAGGAAACGGGAGCGCATTATACATCCTGGAAGAACTCTTGAATCTCAACGAATACACACACATGAGGAAGTACGCGATTGAGAAATCCCGAGTTCTGATAGAAGCGCTTCCATCTGACATATTTGTAATTGGAACAGATTTCCACCAACAGACGCTCATCGATAAAGAGGTTGATGTAATTTTCTGTAATCCACCGTACAGGCAATATGATTTCTGGATGCAGCGGATAATTGCAGAGGCAAATGCCAGGTACATCTATCTGGTTGTACCAAAACGCTGGCGCGATAATGAAGAGATTGTTACCGCCATTAAGCAAAGGACAGAGCGAGAGGTGAAATCATTCGGGCAATTCAGTTTTGATGATTCTGAGTTTCGCCAGGCACGAGCACAGGTAGAGATCGTCAAGGTAGACCTTAGACCGCGTAACAGATGGGACGCAGGTCTGGACGGTTGTAACGAGGACCCGTTCGATCTTTGGTTCAGTCAGAACTTCCGGATAAAGGCAGATAATAAACAGGGGCCCGAATATGAGGAGAAAGGAACAAGGGCACAACAACTTCACGATCTTGTCGTTGGCCAGAACATAATCGAACGTCTTGAGGAACTTTATGTGAGAGACTTTGGAGAACTCCTGGATACATACAAGACACTCGAAGGGTTCGATCCCGTGCTGTTCAGAGAACTCGGCATCGATCTCAAAACCGTCCGTGAGGGCTTGAAGATAAAAATCAAAGGACTCAAAAATCTGTACTGGCAAGAGCTTTTCTCAAATCTTGATTCTCTTACAAACCGCCTCACGTCAAAGAGCCGTGAGAATCTCCTTGAGAAACTCACCCGACACACTTCGGTTGACTACACCGCCGACAATGCGTATGCCGTGGTTATCTGGGCCGTGAAAAATGCGAACCAGTACTTTGACGACCAGCTTAAAGAAGTGTACCTGGAACTGGCAGATCAGGATAATGTCCGGAACTACAAATCAAACAAGCGGATCATAGACGACAACTGGAGATTCAATCGTAAAGAGGAAACTCACTATACGCTTGATTACCGTCTCGTACTCAATTGTTGGAGCTGTTTTACTCCGGAGAGCTGGAGGAGCTATGAGTATCCAAACGGGTTAAGCGAAAAAGTCCACATTCTTCTTAACGACATCTGTACCATCGGGAAAAACCTTGGATTCGATGTTGTCACGAACAGCATGGATATCCAGTGGTGCCCGGGCGAACTGAATGAGTTCAAACTATCTGATGATACACTTTTCATGGATGTAAGAGCATACAAGAAAGGGACAATTCATATCCGATGCAATCAGCTATTCATGAGAAAACTAAACATTGAAGCCGGCCGACTCAACGGATGGATCAAAACACCGTCAGAGGCCGCGGAAGAGATGGGCATTGAGGAAGCTGCCGAATTGTTCGGTACAAACTTCAAAATGAAATCAATCAAGCTGCTTGCTCATGCACCGGAACGTGATTCAGACGGACAGCAATCTTTATTCTGAGAGGAGGATACACATGAGTATGTGGATAAAATGTGAATTCTGCGGCGGGATGAAAGAGATCCCCGCGTTTGAAGGTGACGGGGTGTACAGCACTCATGTCTGTAAGGATCCGGAGCGGGATGAACCCCGGTACGTCACACGGGAAATGGCGCTCGATGCCGGGGATCCGACGCTTGAAGGGACGAGGTATTAGGCTGTTCCTGATAGACAATGTTATACGGACGGCCAAAGGCATAACAAGTTATGCCTACAAGCCGCAAAGGAGGGGATGATGGCACGACAAGAAAAACAGATAGAAGTATTTTGGGATGCTGAAATATGTGAATGTGGTGGGTTGTTTGATAAACAACATGGGTACCATGAATATGCAACCGACCCAATACAGGCAGATTTTATTTGTAATAATTGTGGAGCAATAAAACGCCTTTTTGAAAAAGAATTTCCCGGCGTTAAGTTCAGAATAAAAGACGCATAACAACGAGTTCGACCTGACAACTTAGTAAAGTTGCAGGTCAACTCAATGTTAGGACGACGGACAGCCGCATATCGGCTGCGCAAATACGCGGACAATCCGCGAAAGGAAGGAAGAAAATGAACGCATTAAACAGCATCTTGATTGAGGGTAATGTAATCGCAAACACCGAAAAGCGTGAGACTCCGCGCGGAACTACCGTTTGCGATTTCAAGATCGCATCATCTAGGTTCTATCGGCTTGATGGAACAACCGAGGAAGAAAAGTCTATTTTCAGCATCGAGTCATGGGCTAAACTCGCAGAATCGTGCGCCGAGCATTGCACGGAAGGGCGCGGCGTTCGTGTTGTCGGAAGGCTCAAGCAATGCGAAGACGGTAGCATTAAAGTTGTTGCCGAGCACGTTGAGTTCAAGCCAACATTCAACAAAAAGAGTTCCTAACAACTGGTTCCACCTGACATCCTAACGGATGCGGGTGAACCAAATGTTGTACGAAATGAAAGTGGGCGAGCACATTGGTTAAGTGCTTTCGTGTCGGTGTCCTAGGCAACACACGTTACCGAGATGGCGAAAGTTATTACTTAGCGGTTTTAGCGGAAACCAAAAACGAGTCAGTCTCGTTGGGAGGGTTCAAATCCCTCCGCCCACTCTCGCTTCGTACAACAGCGATTATTCCTACAAGCCGCATATCGGCTGCACCAATACGCGGACAATCCGCGAAAGGAGAAAGAGGATGGCGAACTGCAAACAGGATTTTTTACGCGAGGTTGAAGGGCATACCGTTTTATGTGCAGAAATAACCTATGGCCGAGATTATTGGGATGACAAAGATCGGCGATCGGCTCGGCTTCAAGTTGGATTTTCAGGCGAACAATATCTGGCTTTTCTGGAGGATATTGATTACGAATACGATTCTGGCTTCGGTAGGCAGGAAGTGTACGGGAATATCTGGTATACGGACGGTACTTGGTCAGAACGTGCGGAATACGATGGCTCCGAATGGTGGGCATATAAATCATGCCCTGAAATACCGAAAGAATTAAAGAGTTCCTAACAACTGCTTCAACCTGACGGCCAACGGGAGCCTATCCCGGGGAGGAAATGATGGACCTGAACCAGTATGATGTAGAAAACCTTAAATCTGCTCTCTCTGAGCTCAAGAAAGCATATTTTCGCTTATTCAGAATAGACCGGCTTGTTTCATGGTTTACGAAGAAAATGGGAGGTGACAGCAGTGCTTAACGCTTTGATTATATCCTGGTTCCTATCTCTCGGATATGTACCGACACAGTCTGAGTCCATTGGCAAGAGCTACACTGATCTTGAAACGAATCGTATAGCAACGGTTGCTGAGATAGGGTTATCAGCAGAACTTTACAGGTTGAAAATCTATGGCTCCATCGAAAACTATCAGTACGCAAGCGGGAACGGCGGATTCTATCCGTTCAGAGCTGATTACACTGCTGGTTTATCTTTTCGATTAACTGACAGCATAATTTTCATTGTTGAGCATGAGTGTGATCACCCTGTAAGCAGCTCTCCAATGATGCAGGGGAAAGAATCCTACATGTCACAGGAAACTCGTATTATGATAAAGCTCAAAGGAGAAAAGACATGGAAATGAAAATCAAATTACAACCGTTTCAAACACCAAACTTTGTACTGGCGGTCCCACGACCTGGATTAAAACAGGACGGAATGATAGAGGCTCCAAGCTGGCCGCTGTCGGACGTAGAAGAAAATACGTTGTCAGAATTATGCGACCAATTCCGGCATGATGTTTACATCAAAGCAGGGAAGACCGATCCAAGAATAAACTCAGAGGAAGGAGCTCTGACTCCTGAACAGAAGGCAAAATCTTGGGACCGGCTTAAAGTGATTCTTGAAAAAGGTAGTAGTGATGAAGAACAAATCCCTGAAGCACGTGATGTATTTACAATCATACTTGATAACATGCAAGAACTCGAACAACAGATTCTGAAGAAGGACTCAAAAAATGACGGAGCAACTGGAACTTGATTTATCGTTTACTCAAAACAATGAAGACATCCCAGATTCCTTTTTCCAGGGAGTAAATCAAGATGAAGACAGAAGACATCCAGTCGAAACGATTTGTCATCCAACATGCAATCGTATACAAGTACATCTTCGATGCATTGACGACATGTGGATATGGGGCGTTACGATACATGGAAATAATGGTGGGATGGGTTTCTATCCATTCCGAAAATGGGGACGCAAGCATGTTTCAACATCACGTGATTTAGCATTATCTGCTGCATTTTCGTACGCATCGCTACGTCTGCCGGAATACATGAAATAGCAATTTTCTCTGGGAGGGGAAGAATAAAATGATATCTGAAATTGATATTTCAAAAAAAGTTTACTCAGAAAGTATTATA
>Ga0265293_10014197_pt1 | contig 10161 bp, 7 predicted proteins | sample Munlanlewell138R_FD_192505 | JGI IMG/M metagenome (GOLD analysis project Ga0265293, IMG submission 192505) | Leachate microbial communities from a municipal landfill in Southern Ontario, Canada - Leachate well 138R | ecosystem: Engineered > Solid waste > Landfill > Unclassified | place: Canada...
GCCTGTTCGCCGGCACCTTTATCGTGGGCTTGAGCATTAGCGTGGTCATGGTGATGCTGCCCAGTATCATCAAGCGGAACTTCTCAACCCAGGCCGGCATGATGATGGGTCTGTATTCAACCGCGCTGGCGCTGGGGGCGGCGATTGCGGCGGGTGTGACGGTGCCGCTGGAACAGTGGCTGGGCGGCTGGCAGTGGGCGCTGGGCTTTTGGCTGGCGCCTGCGGTGCTGGCAGTGGCGGTGTGGTGGCCGCAAACACCTTCAGGCAGTCATGATCCCAGCCAGGCACGGCCGGCCTTGCCCAAATTGCGGCGCAGCTGGCTGGCTTGGCAAGTTACCTTGTTCATGGGTTTCCAGGGCGCCATCGCTTACAGCGTCTTCGGCTGGCTGCCGCTTATCCTTATTGACCGCGGAATGACACCGATGGATGGCGGCCTGGTTCTTTCAGTCACGATGTTCGTTCAGTTGTCATCTTCGCTGGCAGGCCCATGGATTGCGACCCGAGGGCGCGACCAGCGGGCCACCATTATGGCCCTGATGGTATTAGTGCTGGTGGGTTTCTTGTTGTTGGTCTATGGTTCCATTCAGTGGATCTACCTGTGGGCGGCGGTTTTTGGGCTGGGGTTTGGCGGTATGTTCAGCCTGGCCATGGCCTTGCTGGTATGGCGTTCGCCAAACTCGCTGGTTGCGGCCAGCTTGTCGGGCATGTCGCAAGGGGTGGGATACACGCTGGCGGCCATTGCACCATTGATTGTCGGCATTTTGCACGACTTGACGGGCGATTGGAATGCGGTGACAGTCTTTATGGTCGTGCTTGTGATCGGAGCGATGTGGTCGGGCGTCATGGCCGGCCGCGCGAAGTTTATCGAGGTGGGCAGCACACTAGGGTAGCGTATAGTGGCAGGCAGTTTGTGATGCACCATCGTCATTTCCTCAAGGAGAAAAAGACATGACAGAGCCTGGCAGCGATTTTCAGCGTCCGACCGATCAAATCAGTGGTTCGCTTAGCGCCTTGCATGCCCACTGGGGGTGGTTCGTGGTAATTGGCATAGCACTTGTGGTGCTGGGCGCCATCGCCTTGGTCCATGTGTTAGCGGCCACCTTGGTCAGTGTGATCTTCATCGGCACACTGATGTTGATCGGGGCGGCGGGTCAATTGATTCAGGCATGGCGGGTCAAGAACTGGAGCGGCTTTCTTTTTTGGTCGCTAAGCGGGTTGCTGTATGCGGCGGCAGGCGTGGTGGCCATTGTGAACCCCGTTGCGGGCGCCGCCCTGCTAACACTTTTATTGGGTGCAACGCTAATCGGCGCCGGCGCCTTCCGTCTGTGGGTCTGGTTCAATAACCGCGGGCAGCAAGGCTGGGGTTGGTTGGGGTTTTCCGGCCTGATCACGCTAGCCACCGGCCTGTTGATCGCCGCCGGATGGCCCGACAACAGCCTGTGGATTCTAGGCTTGTTGCTGGGCTTCGACTTGCTCTTTCAGGGCTGGTCGCTGTTGTTTGCCGGGCTGGCATTGCGTAAAACCCGTTAACCGCGTGTCAGGGTGCCCAACCCGTAGTCGTCGAAGACTTCAATCGTAACGCTTTGCGCCGTTCCGCCGGAGCCCATCGCGAAGGTAACGGCGGAACGCGAGCCCGGGGCGACGAGTTCGCCTTCGGGTTCGAAGACGAAGACATTGCCGCCCCAGTGCTGCAGCACCATGGTTTGTTCTGCCGGGCCCATGATAAGAACAAGCTTCCCGTCGCGGTCTTCCACCCTGGCGTTGCCGTAAAAGGCGTTGGCATAGTTGCCGACGTACGCATGCAATGCAAGCGGGGGGACGGGGTGCTCGGGGAAGGGCCGGCCAGCAAGCTTCCCGCGAGGCGCAAGCATAGGCGCAAAAACGGCTTCGAATGTCTCGAGCCAGTCGCGCGTGGCATGCCCTGACTGGACAAGATCCATATAGGTCATGCTTATTGCTTCCGCCGCGCCGACCGGCAGGGCGTTGGTTAAGACGATGATCCCCGTGTCGGCGGCCGGTAGCAGGCTGACGGTGGTGCCGGCCCCCATCAGGAAGGCGCCCGAATGGCTTAGTGTCTTGTGGCCGGCAGCCGACGTTGAGACATTGAAGCCATAGCCATAATAGCCGGCAGGCCGGCCTTCTGAGCCCGGCGACGACAGAATCTGCGGGCTAAGCGCCGGCACAAGTGCGGTGCGTGGGATGAATGTCTGCCCTTTATACTTGCCCTCGTGCAGGATCAGCTTCATCCACTCAGCCATGTCGGTAACACTGGAACTTACTCCGCCGGCGGGCGACTGTGCGTCGGGCTGTCTTTGGGAGCCGGTCTGGAACACGCCGTTAATGCGGATGTGCGGAAACGCACGATTGGTGCGGGCCATGAAGTCTGCATAACGGGAGCTGGTGTCGTTCATGCCCAACGGGCGATAAAGCGCCTGGTCGGACAGGCTTTCCCAGTCGGTGTCGTTGGCCACTGCCACCGCCTGCGCTGCGGCGGTAAGACCGAAATTGGTATAGGCGTACGTGGATCGTAAAGGCTCCGTGGACAGAAGATGCAGGCGCTCAAGAATTTGCCTACGGTCGTATCCTAGTTCTTCCAGCTCATCACCAGCATGATCCGGCAAGCCCGAGCGGTGGGCATAAAGGTCGCCTACCGTTACCTGGGCGGTTGCGGTCGGATCCTGCAGGGAAAACCACGGCAGATGCTGCACGATAGGCGTATCCCAGGCAACGAGTTCCTTGCCTACTTGGGCCGCAACCACCGTCGCGCCCACAGGCTTGGAGATTGAGGCAAGCTGGAAGACCGTATGGGCATCGATGGGGGCCGGTTGCCCTAGCTGACGCACCCCAAAGCCCTTGGCATAGATGGTCTTTCCTTGATGGACGACGGCGACGGCCAAGCCGGGGATGCCCGACCGCGTCATGACATCGTCAACAATGTCATCGAGTTGCGCGACGGCTTGTGTGACGCGAGAAGAAGGAATGGTTGTGTCGTTGGAAGACACGTCGTCGCTGCTGCAGGAGGAAAGCGCCAGTAGCGCTGCGGCTAAAAATAAGACGTGACGTAAACGTGAAAGCATCGTGTTGTCTCCGTGCGCGATACTGCCGCATGCGCAAGAAAGTAATTGTTACATTGTTGCGTCTAAATGTCATTCTAGCGGCAACACCGTTACATTGATAGTGCCGGATTCCTGTTGGCAAGCATTAGGCACGATGCTTGCTCCATCTGTTTTCCTATCTCAGTACTCGAATTCAGGAAGGAAACCCATGGCACACTCCGAAGAGAATTTAATTGAGTGCGCGCAAGAAACCGATGTCGGGGGGCCGGCATATGGTGGCGTGTTCACGCCGGAGTCAAACCATTTCACGACTCCAGTGGGCCTTATGGATGCTGGGTTTGACGCTAAGCAGGTTTACTTCAGCCTTATGCAGGATGAGGGGCCGGATGAACTGGCCCTCGTCCGCTCCCGTCACTATTTGGCGAAGCAGCTACGCAATGTGGCGTCGTATCGGACCGACTTGCCCGAACAGGTGGCTGGTCTTCAAGCCTGGAGCGATGCAAACACGCGAAGCGTGGGCACACAGTATCGCCACTATCTCGATACCCGAAAGGCCGGCGGCGATCGATTGTATTTCATGAATAAGGCCCATGCCCTCTATTTCTTGAAAAGGGTGGCGCCCACGAAACTGGTGGACGGGTCCTGGCTGTATGGTTTGTTAAGCCGATGGCAGGAACCGCGCTTCTTGCCGCTTATCCAGACCTATCTGGAAGAGTTGGGCGAAGGGCTGCCAGATAAGAACCATGTTGTTCTCTATAAGAAATTGTTGGCGTTGCATGGCTGTCAGCAATGGTCCGTGTTGGGTGACGATTATTTCGTGCAGGGCGCCATTCAGTTGTCGCTGGCCGAGCATGCGGCCCATTTTCTACCCGAGGTGATCGGCTACAACCTGGGCTACGAACAATTGCCGCTGCATTTGCTCATCACCGCCTACGAGCTGAACGAACTGGGTATCGACCCGTATTACTTTACGCTGCACGTTACGGTGGATAACGCCGCCACCGGCCATGCAACCCAAGCGATTCAAGGCCTGCGGGATGCGCTGCCTTCGGGTGCGGATAGAGACGTCTTTTATCGTCGCGTGATCAACGGATACAAGCTGAATATGCCGGGCGCAAGCACCAATTCCGTTATTTCAGAGTTCGATCTGGATGCGGAATTCCTGGAGGTTCTAACGGCAAAGGCCAAGGTGGGAGCGCAGCTACATTCCGACTACTGCCGAGTGGGTGGGAAATTAGTCAGCGAATGGCTGTCCGAGCCGGCGCGCCTGCCTTTATTCGTCCAGGCGTTACAGAAAAATGGCTGGATCAGGCGCCACGAAAATCCTGTGCACAGCCGCTTCTGGGGCTTGATCCAGGGTGAGCAGGCGCAAATGTTTGGTGTGTTCAATGCTTACGAGAAGCAGGTGATCCACGATTGGATCGCAGGCGATTGCGTGGACGATCCTGAACTGAAGCCACGCGGTTTTTGTGCGGCCCAGCGGCTGGGCAGTTCGGCGATGGCGGCTGCGGGCGACCCTGGGGTCCATGTCGATACGCATAATGACGCGATTCCGGATGGTGCCGAGACCAGCGAAACGCCAGGCTCATCCAGCGATTTCGATGCTGACTTGCAGTTGCTCAAAAGCAAGCTTGCCGGGCTGCAAGGGCAAGACGCACAGATGGCCTTGCTTGCGCGCTTCATGTCTCCTGTTCAGCATCACACCAGGGCAGGCTTGTGGGCGACGCGTCTTTTTTCACGCATGCTGTATGAACACTAGAAGTCGTATAGGTTTACCCGACACATAGGCGCACCCATGGCTCAACCAGGCAACGTAGAAGCATGCTTTGCAACACAATCGGCCGCGCTGCAAGCCCAGGCGCAACAGATCCGGGATACCGCTCTTGTCGAGCTAGGCCGGGAATTGAAGCATGAAGACTACCATTTCACTGCAGTGACGCCTGCGACTCATGCGCGGGTCAATCGTCGCCCAGGAAACGAAAGGGCCGTTAGCCTTGAAGGGGTATTTGGCTGGAGTCGCCCGTTTCCGGCTTCCTTGCTCCCCAAGCCTATGTTTACTTTGATGCATGAGGCACAGGTCATCGAGGTGTGTAGCGAGGGGTGGCGAAGCTTGGTGCGCGCGTCCACGATAAATGATAGCTTGTTGTTTCACTCGGCGTACCCCACCGCCCAGGCGGACGCTGTTTTCTTTGGCCCCGATTCCTATCGCTTTGTTTCAGTCCTGCGGCAATACGTTGCGTCCACCACCCAGGCCAAGCAACGTGTCATCGATGTGGGTTGCGGGGCGGGCCCAGGGGCGATTGCCCTGGCTTGCGCTTATCCGCAGGCCCAGGTGTTTGCCACCGACATCAATCAGAATGCCTTGCGCCTTGCGGGCGTCAATGCCCGCCTGGCCGGCGCGGGCAATATACAGGTGCAGCACAGTAATTTACTTGATGCTGTCGAAGGGCGTTTCGATCTGATCGTTGCCAACCCGCCTTATCTTATTGATCCCGATCGTCGAGCCTACCGGCATGGGGGCGGGGTGCTGGGCGCCGCTTTGTCGTTGGCCATTGTAGAAAACGCCATGACGCGTTTGAGCCGCGAAGGCGCCTTGGTGCTTTATACCGGGTCAGCCATCGTAGACGGCGTGGATGGCTTTCTTGAGTCGGTCCGACAGATGCTGGGACGACCAGGTTTCCATTGGGAATACACCGAGATGGACCCGGATGTGTTTGGCGAAGAACTGGATTGCCCGGCGTATGCCACGACTGATCGCATCGCCGCCGTGGTTCTGTGTGTGCGGAAGGTGTAAGGGACGAATTCCAGCCCTTCGTTGTAGCGGCAATGCGTCCCGCGACGGCTAATAAGGAACGTGCTTGCCGAACTGCAGCGACAAGCTGACGTGCGCGTCGGGCAGGGCGGCCATCAGGGCCTTCAATCCCTTGATGGCCTGCGGGAAGTCGGCATAACGTGCGACGGTAATGCCGGTTGACTCGTAGGCCTGTACGGACAAGGGTTGCGGATTCAACTGTCGTAGCTGCGTTTGGATGCGTTCTGCAGACGCCCCCGAGATAGCGACTTCGTTTTGGCTGACTCCCACCACCCCCTGCGAATTAAGTAACAACGTGGCGGCGTCGTCCGACGCCTGTGATGGAATGACACGCAGCTGTTCGCCGCCAATGTCGTACACCTGTAGGTCGCCCAATTGTGTAATTTGTGCGCTGGATAGTTGCTGCCCTGCAGTAAAGCCGAAGGCGGAAAAACTGGCTAGCGCCAGCGACACGCCAAGCAGCCCGATGATACGTTGAAAACTCTTTGTCATATCAGATGTCCTGGTGTAAACGTGTGACCGGCTATTGGGCGACGACGCGCGCTTCGGCGAGCAGCGTAAAGGCGATTGGGGAGCCGTCATCGTTGGTGGATGGGCATACTTTCGACTTGATGATGACTTCGTTTTCGTTTTCATCGAGAACCGTCATTTCGATTTCAGTGGTCGGGTCTCCGGCGATCGCGAATATTTCCCAGTTGCCCTGCGCGGGTTCGCCGTAGAAGGCAAAGCTGCTTAGCGCGTAATGGTTAAAGCGATGTATGCCGCCCATTTTGAAATGGTCGTTAGGCAGTTTCAACAAGGACATCGTATCCGATGGGGATTTGACTGCGATGCCCAAGGTGCCCAGGCACACGTTTTGCGCGGTCAGGCGAACCTGGACTTGGTCGACCGTATGGGCGCCGGGGTCGAAGGTGCCGATAGAGGTGATTTTCTGGTAGGGAAATGGCCCAATCCGTTCATGAGGGGTGTTCGGGCCTTCGGCGTCAGCCAGTTGCCAGTAGGCCACCTTGGTGAACGCGGGCGCCTGGACATCGGCCGATCGGCTCAAGCCGGGGTTCTTCTTGTATTCCAGCGCCAGTTCGACCGCCTTTTCGGCATCGGGCACGCCGAAGCCATACCAGTTCGAATGCTCGTGCCCGGCGGCATTCGTTTGCCATCCAAGATCCATGGGAAATGCTTCTGCGCCATCCCGGATATCGGCTGCGCTTCCCATTTGGTCGGTGGGCTGGTTGGTGTTCAGGTCCAGCAGGGCGCCATAGCGGTTTTCGCCGTTCCGTGGCTTGCGGTGGATGTAGTCGGGGTCGATCTTGCGGGCCGACATCCGCAGGATATCGCGCACGTCGCGCCACGTCAGTTCTGGGTTGGCGCTGAGCATCAGCGCGGCGACCCCCGAAATGGTTGGAGCTGCCGCCGAGGTGCCATTCATATAGGTGTAGTCGCAGTCGGGATTGTCGGCCCTGCCATTACGTTCTGTTTGTCCGCGCAGGAAGGGCGTTCTTTGGCCCATGCGGCTGTAGCCATGAATGCAGCCGCGAAGATCGGTGCTGAAGACGGTTGGGCCATCGTTGCCGCGGGGGCCGGCATCCTCGCCATAGTTGCCGAAGCCGCCATATTCGCCGCCCATGCCGGTGACCCAAACCACCGAGCCCGCGCTGCTGTAGCTGCTGGCGGTGCCTTGGGCCTCGAGGGCCGCGACGACGACGACGTTGGATTCCAACGTGGTTATGTCGTTGCCGGGGTTGGTGCAATCGTAATAGGCGGCGCTTAACCCGCACAAGGCGGCGTTGTACGAGTTTCCGGCTGCTTTGATGAACATGGCGCCTTTGCCGTCCCGCAGCTTTTTCATGCCCCTGAGGGCGAGGACCTCGGCATTGCTGATCATGGACTCATAGGGGGCGACCTGTCTGTCTGCCCCGTAGGACGCATTGAAGATGTGCGCTTTGCTGGACCAGGGCGCGCCGCCATAGGCGGCGAAAACGTGTTCCTGGCCATCCAGGAAATTGGCGCCGCCCAGGTTGGCCAGTGGCGCTATGCCCATGACTCCTTTGCCGTTCTGGGCGGCGGCGATGATGCCGCTCACGACTGTGCCATGTGGCGCATCGTCGGGTTTTGTCAGACTGGGATAAGGATCGTCGGTGTTCGTCAGGAAATTCCACGACATGGTGAAGTCTGCATTGGGAAGCAGATCTTCGTTGTGCAGGTCGGTTCCCGAATCGAGCACCAGCACGTTTACGCCCTGGCCTTTGATCCCCTGCCGATGCACGGGTTCGACGTTCAGGTCGACCCCCCCGCCGAACACGTCGGGGAAATCCTTGAAGTAGCTGCTGGCGTATTGCAGCGCCCATTGAAATGTGTACAGCGGTTCGGTTTCCCCGGTTTGGCAGGCGTATTGGCCGGTTTCGGAGCAGACGACGGGGGTACCACCCGAGTCGCCGCCTCCGCATGCGGCCAGGGTTGCAGCAAATAGCGGGGTCAGGAAAAAACGCAGTGTTCTCATTGGCGTGACTCGTCGGTGTGGGTGTGCGTTAGGCGCTATGCGGCGAATTATAGGTGATACAAACGAAATCAAACAGAAGTAGACAGAATTGTTTGCCCAGGAGAAATTGTTTACCAAGGTTTATCTGGCCGGGTCGCCGCGATTCTGGTTTTTCCTGTCCCGTTTGGAGTCATCCACGCGCCCCAAAGTAGAATAGGCGGATTTGTTGGCCAACGACGTCGCTCTGTCGGGGGGCGGCCGTGATCGAATGGATGGGCCAAAGGCCTACCTTGTGTGCGGGAATGATTTTCAGGAATGCTTCGGCATGGATGCAAAAACCGTATTCATCATTGTTTCTCTGACGATACTTGCCAACGGCGCAGTGCTGGCCATTGCCTATCGAAGCCTGCCTGCCATGTTGCGTTCCGCCGCCCGGTATTGGCAGTGGGGAACATTGCTGATCGCCGTCGGCTGCGCCCTGTTCGCGTATGGCGCATTCTTGCCGCGCCCGTGGATGCTGACGCTGGCAAACGGCGGCATGGTGTTTGGTCTGGCCGCCTACAGTCTGGCGCTGAGCGAGACCGGCAGCATCCGCCGTAGTGTTTGGTTGTATGTACCCGCTGCTGCGGCGACTGCCAGTGTGTTTTGGTTTTCCACGGTTCTGCCTGATTTCAAAATTCGAGTCATTCTGGTTTCCATTGCTTGGCTCTGGTTGGCTGCGGCCGCCATGCAAAGCCTGACCAATAACGTGCCGCGCCCATTTTCATCGAGTCGCAAGTTGTTGGTCGCTCTGTATATTTTGTTCGTCGTATGTACAAGTGTCCGTCTCGTGATCTACCTGTCGTTGGATCTTCCCGCCGATTTTGCGGTTGAAGCAAGCGCCAACGCCTGGAACCTGGTGTCCGCCATTGTCTTGACCATGTTGCCCATCGTCGGCACCACCGCCTTCCTTCTGTTCTGTTCGGACATGCTTCGGGAACGCCTTGAATACACGGCGGCGACCGACTACCTCACCAATCTGCCCAATCGCCGCGCCGTCACCGAAAAAGGGACTGCGATGTTTGACCAGGCGGATGGGGCCGTCAGCGGTTTTGCCGTGGCAGTCGTCGACATTGATCACTTCAAGGCGATTAATGATGCGTACGGGCACGAGGTGGGCGACCAAGCGCTGATACATACGGCCAACCTGTTGCGGCGAGAGACCCGAGCGGACGACATGGTAGGCCGCTCGGGAGGCGAGGAGTTCACCGTTTTGTTTCAAGGGGTCGACTCGACACGGGCGAGCGTGACGGCTGAGCGTATGCGTCGAGCGCTCGAGGCGGCCGAATTTGTTGCCGAAGGGCAGGTCATTCCTATCACGGTTTCGGCGGGCATCTCGGCCCGCCTGGATGGCGATCACAGTTTTGAGGATGTCCTGCGGCGTGCCGACAAAGCGCTTTATCTGGCTAAGTCGCGTGGCCGCAATCGAGTCGAGCTTGGGTGATGAGTTCGATGCACGAACCCGGCACTACACCGCAACGCATCGAGTGAAGGCCTGCTCGAAACATCGTCCGGCGCTGTTCACAAGTTACAAAAGATTTTACATATCGGATTGCGATTGTTATAGAATTTTACAAAAAGCTGGCTCGCGGGTTAGTAAGTGGTTGAGCTCATTTGGGTTGGCCGTCGTTTCGTTATGGCGCCCATAGTGAAGAGTAGTTTGTGTAGTCCCCATTGCGAGGATGAGTCAAATGAATTTCCCGATTCAACACACAACGAAGCCTTCTGTTCGGGCCTCCGCGTTGTATATTGCCGGCGCGCTTGCATTCATGCTGGGT
>Ga0265293_10014198_pt1 | contig 10160 bp, 7 predicted proteins | sample Munlanlewell138R_FD_192505 | JGI IMG/M metagenome (GOLD analysis project Ga0265293, IMG submission 192505) | Leachate microbial communities from a municipal landfill in Southern Ontario, Canada - Leachate well 138R | ecosystem: Engineered > Solid waste > Landfill > Unclassified | place: Canada...
GAAGTTCCGGAGAGATTGTTATTTTTAATCGCTTCCAGCGCTCGCTGGAATTTAAATTGCGGAGTGTATATTTTTCTTGAACCAGCCATGGCTTTTATTGTTAGTTTTTGATGTTTCCACGATACCAAAGTTTCGTGGAATTTCAAAAACCAACAAGATTAAATCTACTTAGCCTACTGGTTCAGTTTATCCAGGATGTATCAAATCATCTATAATTAAATCATGAGCAAAATAAAACATAAATCGCATGGAAAAAAGAATTTTGTCCATTAAACAACGGTTTGCGGAGGAAGGAAAGACATTGAAAAAGCTCATTCCAAACCTTGAAGCCGTTTTTTGTATCGGAAGTTGCGCAAATAATCAAAATTTCAGTGATTCAAAATATCAGGACTTTGACATCCATTTATACGTGGATAAAAGTTTTTTAAACAAAAAAGATCTTGATGCGATTAAAGCAGTATTCCAAAAGTAGCCGAAAACTTTGAAGATCAAAACACGGCGATTGATTATTGCATCAAGGACAAGCCGTGGAAAATGTTGCCTCGCAAGAAAATTAACATTGGCTTTCACGGCACGCTTTTAAATCGCATTGATTATATGAAAAGAATTGGACCAAATTATATTCTTGCTTTGAACATGTTTGATAATTCGGAAACTTTATCGGGGCAATTAGTTTACCCGAAGAGATCAATTGCCCAAAATGATTTTCTTTCGCAAGCTGGTGGAATCGGATGGCTTAAAGAAAATTTTTATAGGTTATTGAATGTTCTTGATCCTGATAACGAAGCTATGTCTGTACCGATAAAAGAGGTGGCGATATATTTCGGTCTTTCACCTCTTATGCATTATTACTATTTGCGCAACGGGATGACCGCAACCAGATCAAAAAGCCACGCATTCTTTATGAGCCAAAAGTCGGTTCCAAAAACAGTCAGGGATGCCGTCGAATTTATTTACGGTTTCAAAAATGAAAATAAGGAATGTTGCCAGCAGGATAATTTTCCTTTGCTGGAGGCGACTTATATTATTATAAAGTATGTGGAAGGGCTGTTCACCGTGCCTGGTGCAAAAGTAATAAGAAATCAACAAAGCATTTTAGAAGACGAAGAATCTGATTTTATAAGCAATTGGATTGGGCGGCAAATTGGCATAAGAAGTTCAAAGAATTACTTTTCCATGTCAACTTTTGCCGAAACATTGGCAACGATTAAAACAAGCGCGTCGGCATTTTCAAATGTATCTCCGGATGAATATTTTGAAAGTTTAAATTATCTTGTTAAAAATTCCAATGCCAATGAAATAAACCGCGCATATTTTTTTGAGCAAGGCGATTTAAGAGCGAGCAATGGCGTTGATTTTTCGCTGGAATCTTTTGAAAGCTTGATCTATTCGTGGGAAAAAGGAATTGCAACTTATGTTCAAAGACTTAACGAAATCTATTTAAACTCGCCGAAGCTCACGGAAGAGGATTTGATGTTGGCTAAGATTCTTGTTTATTTGAGTTTTAAAAAATTTTCCGAATTAAAAAATAAAAAAGCAAAACTTGGCGACTTGGACGCAATGCTGGGAATTCCGACCGGACTTTCTCTGGATGATCGTTATTTCTTTTGTCTTAAATTTCTTGCCGAGCTTGGAGATTCTGTTCTTGCCCGTATAAACCGACACCGTTAAATTTTCAACAACGGCAAAACCAATTTGCGTATAAGTATTGATTATTTGTCTAAATCGGATAGAATGAAAATTATCATGAATTTGCAGGAATTAAAACGGGATATTGGAGCAAAGCTGGATAAAATCAGCAGCCTTCAGGACTTGGAGGCTTTTTCGGTGTTGTATTTGGGCAAAAAAGGAAAAATTCGCGATATGTTTAGCCGGATGAAAGATATTGATCCGAAGGAAAGAAAAAGAATGGGGCAGGAAATAAACGTTTGTGTCCAAGAAGTTGAAAGCCGATTGCAGAAAATGAAAATTAGATTTTCCGAAAACAGCCAAGATAGCCAGGAAAAGATATTTACCCGAGACGCGGAGCGATTTGACTACAGCATCCCAAAAATCGGCCATTTACATCCGATTACCAGCACGATCAACGAAATGAACGCGATCTTTATATCAATGGGATACAGCATAATGGATGGACCGGAAATTGAAGAGGATGAGTATTGTTTTCAACGGCTCAATGTTCCTGATGACCATCCTGCTCGAGGAATGCAAGATACGATATATATCAAAGAACCGGGCATTTTGCTAAGAACGCAAATGTCTTCAATTGAGGCGAGAATATTGGCGAATTATAAACCACCTTTTAAAGTTGTTTCGTCGGGCAGGGTTTACCGGAATGAAAAAGTGAACAAAAGCAATCATTTTATTTTTCACCATTACCAAGGAGTCGCAGTTTTGGAAAAATTAAGTCTTAAGGATTTATTCGGTACTTTGAATGTGGTCTTTGAAAAAATGTATGGCAATAATGTAGTTGTGAGATATAGGAATAAATACTATCCGGAAGTTGAGCCGGGCGTGGGGCCGGATATGCAATGTTTCAACTGTCGGGGCAAGGGATGCCCGCTATGCAAAGGAGTCGGCTGGATTGAGATGGGCGGTGCGGGAATAATTCATCCGCGCGTGATGGAAATGGCGGGAATTGATAACGGCAAATGGATGGGGTTTGCGTTTGGACTCGGTTTGGACAGGTGGGTAATGGCCAAATATAACATCATTGATATCAGGACGCTTTTGGGCGGCGGCTTGGGTTACAAATATCACGAGTATGAAAGTAATTTATAGCCAATTATTACAACTAATACCCGGATTGAAGGCAAGTCCGAAAGAAGTTGGCGAAGCGATGACCTTTGCCGGTTTTATGATGGACGCGTTTGAAGAAATTAAATATCAGGACAAAAAGGATTATCTTCTAAGTTTTGAAATACGGCAAAACCGGGCGGACTGTTTTTCGGTTTTTGGGATTGCTCGGGAAGTGGCGGCATACTATGGGCTAAAAGCGGTTCTACTCCAAAAAAAAATTGACGATGAGCAAAAATTATCGGTTTTGCCTGTCAAAGTAGAGGTGGAAAATAACGAAGTTAAAAGAATTATTGCCTTGCGAATGTCAGACATTAAAAACCGGCAGTCGCCGCAATGGCTCCGTGATTTTTTAGAAATTTATGGTTTAAACGGCAAAAACGCGCTTGTTGATATTTCAAACTATATAATGATTCTCACCGGCTATCCTTCGCATTTGTTGGATAGCGATAAAGTCGATGGAAATTTGCGCTGGACAAATGTGAAAGAGGATGAAAAAATTACGACTTTGGATGGTTCAATAATTGACTTGACGCAAAAAAATGAGCTGGTGATCAGAGACAATAAGAAAATATTGGCATTGGCGGGCATTGTCGGCAGTCAAGTAGCGGCAATAGATGTGGGCACTACCAATGTTATTGCGGAAATGGCGGTTTATAACGGAGCGATAATCCGGCGGGACGCGCGAAGCACGAAAATTGTCACTGAGGCAAGTAATCGCCTGGAAAAAGATCTTGATCCGGAGAGCGCGGGGATTGCGATGGGATTAATGATTAATATGATCAAGGATATTTGCGGTGGCCGTCTAGCCTCAAGAATTTTTGAATATTATCCGATGAGAAAAGTTTGCCAAGCAATTAAATTTGATGCGACGATGCCGTCGTTTTATGCCGGGGTTGAAATACCGCTCTCGTTTAGCTTGGATATATTGAAGCGGCTTCAATTTACAGTTAGGAAAACCGATAAAAACGATATTTATTCCGTAATTTGCCCGCCACACAGAACAGATATATTTTATCCTCAAGATTTATATGAAGAAGTAATCAGAGTTTTTGGGTATGATAAAATTCCAGTGGATAAAGTGCCATTGCTTGAGATCACTGCCGACATTACACCAAAAAGAATTATCGCGTCGCGAAAAATCAGGGAAATTTTGAATTCTTGCGGTTTTGATGAAATTTTATCTTTGCCCTTAGTGGAAAGAGGCGAAAGTAAAAGGGCAAACTACTTGGCTTGGGAAGCGATTGAAACGGAAAATTCCATTAACGAAAATTATCCGGAATTGAGACTAACATTATTGAACGGACTTTTACGGCAGACACGCGATTATTTGAAAAAAAATATCGAAATTGTTGACTTGTTTGAAATCGGCAAAGTTTTCGGCAAAAGCGATGGAGAATTTCGAGAATTTGAAAGCTTGGGAATTTTTGTTTGCCGCGGCGAGAAAGCTCTGTGCCTGCTGAAAGCGAACATAGAAAAAGTTATGAGGATGCTGGGTTGTACCGACATTATTTATAGACCATCGCGGATGATTCCGGAATTAGCCAACCCCTATAATTGCAAAATGATTGAAGTCGGCGGCAAAAATTGCGGAATTATCTATAAATTGCGGCCAAAAGCAGTTGTGGCAAAAAACGCATATTTTGCGGAAATAAATATTGACGAGCTTTTAACGGTGATAAACACAACCGCTAATCCGGTAGTTGAATTGGCGAGCAAGCTTGTTCCCTTGGATGTCAATGTTGAACTGGATGTTGACGACAATCCCGGTGAGTATATTCAGTCAATAAAAAACAGAGTCGGCGGCGATAAAATCTGGAGCATGCAAATAGTGGATTCTTTTGCCGCCGGAAATAAAATTAAATACACCATTAGGATTTCATATCTCGGGTTGATCGATCCGGAAGCCAAAAAAATTCATTCGGAATTGTTTGTGGGAAATGTTTTCTAATCAAATTATAGGCACGAAATTATTTTCGGCGCGATAGCAAAAACCGATATAACGCCAGCGGTAATTTTTGGAAAAGGCCTATCCCGAAGCCCGCGTGGTTTTTGGTTGTCTAAATCCGGCAAATAGCACTGCATTTCCCTCCGCTGAAATTTTATTCCATCCCGCCTATATTCTCCAGCGCGGGGCGGGAAAGCATAAAAAACCTTTTTTGAAAGGCAAATTTCGCGAAAAATTCTTTCGGACGCGGCGTTTTCAACCAAATCAGGGGTATGACATTTCTATTATCATTTGAGAAAAATCTGTTTGGGCTTGACAAAATTTTTAAAATGTGGAGATAATGGAGGTGATCCTCCGTTTTCCGTCTAAACGAGTTGGGTAGAGTCTTCTCTTTTGAGATGTAGACGGAGGTATCCCCCGGGCGAGGCTGGTATTGGCGAGGATATCCAACCTTGCTCATTCATGCTCACGAAAGTTCATTGTGTAATAATATTTTGGGGCAGGAATTGAAATATTGATTTCTGCTTCATTCCACCCTTAATTTTCCCAAAGCCGAAAGGCTTTGTTTTGGTTTTAAATTTTGAAAATTAGAATTGTTTTTTCTCAAAATATTTTTCAAACATGAACCGGTATTTTTCTTCTTTCAATTTTTGCTATGACCGCTTGTCTTTATTTTCGCGCAGAAAAAAGATCTTATAGAAAAAAATGGTTACCCTTGGCAACCAACATGCGAAACCGAATATTTAAGATTGAGAATAAGTTTCAATGCTATCTTTGATAACATTGCCTTTAATATCGTGAATAATCACTCCATCAAAGATTACGTTCTTGTTCAAAATATACGGCATTATTTTTCTTATAAACCCGATTAGTTTATAAGAATTGATGGAGTTTATATCAACCCATTCCAGTTCTCCCTCATCGCATTCAATCATCTTGCCGCTAAAACCGCCGGCCGTGTAAACCGAAAGAATCCACGAAGAGCCACTTCCGTCCAAAATTGTTTTTACCACGCCCCTGAGATTAACCTCCGAAACGTCCAATCCTGTTTCTTCTTTGGCCTCGCGGATGCAAGAGTCAAACGGACTTTCTTTGGGCAATGTTTTTCCGCCCACGCCCGTATACATAGATTGCATTGGCTCGCGGTTCCTTTTAAGCAATAATACTCTATTGTTTTTTTTATCAACAATAAAGCATACATTGCCTATAACGATTTTCTTGGTATTTTTTTCCATAAAGGATTCTCCGTTGCTATGCTTTGCACAAGGGCTTAATATTAAATATCATTTATTGATATAATTGTCTACAATTTCGCTTTCGCTTTCTTAATTGAGCTTCCGAAGGAATCTGGTTTAGGTTATAATTATTCATAAATGGGACAAAGTTATTGGTTTGAATTGACCTTTTTCAATTTCAATTCTACCTTACTTTGTTCCATTTGCTTTATTATACCCCAATGCGCGCTCTTGACAAAAAAGACGAAAAAAGTGATAATCATGCCGAAGAACGATTGGATAAATATGATCTATTTATCCGCGTGAGTTCTTTTAAAACAAGGGGGGTGACGAAACGAAAAAATTGGAAAAACAGCAGATTGAGCGCAAAAAGTTGGTTAATTCTGTTCTTGGTAAAAGGCGATTCCAAGTCAGATTGACGCAGGCGCTGAATGCCAGTGCGCCGGGATCGTAAAATGAAACTGGGCGGGGGTGCATCAGACATCCTCGCTTAGTACATTTATTGAAGTCGAACAGAGGGATTTTATGGATGGACGATATGTTGCGCTGTCGGATAAATACACTCTCCGGCGATCGACCAATATGGATACTCTTTATTGTTTGATCGACGGAGGCATATACGATTTGGTACCAGATCAAGCCGAATTTATAATGTTGCTTGACGGCACCATGACGTTGGACCGAGTAATCGAACAGTATTCTGAAGATTCAAAGATTGAAGTAGTCCGTTTACTTGATCAAATGGAAGATATCGGAGCTGTCGTATTTTCGGAACAGCCGATGAACAGAGTGATGCAATTGGGCAAAGTGCCTGATAGAAGGCTCGAGGCGGTTCATTTAGAAGCCAGCGGTAGATGCAATATGAAATGCGCTCACTGCTATCAATCCAAACATGCGGCAAGCGAGGAAGAACTTTCTTTCGGCGAGATACTAAACGTGCTTGATGAATTACAAGCAATGCAGGTTAATAATGTCGGAATCAGTGGCGGAGAACCGTTGCTAATGCCTCATTTACCCGATATCATGAGGGCCATCGAAGAAAGAGGCATGAGGATATCAGCCATTTTTACCAACGGTCTTTTGGTTGATGGTGGATTTATAAAATCGGTTAAAGATTGTCGTAGCCGTTTCCCGATATTCGTTAGCCTTGATTCTATTCCGGGTATGCTGTTTTCGTTCAGAGGGTATACTGACGAGGAAGCGCCGCAAATTCTTCAGCGAATAGTGGGCAATATCAAACAGCTTGTTGCCGCCGATATCAAGGTGATACTTAATACCGTCGTAAACGCTGAGAACATTGATAATCTCAATGGTATCTACAACGCAGTAAGCGATTTAGGGGTCTACGGCTGGAGGATTGGTTTTCCGAAGCTGACTCCAAGATACAAAACGCGCAAGGAAACATTCGGAATAGAATGGAGCGATATCGCCGAACATTGCTATTTGCTTCTCTGCCGACATTTAGAAAACGGTTTGCCGTTTCATCTGCAGATCGAATATCTATTTAGGGAAGAACTATTTAAACAAGGGATGCAAGCTTTGTCCGATAGCGATTTTGCTTGTGACTATGAAGGTCGCCGATCAGAATGTTGCATTAAACCGAATGGCGACATCGTTTCTTGCGCTTACTGTACCGATTTGCCGATCGGCAACGTTCTGGAGTCTTGCTTGTGGGATATTTGGTATTCGCCCGAGATGGCGGATGCAAAGATGATCAAGATTGGGGATGTAGCCGAGTGTCACGGATGCGAACTGCGCAGTCTTTGCGGAACAGGTTGCCGTGCTAATGCCTATTTCTTGCATGGAGACTTCGAGAACGCTAAAGATGACTACGCCTGTTTGGCAGTAAAGTTTTTCAAAGAGCGAGTTATCCCGCTTTTAATAAAACATAACTTTATCGGCCAAGAGTTTAGTTCATAAATAGCACCCCATTCCCTCTTGAAAGAGAGGGATGTTATTTTCTAATAATAACAGGTAATATCAAAATATGGATAAAAATAATTACAAAATATTTGCAAAATATTACGATGCAATAATGGATAATCGGGTCAGTGAAACCGTGAAAATTGAAAAAATGATAAAAAAATACAACCCGCAAGCAAAAACGATCTTGGATTTGGGATGTGGCACGGGGACAGTTTTGAAATATTTTTTTGGTCGCGGCTATGATGTTCTTGGCATCGATAAATCGGCATCGATGTTGAAAATCGCGCAGAAAAAATTACCCACTAAAAACATATTATGTCAAAATATGACAACTTTTACAATATCTCGAAGATTTGATGTCGTTCTCTGTCTTTTTGATTCTATTAACCATATTCTTAATTTTGCGGATTGGAAAAACCTTTTTGTTTGCGTGAAGGCGCATTTGAATCCCAAGGGGGTGTTTATTTTTGATATGAATACGTTAAACAAATTGAATAACCTTACGCGCCAACCCACGATTATAAAAAAGATTGACAATGGCAAAATGGCGATGGATGTATTTTTAGATAACGATGTGTATAATTTTGAAATTAAGATAACCACAAAAAAAGACGACAGAATGCTGAAATTGAAAGAGATCGTTAAAGAGCGATCTTTTCCGATAACGCTTGTAAAACAAAACCTTGAAAAAATATTCGGCAAAGTCATTTTGACGAATCAAAATGGAGGAACCGTTTCTGAACACTCCCGGAGAGTTTTTTTCGTTTGTTTGGCGTAAGTATGAAAATACAGCCAAAACAGAGCGAGCCTGAGAAAACAACAGTTTTTGCCGCGAGGGTTAAATCCCTTTAATTTTAGACCCGGCGGATGGTTATACCTCTCGCTCAGTAGTTGTCGTAGGCCGTTTTTTTTTGTTATAATGAGTTCAACGAATTATGTTTAAACTTACTTTCATTGGTAGCGGTTGTTGGCAGGGCATCCCTGCTCCCTTTGGTGACGACACAATCAGCCAAAATGTCGAATGGGGTTCGAAGGATTTTAGATTTAGAACTTCTTTGCGCATTGAGACTGAAAACAAAAAAAATATCATTGTTGAAGCCACACCCGATATAAGATTGCAATCATGGAAATATAAATTAAAAGCTCCGGATGCTATTTTGATCTCACACTGGCACTGGGATCATCTCTTTGGACTTCTTGATGTGGATTGGTTTGCAGAAAAAAACGGACTTACTGTTTACGGCAACAAGGTTACCAAGCAATGGTATGATGACAGAATCAGTCACCTTAAAAAAGTTGATTTCAAGGTTTTTTCGTCATACGAGCCGTTTACAATCGATAATATGGAAATCACGCCTATTGCTGTAGACCATGTTGAAGACACTGACGGATTTTTATTCGAGGATATAAAAACAAAGAAAAAATTAGCGTATCTTGCGGACTTAAACGGCATACCGGATAAGACGGCCAAACTGATAAAAGATATTGATATGATTATAGCCGACGCGACGTATCTTGAGTCAGACATCAGCGATGACCCAACCCACCTACAAAAAAACGAATTTGCTCCGTTTCTTCAAAATCTCAAAGCGAAAGAAATTATCTTTACTCACATTGGCTCGTATCAGGGCATAACCCACAAAGAGTTTGAGTCAAAATTCCTACAATACACAATCGCCTACGACGGTTTGGAACGAAGGTTTGATTGACCTGCTTTCTTTGATAGAAAAAGCGCGTCCGTATTGGAAACGAACGCGCTGTTGAGTTACGCAAAACCTCTTTCAAGATTTCACAGAAGAAACCACGCCGAAACGAAAGCAAGGGTGGTACAAATGCTCGAAGCTATCTCGTGCAAAGAGATTCTTCCCCATAAACTCTCGCATGGCGACCAATCTCAAGACGGTTCCAGTGTATAAAGGTTTTTCCTCGAAAGGAATCATCTTGAGTACACCGAGTGTAACCGCTTGCCTTGGAAGTCATTCTTCCCAAAATAAAAATGGAATTCGCCTAATTCACATTAAATATGAAACCTGAGGCGTAAGCGATCTTTTGATTTACCGCCTCGGCAAGTGGAATTCCATTTATAATCTTTTGCAAGATCCAAATTGTTTCTTCGTGGGCAATAATCTGATATATCCTGGATAAACTGAACCAGTAGGCTAAGTAGATTTAACCTTGTGGGCTTTTGAAATTCCACGAAACTCTGGTATCGTGGAAACATCAAAAACTAACAATAAAAGCCATGGCTGGTTCAA
>Ga0265293_10014199_pt1 | contig 10160 bp, 4 predicted proteins | sample Munlanlewell138R_FD_192505 | JGI IMG/M metagenome (GOLD analysis project Ga0265293, IMG submission 192505) | Leachate microbial communities from a municipal landfill in Southern Ontario, Canada - Leachate well 138R | ecosystem: Engineered > Solid waste > Landfill > Unclassified | place: Canada...
CTCGATGGATATTCTTAAAAAGCAAAATCTATTTTGGAATATGACCCTAATGGGATCAACTGTAAGCAACAAGGTTCTTAATCTTGCAGATAAACCAGAAATAATTTCGGGTAGTTATATTATTAAGGAAGGGGAGGCTTTAAATTCATTTTATTTAGCTGAGTCTGCTGGTATAGATCCTGCAACTGGTAATAAGCTCTATTGGGTTTGGGACGAAGTTGATGGAGTTCCAGGCGATAAATATATAACAAGTGATTATCAGAAGGCATTGCAGAGCAGGCATGTTGCTGGTAATCGTATTCCAGACCTATATGGTTCATGGTCTAATGACATTAAATATAGAAATTTTGATTTGAATATTCTTACAACTTATTCATTAGGAGGTAAAATGTTAGATGGTGTTTATAACACGTTGTTATATAACACATATGTTGGCCAGGCAGGACATAAAGATAGGTTAAATAAATCATGGAGAGAGCCTGGTGATCTTGCAGAGTACCCTAGGATAGATGGTAATGGCTCCGCGAAAATCACAAGAACTTCTGATGAGCTTTTTGATGCTTCATATTTTGCTATTAAAAATATTACATTAGGCTACTCATTACCTTCAAAATTGGTTAAATCTATCAATATGGAGAGCGTAAGAGTTACTTTTACTGTAGATAATCTACACGTTTTTACAACTCTTAAAGGTATGGACCCGCAGTATAATTTTACTGGAGGGACAGGTTATTCATACACCCCATCAAGAACAATTTCTATGGGATTAGATATTAGATTTTAATAAAAAAGCATATTAATATGAAAAAAATATTTTTATTATTTACCCTTGTGGGGTTATTCACTTTTAGTGGGTGTTCAGATATGTTGGATACCGACCCTACAAATAAGGTATCTGGAACAGCAATTTTTTCAGATGCCCAAAATTCCCTATCTGCAATTAACGGTATGTACAGATTAATGTATACCGGTGGTTGGGGTGGAGGATGGGAGGCCGAAAATGGTGGCCTTCCAGCATTTAATCTTGTTTTCGACCTTATGGGCGAAGACCACGTAATGGATGGTTCAGGTTCAGGTTGGTATTGGTACGATTATGGATTTGATACTTGGGGTGATTATACTCATACAAGTGGGCATCAGTATCATATGTGGAATTTTTTCTATACTTTGCTTGCTAACGCCAATTATATAATTGCACAGGAAGGTAATATACCAGGAGATGAAAATATTGCAAATTATGTTGTGGGACAAGCCTATGCTATAAGATCTTTTGCCTATATGTATTTGGTTCAATCATATTCTCAAAGTGGTGATCCATCTAAACCAGGTGTTCCATTGTATTTTGAACCAACAATTGCTGGTTCTGTTGGAAATGGCAGAGGAACAGTGCAGCAAGTTTATGATCAAGCAAATGATGATATAGATAAGGCTATTACTTTATTGGAAGCCTCTTCTCAAACTCAGATGCATAAATCTCATATAGATAAGTATGTTGCGTATGGACTTAAGGCTAGACATGCTATGGTTCAAAAAGATTATCCAACAGCATTAACTTATGCAGGCAAAGCAATGGAGTCTCCCTCTACTGTAGCTCCTTTCTCCGATGTTAGACATGTAAATGATATTTCAAAAAGAAATGTTTTATGGGGATTAGGTATTCAAACAGATCAAGCAATCGGGAATTGGAGTATTTATGCCCATATGGATGCAGACAGCAAAGGTACTTATTCCAAGGCTAGACATTTAATTTCATCTTGGCTATATAATAATATCCCAAATACAGATTTACGGAAAAATTGGTGGACAGAGCCGATACCAGAGAGTATGTGGGGAGAGCCAGGCTCTACAAATGGTTCTTATCGCTCTTGGTGTCAAACAAAATTGGTCTACTTAGATGTTTCAGCTTCTACAGGAGACTACATTCTGATGAGAGAAGAGGAGATGGTTCTAATAGCTGCAGAAGCTGCTTGTCATTTGGAAAGATTTCCAGAGGCTCGCCAGTATATCTCTATGCTAGGTACCGAAAGAGACACTGATTACTCTACGCGAGTTGCTAGTTTTACAGATAGCAAAATCTATAATACCAATACTAATGGTAGTCTAGAAACTTTAATGGACGAGATTCTATTCCAAAGGAGAGTAGAGTTGTGGAGTGAAGTTCCAAGAGTTCATGATTTACAAAGATTGGGCCTTGGTTATGATAGAGACTATCCTAGTACTAATCATACAATACTTTTGAGTAGTAAAAATACAGATGCCTATTCTCCTGCATTTATTCTTTGGATTCCACAAAAAGAATTTGATGGCAATGAAAATATGGATGCAACTACAGATCAAAATCCAAAACAGTACTAGTATATTATTTAACCTAATAGAATAATTATATGAAAAAGATATTATTTTTTGCAAGTTTTATTAGCATTCTTTTGCTAGCAATTGCTTGTGAACACGAAACGGTCACTTATAGCGGTGATGGAGGTGTAGATGCCTCTTTTCCATCGAATATTCTAAAACTCTCTATGGTGTCAGAAGATAACAACCAAATTACTGTTGAAATGTGGAGAGGAAATACTCAAGGGGCTGTATCTGTACCTATTACAGTTAGTGGAAGTACAGATGTTTTTACCCCTGAAAAAAATCAATTTGATTTTTCTGATGGTGAAGCTATAGCTTATTTGAAATTTTCTTATCCCAGTATAGATAATTTTGGAGGAGAAGCTTATAAAATTAATATAGAGATTTCAAATGCAGAAGATGTTTCTCCTGGAGGGCGTAGTTCTATTGAAGTTACTGCACAAAGGAAACTTACGTTTGAACTACAGGGTGAAGGCTCTTTCACATCAGAAATATTTGGGAGTTCATGGCCTCAAGAGGTTTTTAAAGCTGTAGAAGCAAATTATTATAAGCTACCAGGGTTGTACTATGAGAATTTTGACATAGAGTTTTCTGTGAATAATGGAGTTATCTCTTTTGCTGAACAGGAAACTGGATATGTTCACTCTACTTATGGTATGGCATCTTGGGGAACTAAATATTCTAGCGAATCTTCTATTGATGGTAATAATTATTATTTTGTAGTAGACTTTATAGTTGATGCAGGTTCTTTTGGAAAGAACACTGAATTATTACAAATGCCATAGACTTTATTTTGTTTAATAGTAAATTAAGGGCTCCCATGTGGTAGCCCTTTTTTAATATTTGTTCTGAAGAACAAATTATTGTTTTAGTTTAGAGTCTCGACCCAATTTAGTTACATAATAAAGTATTAATTATTTTTATATATTTGTGATTATTAAAATATGACAAACTCGTTATTTTAGAATTGTAAATTGTAATGATAATAAAATTAAATAGAATATTATTTTACCTATGGGCAATGTTGCTTTTGTCCTCTTGTGTAAAAGAGCCACCTGCTCAATTAGAGTTGTCTGCAGAGAGTATTATTCTACCTAATGCAGATGCTCAGCAAACTATTACAGTTTCTGCAAATGGGAGGTGGACTGCATCTATATCTTCTAGTTGGTGTACAATTAGTCCTACAAGTGGAGATGGAAATGGAGAGATAACTATAACTGCAAGTGATAACCCTACTATTGAAGAGAGGAGTGTCTCTCTCTTTGTGGTTAGTAGAGAATTAAAAAAAACAGCTACTATATTACAGAGTGTCTCTAAGCTAGATGTAGATACACCAGAGTTTACTTTATCTAAAGAAGCAGCCACAATTACTCTTAATATTACCTCTAATACAAATTGGGAGATATCTATTCCTGCGAGTGAAACATGGCTTACAGCTACACCCTTGAATGGTAAAGGTAATGGAGTAGTAACCTTTTCTTTTGATGATAATATTGGAAGTAGCAGGGATATATATGTTGAAATTATCTTTGCTAATACCTATAAAAGCCTTAGAGTAGTTCAAGAGAGAGGAACTAATTTACCTCCAGATGCTCCGCTGTTGAAAGTTCCTGTTGCAGACTTAACCGATGCAAACAGGCTGCCAACTTTTAGATGGAGTGGAGTAGTTGATCCGGATGGAGATGATTTAAGTTATAGAATAGAGTATTCAAGTGATGCTACTAACTGGCAAAATTCATACGAGTTGAATGATACATTGTTCAATCTTTCCTCTTACTTAGACCCAAATCAACGTTATTACTGGAGAGTAACTGTAATAGATTCATATGATGGATCTACTTCCTACTCAGAGGTGAGATCTTTTACCACTGGTACAAAAACTAGCTATTTTGATGGTGATTATAAAGTTTATCAGAGTCATACAAAAGGAGATCTACCTTCTGAAATTCTTTTTTTAGGTGATGGTTATCAATCAGAAGATTATGAAGAGGGCGGTAAGTTTGATGCAGATATGGATGAGGGAATTGAAGCCTTTTTCTCAGTTGAGCCTTACAAATCTTATAGAGATTATTTTACTGTATATAAGCAGGCAGCATATTCAAGAGATGGTGGTGTAACACAAACAGATAAAGAGGTTAAAAAAAATAGTAAGTTTAGCTCAGATTTTCTTGGAGGCTCTTCACTATCTACAGATACAGATGCAGTGTTTGAATTTGCTAAAAAGATTTCAGGTGTAGATGATAATAAGTTAAAAAACTTTTTAATAGTTCTTGTTTTAAATGAAGATAGATATGCTGGTACCTGTTGGATGTGGTCAGATGGAAGGGCTATTGCAATTGCTCCTGTAAGCAGAGGATTAGTATCTAAGGGAGCTCATTATAGTAATTTAATTATTCATGAGGCTGGTGGACATGGGTTTGGACGTTTGGCAGATGAATATGTTGGCTCTGGTAATGAGGGTAAGACTATTACAGATGATGATAAAGATAAACTTGAAACATTTGCTAATGCTGGCTTTTACTCTAATGTAGATTTAACAGGAGATATAACAAAAGTTAAATGGAAGCATATTATTGGTGTCCCAGGTTATAGTAGAGTAGGCACTTACGAGGGAGGCTTTTATTACACCTATGGTGTGTGGAGGCCAGAGTCTTCTAGCTGTATGGTGCAAAATCAGAAATATTATAATGCTCCCTCTAGAGAGGCTATTGTTAAAAGAATTTATAATACAGCTGGGTTAGACTACTCTTTTGAAGCTTTCCAAGAGAAAGATATTGAGAAAGCGCCTTCTCAAACTGTTATGATGCAAGCGAAGAGCTTTAACCCTCTAACATTTGTTCCTCTTGCTCCTCCAGTAATGGTTGAGTAGGTTTAGTTCTAGTGAATAACAAAAAAGAGGCTGTCTAAGACGGCCTCTTTTTTTATTAGAGTAATTTACTCTACTCTCAATTGAGAATTCAAATATTACTCCTCTTTTTTGCTCTTAAAGGCTCTTTGATAATCGTCTTTAGAGGTGACAATAATCTTGTCATATTCACGGGAACCTGTTCCAGCAGGAATAAGGTGACCACAAATAACATTTTCTTTAAGGCCTTCGAGGGTATCTGTCTTACCAAATGTAGCTGCTTCAGATAGAACTTTAGTAGTCTCTTGGAACGATGCAGCAGACATAAAGCTGTTAGTTCTTAGGGCTGCTCTAGTAATACCTTGAAGTATTTGGTTAGATGTAGCTGGGACAGCGTCTCTGGCTTCAACTGTTTTTAGGTCTCTTCTTTTTAGAGTTGAGTTCTCTTCTCTAAGTCTTCTAACAGTTACAATCATACCTGGTTTTAGCTCTGGAGAGTCACCAGCATCTAGAACAACTTTCTTTTCGTAGATATCGTCGTTCTCTTGCATAAACTCCCATTTATCTACAAGTTGTTCTGGTAAGAAGCGGGTATCACCTGGGTCTACAATTTGCAGTTTACGCATCATTTGCCTTACAATAATCTCAAAGTGTTTGTCGTTAATCTTAACACCTTGCATTCTATAAACCTCCTGAACCTCGTTAACAATATATTCTTGAACCTTTGTTGGCCCTTGAATTGCTAAAATGTCTGCTGGAGCTATTGCACCTTCAGATAGAGCCATACCAGCCCTAATATAGTCATTCTCTTGAACAAGAATTTGTTTAGAGAGTGCTACAAGGTAGCGCATCTCTTCTCCTGTTTTTGAGGTAACTATAATCTCTCGTTTCCCACGTTTGATTTTGCCCATTGAGACCTCTCCGTTAATAGCCGAAACTACTGCTGGGTTAGATGGGTTACGAGCTTCAAATAGCTCTGTAACTCTAGGAAGACCACCGGTAATATCTCCAGACTTGCCAATAGCTCTTGGAATTTTAACAAGAATATCTCCAGCTTTTATTTTTTTATTGTTCTCTACAGTAATATGAGAGCCAACTGGTAAGTTATATTGGCGTAGTTCATTTTTATTCTCGTCTAAAATCTTGAGGGTAGGGTTTCTAGATTTATCTCTAGACTCAATAATTACTTTCTCTTTATGGAGTGAGTATTCATCTGCTGCCTCTTCGCGGAAAGTAACACCTTCAATTAAGTTGTCGTAGACTAATGTACCGTTAATCTCTGCTATGGTAAGTGCATTATATGCATCCCATTCGCAAATTTTGTCTCCTTTCTTTACAATGTCTCCATTTTTAAAGTGAAGAAGTGCACCGTAAGGGATATTATGGTTAGAGAGTATAATTCCAGTGTTGGCATCTACAATATGCATTTCTGCTGTACGGCCAATAACAATCTCTTGTTTTCCGTTATCTTCTGTCTCTTTTACTAGAGTTCTTAGCTCTTCAAATTCAATTCTGCCATTGTAACGGGCAATAATTTCACTTTCAGATGCAATATTAGATGCAGTACCACCAACGTGGAATGTACGAAGAGTTAGCTGTGTACCTGGTTCACCAATAGATTGGGCCGCAATTACACCTACAACTTCGCCTATCTCTACCATTCTACCTCTTGCTAGGTTTCGTCCATAACATTTTGCACAAACACCTTTTTTAGATTCACAAGTTAGTACCGAACGAATCTCTACCTGTTCAATTGGTAAACTTTCTATAAGTTCTGCAATCTCTTCGGTAATTTCTTGTCCTGTATCTACTATTTTTTCTCCTGTTAAAGGGTTGTAAATATCGTGTACAGATGTACGCCCTAATATTCTTTCATATAGAGATTCAACTATCTCGTCTTTATTCTTAATTGCTGTAGCTACAAGGCCTCTTAAAGTTCCGCAATCTTCTTCGTTTATTATTACGTCGTGAGAGACATCTACTAAACGGCGGGTAAGATAACCTGCGTCTGCTGTTTTAAGAGCTGTATCGGCTAGACCTTTACGTGCACCGTGTGTAGAGATGAAGTACTCTAGTACAGAGAGGCCCTCTTTAAAGTTAGATAAAATAGGGTTCTCAATAATTTCTGCAGAAGAGGCGCTAGATTTTTGAGGCTTAGCCATTAGACCCCTCATACCAGAGAGCTGACGAATCTGCTCTTTGGAGCCCCTTGCTCCTGAGTGAAGCATCATATATACTGGATTAAACCCTTGCTTGTCTGTAGAAATTCTTTTCTCTACAATATTGGTTAGTTTTGTGTTGGTAGAGGTCCAGATATCAATTATTTGATTGTATCTTTCATTATTAGTTATTAAACCGTTATTGTAAGAGAACATAATATTCTCTACCTGCTTGTAGCCATTTTCTATTAAAGTGGCTTTCTCTTCGGGTATAATAATATCTTCTAGATTAAATGAAAGACCGCCTTTGTATGCCATCTTGAATCCAATCTCTTTGATATGGTCAAGGAATTTTGCAGACTTGGCTACTCCTGCTACTTTAAGAATTTTACCAATAATATCTCTCAATGACTTTTTGGTAAGGATCTCATTTATATAACCCACTTCATGAGGTACAACTTGGTTGAAAATAACTCTTCCAACTGTAGTCTCTATTATTTGGGTTCCTTTAGATGGGTCTGTTAAATCTTTTGGAATTCTAACTTTTATTTGGGTGTGTAGAGCAACTCTACCCTCGTTATATCCAATAATAACCTCTTCTGGTCCATAGAATGTCATTCCCTCTCCTTTTGCTCCAGGTAGAGGTTTTGTGATATAGTATAGCCCTAGAACCATATCTTGAGATGGAACTGTAATAGGAGCTCCATTTGCCGGGTTCAAAATGTTATGAGAACCTAACATTAGTAGCTGAGCTTCAAGAACAGCTGCATTTCCAAGTGGAAGGTGAACTGCCATTTGGTCTCCATCGAAGTCTGCATTAAATGCAGAACACGAGAGTGGGTGTAGTTGTATTGCTTTGCCTTCTATAAGTTTTGGCTGGAATGCTTGAATACCTAATCTGTGTAGGGTAGGAGCACGGTTTAGAATAACTGGGTGCCCTTTCATCACATTTTCTAGGATATCCCAAATAACCGCATCTTTTCTATCTACTATTTTCTTTGCAGATTTTACAGTTTTTACTATTCCTCTCTCTATGAGTTTGCGAATAATAAATGGTTTGAAAAGCTCGGCGGCCATATCTTTAGGGATACCGCATTCATGCATATCTAGTTCTGGGCCTACTACAATAACTGAACGAGCAGAGTAGTCTACCCTTTTTCCTAAAAGGTTTTGGCGGAAACGGCCTTGCTTACCTTTAAGACTATCTGAGAGTGATTTTAGAGTTCTATTCCCTTCTGTCTTAACTGCATTTGACTTTCTTGAGTTATCGAATAGAGAGTCTACAGACTCTTGAAGCATACGTTTCTCATTTCTGAGAATTACTTCTGGAGCTTTAATCTCTATAAGCCTTTTAAGACGGTTGTTTCTAATAATAACTCTTCTGTATAGGTCGTTCAGATCTGATGTGGCAAAACGGCCACCATCTAAAGGAACCAATGGGCGAAGCTCTGGAGGTATCACTGGGATAACTTTGAGTATCATCCATTCTGGTTTGTTTATCTCTTTAGATTCGCGAAAAGCTTCAACTACACTTAGACGTTTAAGTGCGTCGGCTTTCCTCTGTTGCGATGTCTCAGTTTCTGTTTTGTGTCTTAATTCGTAGGAGAGCTCATCTAATTTAATTCGCTCCAGCATTTTAAATATTGCCTCGGCACCCATGCCTGCAATAAATTTATTTGGATCGCTATCTTCTAGGTGTTGATTCTCTTTGGGGAGTGACTCTAAAATATTGAGATACTCATCTTCTGTAAGAAAATCGCGTTCTTTTACTTCGTTGTTAGCTGCAATACCTGCTTGTATTACAATATAACGTTCGTAGTAGACTATAGACTCTAGCTTCTTAGAGGGAATTCCAAGCAGGTAGCCTATTTTATTTGGAGTGCTGCGAAAATACCAGATGTGTGCAACTGGAACAGTAAGAGAAATGTGTCCCATTCTCTCCCTTCTTACTTTTTTCTCTGTTACTTCAACTCCACATCTGTCGCAGATAATCCCACGGTAGCGGATTCTTTTATATTTACCGCAATGACATTCGTAATCTTTATAGGGACCAAAGATTCTCTCACAAAATAGTCCATCTCTCTCTGGCTTATAGGTTCTGTAGTTGACTGTTTCTGGTTTTAGAACTTCACCAGACGATCTTTCCAAAATCTCTTCGGGAGAGGCCAGACTTATTGTGATTTGATTGAAATTGCTCTTTACCTTTATATCTTTCTTTGTAGACATATTATTCTGTTTCAAAGATTAGCTAATACAATATATAATTAATCAAGGTTTACACTTAACCCTAAACCACGAAGTTCGTGGAGAAGAACATTAAGTGATTCTGGTATGCCTGGAACAGGCATAGGGTCTCCCTTGACAATGGCCTCATATGCACGTGACCTTCCTGTAACGTCGTCTGATTTAATAGTGAGAATTTCTTGAAGTATGTTTGCTGCCCCAAAGGCTTCTAGTGCCCATACCTCCATCTCTCCAAATCTCTGACCTCCAAACTGTGCTTTACCACCCAAAGGCTGTTGGGTAATAAGCGAGTAAGGTCCAATCGAACGTGCATGCATTTTGTCATCTATCATATGACCAAGCTTGAGCATGTATATTATACCTACAGTTGCTGGCTGGTCGAAAAGATCTCCTGTACCTCCATCTCTTAGGTATGTTTTCCCATACATTGGAAGACCAGCTTTGTTGGTGTAATCTGTAATTTCGTCTAGTTCTGCTCCATCAAAAATTGGAGTACTAAACTTAACTCCTAGTTCTTTTCCTGCCCATCCAAGAACGGTTTCATAAATCTGTCCAAG
>Ga0265293_10014200_pt1 | contig 10160 bp, 11 predicted proteins | sample Munlanlewell138R_FD_192505 | JGI IMG/M metagenome (GOLD analysis project Ga0265293, IMG submission 192505) | Leachate microbial communities from a municipal landfill in Southern Ontario, Canada - Leachate well 138R | ecosystem: Engineered > Solid waste > Landfill > Unclassified | place: Canada...
AACACTGAACTTTGCAGAAAGAGATCCGGAAGCTCCTTTGTTTGTAGTTCAGGAGAAACCGTTGTCCATGCCAATTAATTACGTCCTCAAATTGAATTCGGCTTTTGGCGGGCACAACACTGCTTTGGTCATTAAAAAACACAATAACAGTTAAAATGGGGAAAATTGTAATTACCGGCGCAAGTTCCGGGATAGGTTGGGCCATTGCTCAGGAGTTGGCGAAATTCAACAAACCCATGCTTTTGCACCGCAACAAAAACAAGGATTTGCCTTTGTCAGAATTGCCGGCAAACGCAGAAGTTATCACAGCAGATTTTTCTTCTCCGGATGATTTGAAGCAATTCATTGACAAGCTTGACGATACTGACATTTTGGTTAATGCAGCCGCATATACCGTTACCGAGCTTATTCCCCAAACAAGTGACGAGTCAATCGAACAAATGATAGCTATCAACATTACCGCGCTCTCAAAAATTTGCAAGGCCGTTATCCCCCAAATGTGCAGCAAAAGAAGAGGAGTGATCGTCAATATTTCCTCGGCAACGGCTTCTAAAGTCTATCGCGGACAGGGCATTTATGCCGGGACAAAGGCATTTGCCGAGACTTTCTCGAAAGCGATCGCGGCAGAATACGGCAGAAAGGGAATTCGTTGCAACTGCGTCGCGCCGGGAGCAATTAACACCGGCACATTATCGCTGTTGTTGAACATTGGGGAAGATCAGGTTAAGCAGGCGAATGCTGCAAACAGGCTGGGTACGCCCCAGGATGTCGCTGCGGCAGTTTTTTTTCTATGTCGTGAAGATAACTCTTTTATCAATGGTGCCGTATTGCATGTTGATGGAGGACATTGGATGGGAATTTAAAAAACCTGAATGAAAATGTATAGTTTAAAAAATCAGCGGTTGAAATCAGTCTGGCTTCTGACGATGCTATTTTTGGTGGCTTTTTCCTGTTCAAAAGAAGACGAAGAACCTGGCTATCAGGGGAAGTGGCTTTTCGAAAAAGCTGTTCCGGAACTGGATGTGAGTTATTCTGGTTCCTACATTTATATCAAATTTGATAAGTCGTTCGAGTTCTTCGATTCCAGCACAAACATGCTGATCATTGGGAAACCCGAGCACTTTCATTTGAGCGGGATCAAGCTCGAACTGACAGATCCGGACACCAAAGAAAAATACTTCTTTACCATTCTGAGCAGGAAACAGGATATTCTTGTGCTTCGCACATCAGTCTTTGAGCGTGAAACCGAAATTACGATGAGGAAAGTAAGCGAATGAGAAAATGTCTTCAGATTATGGCATTCAGTCAAAGATGTTTGAAACCTGAATACAGGCTGCAAAGAGTTCTTCTTTTCTGCCTGATTCTCATGAATGGGAGTCTGGCCAGTGCCCAGTCCGACGTTCGTTTGGAGCAATGCCGGAAGCAGGCCCGCGACGAATTTTCAGGCAGCAGACAAACAAGCTTGGTTGGCCAGTCAGCAGCCGAACAGCAACGCTTGCTCAAAAAGATTGTTCGACCCGAAGTGTCGGCCTACGGTTTGGCTGCTTACCTTTCGGATGTACCCGATCCGGCGAGTGCGCTGGCTTACGCTTTCGATTTTGATCCTGTTCCGCACGAACGCTTAAACGCCGGAGTGTTTCTGTCTCAGCGGATATACAATGGCGGCGAATACAAGTTGAAGGAAGAAGAAATCAGGTTGAATGCCAGGCTGGAGGAACAGAAGATTGAGGAAAACCTGATGTACATTGAAAACCTGGTTGATGAGGTTTTTCTCGGCATCATCCTCGCGGAAAAAGAAATACAGATCTATCAGAAACAGCGCGAGGTTGTAGTTGCGCGGCTAAAAGACTCGAAAGCGCTTGTTCAGGAAGGCAAATTACTGAAGAAAGACGAACTTCAGGTTGAGATGGCGCTCGTTGAACTTGAATCACAAATCGGAGCGTTGGAGGCTGGTGAACTTAAACTTAGAAACATGCTGGCTGAACTTACCGGGAAGGAAATCAAATCCGACGACCGACTAATACTTCCGGTGACTGACGAAATCGAAGAACGGCCGGATGACCCGGCATTTGGCCAAATCGACATTCAGGCGCAGAAAAACCAGCTTGCCACCAGGCTGTCAAAATCGTCGGCGTTACCAAAAATACAATTGTTTGGCACCGCTGGCTATGGCAAACCAGGCTTCGACTCGTTCGAAAACCAACCCGATTGGTACGGCAGTGTTGGCTTGTTTGCTACCGTTCCTATTTCGGCGTGGCGCGATCATGCACTTCAGGAAAAAATTCTTTTGATCGAATCGGACCGCCTCGCAGAATATCGTAATACGCTTGAGAAAAAAAGGAACGTCCTTGAAGCCAAATATTCAGGAGAAGTGACCCGTTACGAAACCCTTGAAAAACAGCAAACGCTGGCAGTTGAAAAGAAGGAGCAAATCAGGCAGCAAATGGACGTGCTGCTAAAAGAAGGCGAAGCATCGTTCACCGATTACTTGGCGGCATTAAACGACGAAGCGATTGCGAAAGTGAAACTGGAAGCGATTGCCGTCGGCAAAATAAAGGAAATCATGAAACGAAACCGCATAGTTGTAAACCTTTCAAATTTTTCCGGAAATGAATAGAAGCGATTTACTGATTTTTCTGATCCCGTTTTCAGTTCTTTTAACCGGGTGCCTCAATCAGGATGTGCCGGTGGCCTACGGAAACTTTGAAGCCAAAGAGTGGCGGGTTGCATCGTCCGGCTCCGGAGAAATCGTTTCGCTGTCGGCTAAGGAAGGCGAAAAGCTCCTGAAAGATCAGGTTGTGGGGCAAATCGACACCACCGAGCTATCGCTGCAAAAAACCCGAATCGCAAATCAAATTGCGGCACTTCGCTCGTCGCTGCCCAATGTTGCCATTCAGGTTGATGTGTTGAAGCAAAAAAAGAAGGTTGCGGAAGAAGAATATTCGCGGGTAAAGAACCTGGTTGAGGCAGGTGCGGCCAATCAAAAAAAGCTCGACCAAATCGACGACGAAGTAAAGCTGACCGAAAAGCAGATTACCGCTACAGCATCGTCGCTGCAACGCGAAACAGCTGGTATCCTGGCCCAAATCGAAGCCCTCCGGATGCAACTGGATGTGATCGTCCATCGCATACGTCAATGCACAATCGTCAATCAGGAAGAAGGAACTGTACAGTACAAGTTCGCTGATTTGCACGGTTTTACCGATATCGGCAAACCGTTGTACCAAATGACCGACACGCGGGAAATGACGCTTCATACCTGGCTATCGGGAGAAGCGCTTACGCAGGTGCATTTATCCGACGAACTGAAAATCGGAGTCGATGCTCCCGACGGAAAATTGAAATACTACACCGGGAAAGTAACCTACATTGCCGAAAAACCTGAATTTGCGCCCAGCCAGGTTCAGACAAAGAAAAACCGAAGCTTATTGCATTATCATGTGAAATTAAGTGTGCCGAACGATGGACATTTGAATCCGGGAACACCAGCCGAAATTTTTCTTCCGGCAAAATGATTGAAGCCCGGCAAATATCGAAGCGTTTTGGCCAGCGTCAAGTATTGTGCGACCTGAATTTCTTGGTACGCGAAGGCGAGATATTGGGCATCTTGGGAGCAAACGGCGCCGGAAAATCGACACTCTTCAACATTCTGGCCACCCTCGACGAATCATTCGATGGCCACGTTCATATTTTGGGGATGGATATCCGAAAAAACAAGCAACAAATAAGGGAAAAGATTGGCTATGTCCCCGGAAGGTTTTCGCGTTACAGTGATTTAACCGTTGAAGAAAACCTGTCGTTCTTTGCTTCGGCATACGGGTACCCAATGAGCGGCGTTATCGAGCGTTGTCCGAAGTTGTGGCAAAGTCTGGAACTTTTTTCAGGCAAACAGGCGAGATACTTGTCGGGCGGGATGAAACAGAAGCTGGCGGTTTGTTGCGCGCTGGTTCACGATCCGAAATTGCTTTTGCTCGACGAGCCAACCACCGGCATTGATCCGGTTTCGCGTTATACGCTTTGGCAGGAACTGAAAGCGCTTCAGAAGACCGGGACAACGATTCTGATCAGCACTCACTACCTGGAAGAAGCTGCCATTGCCGACCGCGTTTTATTTATTCACGAAGGCAAACAGTTAATGCTTGATCTTCCTGAAAATATTCTGGCCCGATACCGGAAAACTCTGCTTTCCATATCAGGTTATCCGGTTCAGCAATTGTACCGGAATTTGCTTGATTTGCCTTATTCTGCCAGAAGTTACATTCGGGGAGAAAACTTATTTGTTGCTTTGCCTCAGGGTTTTTCTGCGGACCTGGTAGCCGATTTTCTTAGGCAAAAAGGTTTAGGAAGCGCTATCATAGAACTAGCCAATCCGGACATGGAAGATGTTTTCATCGATCAATTGATTGATTATAAAGGAGAGGGGAGCCATGAGAATCCACGCCGATAGATTAACCCGCGACTTCGGATCGCTCAGAGCGGTAAATGAGGTGTCGATTTCGGTGGGCGAGGGCGAAATCATGGGACTGCTCGGCGCCAACGGAGCAGGCAAATCGACACTTATCCGGATGCTCTGCGGGATCATCAGACTCAGCGGGGGAACCGCAGAAGTGGCAGGTTTTCGCCTGGCCGATCAGGGAAGAAAAATCCGGCAACACATTGGCTATATGGGACAGAACTCAACCTTGTTCGAAGATTTGACTGTGCGGGAAAACATTGAGTTTTATGGCGCTGTGTATAATATGAGCCGCAAGGAAATTCTTGATCGGTCGGAGGAGTTGATACGTGAGCTTCAGATTGGCCGGTATACCGATCAACTAATTCGCACCCTTCCGTCGGGCTGGCGCCAGATGCTGGCATTTTCGACTGCTATGCTGCACCGCCCAAAGATTGTTTTTCTCGACGAGCCAACCAGCGGTCTCGATGCACTCAGCCGGCGTGAACTGTGGAACCTCGTTTCGCTGGCTGCCGGAGATGGAACGACAATCATGGTCAGTACGCATTACCTCGACGAGGCATTCTATTGCGACCGGTTGGTCATTCTGGAGAATGGCTGTGTGAAAGCCGAAGGAAGACCAAATGATCTTAAAGCGGCAGGCGGCAGCGACGGACTTATTCACTTTTTTATCGAAGACAGCAAATGAAACGAACCTCCGGGATACTGTCTGTCGCACGAAAGGAAACCCGTCATATCTGGCGGGACAAACTGAGCATGCTCATTCTGTTCGGGTTGCCGGGACTTATTGTTGGTGTTTTTGGTTTTGTTCTTTCCTTCGAGATTAAAGAGGTGCCGGTGGCGGTGCTGAACGCCAAACACGACGCCGGAATTGAGCGACTGTTTCAGAAAATCGACGCTTCGCCGTGTTTCCATGTGGTAAAAAGCTTAAGCCATTCCGGAGAAATCATCGATGCTTTTGCCAGTCACAACATCAAAATGGTAGTTGTTGCCGATCATGAACCGGCGAAAGCCCTTGTTTCGGGAGACCTGCCTGAAGTTCACATTTTCATGGATGGCTCCGAATCGAAGCTTGCCATTGCTGCCGGAAGTATAACCAGAAAGCTGATTGCCTCTTTTTTCCGCGAGGAGTTTCCTGAAGCTACGGCTGGCGCTGTATTTCCCGAACCCACCGTTCGTTTTCTTTACAATCCTGAACTTCGAAGAGAAGTGATGCCCATCCCAGGACTGATGATGATCATCTTCATTCTTATTTCTGCCATCATGCTGAGCGTTAGCATTGTGAAAGAGAAAGAGCAGGGAACGCTAAAACTGCTGGCCCTGACACCTGTTTTGCCCAGCGACATGGTTTTTGGAAAGTCTTTGCCGTACCTTTTTATTACCATATTCCACATATTTTCGGTTTTGCTGATCAACTATTTTGTTTTTGGCATGACCATCGCCGGAAGTTCGCTGCATTTTCTGGCACTGAACCTATTGTTTGCAGTCAACTCGATGGCTTTTGGTCTGTTGATTGCCTCCCGGGTTCAGCGGCAAATCGAAGTGGCGATACTTTGCTGGCTGTTTTTGTTTATCCCCAATGTTTTTCTTTCAGGATTTATTTTCCCGCTGATTACCATGCCGGATTTTCTGCAAACATTAGCCTGGCTGATGCCGGGAACTTCGTTTATCGAAGCATACCGGGGAATTGTTTTTAAAGGTACCGGATGGCTCGAAAACGCACTGCCGTTTGCGTTGCTGCTGGCCCAGATCGTTTTGGTTCTGGCAATTTCGGCAAGAGGTTTTAAACACCAAAAAGCTGGCCGATGAAAACACTGTTTGCAATCATACAAAAGGAGATGAGGCAATTAAGGCGAAACACTTTGTTGCTCGTTATCATTTGCGTCAGCCCGGTGATTATCCTGGGAATAATTCCCTTTTCGCTTGAAAAACAGGTAAAAATCAACCTCAGCATTGTCGATCAAGACAAAACCGCCACAAGCCGGATGATGGCATACCGGATGCAGGCATCGCCGTTCTATTCAAGTGTTGCAAGCGAAACAACCTTAGACAGAGCTTTGTCGCGGATCAGGAAAAACAAAAGCGACATCGCCCTGGTGATTCCTGAAAATTTTGAGCGCGACGCTGATTTGGGTAATCAGGAACCCTTGTTTTTGACCATCGACGGAACCCATACGCTCAATGCCCAAAGTCACCTGGCATTTCTCGAAGAAGCGCTTCAATCTCAACGATCGGGAGGCAAAGAAAATGGATTGGCCGAGGTGCATTACCTGTTCAATCCGGAATTGGATGGCCGGATCTATTTTATCGTTTCGCTCCTCATTTTGCTGGTGACACTGATCGGCGTCTGCCTGATCACGATCAACATTGTGAGCGAAAAGGAGTCGGGCATGTGGTCGCAGTTGCAGGCAACACCGCTTTCATTACTCCAATATCTCGCGGCAAAACTGGTTGTTTTTGCAGCGGTTGGGTTGGCTGAAATGATTATTGGTCTGGCCTTTTGCAGGGCAGTGTATTCGTTTGTTGTTTTGGGACCCATCTCCGATTACCTGCTGCTAACACTGATATTTCTGTTCCCCATGCTGATGCTGGGAATTTTCATTGCGTCAATCACCAAAAATCAGGTTCAGGCCGTTTATATGCTGGTGCTTGTGTTGCTATCCGTTATCCTGATGAGTACCATGTTCTCGTTTCTGAATGCGATGCCCGACTGGGCACAAAAAATGAGGTTTCTAAACCCACTTTATTATATGCTCGATGCTTCGCGGCTGATGGTACTCAAAGGTTTCTCGCTTGCAACAGTCTGGGTTCAAACCGGCATACTTGTTTTTCAGGGCATAGTCCTGTCGGTTGCCACGCTGCTGATATTTCGTTCCCCATCGTCATTAAACCAAAATTGAAATGAAGAATAACTCAAATTACGACATGCTTCAGGCATTGTGCGAAAGCCGCAGAAGTTGCAGAAAATTTCTGCCCGATCCGGTTTCTCAGGAACTGATTGATCATATTCTGAAAACGGCAGCGACGTCTCCGTTTGCCTCAGGAAGAAGGAATTGGAAAATTCTGGTCATCCGCGATAGAGAAATTTATGCACGACTGGTTCAGGTTGTAAAGGAACGGGCCGAAAGCATGGCTGCTGAAATGGACGAAGATATCGCATTTCTGTTTCGCCGCTACGTGCAAAACTTCACTCAGTTCGAGGAAGCACCGGTTTTGCTGATTCCTGTTTTCAGGATTGCGCCAATTATGCAGTCAATTTTGCGCGACCAGGTAACTCCTGAACTACAGAGTTGGGAACGCGATAATGCGGTTAAGTCGATTTCGTGTGTCGTCATGTTGATTTTGCTGGCTGCCGAAAGTCTCGGACTGGGCGCTTGCTACATGACCGGACCACTTATTGCCGGGAAGGAACTGGCAGAAGCGCTTGATCTGGCTCCGGAACAAGAGATTGGTGCCATTATCCCGATTGGCTATGCACATAAATGACATAAAAATGGGAGCATTCGTTGAGACATTTGTTTTTAACCAAATGAAAGTGAACACCTTTGTGCTTCATAATGACTGCGGCGATTGCGTTTTGATCGATCCAGGTTGCGAGACCCCGGTCGAACAACAAAAACTCGCCGGCTTTCTGGATGAAAACCGTTTAAAGCCAGTCGCAATTTTGCTCACGCACGGTCACTTCGATCATGTTGCCGGTGCTTCTTTTCTGGTTGAGAAATTTGGCTGCGATTGTTGGCTTCACCCTGAAGATGAGAAGGAAATTCATCAGGGCGAAGATGTGGCGCAGCTTCATAACGTGAAATTATCCAGACTCCGGCATCCGCACCGCTATTTAAACGACGGCGAGATCATTCAGTTTGGTCAGTTTCGGCTGAAAGTCTTGCATATTCCCGGGCACACTGGCGGGTCGGTCGCAATCTTCGAAATTCAAAATAATTGGTTGTTTGCAGGAGACACTTTGGTAAAAGGTTCTTTGGGTTTTTCGAATTTGGGATATGGCGAATTAATGACGCATCTGAAAAATAAAATCCTTCCGTTGCCCGATGAAACGATCATTTTCTGCGGACATGGCCCAACGACAACCATTGAACAAGAGAAAAAAAGTAATCCTTTTTTCAGAAGAATTGCCTAAGCTTATCTGAGTAACCTGAGATTTTATTCGACTGTTGTTAGGCGTAAACAGCGTTCCAGAAGAAGTTGGTTTTTTTTCATATTTTTGGCCTTTTATTTCTATTGAAAAAACCGACTTGAATGCTAAGAGGAATCCTCTCAACGATCCCGATGTTTGTTTGCGCGTTTTGGTTTGCGGCGCTCCTGACCGATTTCCGTGGCCGCAATCGCTCGAAGAAAATGTTGAGTTTGTTTATGTTCTCGGCATTTCTCCTTTATCTGGGCCATGCTATTTATTTCCATCGTGAATACGAAATCTATCGTCATGTAGATAGCGTGTACGCTTTTTGTTCGCTTTCGGTTTATCCGCTCTACTACCTCTATATAAAGTCGCTCACTTGCAGGGTGATGACTTTGAAGGACTTTTGGGTGTTGCTTCCGTCTTTTTTTGTGGCGCTGTTCAGCTTTTTGCTATACCAGGTGATGTCGGATGAAGAAAGTAGTGCGTTTGTCAGAAAGGTGTTGTTTGGAGAGGCGGTTGATTATAATTTTTCGAGTTGGGGAAAACTCCAGTTGTTTAGAACAAAAATGTTTGTTGTCGTACTCCTAATTCAAGTGGCATGTGTTTTAAAAAGTGGTATTAGACGAATCAGGATTTACCACGAGCAGTTGTCGGGGTTCTACTCTAACATGGAGAAGAAAGAACTTTCAAAAATCAATATCATGCTGTATTTTTTTGTTGGGATCTCCACGATGTCAGTTTTGTTTAGCATCATCGGCAGAATCCCTTTCCTCAAGTCAGACTGGTTGCTCCTGATTCCTTCTCTCCTTTTTAGTTCGCTTTTGTTCGCAGGCGGAATGATTGGTTTCAGGCAAGACTTTTCTGTTGACGATTTTGCAAAAGATCAGGATCGCGATCAAAAGCTGGAGACAGTGGCAGAGGGAACCGCCATTTTCAATGAAAGCGACATTCGGTTAAAAACTCTGGAGGAAAACCTCATCGCACTGATGGAAGATCAGCAACTATTTAAGCAACCCGACCTGAAGATCACCGACTTATCGGTACGGCTTGGAAGCAATCGTTCGTATGTGTCCCGCATTATTAATATACAACTCAATACCACTTTTTCCGACTTTGTTGGGAAGTATCGCATTGAACACGCGAAGAAGATGCTGCTCAATTTCCAAAGGTCGGTAACCATGAACGAAATAGCAGAGCAATCGGGCTTCCCAAGCGAAAGTACATTCTATCGGGTGTTCAAACAGGAAATGAAGATTTCGCCCAAAGCCTGGCGGCAACAACAAATGACCAAATGCAATGGGGGTAATGCCGATGAAGCTTAAGAAAAAAATTCGGATAATCAGCCCTTGTCTTCGGTGAGGCTGGCAATCGGTACAAAAGCTTTATGCTGGATTGTTTCAATCATATTTATATCTTCAGAACTCCTGACCTGACGTAAATTTCATGTCGCGATTTCAAAATTCAGACCTCCAATACTCTCGTAGTTTAGATCGCGACTGTTTCGTAAATCAACCTCAGATTTGTATATGGAAACAGTCTGAGTTTGGTTGAGTAAGTCACATAATTTGATCA
>Ga0265293_10014202_pt1 | contig 10159 bp, 7 predicted proteins | sample Munlanlewell138R_FD_192505 | JGI IMG/M metagenome (GOLD analysis project Ga0265293, IMG submission 192505) | Leachate microbial communities from a municipal landfill in Southern Ontario, Canada - Leachate well 138R | ecosystem: Engineered > Solid waste > Landfill > Unclassified | place: Canada...
GTCCGGAGGTAAGTAGAGGGTGCCGGATAGATCAACCCCGTCGGCTCTTTTGTAGCTGATCAACTCTTTCTTGATTCCCCGAAAATCGGGGGTGGGATGGGGCATTTGGGAGAGCGCCCTGATCTCTGCGGTGGGGATATCCCGAGCAAAGAAATTTGGCGGTTCCTCCACCGACTCTCTGAGAGTGAGGACCTTGCTCCCTCGCTCGTCGAGCAGTCCGACCACCCTTTCAAAGTAAGGAGCTTGCGACGTCCAGAGGCGCTGTGTCTGGTTGGGACGCCAGTGGTCAAGGAACGGGACCAGGCCATCCGGGCCGGCCCCCCTTCCCGCCAGGAGCAGCCCTCCATCCCCGGGATCGGCCAGAATCATGGTGCCCAGCGGACCATTGATGCATAGAGGTGAACCCGGATCATTGTATTTATCGTTGAAAGAACGATCCTCAAAGACCAGCGGAGGCTCGGACATCTTGCCCGGTTGGACCACCCAGGTGCGAAGCCTTCGATCGCTGTATCTCCACTCGGAAATGAGAGCGAGTTCATCGTCTCGCCACTCCACTCCATGAAGCCGCATCTCCAGGTCCATTAAGACTTCGGGCTCTCCCTGAAACGGAGCCGCCCACTGCATGAGGCGATCGTGATGAGCGCGATCCATCCGCATATCGCCACCGTCCAGGGCCTCAACCCAAAAGAGTTGCGAGGGCTTATCATCTCGCCAATCGTACTCCCGGGGCCCGATGGGAACTGAGTCGAAGCCTTTGGGCAGCTCTTCGGCGGCCGGAAATTCATTGAGGGTTCGGTGATGGGTGCCGTCCCAGAGGAGCAACTCATAACGTCCGGCAAACCTCGAGCATGGAACCAGGTAAGAGTAAGGACGAGAGATCAGGCGACGCAGGATGTAGCGCTGATCGGGGGAGGCCCGGTAGCTGTAGTTGATCGCCGGGGAACCCAGGAGTTCGACTTCGCCGTTCAGATTGATCCGGGCTAACTGAGAGGTTGCGTAGTGATCAAAGAGGGCCGCGTCGGCATCATCCTTCAAGAGATCTTGATAGGTGCGGAGTGGAGCCTTCTCGCCTCGGGATTCCTTGACCGTAGGCCCCAGGGGCACATCGTGGACCGAGGGAGTCTCCCGCTCGATAACCAGGCGAGTCAGCACAGCCTGGCCACCGGCCGTCCATCGAAAGAGAGCACCCGGTAGAACCCCGTTGATACGAAACTCGCTCAAAAGACGGGCTCGAGGCTCGCCAGGCACCGCACACCACAGGCGGAGTCCGTCCTCTTGCTCCAGGGCAAAGACCAGGCTCCGGGAGTCCGAAGCCCAGGTAGGAACGTGAATTTTCCCTTCCGGGAGCCCCTCCACCGGGGTTTCTTCACCGCTCTGGAGGTTGTGCCAAACCAGCAAGTCGTAGGTCCAACTGCTTCTGCTGGGAGCGTACCGCTGCGGATTGAAGCGGACTCCTGCGAGCTTCAGTTCAGGCCCCGAGAGGTCTTTGATGGATTCCACGCTGTTTCTGGAGAGAAAGCATGCCCAGCCAAAATCCGGAGAGACGCGAGCACCTGGCAGCCTGGGTTGGTCCACAAGCTTGGCCAGGGCCGGGGATGGTATTTGATAGGGTAGCTCGGCTGCCATGGTTCTGAGCGGTGCAGTTAATGGTCAGGGGCAGGAAGACCTTTCGTACAGAACGGCCTGGTTGATCCGATGTTCGGGGGCCAGCAGGCTCTCGGCAAACTCCCTGGGGGTGGCTTGAGGGTGCTGCTTGAGGAAATCCATCGTGGCCTTCTCCGACCATCCTCGGTAAGGGACCTTTTCGGGACTGGCTACCAGAAAATCGGCCGCCCCCTTCAAGGCATCCGCAGTCTTTTCCGAGGCCGTGGAGCAACTATCCAGGAGCAAGACGTCCACGCTCTCTCCGGCTTCCCGGGACCCTTCCTGGAGGGCCAGGGCGAGCGCTTCAAAAGGCATTCGTTTGCCCTGGGCATCGGAGAGAGTGCCGTCGGGGCCACCGTGACCGGAAACCACCACCGCGTAGTGCTCGGCCGGAAATCGCTTCATGGCCCAGGACACGAAGCTCCGCAGGCTCTCTGGGTCGCTGGGGGAGCCCTCATTCTGGTAGGGCAAGGTCCGGGTTGCTTCGCCCTGATGCCGGACTTCATAGGTCTTCACTCCTCGCCAATCGGAAGCCACGGCGGGCTTGGGTTCCGGCTTGAAGAGAGTTTTTAGCTTCCGCGAGAGGTTGTTCTTGCTCCACGCGAGATCACCCCGATAGAGCTGAGCTACCACATTCACGTTTTCGGGCGCACCCTCTCGATCCAGTTCCACCAGATCGAGAGTCGCTGCCTCCCGGAGATCGTTGTCTCCGTTCAAGACGTACAGGACGGTCCAGTCGCGCCTGGGGGCGCCCACAGGCCCTAATTGGGGGGGTCGTAGTTGCACGAGCGGACTTAGTCTCAGCTACCCATATAGCCGCCGATGACGGCCCCGGCCACCATTCCACCGAGTCCCGCTGCAGCGGTGCCCCAGCCGGAGAGACCACTGGCCGCCCCACCGATGACTCCGGCCACTCCGCCGCCGGCAGCGCCCATACCACCGTAAAAGAGGACGCCCAGAAGCTTTAGAGGGCCACCGTCAAAACGGTCCTGGCCCTCAAGAGAGCTACCGATGCTCACCAGATCCTGGGGAGCCGCGGGGGTAAAGGCTTCGGGTTTGGCTTGGGCCGAGCCCATTTGAGGGGTTTGAAAGTTGATTCGAGTTGAGTGTATCTGCATTGCAAGTCTCCTGAGTAAGTGTGATTTTGATAGTAAGGGGTGTCCGTTAAAGAATCATCATCACGGTGTAATTTCCGTCTCGGACCTTGACTTCCAGGTAGTTGCAGGTCGGTAGATAGGGCTTCAGATCAGTCCAGGAGAAATCGCCCCATCGAAAGCTCGGATCCGATCCTTTCAGAAAGCGGATTTCGGGAGTGACCAGGCTTCCGGATTGCCTCAGCAGATCCCGGCCTCGGGTTTCCTGCCAGGTCTCCTGGAGCAACAAAACCTCTCGACTGCTGGTGGAGATCCAGTAGATGGACTTCTCCCTGCCGATCTTCCTGACCATCAACTCTCCCGGGGCACAACTGCTCTGATGACCACTGTAGAGACAGAGCCATACGGCAACCACCACAGCCGGAAGCGCCAGGCTTCGGAGGCGCCAGTCCCTACCTCCCCACCAGGCCAGCAGAGCTAATCCGATCAAAAAAGAGCAGAGCAGCCCCGGCCGGGTCAGTCGGATCGGATCGGCCAATTGAGACAGCCAATCGACCATCCACAGGCTGAAGCGGGCCACCCACTCGCTCAAGAGCATCAGCGGTTTCGCCGGTAGTAGCGTCGCCAGCAGCCCCAGGGGAAACAGCAACTCCACCACCGGTCCGAGAAGCAGATTTGCCAACAAGAGGCTGGAAGATAGCTCGCCGAAGGACCACCAGAAGATGGGCAGCGTGACCAGACTCGCGGAGATGGTCAGGACCACACTTTTTCCCACGAAGCCGCACTTTTCGGGGGGCTTCGGACCACCCACCAGCCCCATCACCGCCACCACCGAGAGCTGAAACCCCAGATCGAAAAGCTGTCTGGGATCCCACAGGAGTAAACCCCAGACACTCAAGCACAGGGTGTTCCAGGCGTTGGAGGTGCGCCCCAACGAGAGCGCGGTGAGGGCCAGAGTGGCCCCTGTGGCAGCCCGGGTGATGGAGGGTGCGCAGCCGGCCAGAAACGCATAGCCGATGACCGCCGGGATGGCCAGCGGAGCCACTCGCCAGGCCCCCAGACCCAGGAGCCTTCCGGCCAGGATGATGAGTCCCGCCAGCAGGGCCACGTTCATACCGCTGGCCGCCAGCAGATGAGAGGTACCGGTGCGCCGAAACTGCTCCTGGAGGTCGGGCGGAAGCGACTGGGTTTCTCCGAACACCACGCCTGCGATCAGACTCCTCGCCCGCTCATTTTCCACTCTCTCCAGTCTCTTCATCATCCAGGCCCGGGCTCGATAGGAGAGCTGGTGCGGGGTGCTGCCCCGGGGAGGACCCAAGTAATGGTACTGGCTATGAGGGTGCAGGTGGAGCACGCCGATTGCTCGTTGAGTCCAAAGCCAGCCTCTCTGGTCAAACCCTCCGGGAATCAGGGGAGGATCGCCCTCTTTGAGGAGGCCCCGGAGCCCCCACCGGTCGCCCACCTCCAGGGTCTGTTCACAGGCGCTCCATCGGACCAGGACCTTAAAGGGAGATACCCGGTGACCGTCCAGGCGCTCCACTTGAAAGAAGAACACCGACGACTTACCCCAGCGTCGAGGCGACTCCACGATCGTACCTTCCACCTCGATGGTGGAGCGATGGTTTGGCTTCGGGCCTTCCCTGCAGTCGTAAGCGCTGCGGACGTAGCCGCTGCCGAGAGAAGTCAGAAAGAGCAAGAAAGCCACCGTCGAGCGTAATCTTGGTCGCCACAAAATGATGGTCGCGAGAACAGTGAAACAGGAAAGAGAGACAACCATGCTCTGGTGGGGGATGAGCAGGCCGAAAACAAACACTGCGGTACAAAAGATTCGTCGTTCCATAGCCTGTTCCATTCGCCGGCGGTTATCTGCAAGTCCCGGGTACAGCAAGTTAAGAAGTTGAAAACAAATGCTGAAAATAGAGGTTGAAGGTGATTTTTCGGCGGGGTCCTAACTTCCACTCGAAATGAGTAAGACAATGAACGAAGAGCACACCGAACAAGAGCAGGGAGGGCTGGCCGATCAGGTCGCCTCTCGTAAGAAAAATCTGGAGGCCTGGCGAGAGGCCGGCCTCGACCCGTATGGCCAGGGCTACCAGGTCACTCATTCGGCCACTCAGATCAAAGAGCAATGGGCTGAACTCGAGGCCGGTGAAGAAGGTCCCGAAGTTTCCATCGCCGGGCGCCTGATAGGGCGCCGAGACATGGGGAAGGCGGCCTTTCTAGATATCGCCGACCGGGACGACTCGCTGCAGGTCTACCTGCGACTCAACAACCTGGGGGAAGAGTCTTACAAGCGTCTGGACTGGGTGGATCTGGGGGACTTTCTGGGCATCAAGGGCCAGGTCTTTCGGACCAAACGAGGCGAGTTGAGCATCAAGGTTTCGGAATGGACCATGCTGAGTAAGGCCATGTTGCCTCCCCCCGAAAAGTGGCACGGTTTGAAGGACACCGAACTCCGCTATCGCCGCCGCTACGTGGACCTACTCTCCAACCCCGAGGTGCGCAAGAACTTTGTGATTCGCTCCAAGATTATCAGCTCCATGCGCAACTACCTGGACGGATTGGGCTTTCTGGAGGTGGAAACTCCCAACATGGCCACTCTGGCCGGGGGCGCTTCGGCTCGCCCCTTCCTGACCCACCACAACGCCCTGGACCTGCAGCTTTATCTACGAATAGCCACCGAACTCTATCTGAAACGCTGCATCGTGGGGGGGATGGAGAAAGTCTACGAAATCGGCCGAGTGTTCCGAAATGAAGGCATCTCCACCCGGCACAATCCGGAGTTTACCCTGTTGGAGATCTACGAAGCCTATTCCGATTTCGACGGGATGGTGGAGCTGACCGAGGGGATCATCGCTCACGTCTGTCAGGACGTTCTGGGCACCTACGAGGTTGAGTTCGAAGGCCGCACTCTCAATCTTGAGCCTCCCTTTCGCCGGGCCACCATGGACGAACTCTTCCAAGAATACGCGGGAAAGGGAATCCACGAACTTCGGGATCCGGAGATCGCCTTTGCTCTGGCCAAAGAGCACAATCTAGACGTTCATCCCACCAAGTCCACTCTGGCCCACTGCATCGACAAGCTGTTCGAACACTTTGTGGAACCTCACCTGACCGATCCCACGGTGGTCACGGAGTTTCCCATCGAGCTCTCCCCTCTGGCCAAGCGGAAGCCGGACGACCCCGACCTCACCGAGCGCTTCGAGTTGTTCATCGCTAATCGAGAAGTGGCCAACGCTTTCAGCGAGTTGAACGACCCGGTGGATCAGCGGGGGCGGTTTGAAGCTCAGGCGGCCAACAAGGAGATCGATGAGGAGGCCCATCCCATCGACGACGACTACATCACCGCCTTGGAATACGGAATGCCCCCCACCGGCGGTATGGGGCTGGGGATCGACCGACTGATCATGCTGCTGACCAACAGCTCTTCGATCCGCGACGTAATCCTGTTTCCCCTGTTGCGGCCTCGCAAATGAACCAGCGCGCCTGGGTAGAGGTAGACCTCGGGCAGCTCAAGCAAAACCTGCGCAACCTGGCAGAACTGACCCGGCCCGCCAGGATCTGTGCGGTGGTCAAGAGCGAGGCCTACGGCCACGGAATGGTGCCGGTGGCCCTGGCGCTGCAGGAAGAAGAGATCTGGGGTGTCGCCGTGGTCACCCCCGCCGAAGGGGTGAAGCTCCGGGAGGCGGGATTTGAGAAACCGATCCTGGTGGTGGGAGCTTCTTTCCCCGAGGAGATGGAAGAGGCCGTTCGTCACCGCATCACGCTGGCGGTCTACGACGTGGCCCAGGCACGGGAAGTGTCTGAAGCTGCCGCTAGGTGTTCGGAGTCCGCCCGGGTTCATCTCAAAGTGGATAGCGGGTTATCCCGTCTGGCGGTCACCACCGAGGAGGTGCTGGACGACTTTCGGGAGATCCGCGCCCTGCCCAACCTGGAGATCGAAGGGGTGTACTCCCACCTGGCCGATGCCGAAGGCTTGGACCAGACTTATACCCTGCGGCAATACCGAAACTTCAAAGCGTGCTTGAAGACCCTTGAAAAGGAAGGCTTCAAACCCGCGCTGCGACACATCGGCGCCTCGGCTGCCGCCATGCTACTGGAGCATTCCCGGTTGGACCTGGTGCGGGTCGGCATCTCCCTGTATGGCTACTGGCCTTCCCCGGAGACCAAGATCCTGCACTACGGCGCCTCCAACGACCTCAGTAAGCGCCTGCAAGACGTGTTCCTGGATCGAGAGACTCCGTTCCTCAAGCCTCTCTTCAAACCGGCGCTCGCCTACAAATGCAGGGTCGTTCAGACAAAATGGCTGCCGCTGGGAGTCAAGGTCGGCTACGGCTGCACCTACGAGACTCAGCGCAAGACCCGGATCGCCGTGCTCCCGGTGGGCTACGCCGAGGGCTACGATCGCAAGCTCTCCAACTGCGGGGAGGTCTTGATCCGGGGGCGCCGGGCCAGGGTCCTGGGCCGCATCTGCATGAACATCACGGTGGTCGACATCACCGATATCCCCGAGGTGTCCCGGGGCGACCTGGTGACCCTTTGGGGAGATGAACTGCCGGTGGAAGAGGTTGCCGGCAAAATAGGCACCATCAACTACGAGGTGATCACCCGCATCCCGGTGAGCATACCGCGTTATTACAAGAACTAAGTGCCTTAGCGATGGAACCGCTTCAAAGCGGACAGCAAACCCTCTGAGACGGCTTCCGGCCAGCCCTCGGGGTGCCCGGACTCGAGATGCTTCTGGTTGACCTCGATACAGATTCCGATGTATTCATCCGCACCCCAGTGCTTGCGCAAAGAAGTCGTCAGGCCGTCGGTGTGGCCGCGGTAGGGGTAGTTGCGCCGGACTCGCACCCCCATCCGGCTTTCCAGCTCTTTTTGCCACTCCACCGATAGCCTTCGTTCTTCCGGGCGCCGGTAGTCGTAGAGAAAGGTGACATCGGCGTTTCGAACCTGGCCGTTTAGCTCCGGGGTAAAACTGTGCACGGTGATATGGAAAACCCGCCCGTACTCGAGGGAGCGGCGCACCGCCTGTCCCACCTGGTCTCGGTGCGGAAAGTAGTACTTCTGCAGGAGATCCTGGCGGGCCACTTTGGGAAGCTGCTCGCTAAATTCGGAAAAGAGCTGGCGGTGTCCCAGGGAACGATTGAGTTCCACCAACAAGCGGCTGACCGTGGAACTGATCAGGGGCGCCTTCAGCCATCGTGCCATCTCCTCGGCGAAGGGCAGAATGCCGATATCCCAACCCCGATGAGTTTCCAGCACGTGCCTGGCGTCCTCAAACAAGTGCTGATACTCCAACGGCACGTCGTTGCCGCCGTGTTCGCATGTAAGCAGGATGTTGTACATTGGGGCTCCGGTTCTGGGGTGATCCGGCGAGCCCCTTTATCAAGGTTCAAGGAGCCAGAGCGCTCCGAAATCGCGTTTGCGATAATGCTCAAAGAGTAGGGAGTGAAACCAATCTCGTTGCTGATAGTACAACTCGGGGGGTTGGTCCGGCCAATTGGCCCACAAAAATTGCTCACTTTCATAGATGGGGAAATAAATGACCTTCGGCCAACTCTGAGCGCGCAGGTCTTCCAACACTTCAGCCATCTGTTCCCTACTGTACTGGCGGCTTCTCAACTGAGAATAGCGAGTGGCGTGCTCGAGGTCCATTAGAAAATAGAGGTTAGGAACATAAGGTAAAAGTAGGACGGGTTCACCGGGTTGGAGATGGTTGTCCAGGAAATCACGAAGCTGAGCTAGACTTTCTGCTTCTCTTGCGGTGTGCGTCCAGGTACGACCTTGGGGTAGTTCCAGCCAAACTCGCTCACTTTGAAACTGGCGATCCAGATAGCCATAAGCCGAGGGTAGTGCCAATAGTACCGGCAGGACCATAAGACATTGAGAGAGCTTGCGACTTGGAATCTGACTGAGCCACCAAAATGTCATCACCACTGACAGAAAATGATGCATGAGCAACTGTGATTCCAGGAGCCGGTAAAAGCAGTGCAACATCATCAAGATTGAAGCTATATATATTACGAGGACAGGGGGGGAGGGTTTATTCTTTCTAAACTCGACGAGCGGTCCTACGAATCCTAAGATAGGCGGCAAAAAAAGCAAAAGGAATATTGGAAGGTAACCAGGATTTTCGAAGAGTTGGTTGAGGGAGAGACGTAAGAAAGTTCCAGGGTTCACCGATTCTGAACCTGAACGATAAAGGTTCGAGCTGATGACGTCGTTCCAGAAAGCTGCCAGCGCCTGATGGTAGGCGAGATAGAGGAACCAGGGGGCGGCACCCAGGCTTACTCCAAGAAGCCAGTATCCTGCGTAGCGTCTATTCGGGAGAACGGCAACGATCCCCGTAAGCAGTAAAATAACCCCAAAGGTTTGCAGAGTCATACCAGCCATCGATATCAAAATTCCGGCCCAGAAGCTTCGACCGCTCGAAGGTTTTTCCGCATGCCGGACCAGCAGAAAGAGGGCTGGCAGGAAGGCAAAATTGGCTAGCCAGTGATTCGCGTAATTGGAAGGCTCGTGAAGGAACGAGAAAAGGTAGACCAGGGGTGGCATTACGGCGGCATATGTAGGCATAATGCTCCTGGATATCAGAAAGATTCCTCCCACAGATAAACTTCTGCACAGAAGTAAACAGATCGATGAACTCCAGATGCTCGTCCCGAAAAGCTTAAAAAAACCCGCATACAAGAAAACCGCCCCGGGAGTTGTAAAGAGGTAGAAATCTCGGTACGGGATTTCCCCCTCTGCGGCTCGCAGGGCGGGTGCCAAAACCAGTCCTTCGTCGAGAAAGCCGGAATGAAAGCCGAGTGTAGGTGAGAGATAAAGGGCGGCTAGAAATGTCATGGCGACGAAACCAAGCCAGGGAGATTGCAGCCCATCCCGGGAGGTCATCGGAAGATAGCCGCCCCTGACCGTGAGCCCGGGGTGTTTCTAACCAATTTTCGAACCGACTTTGGGCAAGCAAATCCGCGCAGAATACAATGCAAAGAGCCCTCTGTCAAGTGAGTTTTAAACTCTTTATTCAACGAAGAAACTCGCGTCAATTCTAGGTTTAAAGAGTTTTCCCCGAAGTTATCCACACCGCTTTCCCTCGAGATTTAATGGATTGTTACCTGGTGTTCGTCGAACATTCGAGGGAACATAAAGATGGCCATCAATCGGTGCGCTGCAACACGTGGTAACCAAAGCTGGTCTTTACCACGTCCGACAGTTCTCCGACTTCCAAATCGAAAGCCACTGCATCGAATTCTTTCACCATTTTGCCCCGGCCGAAATGTCCCAGATCTCCACCGTTTTGCCCGCTGGGGCATTTGGAGAGCTTCTTCGCCTCTCCGGCAAAATCCGACCCGGACTTGAGGCGAGCCAACAACTCGTCGGCTTCGGATTGGCTCTGAACTAGAATATGAGAACAACGG
>Ga0265293_10014203_pt1 | contig 10158 bp, 9 predicted proteins | sample Munlanlewell138R_FD_192505 | JGI IMG/M metagenome (GOLD analysis project Ga0265293, IMG submission 192505) | Leachate microbial communities from a municipal landfill in Southern Ontario, Canada - Leachate well 138R | ecosystem: Engineered > Solid waste > Landfill > Unclassified | place: Canada...
CCAGCACCAGCAGCAGCAGCACGGCGCGCACACCGGGCGACGACCAGAAGGCTCGGCGGCGGGCCTGCACGACGAAGTCCGGCAGCGCGGGCGCCTCGTCACCCCGTGGCGGCGGGGCGGTGTCCGCCGGGTCCGGGTCGGCAGGCGGCGCCACTGTCCGTTCCGTGTCCGGGACCGGCACCACCGGCGCCCGCATGGGCGCCGACGGCGGTGCGCGTCCCGAGGTCGGCGAGGCTGGCGGCCTCTCTGCCAGCATGGGGGCAGGCGCCGGCGGGGGCGGCGGGGCGGGATCCGGATCGACCTCGGCCGCCGTGCCCCGCACACGTTGCGCATAACGGTGCAGATCGGTCAGAAAATCTTCATCCTGCCAGCCGGCGTCCTCAGGCTCAGGCTCAGGCTCAGGCTCCGGTACCGGTGCCGCCACCGAGCCTGGGGCCTCATCCACCACCACGCCACCCGACGCGTGCTCCGGCACGGGCGCAGTCCCGGCGGACGGGCCCGCCGGCGCCGGCTCCACCTGCTGCGCGGGCCAGTCCTGCAGGTTGATCGTGGCATCGAACACATCCGAGCAATAGCCACAACGCACCCAGCCATCCGATATCTTGAGCTGATCGGGCACGACCCGGAAGGTCGTTCCGCAAGCAGGACATCGGGTGGTGTAACTCATGCGGAGATTATTGCAGGCCACCGTGCCGGCACCCGGGACACGACCACCCCGCGAAGCGCGCGTTCAGCGACGGGCTGTCATGAGGATCCAGCCATCCTCGCTGTCATGGACCGACAGCGCCAGCCAGGGTGCATAGGCCTCGCGCAGCTCCTCGGCCTGGCGCTCCAGAATGCCGGCCAGCACCAGCGCCCCGCCCGGGCGGACATGGGCACACAGCAGCGGCGCCAGCACTTTCAGCGGTGTGGCCAGGATGTTGGCCAGCACCACGTCGTACACGCCCTGCGCTGTCTCGGGCAGGCCGGCCTGCAACTGGACCTGGTTGGCCTCGGCGTTGAGTCGCGTGGCCTCGACCGCGGCCGGGTCGATGTCCACGGCGTCGATGCGGGCCGCGCCAAACTTCGCCGCGCCGATGGCCAGGATGCCCGAGCCACAACCGTAGTCCAGCACGCGCTGCCCCTGCGTTCCCTGGGTGGCGATCCAGCGCAGGCACATGCGGGTGGTCGGGTGTGTGCCGGTCCCGAAAGCCAGGCCCGGGTCCAGCCGGATCACCTGCTGCGCCGCGGCCGGCGGCTCGTGCCAGCTCGGCACGATCCAGAAGCTGGGCGTGATCTCGACCGGATCGAACTGCGATTGCGTCAGACGCACCCAGTCCTGCTCGGCCACGGCCCTGACGCCGATCACCTGGCAACCGTCGAAGAAGTCCTGCGCCAGCAGCAGCGCACCGGCTTCGCGCGCCGCATCCTCGGCCGAGAACAGTGCCACGATGCGCGAGCGAAGCCAGCCTTCCTTGGGCGGCGGCATGCCCGGCTCACCGAACAGCGCCTGCTCGGCCGGCGTCAGCGCATCGGCATCCTCGACCGAGACACTCAGCGCGTCCAGCGCGTCCAGCGCCTCGCTCACCGGCTCGACGGCCTCTTCCGGCACCAGCAGCACCAATTCATGCATGTTCATGTCACCTGTCGTGCTGCGACAGCCAGTGCTCAAGGTAATGGATGTTCGTGCCACCGGCCGAGAAGCTGGCATCCACCATCAGCTCGCGGTGCAGCGCAATGTTGGTGTTGATACCCTCGACCACCGTTTCAGCCAGCGCCGTGCGCATGCGCGCCAGCGCCTGCTCGCGCGTGTCGCCGTGCACGATGATCTTGCCGATCATCGAGTCGTAGTTGGGCGGCACGAAGTAGTTGTTGTACACATGCGTGTCGACGCGCACGCCCGGGCCACCAGGGGCGTGCCAGGTTGTGATGCGACCGGGCGAGGGCGTGAACTTGTACGGGTCCTCGGCGTTGATGCGGCACTCGATGGCGTGCCCGCGCAGTTGCACCTGGCGCTGGGTGAACGGCAGCTTCTCGCCGGCCGCCACCGCAATCTGGGTGCGCACGATGTCGATGCCGGTGATCATTTCCGTCACCGGATGCTCGACCTGCACGCGCGTATTCATCTCGATGAAATAGAACTCGCCGTTCTCGTACAGGAACTCGAAGGTGCCGGCACCGCGGTAGCCGATCTTCTTGCAGGCGGCGGCACAACGCTCGCCGATCTTCTCGAGCAGGCGGCGCGGGATGCCCGGCGCCGGCGCCTCCTCGATCACCTTCTGGTGGCGCCGCTGCATCGAGCAGTCGCGCTCGCCCAGATAGACCGCGTTGCGGTGCGTGTCGGCCAGCACCTGGATCTCGATGTGGCGCGGGTTCTGGAGAAACTTCTCCATGTAAACCTCGGGGTTGCCGAAGGCCGCACCGGCTTCCGTCTTGGTGGTCTGCACGGCGTGCAGCAGGGCCGCCTCGGTGTGGACCACGCGCATGCCGCGCCCACCGCCGCCGCCGGCGGCCTTGATGATCACCGGGTACCCCACGCTCTTGGCAATGCGCTTGATCTGCGCCGGATCGTCGGGCAGGGCGCCGTCGGAGCCGGGCACGCAGGGCACGCCGGCCTTGAGCATGGCCTGCTTGGCCGAGACCTTGTCGCCCATCAGGCGAATCGACTCGGGGGACGGACCGATGAAGGTGAAGCCGCTTTTTTCGACGCGCTCGGCGAAATCGGCGTTCTCGGACAGAAAACCGTAGCCCGGGTGGATGGCTTCGGCATCGGTCACCTCGGCGGCCGAGATGATGGCCGGCATGCTGAGGTAGCTCTGGGTCGGTGAGGCCGGGCCAATGCATACCGCCTCGTCAGCCAGGCGCACGTACTTGGCATCGCGGTCGGCCTCGGAATAGACCATCACCGCCTTGATGCCCATCTCGCGGCAGGCGCGCTGCACACGCAACGCGATCTCGCCGCGGTTGGCGATCAGGATTTTCTTGAACATGGCCACGGTGAAGCCTTACTCGATGACGAACAGGGGCTGACCGTACTCGACCGCCTGGCCGTTCTCGACCAGGATCTGGGTGATGGTGCCGGACTTGTCGGCCTCGATCTCGTTGAGGATCTTCATGGCCTCGACGATGCAGACCGTCTCGCCTTCCTTGACCGCCTGGCCCACCTCGACGAAGGGCTTGGCGCCCGGCGCCGACGCGCGGTAGAAGGTGCCGACCATGGGTGACTTGACCGTGTGCCCAGCCGGCGCCGCGGGCGCAGGCGCCGCGGCGGCCGGGGCCGTTTCGGCAGCCGCGGAGGCAATGGCAGGTGCGGCCACCGGTGCGGGAGCGGCCACGTAGGTCACGGGGGCGCCCATCATGCCCGCCGGCAGGCTCTTGACGATGCGCACCTTGCCTTCGGCCTCGGTGATTTCGAGCTCGGACACGTTCGATTCGGACACCAGATCGATCAGTGTCTTGAGTTTTCTCAGATCCATGTTTTCTCCAACGAATTTCGGACAAATGGCTCTATCTGCGTTCTTTTTCACTCAATTTCGCAGATTCACCTTCGCCGGGGTGCAGCAGTGTACACGAAGGATGGCGCCGGAAACAGCCGGCCGTCGGAGGCAGGATGCGGCCTTCGGGCCGCCAGCAAAGCGTCGCGGAAGCACACTTTACCCGCATTTCGGCACACATGTCGCCACGCAGCGACAAATTTGGATTATCGCGCCAACCCGACCCATTGCCGCAGGTCACCGGCATCGACCTTGCCGATCTTGCGTCCGGCCACCCGGCCATCGGCGCCCAGCACGACCGTGAACGGCAGCGCACCGCCGGTGTTGCCCAGCGCCTGACTCAGCTCGATGCCGGCCATGCCCACCATGCCCACCGGGAAGGTCAGCGGCATGCGCTGCAGAAAGCGCTGCACCGCTTCGACCCGGTCCGCCGCCAACCCGACCACCTGCCAGCCGCGCCCGGCCTGCTCGCGCGCAAAGGCATCGAGCAGAGGCAGCTCCTCGACACAGGGCGGACACCAGGTGGCCCAGAAGTTCACCAGCAAGGGGCGCCCGCGCAGCGCGGCCATGGCCAGCTCGCCCCCCTGTGGCCGCTCGAAGCGCTGTGCCCACAGAGCCTCCTCGGCGCCCGGCTGCGCCGGACCGCCACGGTAGCGCCACCAGGCGACGCCGGCACCGCTGAGCCCGGCCGTCACGGCCGCCAGCGCCATCAGCCCGCGGCGGTTCATGCGCCCCCCTCCGCCGCCGCCTCGGCCATGCGCGCACGCAGGGCTGCAGCATCGCCGCGCGGGCTGCGACCCTGCGCGTCGGGGCGCAGGGCGCCCCGGTCATCGTCCGGCCCGTGCACCATCAGATGCACCAGCACCGGCTGCCCGAGCGCGGGATGGCGGTCGCGCAGCGTCAGCACCTCGACCGCTTCACCGCGCAAGCCTGTCATCGAGCCCGGGTGGTAGTCCACCCGCCGGTCCAGCAGGCGCCACTCCACGACCTTGGTGTCGTCGCAGAACAGCGGCAGGTAGATATCGCTGTGGGCCGTGGCGGTGCCGTGCCAGACGGCGCCACCGACCAGGGGCCGGAACTCGTCCAGGCGGTCCATCCAGCGCAGCGCCACCTCGCGCAGCGCGGCCAGTTCCCGCGCCTGCGTTTCGGGGCAGAAGATGGCGATGTGCTCGCGCACGGCCGCCTCCAGCGCCCAGTTGTCGGGCATGGCGACGCGGCGTGCCAGGCCCAGCTGACGGACGGCGCGCTGCTTGGCCGGACCGTATTCCAGGCCCTCCTCGACCACCAGCCGGGCCGCGGTGGCCAGCAGTTCGCCGGCCGCATCGTCTCTGAGCAATGTCATGCCCCGCATTGTGCCCCCACCGCACCCGGTCAGTCCCGGGTGTCGTCCAAGCCCGCACGGGTTGGCGGCCATAGAATCCGGGCATGCACATCCATATCCTGGGCATCTGCGGCACCTTCATGGGCGGTGTGGCGGCCCTGGCCCGCGAGGCGGGCCACCGTGTCACCGGCTGCGATGCCGGTGTCTACCCCCCCATGAGCGACCAGTTGCGCGCGCTGGGCATCGAGCTGATCGAAGGCTACGGCGCCGACCAGATGTCCCTCAAGCCCGACATGTTCGTGATCGGCAACGTGGTCAGCCGCGCCCGGCAACCCGACGGCACGCCGAGGTTCCCCCTGATGGAAGCCATCCTCAACGCCGGTGCACCCTACACCAGCGGTCCGCAGTGGCTGGCCGAGCACGTGCTGCAGGGCCGCCACGTGCTGGCCGTGGCCGGCACCCACGGCAAGACCACCACCACCTCGATGCTGGCCTGGATCCTCGAGGTCAACGGCCTGCAGCCGGGCTTCCTGGTGGGCGGCGTGCCCATGAACTTCGGCGTCTCCGCGAGACTGGGCGGCGGGGTGCCTGTGCGCGCTGCGCCGGTAAAGGAGGGGCCCGCGCAGGCACCCCACCGCCCAACCTTCGTGATAGAAGCAGACGAATACGACACCGCCTTCTTCGACAAACGCAGCAAATTCGTCCATTACCGCCCGCGCACGGCGATCCTGAACAACCTGGAGTTCGACCACGCCGACATCTTCGACGACCTGGCCGCCATCGAGCGCCAGTTCCACCACCTCGTGCGCACCATCCCCGGCACCGGCCGCGTGGTCGTCAATGGTCTGGAGGAGAGCCTCGACCGCGTGCTGCACCAGGGCTGCTGGAGCGAGGTGCGCAGCTTCGGTGCCGCCGTGAGCGACTTCTCCGCCCTGGGTGAGCCGCACGCGTTCGACGTGCTGCAACGCGGCCAGCCGGTGGCACGCGTGCAGTGGGCCTTGTCGGGCCAGCACAACCAGCTCAATGCGCTGGCCGCCATCGCGGCGGCCGAGCACGTGGGCGTGGCACCGGCCGACGCCGCACAGGCGCTGTCCTCATTCCAGAATGTGCGCCGCCGCATGGAGACGCGGGGCCGGGTGACGCTGCCGGACGGTGGCACCGCCGTCACCGTGTACGACGATTTCGCTCACCACCCGACGGCGATCCGCACCACGCTGGACGGCTTGCAGCGCCGGCTGCGGGCCCAGGGCGACAAGGGGCGCCTGCTGGCGGTGTTCGAACCGCGCAGCAACACCATGAAGCTGGGCACCATGAAGTCGCAACTGCCCTGGAGCCTGGAGGCTGCCGCACTGGCGTTCTGCCACGCGGGCGGGCTCGACTGGGATGCCGCCGGCGCCCTGGCCCCCATGGGCGAGCGCGCCCATGTCGCGCCCGACATCGAAGCCTTGGTGGCGCAGGTGCGCGCGGCCGCCCGCCCGGGCGACCACATCGTCTGCATGAGCAACGGCGGCTTCGGTGGCATCCACGACCGCCTGCTGCGGGCGCTGGCTCAGTAGCCGATCGTCATGGCCGGCACGTCGACGGTGATTGCCGGCTTGGCCAGCGCGGCACTGGCGGCACGGGCAAAAGTGAGGGCCCACTCCTTGTTCTCAGCATCGCTGAAATGCCTTTCGCCGGCGGCATTTGCGACCGACACCACTTTGTCGGCGGTCAGCACCTTGCCCGTCAGGCGCAGCGGCTCGCACTGGAAGGCAGCAAACTGCTCATCCAGCCAGGCACGGGCCTGGTCGTGCGGCATGGGCTGGACTTCGTCCAGATCAAAGGTGTAGGTGGCAGGGCCGCCCCAGGTCACGGTCACTTGGCTGCGCATCTGCAAGACTCCTTGGCGAATGGATGATCGGTGGCTGGCACCTCGCCATTGTGCCCCCGGCCCCGCCCGCCGGGTACCGGAGCGGGTGCGGGACTTCCCTGAATCACCGGGACCAGGGGCCCCTGCCGATGGCCTTCCGGCACTCAGCGGTGCCCCTGGCGCCCTTTGGCGACGGCATGGGCCAGCACGTCCAGCGCCTCGACCGTGTCGTCCCAGCCCAGGCAGGCATCGGTGATGCTCTGGCCGTAGCGCAACTGTTCCATCGAATCCTTGCCGGCCGTGAACTTCTGTGCACCGGCCTCGATGTGGCTTTCGATCATGACGCCGAACACGCTGCGCGAGCCACCCGCAATCTGATCCGCCAGGTCACGCGTGACCACCAGTTGCCGCTCGTGCTGCTTGCTGCTGTTGGCGTGGCTGCAATCCACCATCAGCCGCGGCGGCAGCTTGGCAGCCGCCAGCTCCTGCACGGCCGCGGCCACACTGGCCGCATCGTAGTTGGGTGCCTTGCCGCCGCGCAGGATGACGTGGCAGTCCTTGTTGCCGCGGGTGCGCACGATCGCCACCTGGCCGTTCTTGTGCACCGACAGGAAATGGTGGCCGCGCGCGGCGGCCTGGATCGCGTCCAGGGCGATCTTGAGGTTGCCGTCGGTACCGTTCTTGAAGCCGATCGGTGCCGACAGCCCCGAAGCCAGTTCGCGGTGCACCTGGCTTTCGGTGGTGCGCGCGCCGATCGCGCCCCAGCTGATGAGGTCGCCGATGTACTGCGGCGAGATCACGTCGAGGAACTCGCTGCCGGCCGGCAGGCCCAGGCGGTTGATCTCGATGAGCAACTGGCGCGCGATGCGCAGGCCCTCGTCGATGCGGAAGCTCTCGTCCAGGTAGGGGTCGTTGATCAGCCCCTTCCAGCCCACCGTGGTGCGGGGCTTCTCGAAATACACGCGCATCACCACTTCCAGCCGGTCGGCGTACTTCTCGCGCAGTGGCTGCAGCCGGCGCGCATAGTCGACGGCGGCGGCCGGGTCGTGGATCGAGCACGGCCCCACCACCACCAGCAGGCGATCGTCGTGGCCGTGCAGGATGTCATGGATGCGCCGGCGGGTCTGGCTGATCAGCTTCTCGACCGGCGTGCCGACGATCGGGAAGAAACGGATGAGGTGTTCGGGCGGGGGGAGCACGGTGATGTCCTGGATGCGCTGGTCGTCGGTCTGGCTGGTCTTGTCGGCAGGCCGGGCATACCAGGTATCGCTGGCGGTGGTGGTCTTGCTGGTCATCGTGGTTCCTCGCTTCGAAAAAATAAGGAAAAAAAAACCGCCGGGCTGGACGCCCGGCGGTTCTTTGAGGTCTGGTTGCTCTGCGCGCTTACACCGATGCCTCTCGTCCGCCGGGGACTGAGAACCAAAAGTAAAAGCCAAAAAAGAAGGCCGAACGCGCTTGCATAACGATTCAATATAACACAGAAATCAGGCCGTTCCGCCCACGGTCAGGCCGTCGATGCGCATGGTGGGCTGGCCCACGCCCACCGGCACGCTCTGGCCCTCCTTGCCGCAGGTGCCCACGCCGGAATCGAGCCGCATGTCGTTGCCGATCATGCTCACCCGGGTGAGCGCGTCGGGGCCATTGCCGATGAGGGTCGCGCCCTTGACCGGGTACTGGATGCGGCCGTTCTCGACCCAGAAGGCCTGGCTGGCCGAAAACACGAACTTGCCGCTGGTGATGTCGACCTGACCACCGCCGAAGTTGGTCGCGTACAGGCCCTTGTTCATGCTGGCGACGATCTCCTCCGGGGGCGTATCGCCGCCGAGCATGTAGGTGTTGGTCATGCGCGGCATCGGCACATGGGCATAGCTCTCGCGACGGCCGTTGCCCGTGGGCCTGACGCCCATCAGGCGCGCGTTCATCGCATCCTGGATGTAGCCCTTGAGGATGCCGTCCTCGATCAGCACGTTGCGCTGCGTCGGGCAGCCCTCGTCGTCCACGTTGAGCGAGCCGCGGCGGTCGGCGATCGTGCCGTCGTCCAGCACCGTCACGCCCTTGGCCGCCACGCGCTGGCCGATGCGCCCCGAGAAGGCACTGGAGCCCTTGCGGTTGAAATCCCCTTCGAGGCCATGCCCCACCGCCTCGTGCAGCAGCACGCCCGGCCAGCCCGGGCCCAGCACCACGCTCATCTCGCCGGCCGGCGCCGGCCGCGCCTCCAGGTTGGTCAGCGCCGCGGTCACCGCCTCGTCCACATAGGACTGGACCAGGTCATCGTCGAAATAGGCCAGGCCGAAACGACCACCGCCACCCGACGAGCCGATCTCACGCCGCCCCTGCTGCTCGGCGATCACGGTCACCGACAGGCGGATCAGTGGCCGCACGTCGGCCGCCAGGGTGCCGTCGGCGCGCGCCACCAGCACCACGTCGTGCTCGGCGGCCAGCCCGGCCATCACCTGGACGATGCGCGGATCCCTGGCCTTGGCCAGCCGCTCGACCTTTTCCAGCAGCGCCACCTTGGCGGTGCTGTCCAGCGTGCCGATCGGATCGATCCCCGGGTACAGCGAGCGCGAGCCGGCCACCTTGGCCGCACGCGCCCGGACACGGCGGCTCTGGCCCTGCCCCGAGATGGCACGCACCGTCCGCGCGGCGTCGATCAGCGATTCCCACGACAGGTCGTCGGAGTAGGCAAAGGCCGTCTTCTCGCCACTGACGGCACGCACGCCGACGCCCTGGTCGATGCTGAAGCTGCCGGTCTTGACGATGCCTTCCTCCAGGCTCCAGCCCTCGCTGCGCGTGGTCTGAAAGTACAGGTCGGCGTCATCGGCCCCGTGGGACATGATTTCGCCCAGCGCGCGCTGCAGGTGGGTGGTGGTCAGCCCGAAGGGCTGCAGAAGGACGCGCTCGGCTTCGGCCAGGCGGGCCAGGGTGGGTTCACGGGCAATCATGGCCCTATTGTAGGAAGCCGGGCTTGTCCATGCGGCATTTGCGGCTGTCCCCGCCCGCGGCATCCGCTCAATGGCGCTCCAGCACCTGGCGCCCAGCTTGCTCCCGTGTCGCAGGATCGGGCTCGTGCCCTGCATCGACGGCCACACCGCGTACCGTATCCCGTGGCGACAAGACCGTTTCATCGACCCGCATTCCCGCCCCGTTCCCGGGCGCGAGCGTCTGCGCGACACTCAACTCCTGCAGCACCCCGGACGGATGCAGAACCCCCAATCGATGTCCGTCCTTGCCCAGCAGGAACTGCGGTGCGAGCCCCGCACCGCCATAGCCCCGCTCCGCCGCCTGGCACACGCACCCGGCCACGATGCGCTCGCACATCTCGGTGCTGAAACCGGCGGCCTCCAGGCGCGGCCCCAGCTCCTGCCGCGCCTTGTCCAGCCAGGCCTGCTGCTCAGGGGACACCGTTTGCTGCCGCAACCGCTCCGGCAAGGTCGGCGCCGTCCGGTCAGCCCCTTCGAAATAGCGCTCCGACCCGTGCACGGACCAGAGACGGTTGCCGTAGTTGTCCAGCG
>Ga0265293_10014205_pt1 | contig 10157 bp, 8 predicted proteins | sample Munlanlewell138R_FD_192505 | JGI IMG/M metagenome (GOLD analysis project Ga0265293, IMG submission 192505) | Leachate microbial communities from a municipal landfill in Southern Ontario, Canada - Leachate well 138R | ecosystem: Engineered > Solid waste > Landfill > Unclassified | place: Canada...
TAGAGGAGCGCAAAGCCAATGCGGAAGAGTGGGCCAGGATCTGGCAAAGGAACGATAAAATTCTCGGTACCATGGAAATTGGCGCAGTGGCTGTTGAGACCGCTGCCGACGCAGGCATCGATGGTCTTTCTGTAATTGTTCCAGGTGGTAAGGGATTCAAAGTAGGGTATAAGGTGTTCAAAGGAATGGCCGGCACCATGGCGGATGCAGGGGCCCAAGGAAAAGACGCCTTTACCTGGGCAAATGCGGCAGAAGGGTTTGTTAAAGGAGCTGCCGATGCAGCCCTGGATAAAATGCCTGGTGGTGAAGGATTCGTTGGAAAAGCCTTGAGCACTATTGGTAAGGGTGCCCTTACCACGGGAGGAGAAGGAGCCGGCGCGGAATCGGGGCGGCACTGAGGGGCGAGGATGTGGGCGAAGCTATGAGCCAGGGGCTGAAGGAGGGTGCATATAAGGCTGCAGCTGGGTTTGTTACAGACAAGATCTCCGGAGACCTGCCAAATCCGATTGTAAATAGGGGTTCCTTCAAGGCTGTACCGAACCTGAAAAATGTTATTGTCAGCAAATCGACAGGTATCAAGGCCGTTTCAAAGCTGGCAGATGAATATGCAGTAAAACCCGTCATTATGGGAAAATAAAAGCAAGATGGAAAAAGCACGCAGAAAGGAGAATCTATCATGAGGCTTACCAAAAATGAACTATCTTTTTTATCAAAGATTTATGAAAATACAAATCCCCTTAACCTTTTTTCCAGCAGTAGCGCATCTCTTCAAGGTAACGAGGAGAAGCTTCTGGAAGAGAAGGGCGTTCTGAAAGGAGGAAAGCCGGCACCGGAAGCTCACAAGCTGCTCCGTCTCGCTGCGAACCCTCAGCGTTGCACGAGGCTGATACTGAAGGACGGGGATTATTTAGTCGAAAAATACGCGTACAGGGTAGAAGAAGACTATGTTCTTATGGAGAACGACGGCGGGGAGGTTCTCTTCTCTCCAAAGGAGAAGATGAATGAGGTATTGTTCCAGCTTTCTCAGTGGGTGGGTATTTCAGATTTCAAAACTTTTGATATCCATGAGACACTGTCCGACGATGAGCTGCTGATATTCTTCGCTATGGCTGACATTCAGCGTGAAAAGGAGCTACTCACTTATCTTGGGCAAGAAGCAGAAAATGAAATTCCTTTTTCACGAATAAGGGAGCAACTTGAAGATCCTAGGCCGGGTAGCCTGACCAGCATTCTCATCGGCCATTACAATTATTCCATTCCAGGGATAGAAGATACAAAGAACATCTTGGATCGGCTAATAGTCGCAAAAATAGCGGATTTTCAGGCAGGAAAACCCAAGGCCGGATACTTTCTTGTTGGAGCCTGTGAGGAATTCACAGAAAAATTCCTGATCCCGCAAGTGGTTGTTATGCTAGAAACATTTAATCGCATAGAGGAGAAGAAACTTGTAGGTGCAGGAGTGCTGTGCATCTGGGCAGGGATGCGGGAAATCCTGTCTCTGGTCTTTCGGGAGGGAGCGACAGTGATTACTTCTATCTCCGGGCGTCAACTCCTGACGATGATGGAGGATTTTCTGAATTGCCCCGATGTCAGTTAGCAGCTGGGAATCGCCGTCGACATTCCCTTCGGAGTTGTCGCATTTGTTATAGCTCTTGCATCGGAAAGAAGCGTCTACGCGCTCTATGGATTTGGGATGATTGCGGCGCTGCTGTTGCTTTTCTATATAGCCATTATTTCTCATGTGTTTGTCGGAGATAAAGATCGAGTTTGCGAGGAAAGGTGCGTTCGCCGTTATCACCAATATCCGGCGTGGCAATCATAGGCGGTTTGGTAAGTTATGGGCGTTTTTTATAAAAAGCAGTTTCAAATAGGGGGAGTGTGATGCACTATATACAGGAAGCGGTCCGCTGGGAAATCAGCGTACCCATATTTAAGAACACGGTTATTTTGAAACAGCTAGGGCTTGCCATCGGCATTCCTTTCGGATTGGTTGCTCTTGTCATTGTTCTTGTATCAGGGATAAGCCGAGATACGCTGTATGCGCTTGGACTGATAGCTGCGCTGCTCGTCCTGACATGGCTGTTTATCATGGCAGTCTACAGAGGCAAATATGAGGCGGAGTTCGTACTGGACGGGAAAGGCGTCCTCTACCGGACGCAAGCAAAGCGGGCAAGAAAGAACCGAGTAATCAACACCCTTACGGTCATTCTGGGCCTGCTTACCGGCAAGTCGGCCGCCGCAGGCGCAGGGATGCTGGCAGAGTCGCGGCAGGAAACTTTTCTCCGATGGAATTGCATTACAAGTGTGAAATACAAATCGAAAAGCCATACGATCCTGCTGCGCGGCGGCTGGACAAAAAATATTGCTTTGTTTTGCACGGAGGAGAATTATGAAGCGGTTGAAGCTTTTGTGTGTCGGAATATACCTCTTCCCGCGAAGGGAGGCAGCAGATGAAAAGAAAGCTCTTGCCAAGGATTTTCATCACACTATTGGGAATGGCGCTCATCCTTTGGGGAGCTGGCAAAATTGCGCTGGGTATCATCGGTGAGCCGGAGATAGCTGTCATAACCCATATTCGACGTGAAGGCGGAGAACGAACCGACATCAAACCTGGCCGATACACTTACAACATCAGCTACACCTTTACTCTACCTGACGGCAAAGAAATAAATGGATTTACAAAGCAAATTGGGGATGGAATATATCAGAAGGCAGACGGCACATCAACCGTGCAGATACGATATTTACCCGGATATCCGTATTTCAGTGCACTGGAAAGAGATGTTGGAATGAGTGCCGGCCCGCTTGTTCTAATTGTCGTTGGATGCATTTTAGTTTTTTTGATGGTTTACAAGCTGCATATTAAGCACGAATCCGAGAACATGTAATCAAACATAGTTGCTGGCTTTACACTTTTTTGTAATGCGGCTGATCTGTTGCTAGCGTTCCTATGCGGCTTTTAAGCTATTTTTTCATCACTGACAGGCCACCTATACCAAAACTGCACCCGCGGTTTTCCCGACCTATGCTTGTTCTGGACTGCCCAGCAAAACGCTTTCCACTTATATTAAGAGGGAGAACAAGCAAGGCAGCTTATTGGCGGTAAAGGGAGGACTACTTATGAAAAAAACAGAGAATCAACGGATTTTGGTCTTGGTTATCCTATTTGCAGTGCTGACGTTGTACTTATCCGGCTGCCGGGGCGCTGTAACCAATCAGGCAGCACCGGGCGTAAAGGACTATCAGTCATACGAAGGATCGGGTAGTGCAAATCAGACGCAGTCAGGCGCTCGGCCGGCACAGCAGGAGCCTGTCGTCCCCGACGGCCTACCGCTCAGCATACAGCCAGCACCAAATGTTGAGCTGGACTTGCAACCCTTTGACGGCGGTTTTTTCAGTATGAATCTTCCCTCAGGCTGGGTGCTGGAGCCGGTGGGCGAATATGAAAATTTTGGTTTTCGCGCCTACGACCCGAATAACCCGGCGCGGCAGATATTCTTCTATGGCAATATGAAGTACTTTTTAAAAAGTAACGCAGGCAAGGACGCATGGGCTACCTACCTGGCGTATGGCGGTTATGGCGATGCACAGGTGTTTGCTGATGCCTTGGTTCTCGCACCGGCCACGACCGAGCAGTTTTTCTACACCTTCAACGACTACACTGCATATGCTGCGAAGTATGGCGTAGTACATAACTTCCCCATCTTTGATGATCTGGAAATCATGGAGAGCACGCCGCGTAATTCACCCATCGCCGCCAATTGCGTGGACAACTCTATTGTGAGGACGCTGTTTACTCAGGACGATGTCCCCTGTGAAGGGCTTTTTGCGGCCGGGGTGGCAGATGCCATGGCATCCTATATGTATAATGTCGATGCCGGTTATTACGTTGTTTACTTTATCACAGGAATCTCTGCACCATGCGACGAGTTTTATCTGCTTCAGGATGCGCTTTCTGAATCTCTGTCTAGTTTTCAATATACGGAGAGCTATATTCAACAAGGAGTGCAGCGGATTGATGAAGGAACCCAACTGGCATTGGAGATTGGAAAAATGCTATCGCAGACGGCAGATACCTATAATCAGGCTTGGCATAACCGGCAGCGCCCCATCGATACCCTGTCACAGAAAAGAAGCGATGCAAGACTTGGCTATGATCGTCTCTATGATACCGAGACGGGAGAAATATACCGTGCAGAGCTTGGCTTTTATGACGAATACGACCTCCACCGTAACAAATACGTCAATCCCAATTTGCAGCTTATACCGGACGACGGCTACGATCTTTATCATCGGGCAATCGGTGGCTACATCCATAAATAGCGCGGAGTATGCGTCTACAAATAACAATCAATGCAAGATACACATCAGCGCTTATCCCCCAGCTTGTAATCGGCAATCAGCTCCAGACGGCTGGTGAGGCCAGTCTTTTTAAAGATGTTGCCGGCGTGGAACTTGACTGTACTCTCGGTAATATACAGAGCGCTGGCAATCTCCGTATTGGACATGCCCTGAATGATAAGGTTAAAAATCTCCTGTTCTCTCGCCGACAGGCCGAAGCGGCTCATATACTCCATCTGCCGGTGCTTCTCAGCCTCCTCCGGGCTTGTACTGGTATTGTACAGCTTTTGATACAGCAGAAAGAAAAGCACGATTACCAACACGAACACCGCGCCGGAAAGGATAATCAGCGGCGTACCGGTGCACATGCCGGCGCCCAGCGTGCCCACCGCCTCTCCAAGGCGGCCCGCCAGAAGCCCGAGTACAGCAAAGGAGGGCAGCCCGGACTTGCCGGATATATCCGAGAAAACAAGGATGCGGTATACCGACCAGAAGCCTAAAAATAGATACGCCAATACCCACATGACGGTTTCTCCGGTGACGTTGCTGCCGAGCGCCATCGCAGCAAATGGAAAGGCCAGCGCAGCCAGACAGCAAATAGCGCCCCAACGGCGGTTCCTGTCACTGACAAGGCCTGCCATGATAAGGCCTGCGCCATAGAATATGCGGGTGAACTCTATATATACGCTATCCGCCGCGCCCCGGAGCGGGAAGGCAAAGCCTAACGTATTTTCCATCGACAGCAGAAAGAGCACCGCCGCGGCAAGCCAAATGCCTTTCGTATTAAGACCTGCATGTATGTACCCACTGCCTTCCATTGCCGGAGGCGGCGTGAGCCGCCGCAGGAACAACAGAGACAGGGCCGCAAGCGCGGCTATGGCCAAGAAGCTTCCTCCGTGCCACAGGAAACGCCCCCCCATTGGCAAAGACAAAAGCCATGTGCCGATGCTGCCAAAGGCGTAAGCTTCGCCGAATAGCATCCCACGACGCTGTTGCGGAATATCAGTAGCAAGCCTTGTAAGATAGCAGCCTGATAAAATCCCAATCGCTATGTTAAGCAGTGCGCCGGTGGTGATGATCACTGCCAAAGAGGGTGTAAACAGGGAGGCTGCTGTACAAATAAGCGCAACGACAGAAGCGCAAAAAGGAAGCATCCGACCGCCTGCGAGGGTCATGCGTTTAGCAAAAAGCAGGCCTACAATGCCTATACCGGCCGCCTGACAGACATAGTAAGCTCCGCAGACCAGCAGATTTACCGTTCCCCCATCCAAAAAACCAAGCAGCCGATAAGCCTGGACAATATATGCCGAACCCGTCCAAAGGAAACCAAGGCCAATTAGTGCAGTAAAATATAGATACTTATTTTTAATCTGGGCATTAATGCTCTTTATCATACTTCATCTCCTGTAGCAGAATATACATTCGTTTTTACTTTATTTTACCATACAATAAGGATCTTTTAAAGGACAAAAATCAGGATAAAGCCACCTATACCAAAACTGTACCCCCATTCTTACCTGCCTGTACCCTTTCCGGACTGTCCTTACGGATCATTGTCATTTATTCTGATACAGGAGGTGAGCGTTATGTCATCACAGAGCCGATGCTTTCCTTATGAGAAGAGCATCGTAATAAACGCTTTATACGATACCATCGAGGAATTGGGGCTGTCCCTTGATAGCGCCAACAGCATACGAGGTACGCTAATCGTTTCAGATGCAAAGCGTATGGGGAAAATGCGCATCGCGCTCATCTGCGGTGCAAACGCGAATCAAACTCATGTTAAGTTTTTTCCTGAGAATTCCAATTCAAACTTTGTTGACATGTGGAGTCTTGTAATTTTGGATGAGCTAACAGGGAGATTGAAGCATGTATATAAAAATAAACGGGGGTGAAATAGCAAAATGAAAAAAACGAAATTATGTGCATTTGTCCTATTTGCTATAATGCTGTTGTCGCTGCTTCCCACCACTGCGATAGCGATAGAGTCAGCGCAGTCGTCGGCCGTGATCAAGGACATTTCAACAGCGACTGAATTGAGGACAGCGTTGGAAAATGATGCAGGCGCTCATATCAAGCTAACTAAGGATATTACTTTTACCGCCCAAAACGCAGCAGAAGCGGACTTTGGCGTAATCCTTGGTGAAGGTTATTACACCATTGATTTGAATGGCTGCAAAATCGAGTATAACTACACCGGTAGGAACGGCGACCCCAATGGCTCACCTTTGGCCACCCATTACGCCAAAGGGCTGACGATCAACGGTCCCGGCACTATCGTCGGAGGCTCTTATGCTATTGAGCAATGCAATCAGTTTGGTGTTCTGACCGTCAACGGAGGAACGCTTAAGGGTGTCATAAACTCCGGTATTCGTATGACCGGCGGCATCGCCTACATCAACGGCGGCACCGTGACCGGTAATTTCTATGGCATTTTCCATGAGGACGGCATCGTTGTGCTGAACGGCGGAACGGTAAAAAGCGTGGTCAAGAAAACTATGGGTGGTCAAACACCGAAAAAATACGGTGTGGTCAAAAACAGCGTATTCACCGGCAGCGCTGTTATTGAAGATATTATTTTGGCTGTAGACGACCTCGCCATCGCCATGGGATCGTCCATAAAGGTGATACGCGGCGGCGGACTTGTCGTTAAAAACAGCTTTGTAAATAATGGCACGTTCACATATGAATCGGGCCTGAAAAGCATCAGCGGCGAGGCGGAGATAAATAAGGAATACGGGGTCAGGATCACGCAGGATATGACCTTCAATTCCCTGTGTATTCGGGGGCGGGCGCGGATGTCCATCGAAAACGGCGCGACCGTGACTGTTACCGGCACTTTTTCAACAGAGCAAAACTGCGGCGTCATGGCCGAAAACGGAACGCTGCGGCTTCTCGGCATCATCGACCATAAAGGTAATGCTGTGGGTGTGCCGGAGCTGGAGCCGGGCAGCAGAGACATGGTGCCGCGTGATTTTATAAGGGAAACCGCCACCGCTGAGAGACTCAAGGCCTTGGGACTTTTTCAGGGTGTTGGCACAAATCCAGACGGCAGCACCAATTTTGATCTTGCCCGTGCCCCTTCGCGCACCGAGGCGCTGGTCATGTTGATTCGTCTGCTTGGCAAGGGGGAAGAGGCCCTGTCCGGCAGCTGGACACATCCCTTTACCGATGTTCCCAAATGGGCGGATAAGTATGTGGGCTACGCCTACGAAAATAAGCTCACAAATGGCATTTCCGCCAGTAAATTCGGCACTGATAATGCCTCCTGTCAGATGTATCTCACGTTTGTTCTGCGTTCTCTGGGCTACTCTGATGCCGGCGGAAAAGATTTCTCATGGAACAGCCCCGAAGCTCTTGCGCTCTCTGTTGGCATCATGCCGGAGGGTATACATACGGAAAACTTCCTGCGCGCCGATGTGGTGATGATCTCCGAAGCGGCGCTGGCGGCAAAGTTGAAGGATACTTCCGTTACACTATCAGACAAGCTGAAGTTACAGGAAAAAAAGGAAGAGCCGGAAGCAGCCATACCTTCATGGAACAAAACCTATTCTAAGGGAATGGCTGTGAAAACAACGGAAGAATTGCACTATTTAATAGATACCGCTTTCAAAAATCTGATTCCCGAATTTGAGATCCAGCTTGAAAATTCCGTATATGACACCTTCAATAGTGATGATGAATTCATACTGAAATATGCTAATCTCGGCGTTACGCATTCAGACTATGATTATCAAAGCAAGGCTTTTAGCTGCAGGATAGAATATTCAAAATTCCATCAAATGCAGGGCCTCATATTCAACCGCAGTGCAGCTGAGCATAATGTGCTCCCAGAAATCCTTGGTTATGATGCCAGTATGCGGGCAATACTCAGCAAAATAATTGCTCCGGGGATGACGGATAGGCAGAAGGTCAAAGCTGTCCACGATTTTATGGTGACAAGCTATAAATATGACACAGATTATGAAAAGAACGGAGATAACAAGGATACATATACATTTCACGGACTTTTGAAAAATGGTAAAGGGGTCTGCCAGGCATACGCAGAATTATTCCACTTGTTTATGTGCTATGAAAACATAGAAAGCTACTATGTAACCGGCTGGGCAAAGAGCGAAACCGGTGAGTATGGACTTCATGCATGGAATGTTGTTTATGTTGAAGATGGCTACTACCATGTTGATGTAACCTTTGATGATCCTGTGCCCGATGCAGGCAATAAGATTTCATATGATTATTTTCTGAAAACAGACGACGAAATGGCAAAAGATCATGATTGGTGAAGCTTTGTATCCAAAATGGGCCGCCGCCCATAACCCGGCGAATGTACTCATTGCCGCAAATGGGAAACAATTTTCTTGCTTTTTATTGCGATGTTTCGGCAATGAGTTACTAATCCACGAATAGCAGTAACAAAAATTTGGAAGGAGTGAAAATATAAACATGAAAAAAATAAGATTATCCGCTGTTCTCCTGTGCTTTACAATGCTTTTATCCCTGCTTCCCATACCGGCCCGGGCAGATGGCCCTATCCTCGAATATGTCGATTATGATATTACGGCAGACACGACATGGCACGCGGGAGATTATTATATCTGCAAGGTGGACAACCGCGAGCCAAGGGTCACAAACGGTGCGACGCTGACAATAGAGAGCGGAGCAAAGGTCTATTTCAGTACACGCACCACAGCGACGCTTCCCGGCACCGAAAACGATCCTAAAAACCCGTACTCCAGTCTGACAGTGACAAACGGCACACTCTCCGCTACTGGCGTGACCTTCACCACTGTTCCAGATGCGCAGGAGGAAACCACATGGAAAAACGCCGGGTGGAACGGCATACAAGCTGTTGGAGCAGGCATGGCGGGACCTACAAGCCTGTCCTTCACAAACTGCACGTTTGAATACAGCGGATTTAGCGATGCGGGTACGCTCTACGGAACACAGACAAACAGCATAGACAGCGAGGTCAATATTTCCGTGTCCGGCTGTACACTCAACAATCCAAAGGCAGGTGCGACAGCTATTCGCTACAACAACGGCAGCAACACGGTGGGAAGTGGCTCTGTCTCCGCGACTAACTCAAGCTTTACCGGCTATGGACGTGGCGTTCAAGTCGGGCAGAACGGAGACGATGCCGTAAACACCACAGTATCCGGCTGTACCTTTTCCAATATTAGTATACGCCCGTTGGAAATAAACGGCGGGCGGCAGGCCGTCATAACTGGCAATAGTTTCAACAGTTTTGTCACAGGGCAGCACGACAACCCTGTTCTGATATATGACGGATATTCGCCTACCAGCGCAGAACAAACGGTGACGCTGACGGGAAACACCTTCAATTACGGCAGCGGCGCCAATATCTATCCTATCGTAATCGGCGCAGGGTGCAAAATCAACGAGGACATTACCAACCCCAACAATACCTTTGATGCAGCCTATCCGGCGGCGTACCGATATATCGTACTATCAAGGGGCATCGGTTATTCCAGCAACCACAGAAACGCGGTATGGGGCGACGCGGGCATACCTTACCTGCTGGCAAGCGAGATCACAATCACAGGAAGCGATGCAGCCAATAAGAGTTCCCTGACTATTAAGCCTGGCGTTACCGTCTGCCTGGGCGACGGCAGCGGCAGCGATAACCTGACGGTAAGGGGAACGCTAACGGCGGAGGGAACAGCCTCGAAGCCCATCACCTTCACTAAAAAGGTGGGAGTGACTTATGGCAGCGAAATAGCGGTCAGTAACAACCTAAGGGGCAGCGCCACATTGAAACATTGCGTTATGGACGGCTTATACCGAGGTATAGGGGT
>Ga0265293_10014211_pt1 | contig 10154 bp, 6 predicted proteins | sample Munlanlewell138R_FD_192505 | JGI IMG/M metagenome (GOLD analysis project Ga0265293, IMG submission 192505) | Leachate microbial communities from a municipal landfill in Southern Ontario, Canada - Leachate well 138R | ecosystem: Engineered > Solid waste > Landfill > Unclassified | place: Canada...
CAACGATAAGAGGACAACTGGATATTTTGCACCCTGGATGGGATGGCGTTAGGAATGAGTAGGTAAACGTGAGTTTACACAAAGAACTTGACACTCCCTATTAACCACGAAAAACACGAAAACACACGAAAAATTCTTTTTTATTCTTATAGAACCAGCTTGATTCGATAAAATCTTACTTGCCTTTCATGTCTTAGAATTTTGAACCACGAAAAACACGAAAACACACGAAAAAGTTTTTCGTTTTTAAATGCTTTTACAAGATTAAAGTATACCTTAGTATTTACATACCTAGCTTGATTCGTTAAAAGCTTTTCGAGCCTTTCGTGTTTTTCGTGGTAAAAAAGCTTTCGTGTTTTTCGTGGCAAAAATTCTTTTCGTGGTAAAACGCGATTAATTTGCTTGTAACTCTCGATATTTGCCTTCGAGTTTAACCTCGATGCGCGCCATGGGGTAGCTAAGGCTTCCAGCGCTTGGCCACTGTGAAACGACGTAGCCGTGATCTTTGATTTGCAGTTCTAGGCCAACGCTTTGTGCTTTTTCGATAGCGGCGTAAGCGGTGAGTCCGTGTAGGTCGGGTACGCGTACGCGTCCTTCGGGAGCTTGTTCGGGAATTTGCGCTACACTGTCGTTATGGGCAATAGGTGCTTTGTAAAAGCTGAGTAAGGAGTCAAAGGGGTTGAGTGCGCCGCTATAGACGTCTTTGGGGAAAACACCGCGGTAGGGTAGAACTTGGCTTGCGATTTCTGCGAATGCGGGCGCGGCGACGGTGCCACCGAAATAAGCTTTGCGCGGTTCATCGAACTGTACAACGATCACGATGTCGGGCTCATCAATGGGCGCGATTCCTACGAAGTTTGCCATGTACTTGTTGGAATAGGCTTTCGTTCTGGGATCGACTTTTTGCGCTGTACCCGTTTTTCCGCCGACTCTGTATCCTCCAACCCAAGCTCTCAGCCCTGTGCCCTCGGTAACGACGCTTTCTAAGGCTTGGCGCGTGATTTTGGCGGCTTTCTCGCTAATCACGCGTCTTCTCATAACGGCTTCACCGCTTTGAATAATTTGACCGTTGTGATCGCGAATTTCCTTAATCATGTATGGTGTGGGAAGTTCGCCGCCGTTAGCGATGGCGCTGGTGGCGACGGCGAGTTGTAGGGGGCTAGTACTGATGCCGTGGCCAAAAGCGATGTTAGCAAACGTGATTTCTGCCCATTTATCGGGTTTCCACAGTATTCCTGCGGATTCTCCAGCAATCTTGATTCCGGTTCTGGCACCAAAGCCAAAATCCTTAAGATACGCGTAGAACTTATCGCGACCTAGACGTTGCGCAAGTTTGTAGGCGCCGATGTTTGAAGAGTATGTAATGACCTTTTCCGCGCTTAGCTCAGGAATGGTGTGTGTATCAGTGATAGTGTGCATGCCAATTTTGAGCTTCCCGCGCTCTTGGTTTATGGCTTCGCTCGCCTTCACGCCAGCGCCATCAACAGCGGCGGCGTAAGTAAAGATTTTCATAGTGCTTCCAGGTTCGTAGGTGTCAAGCACCGCTCGGTTACGCATTAAATCTTTGTGGTAGTTCTTAAAAAGATTAGGATTAAAGCGGGGGTATGACGCCATAGCGAGTATTTCTCCCGTTTTGGGATCCATAACGATGGCGGTTCCCGCCTTTGCCGCGTGCTCTTTGGCGTAGCGCTCAAGTGCCGTTTCACAGACCTTTTGTATATATTGGTCTATGGTCAGAATAATAGAGCTACCTTCAAGCGTGTTCAGCCTCGGAGTTTCGTTCGTCATAATAACTCGCCCGCGCGCATCACGTGTGCCTTTGAGTTGAAGAACGCCGCCGCGAAGAACACTGTCGTAGGCAGCTTCAAGCCCTTCTAGCCCTACGTTGTCTAGTCCCACAAAACCGAGGATTTGGCCTGCGAGCTCTTGGTTTGGGTAATAGCGTTTGCTTTCGCGTTTAAAGCCTATGCCAGGTATTTTAAGCGACTTTAGCTCAGCGACTTTGTCGGGGCTAGTTTTACGAACTAACCAAACGAAGTTCGCTTTAGATTGAAGTTTTTTGAACAGCTCTTCACTGCTTAAGCCGAGTACGGGGGCTAACTTTTCGGCAACAGCCGCCTTGTCTTTTATTTGTTTTGGGTGTGCATAAACCGAGGGGGTTTCAACGCTAACGGCGAGTTCGTAGCCTTGCCTGTCGTAGATATAACCGCGGTGCCCATCAAGTTCGTTCTCTCCGCCAGCGCCAAGAGTGACTCTGCCAGTACTTTGTTTCTGAGCGCGTTTGCTGAGGTGATCCTCTTGAGTTTGTAGGTGGTAGAGTCTTGCGCCCACAGCAACAAATAACAACATTAAGAGAACTCCGACAAAAATTAATCTAAACTTTTGCCACTTTTCACGACGTGCCGCTTCCGCAACATCATCCTTGATCTTCGCCTTCATTATAATTGCTCTCCTCGCGCGGGTTCTTGCATGATTTTGCGAATTTTATCCAAGCCATCACTACGTCCCACATGGGGCTGCACAGGCTCGCTGCTGCTTTCGCCGTAGCGATATATGATTTGTTCTGGCTTCAAAACCGCCATTCCCATATTTTGCTTCGCCAGCGGTTCCAAGCGCTCGCGGCTGCTCAAAATGCGAAGCTCAATGCGAAGTTTTCGCTGTTCTTCTAGCAGCGCTTCGCGCTCGCTGACTGCGGACGACAGGGCGTAACCGTGGTTGAGCACTTGGTGTTTGTAGTAAACTTGCGCCAGTAACAAAGCTACAATGACGAGAGTGGCAAAAACCGCCATCCACAAGCGCCCGGAGCGCTTGCGAGTCCCTGCAATGTTCATGAGTGCACTTGTGAACGACATGCTGCGTTCTGCGACGATTGGCGAATGTTCTTCGGATAAAACGTCGTCTAATGCATCATCTATGTGTAGATCGTCGTATCTTTCTATATTTTTCATGCTCCCCACCAAGACAAAATACGCCCTTGAGGCTAGTTAAATTGTAGGCATGAAAGAGCTTTGGAGCAAAATTAGGAGGTTGCTAAAGACGATGTGGCGATGTTTGGTGAGATAAGGTTTTTTTGCGTAACGCAAGAGCTATGAGCGCTGAGCAAGCGAAAAGCCCACGATTGGCTCCAATGAAACGAGGCTTAAAACGAAAGCTAAATGCATCGGAGTTTTCCTAGCGATCTGCGAGCAAACAATTAGATATTACGGACAAAAAAGATACGCAAAGTATGCAAGAAAAAATAAGCACTTGTCTTTGGCTGTTCGGCGTTTATTGTCTTTGGCGTTGCACGATGGCTGCTTCTTGGGGCAGCGAAGTTTGCTTTGACAACGAATTTTGGAGGTGATTATGGCATTGAGACCGCTCAATGTGCACATTTTAGCGCAACGTATCGAAGAAGAAACAGTGAGTAAGGGTGGCATCATCATTCCTGACGCGGCTAAAGAAAAACCCGCTCGCGCTCGGGTTGTTGCCGTAGGCAGCGGAAAACTCAACAAAAATGGTACTCGCCAGCCCATCGATATCAAAAAAGATGAGCTTGTGCTTTTCGGCAAATACGCAGGCACCGAGGTGAAACTAGGGCTAGTGGATTACATTATCTTGCGCGAAGATGATATCTTAGCCGTTATCGAGGATGATAAGTAGCGCCCATTGTTTCAGAAACTGAGCTGCAAACAATTTCGCTGAGAGCATTGCACGAATGATAGTAGCGAATTTTATTTCGCAAAACGTCGCGATTTTATGAGAAAGCTGTATTAAAGTTTGGGACTTAACGCTGTTCTCAAACAAGTAACATGAAAATAGGGATATAACCCATAATTTTGGAGCAAAGAATGGCAAAGGAAATTATTTTTAAGGAAGATGCACGCAAAATGCTTTTAGAAGGCGTATCGGCGCTAGCTAAAACCGTCAAAACCACCTTAGGACCTAAGGGAAGAAACGTTGTAATCGAAAAATCCTACGGTGCCCCCAAAGTCACCAAGGACGGCGTTAGCGTTGCCAAAGAGGTTGAACTCAAGGACGTGTCGCATAATCTCGGTGCCCAGTTGGTGCGCGAAGTCGCTAGCAAAACCGCCGATGTTGCTGGTGATGGCACGACGACGGCTACCGTTTTGGCCGAAGCCATCTATCGTGAAGGCGTACGCTACGTCACCGCTGGCCACAATCCCATGGCGCTAAAACGCGGCATTGATACTGCCGTGGACGCCGTAGTCGCACATATCGAAAAGAACGCCAAACAAAGCCGCGACGACAAAGAAATTCGCCAAGTTGCTACGATTTCCGCTAACGGCGACACGGTTATTGGAGATCTCATCAGCGAAGCTATGAGCAAGGTTGGTAACGAAGGCGTTATTACCGTCGAAGAAGCCAAAGGCATGGAAACAGTGCTTGAAGTTGTCGAAGGCATGGAATTCGATCGCGGCTACCTATCTCCTTATTTTATTACCGATTCCGAGCGCATGACCTGCGTTTTAGACGACCCATATCTGCTTTTGGTCGAAAAAAAGGTCAGCGTCATGAAGGATCTCTTACCGCTTTTGGAGGAAATTCTACGCACAGGTAAACCCCTACTCATCATCGCCGAAGACGTCGATGGCGAAGCCCTTACCACCCTCGTTGTCAATAGGCTGCGCGGCACGCTTAAAGTTGCAGCGGTCAAGGCACCAGGCTTTGGCGATCGCCGAAAAGAAATGCTCCAAGACATTGCTATTCTCACTGGCGGCACCGTCATCAGCGAAGACCTCGGCATGAAACTCGACGCCACCACACTCGCCAGCTGCGGCGTCGCTCGACAGGTCACCATTAGCAAAGACTCGACCATCATCGTTGACGGTCGCGGAGACGCTAACGCCATCGCGGAACGCGTCGCCCAAATCCGAAAACAAGAGGAAGATGCCAAGAGCGACTACGATAAAGAAAAACTTAAGGAACGCTTGGCCAAACTCTCTGGCGGCGTCGCCGTTCTCAAGATTGGTGCAGCCACCGAAACCGAAATGAAGGAGCGCAAAGACCGCGTTGACGACGCCTTGCACGCCACGCGCGCAGCCTTCCAAGAAGGCATTGTCCCAGGGGGAGGAACTGTTTATTTACGCGCGCTTAGCGCCCTAAACACCCTCGAACTCGACCAAGACCAACAATTTGGCGTCAACATCCTCAAGCGTGCCCTCGAAGAGCCCGCTCGCCAAATCGCCCAAAACGCTGGCGTCGACCCCTCTGTGGTAGTCGCAAAAATCCTCGAAAATGACAACTACAACTACGGTTACAACGCCGCATCCGACGTCTACACCGACCTTGTAGCCGACGGAATCCTAGACCCCGCCAAGGTTTCCCGCGTGGCACTCCAAAACGCCGCCTCCGTCGCAGGGCTGCTACTCACCACCGAGGCCATCATCGTCGAAAAACAAGACAAAGACTCCGACGATTAACCCCTCTCTTCACGCGGTGGGGGGGGCTTCTCGCCGCCCCCCTCGCGCAAGCTTCCCTCAAAATACACTAAAAGCCGCAATACGCCGTGCAAAGTTTCGCCTGTTCGGCGAACCTTCGCACAGCGTGCGGCTTTAACTGTATTTATCGGGTGATCTTGCGCTACCCCCCCCCCTAATCGTGGGCAAAGCTTCGAAAACCCTGCCCCGTAAAGAAGCTAAAAATAAGAAGCAAGGCCAGTTTCTAGTAATTGGCGAGTCATGCGAAACACCTTGTCCGCTGTGATGGGGTATGCTGCGTGTTCTCGTCCTAAGCGCTGTAGAATATTCGGTAGCTGTCGGGCTTCGAGTATGTCTTGTACGAGTAAAACAGCTATTTCGTGTAGTTTATGCAGATCTCGCTCGTCAGTGATAGAGAAAGCGAGTAAGGGTGGCAGTAAGCTTCCGAGTTTATCTTCACCGCCACGAAGTTTTGGCAAGATTTTTCCTGCCATGACGAAATCGCCGCATTGCTCCCAGTTTCCTTGAGCTTGCGCGATATAGTCGAGTATTTCGCGTACGCTTCGGTAGCCGAAATGAAGATTCTCAGGGCGGAGTATGCGGTGTAGCAGGTTAATGGCCTCGCGCGCGTCGCTGTATCCCTCCCAGTTACTGCAAACGGCGTCGTAGTTCATGTCGTTAAACTCCATAACGAAGGCGCGGTCGAGAACTTTGGGCGAAAACGAGTAGGTGGTTTCATCGACGTTTACGGTGCCAATGATGGTGAGGTTTGGCGTAAAGGAAATTTGCGGGGGAATGACGCGGTGCCAGTCGGCGCCGTGTATGACGTCTTCAAGATCGACGGGCATTTTCTTGAGCATCATGCCCGCGGATCCAAGGGATAAGTAGTGATAGGCTACCGCCCAACTGCGATCCATGCGTCCAACGTAGAGCTGTTCATGGGAGCTTGTTTCTTGGCCAAGTTCGCTTTGGGGGGCGCTTACCGTCCACAGCGGGCGGTTAAACGGATGGATGGGGGCGAGTTCACCGAGTTTGATGAAGTCGCCTTCGATGGTGGTGGGGCATTCCATAAGACTGAGTATGTCAGCCAAATAATATTCGACGCGAGCCAGGTTTAACTCATCCAAAATAATGAAATGTCGCGGTGCCGCCGAACCATATGCCAAAAACTCGAGGTACGCATGCATCGCCACCGTCGTCGCCGCCGTGGGATAATAGAGACCCGTTAGCGGATTGTAGTATCCCCAAATCTTTTGGGGGTCCGTCCAATCTGGTTTTACGGGCAAAAATGCGATGCGATTTTTAATCACCGCTTCAAGCCCCGAGCTTTTGTATTCGCCCTTTTCCAGTAGGTGTTCCAGATCGTGTATATCGACAAATTCGTTACCGTCTTCACCTATGATCTCGGGGACGACGCCGTTTTTTTGCAACGTCGCTTTGTAGCCTTGGGCGCTGTTAAGACCCGCGTAGGGAACGCCCAAAAACCGTGAGTTTTCGAGCATTCCAGCTGCTAAGCCTGCGGCAATTTTACGTGCTATCTGGGTTTTACCAGAGCCCGAAATGCCAGCGAGCAACAAAAAAGGTTTAGTCGCTAGCGCCGTTACCATTGATTGTAAGACTCCACGTCGCTCTCTGATCATCACATGCCTTATGTTTGGTTAAAGTTTAATTTTGGCTCATTTTATTCGTTTTTGCAAGTTCACTTGCTCAAGGCTAGTCCTGCGTGAAGCAAGATATAGCTTTGCGCGTACTTTGACAAAGAATTTGCAGTGAGGATATAGCTGGCAGCACAAATCGCAGTCGAAATAGAGAACAAACGCAAAGCCAAGCGTAGTGTGCAGCTACCAAAAGAGCTTAGAGAAAAACAACGAAAGTCAGGCGAGTTTTCAAAATAAAGTCAATAAAATCAATGCTCTACACACAAAACGGGTTCTAAGGGCGATAGCCCTTAGACGGGGTTTGGGGCGGTAGCCCCAATAAATCAGAGCTTCCCTAGGGTGAAAAGCTATAAAGCCATAAAATATATGCAACAGTTTTTATAAACACAGCATAAAGAGAGTGGGATTGTACCTAAGCTTTGGAGTGTGTTGGGATGAGTTTAGCAAAACTAGCCTTTGGCTTTGAGGCGGCGGCGCGTAAGCGTTTAGCGCCAGTGCTCACACCGTGGTTCTTGGCACTACCGTGTTTCATGTCGGGGATCTTGTGCTCGTCGTGGCTAGAGCAGCGAAAGGCGATTAGCCTGAATTTATTCGCTGAGTTCTCAAGTTTTTCTTGGCTTTTCTTGAGTATTTTGGCGAGCATTTTAGGGATGTTTTTGAGCAGACGGAGTCGTCGCGGGGTAATTTACTGGCTGCTCTCCTGGTCTTTGTTGTGGCATGGTTTTGGCTTGTATTTTGCATGTGATCGCAGTCGAGCGGTTCCCGATAACAACGCGGAGATATGGGGGATTGTAGAGGTATCTGGCATTGTGAACCCAAGCCCGTCTGGGCGCGCTGTGGATGTAAAGCTTTTGGCATGGTCTGCGAACGGGCGAGTTATTAGCGATGGGCGCATGTCTCGCTTGTGGCTGGAGGATGATGAAAGGCCAGTGTGGGGGCATAAGTACTATGTAAAATTAAAGTACGAGTTACTCGAGGGAGCAGAGATCGAGGGCGCCTATGACCCTCGCCAAAGCATGCGCTCTAAAGGCTATCACTTTTCACTCAAAAAGCGCGGAAGACTTTATGCTCTAGAATACGACGCGGGGCTAAAAGATAAGTTTTTGGCTAATTTAAGCATGGCGCGGGAAGCTGCCTATACAAGTTTAATGCAGTCTTCTCCTTATGGGATGCAAGCCGCGCTGGCTCTTGGAGTTGGTGCGAGTGTGGAGGGGGCTACGCGTGAACAATTTGCGAGGCTAGGGCTAGCGCATATTTTAGCGGTTAGCGGTTTTCATTTTAGTATCTTGGCTGCGGTGATTTTGTGGCTACTCAGCAAAATTTTGTCCCGGATTCCGTGGGTCTTACGCCGTTATAGCAAGCAGCGAGTAAGCGCTGTGCTGGCGTTGCCTTTGCTCTTACTGTATTTGTTATATGTGGGAGCGCCGATTCCTGCGCAGCGCGCATATATAATGATGTCTGCCTGTAGCTTTGCTACCGTTTTTTGGCGCAAGTACGAGACCATGCGCAGCATGACTTTAGCGGGTTTTGTGATCTTGCTACGCGAGCCATATGCGATGTTTTCGCTTAGTTTTTGCTTGAGTTTTATCGCGGTTTTTGGCCTCTTTTGGACTCTGCAACACTACGATAAAGCGCTTCGATTATTGCTTTCACAGCGTTTTGGCGAGGATACTGGGGTTTATAAGTGCTTATACTACGTCGCTAGCGTTATCATCGTGTCTTTGGGCGCTAGTGTAGCTTCGGCACCGCTCTTAGTATATTATTTTGGGCAAATTCCCCTAAGTGGCACAATTTGTAACTTGTGGGTTCTTCCCTTTGTATCGTTTATTTTGCTGCCCTTAGCTTTTGTTTGTGCGCTTCTAGCGCCTTTTGCCCCTAGTGCGAGTTATTATCTTGGCTTAGTGGCCAAAAAAGCCGAGCAGCTACTCGTGTATATCGTTGATATTTCAGATGCATATTTGCCCGCATCGCATCTTCGCGTTTTTGCATGGTGGCCGATTATTTTGTCATTAACGCTCTTTGCGTCATTTTGTTTTATGCCGTATTTGCGCAAAAAACTTCGTCTGCGGCTTTGTAGTTTCGCCTTTATGGCGTCGGTCGTTTTTATAATTTGGGGGGCGAATACGCAGTCAATGCCGAGCGAGCTTTTACGCGTTAGCAGTATTTCGGTGGGACAGGCCGATGCGACATTGATCGAACTACCCGATGGAAGAATTATTTTAGTCGACGCGGGTTCGCCTTTGGGACAGCGGCAAAATACGGCAAAAACGCGCATAGTCCCCTACTTGTCGCGACTTCGCATAAAATACATTGATACCGTGTATTTAACGCATCCAGACTATGATCATTACGCCGCACTTGCAGATATTATGGATAAAATTAAGATCGGCGAAATTATATACAATGGTGTTCATAGCAATGAACAAGCATATTTAGAGCTTTTAGCCAAAGCGAAAAAAGCGGGAGTGCCTATGAAAGCCGTGCAGGGAGAGGCTGCTGTACAGCAATATGCTGGGTTAGAAATACAACGGTTATGGCCGCCAGATTCACCATTAGATCCTGAAAAATACAACAGAAATGAGCAAAGCATTGTTTTATCTTTGTCGTACGGCGGTTTTCGCATGTTGTTGATGGGCGATGCAGGCATTCAGGTTGAAGAAGAATTATTGTGCGCAGAGCCGTTAAGAAGCCCCATTTCTGTGCTTAAGGCGGGGCACCATGGCTCAGCTAGTGCTAGTGGAGAAGATTTTATTCGTGCCACTCGACCTCATTATGTTCTTTACTCCGTCGGAAAGAATAATCGCTACCGCTTACCCCATAAGCGAGTTTTACAGCGTTCGCGGGAATATGCTGCCAAAGTGTATCGCCACGACGAGCACGCTTCGGTGCGATTTACGACGGATGGAGAAAAACTACTCATCGAGACGATGCGTTGAAATGAATGCACGCGCTTTTCTCATTTTTGTATTTAGGGAAACTCTGATTAATGTAAAAGCAGAGAGCTTTGCACGGGGGGGGGGAAACCCTTTTCTTTGTGCCAAAGAAAAGATGTTTCCCCCCGTACCCCCCCCCCCTT
>Ga0265293_10014212_pt1 | contig 10153 bp, 6 predicted proteins | sample Munlanlewell138R_FD_192505 | JGI IMG/M metagenome (GOLD analysis project Ga0265293, IMG submission 192505) | Leachate microbial communities from a municipal landfill in Southern Ontario, Canada - Leachate well 138R | ecosystem: Engineered > Solid waste > Landfill > Unclassified | place: Canada...
TTAGGTTAATTTGAAATATGATAACAAGAAAACTGAAAAGTTGACCGAATAAAAAGGGATAGTAAGAATTTTGATGAATATTAAAGTATTAAAATATAGAATGTACTTTGAAGAAGTAATTTGTATAATCTTCAGACAGGCTAAGGTGTAATTTTCATGAAAATCGAGCAAAAAACAAAACACAAGTCTTTGCAGCTCCAGCAAATAAATAATATTTGTCAGCAACTTGACACCATCATGGATGATGAAGTCCTTTATACTAAGGTGGTTGATTCCATCCATTCAATTTTAGGATATGACCACGTCGCGCTGTATTTAGTTGATGGTAAAACGAATGCTATCGTATTGAGATCGCTCGCAGGAATATATAAAGGGCTGGTTCCGCCTCATCAGAAACTAAAAATGGATCAGGGAATTGTCGGATGTGTAGTTCAAACCGGTAAAACAGTACTCTCCAATGATGTAAGCAGTAATTCTCATTTTTATAATGTCGCTCCTTATAAGACGCCGACCCAATCGGAATTATGCGTTCCGATTCGGATAAAAGAGAAGATCATCGGAGTTTTAAATATTGAGAGTACCGAGATAATGAATTTTAGCGATGATGATTTGAATTCCTTGGAAGTTCTCGCCAACCGGATTGGTGTTTCAATCCATAATTCAATGCTGTATAATCAACTGGAAAAAGATACGGAACGTTTATATGATATCGTATCTTCAATGGGACAGGGTATCCTCTTGATTAATAAGAATAATGAAGTGGAATGGATTAATAATACCTGTGAAAAATGGTTAAAAACCGAGGACGAAATTCTTGGCAAGAAATGTTATCAATTATTTGGTAAACAGGAAAATTGTCCGGAATGTCCCAATACCAAAATATTCAAAACCGGTAAGATTTGCCGCCATATAATTGTTGCCAAAAATAAATTTTTTACGGTTACTTCTGCTCCTATTAGGGATACCGACGGCAGTGTAAAAAAAGTGCTGGAAGTATTGGATGACGTTACCCGCTATATTAACCTGCGGAAAAAATTAGAGAATACTAAGGAAAGACTCGAGAAATTAAAATATCTGGCAGTGCTTGGGGAACTGACCTCAAATATTGCTCATGAAATCCGAAATCCACTCAATGCGATTTCTACCTCTATCAGCGTTCTGCAATATAACCTCAATGTTGATGATGATGATAAAAAACTACTAGACATCGTAAGAGAGGAAATTAAACGTCTGGATAACATTATTACTGTTTACCTGAATTATACAAATACGGAAAAATTAAAGTTTTCTTATTATGATATTAGAAAAACGATCGAAGAAGTCATTCTATTATTAAACATGGATAAGAATGTCGCGGAGAATATCAAGATAAAAACGCATTTTAGTAGTAATATCCCCAAGTTGAAATATGACCGTGATTCTATCAAACAGGTACTCTGGAATATATTGATTAATTCGGTTCAATCAATAGAGACTGAGGGCAACATAAAAATAACTGTAAAGCGCAGTCATGATCTGGTATTGATATCCATTCAGGATAACGGTAGGGGAATTCCCAAACATCATCTAAAGAAAATATTTAAACAATTTTTCACTTCTAAATCCTGTGGAACCGGATTGGGATTATCAGTAGTAAAAAGGATATTGGAACAACATGAATGGTCAATAAAAGTAGAAAGCAAGGTGAATATCGGAACGTGTTTTACGATTGAAGTACCTATATAAGAGAGAGTTACCTATGCCAAGAATATTAGTAATTGATGACCACGATAATAGCCGCTATACATTGTCTCTGATTTTAAAGAAGGAGGGATACGGCGTTATTGAATCTGAAAACGGTTCGCGCGCATTACAAATTTTAAAAAACGATAATTTTGACTTGATAATCACTGATTTGAAAATGGAAAAAGTTGATGGATTTGATATCATCGATTATGTAAAAAAATCGAGTCCAACAACAGAGGTGATAGTGATAACCGCCTATGCCACGATTCAGACTGCGGTTAAGGCAATCAAGCTTGGTGCATATGATTATATCGCTAAACCAATGCAGAGAGAAGAGATCATTCACACTGTTAAGAAAGCATTGGAAAAAGCTCGTCTGGTTGAAGAGATAAGTACATTAAAGCGTCAATTTAAAGAAGAGAATGTGCGTAATAGTATCATTGGTAAAAGTAAACCAATGATCCACGTAATGAAATTAGTAAAAGAGGTGGCAGATCTGGATATCCCGGTCTTGTTACTGGGAGAAAGTGGAACTGGTAAGGATTTAATCGCCCGAGCAATTCACTTGCAGAGCAAACGGAAAGATAAACCCTATATCGCTATCAATTGCGGGGCGTTACCGGAAAATTTACTGGAGAGCGAATTGTTTGGTCATGTCAAAGGAGCTTTTACCAGCGCGTCCGTGAACAAGAAGGGGCTTTTCAAGGAAGCAGAGGAAGGCACCTTATTTTTAGATGAAATCGGCGAAATGTCATTATCAGCGCAGGCTAAACTACTCCGTACGGTCGAACATAACGAAATCAGACCGGTAGGAGGTAACCAGACTATAAAAGTCAATACCAGATTAATTTGTGCTACGAATAGCGATTTAAATAAAAAAGTAGATAATAAATTATTCCGAAGCGATTTACTGTACAGAATTAACGTTTTTCCGATCAAGCTTGCACCACTTCGCGAGCGAGGCGCAGATATACGATTACTGGCCAATTATTTTCTGATTAAGTATTCGAAGAAATTTTTAAAAAATGTAGAAAATATCGAAAAATCAGTATATACCCGGTTAGAATCTTATCCCTGGCCTGGAAATGTCAGAGAACTCGAAAATATAATTGAGAGAGCCGTAATTCTGGCCCAAAAAGACACCATCACTGATAATGATATTCCAATTATGATCGAAAATGTTATTCTTGATCGTCTGGATGTCTCCATGGAAAATAGAAGTTTATCGGAGATAGAAAAAGATACCATCTTGTCTAATTTGGAAAAGAATAAGTGGAATAAAATAAAAACCGCCAAAGACCTTGGTATAAGTTCAACAACTCTCTGGCGCAAGATAAAGCTTTTTGGACTGAGTCAAAAGGAATAGAGTATTATTAGTTTACGGATTTTAATAAAAACGTTTCAGATTGAAATGTTTTTATTAATAATGTGTTTCAGTATGTAATGCCGCCTCCATCATATTTACTTGTTCCTGATTTCCCGTTAAAGGGAAAATCATTGCTTTCTATTCGAAGATAAAAAAACTATTTATGGATTATACACCCTGGCATGTTATTTGACCTAATCAGACTGGTTTTTGAAGAGTAGTTGAAATGGATAATAATAGCAAAAATATTCTGATAGTTGATGATGAAACAAAATCCGCTGAATCCCTGGCAATCGGATTGCGCAAAGCGGGCTATCATCCCCAAGTCGCCAACAATGGTTTCGAAGGTACAGAAAGGCTAAAAAAGGCGAAATTTGAATATATACTTTGTGATATCAATATGCCTGATATGGACGGATGGGAGTTTGCCCAAAAGGTAAAAACCGTCACCGATGCTGATTTCATTTTCTATACCGCAGATTCGCGAACATACAAAAAATCAAACTTTAGTCATTATCCCCTGTTGATTAAACCGATTGAGTTAGGCAATATTTTAGAATTGTTGCAACAAAAGGGTGAAAATAATAATCCGAACAAAGGAGAAAATTAACGCAACTGGTATAGTAACAGTGCAATTTGATGGTTAAAATGCATCAAAATATAATGCGGAATAGAGAAGTTGAGAGAAATATTATCAAAAATGAGATGCTGTACAGAACTATTGATGAGTATCTATTTTTAACTTTTCACTTTAGTAACATTAACCAATAACAAATAAGGAGGTATACTTAAAAAAATAATGCATTTGCTTTCGTTAGTGGGCGATAAAAAGAAAAAAAAGGAGAAAACGATGAAGAAGAAATTGGTATTTTGCGGGATTATTACATTTGCTTTAATGTTTTGTATCCCTGTGCTTACACAAGCACAATTACCAGGTGAATTCACTTGGACCGATCCGATCGGTGATGTTGAGCCTCCCTGTGTTGATTATGTTGGCGGCTATTTTGTTCAAGAGGGAGAAAGCTTATTAGTGGGATTTACCATGGATGGCCCATTCACTGACAGGATTTACGGAGAGAGTCTTAACTCTTTTACTCTCGATGTCGACTGTGATCCTACAACAGGACAGTACCGTGGTAATGAATGCAATGTCGATTTCCATGACTATGGTGGTGGACGTTGGTTTGGCAGAATGTTTTTAGATTGGGATCAGAACATAAGTTCATTTATGACCCGTTCAGTAATGCCGGCAACAGTAACACCAGACGGTAAGACAATGTATTGGAAATTTTCTCTCGTGGGAACAGGTTGGGAGGAATTGGAATACTATCTGGATGGGTGGTATAAGGACGGCAACTCCTGGCATCAGGTACCGCATTACGGCGGAGACGCCATGACCGAGCCGGGTCTTTTTACAGTAAATCCTGCTTTAGTTACTCAATTAGTAAACAAAGAAGGTACTAACTGTATTATTGAAGTTCCGGAACCATATTCTACGACCGCGGATGCAAAAAATATCACCGGTGTTGTCGATGAAATGGTTACTCTTGTCAGGACTAATATCGGGACGATCGCGGAAAGCGACAGAAAATTCAGAGTCGATTATGAAAATTATAACAACTATGCGTCTCCCGTTGTATATGGTTCTGGCGGAGTTAACCAATTTACGTGTCGCATTCCGGGTCAATATTGGGTTGATGAACCCAATTGGTATGCAATGTTAGAGGGTGTTGTTGATCAAACCATTAAAGAGAAAAGTGCCGGATTAAGAGAAGTCATGCTGTCTCAGAAAAGTTATCAACGTCCTATTCCTGGCTACGATGAAGGATGGTATTGCATTGATGAAGATAGTATCAATGGCTTTGCCTGGGATGCACATCATAAGTGGACTCTAAGAGCATTATTGGCTGATGCATATGAAAATTGTTATGTGTACTATATCGCTGAGAGCATGACCGACGGTGCGGCTAAAACGGCTATCATGAATAAAAAAGCAGATTTGGTTACGGCCTGGAATGACTTTTCGGGTACAGCTTTTGATCTCACTCCTGATCTGATGACCGGCTTGCTACTCTCGTTATCTACTGATCTTAGCTGGACCGCAAAAGTGTTCTCCGATATAATCCCCGCCGCCTTTGACTTGGCCGATTCTGCAAATAGTTTTTCGCAGATTGTCAACAATTACGTTCGTCATGCGGATTTTTCAATCAGCAGTTCGGATGATTTCTTGACTCAGGCTCATCATAGGTGGTACCAGACAATTACCGCAGTTCAAACCGCCGCAATTGACCTGGCAATGGGAAATGATCTTTTTCACGAACTTAAGTCTATAGCAGATTTTCCTATTGATCAGCAAGTTTATCTTGACGTTAAAAGTTTATTGATACAAGACCCGTACACTGTAACTACTGCGACATATGTCTGGAATGACATTAGCACAATTGGTACCGAAATACCCCGCGAGGATTTTACAGCTCCATGGGCTTCACCCGATGTTGATGACGGAAGTGCCGGTCCGATCGCGCTGGGAATGACGTTTGAATTCTATGATACGGAATTTGATAGTATTCGTATTGGTATTAATGGTCAATGTTCGTTCTCCGATCCGATAGACTGGATTACCTCGGGTTCTTATGGCACGACGATTCCCGGTATGGGTTGGGATAATATTTTATGTCCGCTTGCTTGTGATATTATGGGAGATAAAGCCTATGCCTCTGCTCCTTATAATACAGCAACCGGTAAAATATATTATTATCACGATGCTACGGCAGGGACCTTTACCGTTCAGTATCATAAAATGACTAATCATCATTATGTTACTGGAGAGGAAGGTAATACGGTCTGTCCGGATACGAACCTAACCTTTCAGGTAGTGCTAAACTCGGCTGATGGCTCTATTACCTATTATTACAAAGACCTGGGCATTGCACCGGAACCCTGTGCAAAAAGAGCGACCATTGGTATCCAACCCGGAAAAGATAGTGGATTGGGAGTTCAATACTATGGTGATAATCTACCGTTAGATGGATATCCTGTCAATGAAACGGCAATTAAATTCTACAAACCTGAAGTCGGAATTAAAGAAATAGCAGAAAACTTACCAACCGAATTTTCGCTAATGCAAAATTTCCCGAATCCGTTTAATCCGACTACCTGTATTACTTTTAATCTTCCAAGTAGGGCTCAAGTAAGCCTGGTAATCTATGATATGCTTGGGCGGAGTATCGCTAGCCTTGTTAATAACAAAGTTGTCGAAAGTGGTTATCACAAGTTCTATTGGGATGCTTCTACTTTCTCTTCCGGTATTTATTTCTATAGATTAGAAGTTGCCGGAAAAAGCAGTTTGACCAAGAAGTGTATTTTGTTGAAGTAATAAGTTGTTTGAAAGAGTCGGGTGGCTCATTAGTCACCCGACTCTGAATTTTTCGTTTTATTAAAAGAGAAATATCCAGTGAAGATAACCCCATCAAACAGCTCTATAAAAATAATTTTTATTATGCTTTTTATACTCCCAGTTAGTTTGTGGAGCCAAACTATTACCGATCCGGTTGGTGATATTCAGGCTGGTGATCCAAATTTTGTGGATATAGAGCAAATAAAATTTTGGCAAGCTTCAGCTACACCGGATAGAATTATGTTTGATTTTTACACGAATATAGCTATTCCCCGCGGTAATGAAGTAGGAATAGATGCGACAACTATATTTGAAGTGTATTTCGATGTGGACGATAATCCGAATACCGGAGTTCAACTTGAAGACATAGGATATGATTACAAACTACGTATTAATCTCTTCGATTGGAATGGAAAAAACTGGATAGATGGGAATGTATATGGAGAATATGACGCCTCAGGTTTATATGATTTCCATAGTGGCTTTTTCGTATTTGCGGAAGGCAATCCAAGAATCACAGCCCCGTATAGATTTAGATGGATATTTTCATATATCGGATTAAAATGGCCAAAAGTCAATTGGGTAGCTAGAACATATTACGGCAATCATTGGGCAGATCAAGTTCCGGATGAAGGTCATGCTACCTTGGAATTCGATACAACCGGAATAGCGGATGTCGATACGGCGCGCGGAGATCATATAGAGTTCATTTATCCGACTTCATTTCAAGATCAGATGGATAATTTTGAGATTTTACAGGCTATTAGTTTAGGTATGCAGATTGAAAGTCAACTATGTGGGACTGAATATCAAGGTACCCAGGTGGTTCAATTCAATCCTTGGTTAGAAGGTGTTGCATATAGCGGCAATCCAATTTCGATTGGTTCCTGGATGTGGAATGAACCACCCTGGTTTATCGTCTTTCATGAACTGGGGCATAATTATACATTAGCGGCAAAAAGATTTAATTATTTATATCCATCCCTAGGTTATGATACCCCTATGGGAGGAGACAATTGGGACTTCGGAACCAATTTCATGGAAGCGTGGGCTACGATGGTAGGTCTTTTTTCTATGCGGGAATTATTCACCAATAAAAGCCAATATCAAATAAGTACTGAATGTGCCGGTAGTTTAGAACAGAACTTTAATGATATGAAAAATTCCTACCTAGGGCAACTGTCAGGATATGAAGAAAATCCGAATTATCATATACTAACCCCTGATTTGATTGATGGAATATTTTTATCTCTCGGCGAGCAATATGGTTATGATATTTTCCCCTCTTTTTTTAAAGTACTTCAGCCGCCCGATCAGGATTGGGAACTATTAGATGAAATAAATGAAAACATAACCGCCGATTACGACTATGCAAAAACAGTTTCGATGACCATTACGTGTTGTGCTTTCAGTGTAGCCGCAGACACTGATCTTCGCGATAAGTTTAAGAACAGTTGGAATTTTCCGATAGATGACAATCTATACGAATATCTCAAGTCAGAAATTGAAGGTATGGTAAATGGCATTGATGATAACAAAATATCCGCACGTAAAATACAATTTGAACTCTTACCTAACTACCCCAATCCTTTCAATAATAACACAGTGATTAGTTATATACTTGATACACAGTTAGAAGTGACAATTAAAATCTATGATTTATTGGGTAATGTCATATTGAATTCCAAGCAGGGCATTAAAAATAGGGGATATCATCATTTTATATGGGAAGTTTCAGGTATTGCCAGCGGAGTGTATATTTATTCTATTGAAACAAACAAAGGTGTGAAAACTAAAAAATGCGTATTTATACAGTAAAGATTTCATGTTACTTAATTGGACTTGAAAAGATTGAAGTAATAGTTATTAGATATAATTGCTCATGAATACTTTTACTCATAAAAAACCTGTGAAGATCACCTCTTATTTTATATTAATATTAATATTTATTCCATTAAGTATTATTTTACCTCAAACTATTGATGATCCAATAGGAGATATTTCAATCAGCGATCCTGCTTATATGGATCTAAAAAAAGTCAAATTCATTCAATCCACAGATATAATACTCATGGATTTTTACCCCAATGATACTATTCCCAAAGGAAATCAGGCGGGGATTAATACTAGTACAATTTTTGAGGTTTATCTGGATGTGGACCATGACAGCTTAACTGGTGTTCGGTTTGGTGATATTGGATATGATTATAAACTAAATGTTAATTTAAATCAATGGGATGGCGAATCGTGGTTAATCGAAGGGAACTGTTCTTGGGAATTTGATAATGATGGGAATCCGCAATCGCAAGAGTCAAGAGGTCGCTTTTACGTTCATAAATCATATTTAACCACGACGCGGTTTCGCTGGATGTTTTCATTACTATGTCTGGATTGGACTCAGGTCAATTGGATATCTCGCACGTACTATCAGGATCATTGGACAGATCAAGTCCCGGATTCAGGTTATGCAAGTCTGCTCATTGATCCTAATATTATCACAGAAGTCGACACGGTATGTGGTGATTATGTGATGTTCATTTACCCTGATTACTTCCGGGACGAGATGGATGCTTATGAAATATTGAATGCAGTCGATTTGGGAGCAAAAATCGAAAGCCAGGTATGTGGTACAGTATTTAATGATATTCAAAGAATTGAATATAGTCCGTGTCTACAGGGTGTAGCCTGGAGTGGTAATCCGGTATTAGTGGGTCCATCAATGTGGCAAGGTGAGCCAGCCTGGTTTATTTTTTTTCATGAGTTAGGGCATAATTATACGCTGGCATCAACGAGATTTAACCAGCTGTATCCCGGGCTTGGTTACATTTCAGCGGGAGGAGATTACTGGAATTTTGGGACGAATTTCATCGAAGCCTGGGCAAGTCTTGTAGGTTTATACGCGATACGTGAATTATTCACAGATCAACAATCGTATCAGCTTGGGGACGTTTGCCGTTCAGATTTAGAGAATGTATTCAATAAAGCTAAAACATCACTTACTTCTTATGAGGAAAATCCGGATTTCAGTATGCTAACCCCAGATTTGTTAGATGGTATTGTTTTGAATCTGGCAGATAGTTTTGGATATGAGATAATTCCTCGTTTTTTTAAAGTTCTGCAACCCGCTAACGAAAGCTGGGATGTATTAAATGATATCGATCCTGTTACAGATTATGATCGGTCTAAAACCATTTCGATGACTGTTACTTGTTGTGCTTTTAGTGTAGCGGCAGGCGTGGATCTTCGTGAAAAGTTCAAAACCAAATGGGATTTTCCGATTGATGACGATCTTTATGAATCTATCCTGCCGGAAATAGAGTCAATGATCACAGGTATCGATGATGATTTGGAATTGATGGTTGATAAGCAGTTTGAACTCTTCACCAATTACCCCAATCCTTTCAATGCAAATACCGTTGTGAGTTATCAACTCAAAATTCCATCGCCAGTAAAAATAAAAGTATATGACTTATTGGGGAACGTTGTTAGAATTTTATACGAAGGCAGGAAAGAGGCTGGTTATCATCGTTTAGTCTGGAATGCTTCTGATATAGCCAGTGGAATTTATATGCTATCAATAGAAACGAATCAGGGGCTAAAAACTCAGAAATGCGCCATTATAAGGTAAGGGTATGAAAAGTATAGGAAAATACGGACTCTATAAC
>Ga0265293_10014213_pt1 | contig 10153 bp, 8 predicted proteins | sample Munlanlewell138R_FD_192505 | JGI IMG/M metagenome (GOLD analysis project Ga0265293, IMG submission 192505) | Leachate microbial communities from a municipal landfill in Southern Ontario, Canada - Leachate well 138R | ecosystem: Engineered > Solid waste > Landfill > Unclassified | place: Canada...
GAACCCGGGGAGCGAGCAGTAGATGAGGCGCGGATGCGCCTCGGTCATCGCGACAGCGCCGAGGCCGAGACGGTCCATGACGCCGGGGCGGAAGTTCTCGACCACCACGTCCGCGCTCGCGATCAGCGAGCGGGCGGTCTCACGGCCCTCCTCGGTCTTCAGGTCGAGGACGATCGAGCGCTTGCCGCGCTGCCAGGTGGCGTTCGCGGGCGTGTCCCACATCGGGCCGCCGGGCGGGTCGACGCGGACGACTTCAGCGCCCTGGTCCGCCAGCAGCTGGGCTGCCAGCGGCCCCGCCATGTACTGCCCGAAGTCGATGACGCGGATGCCCTCGAGTGCGCTCGCCATGTGGTCCTCCCGGACTCTGCCGTGGGTCCTTCCCGGACGGCGCGCGCAGTGTACCGCCGCACTCACAGGGTCTCGCAGGACTTCGTGGGAGCCCGGCTTCACGCGGCTTCACCGTTTCTCTACACGGTTCTACCTGCAACGACCTGTGACCCTCAGTCGCCCCTCCGTAACGTTCAGCGTGCAAGAAGGGCCACGCACATGTCCTCCACGATGTTCCCGAACAGCACGAGCACCAACGCCGAGCAGGTCGAGCTGCTACTGACCGGCTTCACCTCGTTCGCGGAGATCAACCTCGTGCGGAAGGCCATCTCGAAGCTGCCCGGCGTGTCCCAGGTGCAGGCCCGTCCGATATGCCCCGGCGCGATGTCCCTCTTCGTCACGTACGAGGGCATGGTGCCGTTCCAGGTGCACGTGAACGAGCTGCTCCGCTCCCGCGGGCGTGGGCGCGGCCTCCCGGCCGGCGTCGAGATCGCGACCGCGGAGCGGGTATCCTCCTAGCACCGGAAGCCCACCTTCCCCCAGGGCATACGATCCCGCTCCATCAGCCCCACGTCTCGTGGGGACCGGGAGCGGGAGGCATATGTGACGACGCGGGAAGAGTTCATCGCGGCGGTCCAGCAGGTCGACGAGCGCCTCGCGGCGCTGCGTGAGCAGATCGTCGCAGGCGGCGAGAAGCCACTGCAGGAGGGCACCTGGCGCGTCCGTGACGCCCTGAGCCACCTGGCCGCGCGCTCGAACGGCGTCGCGAGGGTCCTCGCGCGCGTCGAGGCTGCCGACAACCCCTCGGCGACGCCTCCGGCACCCCGCAACATCGACGAGATCAACGCCGGGCAGGTGGAGGAGCGCACCGACCGCTCCGTCGAGGAGCTCCTCGACGAGATCGCGGCGGGCCACGCCGCGGCGATCGAGGCGGCCCGAGGCCTGGACGACGAAACCCTCGCGCGGTCGCTACCCCTCGGCTTCCGGCCGGGCGATGCGACGGTGGCGGAGCTGCTGGCGATGGGCGGCCCGCGTCACGACGGGAACCACCTCGATCAGGTGGAGGCGGCCCTCAAGGCGTAGTCGGACACTCGAACGAGGAAGTGAGGCGCAAGGCGGGCGCTCGCGTTATTCGTTGCCGCCGGGGCCCGGAGGGCCGCTGGAGGACGGGGCCGCCCCGCTGCCCGAAGGCGGCGGAGCGGCGGTGTCCGACGTGGAGTCACAGAACACGAGGAGAGCGGAGACGCCGGTGAGCTCACCCACCTGGCTCACCCACGAGGCGTTGATGAACGACGGCCCGCCCGGGGTGTAGGCGATGAACAGGCCGTTCCGCACCGTGTAGACGGAGCGCAGGTTGCACCCCTGCGCGGAGGCCGTGGCCGCGAGCGAGTCCATGGAACCGCCGCCCCAGGCGATCATCCCGGCCTTGCCGGCGGGTGGCAGGCTACCGGTGATCGTCCCGAGGGCGGCCCCACCCGGCGTCGTCGTCGGTGTCGCGGTGGCGGTCGTGCTCGGCGTCGCCGTCGGCGAGCCCGAGGTCCCCAGCGGTTCGAGGTAGAGCGCGGCGACGTAGCCGATGGCGCCGTTCCACTCGATGTACTGCCACGTGTAGCCGTCCGCGCTGACCGGGGTGCCCTCGCGGATGGTCACGATCGAGCGGTCCGGGATACTCGCGATCACCGCGGCGCTCACGGTCGCCCCCGCGCGGAGGCGGAGCGAGTCGCCATCAGCGGCGACCCGCGCCTGGGAGCCGGGCGTGAACGTCTGCGCGGAGACGAGTTCCACCCGCAGGACAGCGAAGACGGCGAGCGCGAGCAGGACGGCGATGACGAGCGGTCCGGTGAGGTGCGCGCGGCGCAACGCGCGCGCAGGGGCATGGCGGGGCAAGGACAACGCTCCTACTCACCCGCCGCAGCTTCGACTCTACCCGAGGAGCAGCGGCGTGGGGAATGGCACGCGGCGCGGGTCCGCCGTGCGTTACCTGCTCAAACCGAGCCATTCGCGCAGCCGCGCCATGTCGAGGTGCGCCTCGACCACGTCCGCGAGCCGGTCGAACGCCGCCTCCCGTCCCGCCCTCGAGTCGGTCGCGCTCCCCTGCTGAGGCCGTCCCAGCCCATCGAGGAGCGACGCACGCCACTCATCGTTATGTAACAGACCGTGGAGGTACGTCCCCGCCACCCTGCCGTCCTCGGACACCGCGCCGTCGAGGTGGCTGGCGAGGTGGTCGCCGATCTCGAGCAACGAGTCCGCCTCGCCGGTCGTGCGGCCCATGTGGATCTCGTAGCCCTCCACGTCGAGGCCGGCAGCGCCCCAGCGAGCGTCGCGGGTGCGGCCTCGGACGCGGCGGGTGGCCTTCTCCGGCTCGAACACCGTGTGCACCGGCAGCAGGCCCAGGCCATCCTCCACCGTCCCGGACGAGGCCTCGACGCCGTCGGGATCCTCGAGCGTCGCGCCGAGCATCTGGTAGCCGCCGCAGATCCCGAGGACGCGTGCGCCCGCGTCGGCGCGCGCGAGCACGACACGGTCAAGGCCCCGCGAGCGCATCCAGCGGAGGTCGGCAATGGTCGCCTTCGTCCCCGGCAGGACGATCAGGTGCGGCAGCCCGAGGTCCTCGGCGGCTTCCACCCAGCGGACGCGGACGCCTTGCTCGCGTAACAACGGGTCGATGTCGTCGAAGTTGGCGATGCGGGGGAAGCGCACCACGGCCACGTCGAGGACGCCCGTCTCGACTGTCCCGCCGCGTACGCCCTCGGCGCGCTCGAGGGCGACCGCGTCCTCCTCGGCGACGCCGACCTCGTCGATCCAGGGGACGACCCCGATGACGGGGACGCCGCCGCGTTCCTCGACCACCTCGATCGCCGGCGCCAGCAGCGAGGCGTCGCCGCGGAAGCGGTTGATGACGAGGCCGCGGACCAGCGCGCGGTCCTCGGGTGGCATCAGGTCCAACGTGCCGAGGAAGTGCCCGAAGACGCCACCGCGGTCGATGTCACCGACGAGGAGGGTGACGGCACCGGCCTCGCGGGCGACGCGCATGTTCACCACCTCGGTGTCGTACAGGTTGGGCTCGGCGGCGCTCCCGGCGCCCTCCGCGACCACGAGGTCATACCCCTCCCGCAGCCGTCCGAGGGCGGCGGCGACGTGGGGCCAGAGGTCCCGCCGCCGTTCGAGGAACTCGCGCGAGTGGATCGTGCCCGCGGGCAGGCCGTTGAGGACGAGCTGTGAGGTGCGGTCGCCCTGCGGCTTCAGGAGCACCGGGTTCATGTCGACCTCGATCTCCACGCGCGCGGCAGCGGCCTGCTCCGCCTGCGCGCGCCCGATCTCGAGGCCGTCCGGGGTGACGTATGCGTTGTTGGACATGTTCTGCGCCTTGAACGGCGCCACGCGCACGCCGGCCCGCGCGAACGACCGACAGAGCGCCGTCACCAGCACCGACTTTCCCACCGAGGACGCCGTCCCGACCACCAGCAGCACCGGAGCCGTCATCTTGCGAGCACCTCCAGCAGCGCCGCCGTGACGCGCTCCTCATCCTCCGCGCGCGGAATGGCGACCCGGACCCACGAGGGCAACCCGAACGACGTGCAGTCCCGCACGAGGATGCCGTGCCGCAGCAATGCGAGCCGAGCCGCCGGGCCGTCGCCCGCCTCGACGAGGAGGAAGTTCGCCCTCGACGGGCCGAGACGCACACCAGCGTCCTCCAACGCCGCGCGCATCCGGTCGCGGCTCGCCCACACCCCGGCGAGGAGCGCGACGCGCGCCTCGTGCTCCGCGAGCGCCACGGGGCCGGCAGCCTGCGCTGCCGCGTCGAGACTCCACGAGTGCTGGAGAGCAGCGAGCCGTGCGATGACCTCGGGCGCTGCGACGACGTAACCGAGGCGGATGCCCGGGATCGCGTGCAGCTTCGTCATGGAGCGGAGCACGACGGCGTCCGCGCCGTCCCGCACGAGGTCGACCGCGTCCCACGCCCCCGGGACGAACGCCTCGTACGCGGCGTCGACGACGAGCGTCCGTCCCGGCCGGAGCCAGCGGTCGAGTTCGGCCCGTCCGAGGTGGGCGCCGGTGGGGTTGTTCGGGTTCGCCACGAAGACGAGGCGCGCGTCCACGACGCCGTCGGGGAGCACCTCGGGCGGCGCGAAGTCCGGGGCGAGGACGGTGACCTGCACGGTCTCCCCCCTGACGGTGCGGACGGCCGACTCGTACTCCCCGAACGTCGGGCCGACGACTGCGGCGCGCTCGCCCTCGCCGAGGAGCGCGCGGGCAACGAGGTGGATCGCGGCCGTCGCGCCGGGCGTCGGGAGCACCCACTCGGGCGGGACGCCCTCGTGCGCGGCGATCGCCTCGCGGAGGGGGGCCGCATCGGCGGGCGGGTAGCGGTCGAGCCGGGCGGATCGAGCGGCATCGAGGACGGCGGGCGACGGCCCGGCCGGGTGGAGGTTCGCCGACAGATCGAGGACACCCGCCGGGTCCACGCCAAGCGCACGCAGCTCGCGCTCGTCGAGGCCGCCGTGTACGACGCCGGGCACGACGCCGTCGCTGCTCATCGACGCGCCTCGACCAGTACCAGCGCGCCGAGGGCGATCCACGCCGCGCGGTCCGCCAGGGCGATAGCGCGTCGGACATCCTCGGCGGTCGGTTCGGCGCCACGCTCCTCCGGCAACCCGGCGCCGAGGGCGTACTGGCCGCGCTTGGTCAGCGTGACACCGAGCGCACCGGCCATCGCCGCCATGGGGTGGCCGGCGTTCGGGGAGTCGGTCAGGCCTCGGTCGCGGCGCCAGGTGAGCCACGCGCGGGGTGCGCCCTCGCCAGCCGCGAGGACGAGCGCGAGTGCCGTGAGGCGTGCCGGCAGCAGATTGGCGACATCGTCGCCTCGGGCGGCGGCCCAGCCGAACTCGGCGTACCTCGGCGTGCGATAGCCCCACATGCCGTCGAGGGTATTGAGGGCGCGATAGGCGGCGACAGCCGGCGCACCGCCGAGGACGTACCAGCACCACGGCGCGACCACGCCATCCGAGAGGTTCTCCGCCACCGACTCGATCGTCGCGCCGGCGACCTCGGACGCATCGAGCGCAGACGTGTCGCGGCTCACGAGGTGATGGGCGAGCAGCCGTCGCGCCTCGGCCAGGTCGTCCGCATCAAGGGCACCCGCGACCTCGGCGGCGCGGGCAAGGAGCGTGCGCCGCGAGGTCGCCTGCCCGAGGACAAGCGCGCCGGTTACCGTCCGCCCGAGGACGCGCTGTCCTCGGGCGGTGGTGAGGGCGACCCCTCCGACGAGGGCGCCCGTTGCGAGGACGCCGGCGGCGCGGCTCCTCGGACTCACGCGGTCGACGAGGCGGGCCGCGCGGCCGAACCAGGCGACCGGGTGCGCGGCGTTCGGAGGGTCACCGAACGCCGCGTCCAGCGCAGCACCCGCGAGCAGCGTCACGGGCACCTTCACGCGCTACTCGAACCGGTCGGGGTAGAAGAGCCGCGCGAGGCTCTCGATCCCGTCGACGATCCGCGGGCCGGGGCGGCTCATGACGTCGCCATCCACGGGGTAGATCGCCCCGTCGACCACGGCTGTCATCTGGGACCAGCCGGCGCGCTGCGGCACCGTGGCCGGGTCCACGAAGCCTGCGTCCGCCATCAGGATCATGTCGGGGTTTGCCTCGACCACCGCTTCCGAAGACAGCTGCGGGAAGTCGCCCTCCACGCCTTCGGCCACGTTGCGCGCCTTCACGAAGGTCAGCGCCGCACCGACGAAGGAGTTCGGCGAGACGGTGTAGAGGTCCTCCGTCAGTTCGTAGAAGACCAGTGGCCCATCCTCGACGCCTTCGAGGGCCGTCGCGACCGCGTCCAGGCGGGACTGCATGTCGGCGATCACGGACTCGGCGCCGTCGGCGTGGCCGGTCAGGGCGCCGATCGTGCGGATGTTCCCGTACACACCCTCGAGGTCAACGGGCTCGCGGAGGAAGAACACCGGAAGGCCGAGCTCACGGAAGTGGGCGACACTCTCCTCCTGCCGCCCGGAGAGGATCACGAGGTCCGGCTCGAACGAGAGGTCCTGCTCCGGGTCCGGCGACGAGTACGTCACCTCCGGCAGCGCATCCACTTCGGGTGGGTAGTTCGAGAAGTCGTCCACGGCGACCACGGCGTCACCCGCGCCGACCGCGAACAGGATCTCCGTCGCCGCGGGCGAGTGCGAGACGACCCGCGAGGCGGGAGCTTCCAGCGTGACGGTGGTGCCACTCGAGTCGACCACCTCGATCACGGAGGATGTCTCGGTCGCCGTCGAGGTGGCCTCGGCGGTCGTCGTGGACTCCGAGGTCGAGGACGCCGTGGCCGTGGTGGTCGCCTCGGCGCCTCCGCTGTCACTGTCGTCCGAGCACGCGCCGAGTAGCAGCACGGCGGCGAGGGCGAACGCCAGGGCAGCGAGCCAGCGCGCCCGTCCCCCCTCGGTCAGTCGCCAGAGATAGTTGCCCACTTCAGCACCTCCTGCACATGGAGGAGGCACGAAAACGCCCCCTCCTGGTGCGAGGGGGCAGGTACGAAGCCGTCCGCGCCGTGGCCGGTCTCAGCCGGCTCCCGGGCATGGGCCGTCGCCTGTCCTCGCAGGTTCGACACAAGCACGGGCCGGTACTCTGGCTTCCACTCTGCCTCGGCCTTGAGGGGCCTCGACGGGTGGTTACAGTTGCGGGACAGCGCCGGTATTGCACCGGACTTCCCCGGACGCCATGCGGAGGTGAGTGAACACCGCCTGTCCCCATCGAGCAAGCGGCGGGCGGCGGGCTTCCGCTGACACGCCGCTAACAATCGCGACGCATGATCCATGCCGCACGCGCTTCAATGGGGTGCAGCACGGCGCGGGAGGGTCAATGACAGCGGAGACGCGGACGTTCGAGGTGGACGGGGCGGCGATCGCGCTCGACGATCCCGCGCTGTACGGGAACCGTGAGCTGTCCTGGCTCGACTTCAACGATCGCGTGCTGTGGGAGGCCAAGGACCCACGCAACCCCCTGCTGGAGCGCCTCCGGTTCCTCTCGATCAGCGCATCCAACCTCGACGAGTTCGTGTCGAAGCGGATGGGGTGGCTGCGGCTCAGCCTGAAGTCCGACGCGAACCACCGGACCGTGGACGGGCTCACGATCGCGGAGCAGAACCTCGTCGTGCGCGAGCGCGTCCATGCGATGCAGCGCGACATCGACGCTACCTGGCGCGAGGCGATCGAGCCGATGCTCCGCGAACGTGGCTTCCGCGTCGTGCCGTTCGAGGGCCTCGACCAATCCTCGAAGGACGCGCTGCGCGGGTACTTCATGGAGGCCGTCTACCCCGTCCTGACCCCGCTGGTCGTGGACCCGTCCCACCCCTTCCCGTTCATCTCGGGCTCCTCGCTCTCGCTCCTCCTCACGGTGCGGGCGGACGAGGAGCGACGGCACCTCGCGCGCGTGAAAGTCCCGCCGAACCGCAGCCGGTTCATCGAGGCCGGCGAGGGCACGTTCGTGCGGCTGGAGGACCTCATCGCCGCGCACCTGGACCTGCTCTTCCCGGGCGTCGAGGTGGACGAGTCGTGCGTGATCCGCGTCCTGCGCTCCTCCGAGGTCGGGACACCCGGCGAGGATGCCGCCGACCTCCTCGAGCTGATGGAGGACACCCTGGCGCGCCGGCGGATGGCGGACGCGGTCGGCCTCGAGCTGCAGGGGGCACTCCCGGAGCCACGGCTGGGGATGCTGCTGGAGGAACTCCAGCTGCACCCGGACGACGTCTACACCTCGGACGTGATGCTGGGGCTCGCGGACCTCGCGCAGCTCGCGTCGCTGCCGATCCCAGACGAGTCCTTCCCGCCATTCATCCCGGCGGTGCCGAGCCAGTTCCTTCCGAACGAGGATGACGAGCACCACGTCTTCCACGCGATCCGCTCCGAGGACCTGCTGCTCCACCACCCGTACGAGTCGTTCGACCAGACGATCGTGCGCCTGATCCAGACTGCCGCCGAGGACCCGCACGTGCTGGCGATCAAGCACACCACCTACCGCACGTCGCCTGACTCGCCCACCCTCGGCGCGCTTATCGATGCCGCGGGGCGCGGCAAGCAGGTCGCCGTCCTCGTGGAGCTCGCGGCGCGCTTCGACGAGGCGAACAACATCGAGTGGGCGCGCCGGCTGGAGGACGCCGGGGTCCACGTGGCCTACGGGAACCCGAACCAGAAGATCCACGCCAAGATCTCGCTGATCGTGCGGGAGGAGTCCCTCGGGATCGTCACGTACAGCCACATCGCCACGGGGAACTACAACTCCCGCACGGCCCGCATCTACACGGACTTCGGGCTGCTGACGGCGGACCGGCAGATCGGCCAGGACCTGATGGCCGTCTTCAACCACCTCACCGGCCTCTCGAAGCAGCCCGACGTGAAGGCGCTCCTCGTCGCGCCGATGACGCTCCGCAGCGGCCTCGAGGAGCGCGTGCGGCGGGAGATCGCGCACGCGTCCGCCGGCCGTCCGGCGCGCGTCGTGTTCAAGATGAACGCGCTGGAGGACGCCCGGTTCACGGAACTCCTGTACGAGGCGTCCTCCGCTGGGGTCCAGGTCGACCTCATCGTGCGCGGCATCTGCCGCATCCGTCCGGGCATCCCCGGCCTCTCCGACCGCGTCCGTGTCCGCAGCGTGATCGGGCGGTTCCTGGAGCACTCGCGCGTGTTCGCCTTCGAGAACGGCGGCGCGCCGGAGGTCTACATCGGCAGTGCCGACATCATGAAGCGCAACCTGGACGAGCGGACCGAGGTCCTGACGCCGATCCAGAGCCCGGCGCTGCAGGCCCGCATCCTCCGCACGATGGACCGCTTCCTGGAAGACCGCCGGCAGGCGTGGAGCCTGCATGACACATCGTGGTCACGCGACCAGGCCGTCGAGGACATCGGCGTGCACGCGGAGCTACTCGCCCTCGCGCCGTTCGCGTGACCCTTTACAAACAACGCGCGATCGCCGACGTTTCAACATCTCATCCACGTGCTCGAACCGGTCACAGCGCGGGTGGATGATGGACACCAGCCGGGCGGCTAGGTGGGGACATTGGTGAAGGCGCAACGGTTCCGCGCGGCCGCTTCCATGCACGAAGCGACGCTGCCCGTCACCCAGGGAGGCGTCAACCGCCCCTCTCGCCCGTACCTGCGGCCCGCCCTCGTCGTCGCCGGGGCCTACCTCGTCGCCGGTGGGCTCTGGATCCTCGCCAGCGAGTGGCTGCTGGCCACCGTCGTCCCCGAGGAGCGCACGACGCTGCTGGAGGTGCTGCGCGGCCTCGGGTTCGTCCTGGTCACCTCCGTGGCGCTGTACGTCGTCCTCGGGCGGATGATGCGAGACCTGGAGGAGGGCGCGCGCAACCAGGCCTCGCTCGCCGCGCGCCTCCGAGAGCGGTCCGCGCAGCAGCGCCTGCTCTCCCAGCGGCTGCTCCAGGCGGAGGAGGAGACGCGCCGCGCCGTTGCCAAGGACCTGCACGACGGGCCGCTCCAGTCCCTCACGCTGTCGTTCATGCGACTGGACGCCGCCACGCGCGACGCCAACCTCGGCGAGGCGGGGGCGCAACCGATCGACGTGCAGCAGGTGGCCGCGGCGATGGCGGCGATCCGCGAGGCGTCCGAGGAGATCCGGGGGGTGGTGCGCGCGCTGCACCCGCCACTCCTCGCCGAAATCGGGCTCGCCGCCGCCATCGAGCGGCACTGCCGTGAGATGACCTCGCTCACGGGGCGGGAGGTGCGGTTCGTGTCGAACTCCTCGCCGGCCCGGCTGATGGACACGAAGGTGGACCCGGACCTCGCGATCGTCGCGTTCCGCGTCACGCAGGAGGCGGCCGCGAACGCCCT
>Ga0265293_10014215_pt1 | contig 10151 bp, 12 predicted proteins | sample Munlanlewell138R_FD_192505 | JGI IMG/M metagenome (GOLD analysis project Ga0265293, IMG submission 192505) | Leachate microbial communities from a municipal landfill in Southern Ontario, Canada - Leachate well 138R | ecosystem: Engineered > Solid waste > Landfill > Unclassified | place: Canada...
TTCTACGTGGCCTACAACCGGACCGTCTACCAGGGCGACCCCTTCATGACCCGGGACGGGGCCACGCGGCAGGCGGCGGACTACGAGAACCGCTACGGCCGGCTGACCCCGAGCCAGGCGAACCTGCTCCGCACGGCGGTCCAGCAGTTCGACTCGGCCGGCAACTTCGTGCCCCAGATGGACAACGAGCGGGCTTTCGAGGTGCTCGCGGCGATGGACTTCTACACGACCCTGGGCACGGGCAAGATCGGTGGGCTGCTCTTCCCGGGCACGCACCTCGACGTGGGGCACATCCACGCTGACCTGCTCTCGGCGACCCGGATGCCGCTGGCGACGGACTCGAACGACTGGCGGATCGACGTGCGGGCGTTCACCGAGGGGCAGAAGACCAACACCAGCCGGGCTCGGGCCACGCTGGAGATCCTGAGCAACAAGTCTCTGGAGGACGCCTACAACCTCGAAGACTGCTTCACGGTGAACTTCACCCTCCTGGACGGCTCCGAGGTCATGCTGGTCGGGGCTGTGCCAGGCGTCCGAGACAACGTGCTCATCCCCGGCGTCGGTATCCCGAGCCCGATTCCGGCGGAGGACATCTTCGAGGTCGATCAGGTCCGGGAGACGCACAACATCGTCTACCGCCGGAACGCCCTCAACTTCGGCACCCTGTCGATGCGTCGGGGGGAGCTGAGCCAGTGGACGACGTTCACGCCTTCGGCTTCGATCCACCCCGAGGTGGCTGACCTGCCCACGGGCGTCAACGCGATGCCGGTGTCCGTCACCGTGACGCCACTGGTCATCAACTGGGGCAACCAGTACGGGGCAGCGGTCTTCGACGGCCTGTACGATCCCATGTCCGGGGACATCGCGGTGAGGGCGTCCTGGATGCCCAGCGTGATGCCCTTCGACCTCCCGGACGGGACTGCGGACCCGGGTGACCTGCGGAACGTGCGGACGTTCACCTGGGCACCGGGAGTCATCGGGGCAGGCGCCACCATCTCCAAGGCCGACTTCGCCTGGGTGGGGGCGGACAGCTCGGCTGCCCAGGTGTTCGTGGCCAACCAGTCCATCGCGGGCTTCGTGGTGGAGGCTCTCGCTTCGGGTGTCGCGGACCAGCTCACGCTTCGGCTGACGAACACGACGGCCGCTCCGATCGATCCGGGCAGCCTGACCATCACCGTGGCGCTGCTGGAAGACATCGACCCGAACCTCTACAACATCGACCTCTCCAACGTGGACCTGCTCGTGGGCCTCACCTGGGAGGGCGGGTCGAAGAACATCACGGCCGACAACCTGGTCGCGTGCATCAACGCGAACAGCAAGCTCCAGAGGACGGTCACGGCCTACAACGATGGCACCCCCAAGGTGACCATCGAGGCCGTTCCGGTCGGGGGTGAGGGCAACAACATCCGGGTGAGGGTGGGACGGGAAGGGTTCCCTGGGGGTGCCCTGGGCACTCCGGCCCCTCTGCCGATCCACCAGACCCTCAAGCTGGCGGTGGGCAGCAGCAATGTCCCGCCGGTGGGCCACCACACGACGGCGACCAACCTGTTCGGCGGCCTCGACCTCCCGGTGAACGCCGGCATCGGCACCAGCCAGATGGCCCTGACGGGCATGACCGAGCGGTTGCCTCTGGGCGTCCTCGTGCAGGACAGCGACTTCCTCTGCGAGAACCCCCTGGGAGACGCGGCCAGCGCGTTCAACTCGGCCCCGGCCCCGCTCCGGCCCATCCAGACCCTCATGCCCCTGACCGCGGGTGGGGAGGAGTACAGCAGGTTCTTCGGGGCTCCGGGTGAGCTGGTGGCGATGGCCGACGTGCTGATCGCCCCTAACTCCTGGGCGGCCTGGACGGACACGGCCCCGGACGGGGCGACCCGCAAGTTCCGCATCTACCGCGGTGGCGGGTGTGCCTTCGTCCTCTCGGGTGACACCCCGGGCGGCCCCATTGACTGGGTGAGTGCGAGCTTCCCCAAGTCGTCCCAGCCGGTGCTCAAGGGCGGCATCCTTGCCTGCCGGGCTCTCCTGGTCCGCAACTACTACGAGGAGGCCTTCTCCGGCGGCAGCCTGGCGAAGACGAGTGACGGGGATGAGGTGCAGCTCGTCATCCTCACCAACGCCCACTTCGGCAACGGGCAGTCGGTCGAGGAGGGCCTCCTCCTCGACGGCATCCTGTCGCCGAGCGGCTACGGCGAGGGCTACGCGGCGGCGGACCGCTACCGCTGCATGGGCCGCCCGATGATCCGCGGGTACAGTCGCTATGTGCCGGACCCCGCCGAGGTGGTCCTGGCCGTGTACCCGGAGGACCAGCGGGGTAGCTGATGACGGTCGTGTCCATCCATGAGGCGATGCCAGGCTTCGCTCGGCCCCAGGAGTCGGTGGAAGACCTGTTCACCGAGTACGAGGCCTGGGTCAACGGTGACCTCGACGGCCACGACCAGGTGGTCAAGGGCTTCCGCGAGACGATGCTGAAGCGGTCCGAGGGGGCACACGAGTTCGCACTGAGGTTCTTGGACCCGGTGTTCGTGTGCTCCCACGGGCAGTGCGACTGCATCGAGAAGCAGTCGGTCCTCCGGCAGCTCGAAGGCCGCCTGGCTGTGGCCCGGGGCCGCCGCCAGGCCTATGAGTCCCTGGAGAGGACCATCGAGAAGCAGATCGCCAGGTACAAGGGGGAGCCGGATGCGGCCACTGCTCCCTGAGTCCCTGTACCACCCCCTGACTCGGCCCCTGCACAAGAAGCTGCGGGCGGGAGTTCGACGATGCCGTTCGTGAGCCGACGAGATATGGCCCTGTCCGCCCAGAAGGCCGCGGACCGGAAGTACCGAGAGCAGCTTCGCCAAGCTCTCTCGACCCCTGGCCTGACCCCGGAGCAGCGGCGTGACCTGGAGCGAAGGCTCGGGCAGGTTGGCCAGCCCCGGGTGTACGATGCAGCCTCGCCTCCACCGCCGGGGGCCATCAAGCTCCCGGCGCCCGCCCCGAAGCACACCGAAGAAGAGCTGATGGGCAAGAAGAAGACGGAGCTGGTGGCCCTCGCTGCGGAGGAGGGACTCCCCTCCACCGGCACCAAGGCACAACTGGTCGAGCGGCTGCTGAGCCGATGAGAAGGAGAAAGCCAATGCGCTACCTGTCGATGGTGATTCTTGCACTGATCCTGCCCCTCACCACCCCGGCGTTCGCGGACGAGCCCGCCCCGGACGCCACCGTGACCGCCCCCGAGGTCGTCGCGGGTCCGGTGGTCGTCGAGCCCGGTCCGGTCGCCGATGTGGTCGAGCCGGCCCCGGCCGAAGATGTGGCCACCCCCGCGGATGCGGCCGTGACCCCGGCCGACGACGTGGTGACGCCTCCGGCCCCCACCCCGGAGCCCCCTGCCCCGCCGGCCGTGACGGTGCCGACGACGGACGAGGAGGCGGGGACGATCCTCGGCCTGTTGCTGGATGCGGCCAAGGGGGGTCACTGGATGGTGTTCGGGGGGCTCGTGCTCCTGTTCCTGATCTGGCTGTTCAACCGGCTGGGCCTGGCGGCCAAGGTCGGGCGTGACCTCGTACCCTGGGTCACGGTCGGCGTCGGCGCCCTGGGCTGCATCGGCATCGCCCTGGCCTCGGGCGGCAGCATCCTCGACGCCCTGAAGGCAGGCCTGCTCGAAGGTGGCGTGGCCATCGCCCTGTGGGAGCTGATCTTCAAGCGGTTCACGGCCACCAAGACGGACGGCACGCCCCGCGTGGTGCCCACCGAGTAGGCCCTCTCACCGCGAAGGATGACGCCCCGGTCTGGCAACGGACTGGGGCGTTGCCTTTTCAGCCTGCACCTTGTCGTAGGCCGCCTCCGCCTGCTCCCGCGTGGTCGTGATGCCCTCCCGGGCCTGGGTGGCGATGAGGGCCTCCACCACGATCTTCCGCCGGTTCTCCGGGTCGGCCAGGATGGCCCGGATGTTCACTCGTCGTTGGGACATCGGGATCTCCTGTGGCCGGGGCAGCTCCCGCCACCCCGGCCGGCTCGGCGTGCCCTACAGGGCGCCGTTGAAGTGGGTGGCGACCAGCTCGCGGACCTTCGCCTCGTAGTGGGCGTTGACGAGCCAGCAGCCCTTGTCACGGTTCCAGGCGTAGCCTGTGCCGCGGTTGTAGGGGACGGCCGCCTTGAGGGCCTCGACGAAGTCGAAGTTCCGGCTCGGGGTGTGGACCTCGATGGTCCCGTTCTGCCCCGGGCGCACGATGGTCGGCTTGGGGGCGTCCACCGGCTTCGGCGGCTCGTAGGCCTTGCGGAAGGCCTCGCGGACCGAGAACCAGGTCTGGGCCGGAACCTTCACCACCTGGCTCGGGCCGTTGTCGGCCTTGCCGGGGACGGTGGCCCACTCGTTGCCGAAGTCCTCACCGAGGATGGCCCACACCAGGTCTTTGCGCTCGGTCGGGAACCGCCAGCCGTACTTGAAGCGACCCTCGCGGGCGACCGGGGTGGCCTCCTTGACCCGCTTCATGTTGTCCACCACGTTGTGGCGGGACCGGCAGCGGAGCACGAAGTCGGTGGACCCCTCGACCTTGGTGATGATGACGTTGGTGTTCCGCTCGCGGAGGCGGTCGCCCAGGCTCTCGAACCCGAGGGCGGTCACCACGGAGGCGCAGTCGAGGACCACCTCGGCGTCGTCCAGGTGACAAGAGGACCACCAGATGAGGATGTTGCAGAGGTCGCGCGGCTTGGTCTTCAGGGCCTTGGCGGCCAGCTTGACCGGCGACTCCAGGGCGCTGGCGTGGAGCAGCCCGAGGGCCTCCTCCACCATGTCCTGGGTGACATCGAAGTCGATCTCGTAGTGCTGCTGGGAGCAGACGGGGCCGATGCCCTTGGTCACGCTCACGGCGTCCCGCAAGGGGGTGCCGCAGCAGCAGCAGTTGGTGGCGGCCAGGGTGTAGACCTTGCCCCACTCCCGGATGATGCCCGCCGCGTCCGCCGCCGTGTGGGCCGCGGAGCAGGTCGTCGCCGCATCGAGCTTCGTCCCGTGGGCCCGCTTCGCAGGCTCGTCGGGGCTGTTCAGCAGGTGGGTCGCAGCGTTGTCCATCTCGTCCCCCATCGTTTCCAGCCCTACTACGGGCGGCATCTCGAAGTTGAGCCCTTACAGGCAGAAGACCAGCACGGCCATGATGTAGCCGCCCACACCGATGACCAGCGTGCCCAGCACAGCGGAGGCCACGGGGTGTCGCTCATCCCAGCTCGGGCGGATTCGGCGGTTGTAGTTGCGTCGCATCGGGTTCCTCCATCGTTCGTGCCCCTACTACGGGCGGGTTCCCGATGTTGAGCCCCCGAACGATTTTTCTCGCAGGGGCTCAACATCTCTGGTTCGCCCGTAGTAGGGGCAGAGGCGGCAAGGAGCCGCCGGAGGAGAGAGACGATGAGCTGCCCGTGCCCCAAGTGCTTCAACTGCTGCTGCCACAAGGTCGAAGGGCTCGACCCCAACGACTGCGTGAACGCCGAAGACGGCGTGTGCGAGTCCGAGGTGCCGGAGTTCTGCCCCCTGTGCGGGGCGCCGGTGGCGGCGATGGTGGACGACTACGACGACTCGATGGACGGGGATCACGAGTCCGCCCTGGCCTCCTGTGGCTGGGGGACCGACGAGGACTACGGCTGCTTCGACGACGGAGGAGACTTCTGATGGCGAGCTACAACCTCATGAAGCGGGCCGACCGTGCCCGACTGCGGGCTGACCGGCAGGGCGAGCTGGACGCCATCAAGGCGGGGCTCTGGCCCCGGGATCTCAACGACGCGATGCGGTGGGGCCTGGGTCGGGCCGATGCAGACCATGCCCGGAAGTGCATCACGGTCGAGCTGGAGTACCTGGACGGCGTGGGCGCCCGTATCGACGCGGGTGAGCTGGTCGGGTGGGAGCCAGAGGGCTCAACCCTCCCGGCTCAGGCGTAGTAGGCGAGGACGACGGAGAACGACGATGGCGAAGTTGACCCTCAGCGATGCCCGCCGGCACATGCAGAACGGCCGCCCCTGGTGCTTCCGCATGGAGTTCCAGCAGGCGAACCCCAACGTGGCCTCGGGCTGGTCGAGCAAGTTCTGGCTGGCCACGGGCCGCTCCCGGTACGAGCCGGTGGAGATCCACTACGGGGCCATCGGCAGCCAGGGCCAGGTCATCGTCAAGGACTGGTCCTACGTCGAGGCCAAGGCCCCGGAGAAGGAAGCCAAGGGCTACGTCTACACGGATACCCCGTACATTCGGGTGTCCGCCGCGACCATCGCGGCGTTCAATGCCCAGAACAACCAGCCGGTGGCCCCGCCACCGGCCCCCCCGGTGCAGCCGACCCCGCCCCCGGCTCCCGCGGTCCTGACGAACTGGTCGGACGCCAAGGCCAAGGTGGCAGCGGCGATCAAGGGGCAGGTCATCGAGCTGACCTTCGAGGAGTTCCCGGCCCCGTGGCAGGGGGCGGCCTACCACACGTTCAAGGACGACTTCGGGGCCTTCTGCTCGAAGTTCACCGGCCGCAAGGTGAAGACCTGGTGGGGGACGACAGGGCCGAACGAGACGATCCACCTGTTCCATGCCCACGCCACGGACGCTGGCCTGTTCCAGGCGGTCGTGAGCTGGCTCCAGGGCCAGATCGGCGGGTCGGCGGCACCGGCTGTGGCAGCCCCGGCCAAGCTGACCGGCCCCTTCGCCAAGGTGGTCATGGTCAAGGCGATGGGCCAGGGCATCTGGCACGCCCTGAACGCCGCGGGGTCGAAGGTGATGGACCTGACCAAGCAGGGTGCCCGGGACCTCGTGGCCGAGTACCCCCACATCAAGGTGATGGGGCTGAGGTCCTTCAACCAGCGGCCGAACGGACCGTAGAGGAGAGCAGCCGAGGTGGCCTGGCAGGATCGGTACGATGTGGTCTTCCGAGCGAAGGCCATGGGCAAGGAAGCGCCTCGCCTGGGGACTCCCTCGTCCGTTCAACCCGGGGACTTCCTTACGTTTTTCATCGACAGCGCCTACCACACCAGGGAGGTGGCCTCCGTCCACAAGGGGTACATCGTCGCCAAGCCGCTGGAGAGCGACTACGGCCTCCTCGACGAGGCCCGGAAGGTGCCCTTCGAGGACTTCTACGATGCGTGGCGGCCCAAAGCCAAGGTGGCCGTGGCTCAACCCCAGCCCAAGGTCAAGGCCTCCCGGGCGAAGCCCGCTCCCAAGCCTGTCTCTCCTCCGGCCCCGCCGGCCCCAGAACCACCCCCGGCCACGAAACCCGTGAAGCCGAAGAAGCAGCCCTCTCCAGGGCTGCTCGCGTTCCTGGATGACGCCTATCGGAACCAGAAGTAGCCTCCTCCCCACGGTAGGGTTCCTATGGACCTGAACAGGTGGAGGCACCGATGCACCGAGTTCGGCTCATGACCTACAAGGGCCTGATCGTCGCCCCGGACGTGGCGGCAGCCCTGCGTGCGCTCGAAGCCCGAGCGAACGATGCTGGCTGGCGGGTGCGGTACATCAAGCCCGACCCCCAGCCCTACAGCCCCCTGTCTCTCCTCCCGGCAGGTCGGGAGGTCTGGCTGGTGTTCGAGAAGGACCAGGTGGACCATCTCACGGCCCTGTATGCGGCCTGGGGGCACGCGGTCCCTCTGGGGTTCACCCCCAAGCTCCGGGACCCGCTCATGGAGCCCGGCCACATGGTCTTCCGCTACCTCGGTCCCTGGCAGGGCATCTACAACAAGATGCTGGCCGAGGGGCGGGGTCACCTGGCCTGGTCCTCGGCCTGTTGTGCTGCCCAGCTCGACGTGGGCGAGTGGAAGGGGGACAAGGAGGAGCCGCGGTTCGTGCAAGCCCAGCTCCACCGCCTGGGCCGAAACTGTGGCCCCATCGACGGGGTGGTCGGTCCGCGGACCTCGGCGGCCATCGAGAGCCTGGCTCTTCCGCGGGGGTCGCTGACGCTGGTGGCCGAGCACCTGCTCAAGGCGGAGCCCGACAAGAATCCGGCCAAGGTGACCCGTGGCCATCTGCACATCCCCGGCCACCAGCTCGTGGTCGAAGGCTTCGGAGGAGTCAAGGCATGGCCGATGGACAGCGGGGCTGGCTTCGAGGTGTCTGGGCCTGGGCGAGTCGTGGTGGACGTGCGATGAAGTTCGCCTCCCCCGCCGAAGACGCCCTCATGCTCGGGGTGGGCCGGGCGCTGGACGCCAAGCTCACCGACCTGGGCAAGGCCGCGGTGCGGGAGATCGTGACAGCGGCCAACCGGCTGGGTGTACCGCCGGACCACCTGCCCTACGTGTTCTGGGCGCTGGCGACGAAGGCCGGGCTGCCCAAGCTCGGGCAGAAGGAGTCGGAGGCCCTCGACATGATGGTCACGGTGCTGGACCGCACGGGGACCATGCCGGCCTACTCGTCGGCGTTTTCGGTGGCGGACGACCTTGGGACCGATGCGGCCATCGACCGGCTCGCCAAGCGCATGGCCACCTGGTCCCTGCGGACCCTGTATCCTGGCCTCCTCCAGGGGTACAAGGACGCCCTGAACAGCCAGGTGAAAGCCGTGCCCAAGGCGACCAACGGCCAGGTGAAGGACAAGGACGCCTTCAACTTCCTCCGGCTGGCTTTCCGGCAGATCGTCAGCATCAACTCCCGCATGTTCCGGGACGGGGAGCTGCTCCGCCGAGTCGTCCGCCTCCTCCCCATCTGACCCGGGTAGGTTCTCCTCCCAGGCCGCACGAGTAGACGGCTGGAGATCCCTTTCCCGGCGGGAGACAGCATGGCGGACGAACGATTGCAGCGGGTCGCGGAGAAGCTCAAGGCGATCCGCGAGAAGACGGACCTCAAGCTCAAGCCCACCCCGCACCTCAAGACCACGTTCACCGACTACAGCGGGACCGAACGGGAGCTGAAGATCCGCTACTACCAGGTGCAGGGCATCCTGCACCTCATCTTCATGAAGCGGTTTCTCCTCGGGGACGACACGGGCCTTGGGAAGTGCTGCGGGTACAACACGCTGGTCCAAACGAATGAGGGTCTTCTCCAGATGGGGGAGATTACGGACTGGGCGGGGATGGACCCAGATACCTTCCGGCCTATGGACAGGGATGTTTATACCCTTGTGAAGGGGAAGGCTTCGCGCATCAAAAACTTCTACTATGGTGGGTTCAAGCCGACGATCACGGCCACTACCTGCTATGGGTTCAAGGTCACGGGGTCCCTTATCCATCCTCTTCTGGTTCTTCGGAAAGGCCGCCATCAATGGGTCAAAACCCGTGACCTGTCGAAGGGCGATTTCCTGTGCGTGAGTCGGCAAGCATCTGAGTTCCCCCAGAACGAGCCTCCCCTGGTGGGGGGCGGCCCGCTGGAAACGATGACCCCACCCTTGGCCCGGTTCTTGGGCTATTACGTCGGGGAAGGTAGCTTGACGGCAAGGGGTCAGGTGCGTTTGAGCCAGTGTCCACGGGTGAACCCAGAGGTCCACCAGGACATCCTGAACCTTATGGAACAACTGTTTGGTCGTCTGCCGGACCACCCAGACCAGTCGGATCTGTACCTGAACAACACCCGGCTCCGTCGTTGGCTGGCGGCCAACGGGTTGGACTACTGCCGATCCCCTGGCAGAACGGTTCCTGCCTGCATCCTTCAGGCCACCAGGGCATCCAGCCGGGAGTTCCTTCGGGCCTTGTTCGAGGGTGAAGGGCACGTCAGCAAGACTCACATCGAGTTCAGCACGGCGTCGGAGGAGCTGGGTCGGCAGATTCAGATCATGCTCTTGCAGTTCGGCGTTATCTCACGTCGGACCACCAAGTACGTCAAAGGTCAGGATCACATCTACTGGCGGCTGACTATTTGTGGCGAGGACGCCAAGAGATTCCAGGGGAATCTCGGATTCATTTCGACCAGAAAGCGGGAGGCTTTGAGTGCCTGCCTTGACCGGCCTCGGAACACCAACCATGACGTGATCCCCGAGATCCAGTGGATCTTCGAGAAGGTCCGGGAAGACCTCCTGCGAGCGACCTCCATGCAGGGAGCCAACGATACTCGGAAAGGTTCTGGCCTCAAGCAGTTCGGAGCATCTCTGGTCAACACCCTGAACAACATCAGGAACTACGGACGGAACCCGTCCTACGCTTTCGTGGAGCGGGTTGTTGGCGTTTTGCAGGAACACGCCCCGGAGTCCGAGGCTTTGGGGCTTTTGGGCGGGTTCCTTTCCACCCGGTACTTCTACGAC
>Ga0265293_10014216_pt1 | contig 10151 bp, 7 predicted proteins | sample Munlanlewell138R_FD_192505 | JGI IMG/M metagenome (GOLD analysis project Ga0265293, IMG submission 192505) | Leachate microbial communities from a municipal landfill in Southern Ontario, Canada - Leachate well 138R | ecosystem: Engineered > Solid waste > Landfill > Unclassified | place: Canada...
GACTCGGTCTTTTAAGTGAGAATACTAATATTTCTTTATTTGCTAACAAGCAGCAGAATTACGCTTTAGTTTATCCTAGCGCCTGGGAAGTTGATGTTGTAAATACAAATTCAGTCTTATTTGCAGCGCCTGATCAAGATTTTATCCAAATTTCTTATGAAGATAGTGGTGGTATATATACAAGTATTTTAGATTGGTATCAAGAACAGTTTGCTGAAGTTGACGCATTAACAGAGGATCGTTTATTAGTGACGGCATTTGGAGTGGGAGTTGTGAGCGCAGACGAGAAATTTGTTTATTTTTTAGATAAAAATAGCACTGGTATTTTAGTTATGTCCTATATCCCATCAGGTGAATTATTGCCTTATAAAGAGATATTTCAGATGATGGTTAATACTTTAATGATTATAGAGTAGTCTTTATATAATAAAAATATAACAAAAACCCGCTGAAGCGGGTTTTTTTAGTGTTTATTTTTAAATTTGATAATTTATTCTTGATTAATTATTTTATCAATAATGCCGTATTTTTTTGCTTCTTGAGCGCTCATAAAATTATCACGATCACTATCTTTTTCAACGGTTTTAATATTCTGTCCTGTATGTAATGCTAAAATTTTATTCATTTTATCTTTCGTCTTTAAAATATGTTCAGCTCTAATTTTAATATCTGAAGCTTGTCCCTCAGCTCCGCCCATTACTTGATGGATCATAACCTCACTATTAGGTAGAGCTAGTCGCTTACCTGGAGCACCAGCAGCTAAGAGAAGTGAGGCCATAGAGGCAGCAAGGCCGACGCAAATAGTGGAGACAGGACATTTAATATATTGCATGGTATCATATATAGCTAAGCCAGCCGAAACAGATCCTCCTGGGGAATTAATGTAAAATTTTATATCTTTTTCTTTATCCTCAGCGGCTAAAAATAGCATTTGAGCAATAACAATATTGGCCACATGATCATCAATAGCTTCGCCTAAAAAAATAATTCTGTCTTTAAGTAGACGCGAATAAATATCATAAGCTCTTTCAGTTTGACCTTCTTTTTCAATTACTGTTGGTATAAGGGGCATATAAGTATAATTAATTATTTTTTTGCTATTATTAAAGATTATATGTAATATTTTAATTTTTGTAAACACTTGGCTTGATTTTTTCCTATTTTTGGTCTAAGATTTTAGCAGTTTTTAATCTTTGTTAAAGAATAAGTAATTTTATGTCTAAATCTAATAAATTCATTAATGCTTTTAAGCGTCATCGTCAATCTTGGTTGTTGGGGTTGTTGATTATTTTTGCTTTTACCGGTTTTATTTTAACTGGTGGTAATTATTATAATCAAGCGGCTCATTACATTGCTGATAAGACTAATAATATTATTGTATTACCAGAAGCGCCTGAAAGTCTTTTTATGTTAGGTTTAGATTTACAGGGCGGCACTCAATTAGTTTATGAAGCTGATGTAAATAATATTTTAGATGGAGAAAAGCTCAGCGCCTTAGAGGGTGTCAGAGACATTATTGAGAGACGTGTTAATGTGGCTGGGGTGAGCGAACCATTAGTGCAAATTAATCGCACCTTACAAGGTGAGTATAGAATTATTGCCGAGTTAGCAGGTATTAAAGATGTGAACGAAGCTATTCGTTTAATTGGCGAAACTCCGTTATTAGAATTTAAAGAACAGAATTTTAATCAAGAAGATCTAACTCTTGAATCTAATGAAGAAGCGGTTATTTTCAATGAAGAAATGAAAACTAAAGCTGAAACCGCTTTAACGGAAGTTAAAAATAATGCTGATTTAAATCAATTAGCAGAAAAATATCAAGCAGAATTATTAGAAAAAGATGATATTAATAATGAAAGTAATCCTGAATTAGCGTCTGTGTTAAGTGCTCTGCAGAACGGTGAGGTGAGCACACAATTAATTGATCAAGGTGATAGTCTAGTAATAGTGAAGCTTTTGGAAAAACGGAGTTTTAGTGACCCTTTTCAAGGTCAAGATGAGACTTTTGTGTATCGAGCCCAATTATTATCATTCTCTTTGCAAGATGCTTCTCCCGTTCTTAATTTAGATGAAGCTTGGAGTAATACTGAACTATCTGGAAAAAACTTAGAGAGAGCAGTGTTGCAATTTAATCCTCAGAATGGCTCTCCAGAAGTATCTTTAGAATTTGATAGCGAGGGCGCACAGATGTTTGCTGATATTACCGAACGTAATGTTGGTCGACCAGTAGCCATCTTTTTAGATGGTTATGCCATTAGTGTCCCCACTGTTAATGAACGCATTCCTGATGGTAAGGCGGTTATTTCCGGTCAATTTAATGTGCAAGAAGCAAAACTATTAGTGCAAAGATTAAATACGGGCGCTCTACCAGTGCCAATTCATTTAGTTGGTCAGCAAACGGTAGGGGCTAGTTTAGGGCAGAAATCAGTAGCTAATAGCATTACGGCTGGCTTGATTGGCATTGCTTTAGTAGCCTTGTTTATGATCCTTTTTTATCGTTTACCGGGATTAATGGCAGTCGTGTCTTTATTTATTTACGCTATGACTGTTTTGGCAATCTTTAAATCTGCTCCTATTTTGTTGGCTTTATTTTTCATTTTATTATTAGTGATACTATTTATTAACGTCTTTGATCATTTAAAGATTTTTGATGGTACTTTTTCAGCTTTATTCTTCTTGATTATTTTAACTTTCTTGGTATATTATGCTAATCAGCCTATCACTTTAACATTGGCTGGCATTACTGGTTTCATTCTTTCTATCGGCATGGCTGTAGATGCTAATATTTTGATTTTTGAGAGAATGAAAGAAGAGTTAAGAGAGGGTAAACCACTGGGCGTAGCTTTAGACGAAGGATTTAGAAGAGCTTGGCCTTCTATTCGTGATGGCAATATTACTACTATTTTAACTTGTTTTGTTTTAATGGGTTTTGGCACAGGTTTAGTTAAAGGTTTTGGCGCTACCTTATTTATTGGTGTGTCTATTTCCATGTTTAGTAGCATTGTTATTACTTATATTCTAGTGAAGGTTTTCAACAGTAACTGGCTTGATCGTCATCGTTGGTTATTAGGAAGAATTAAGGCAAAAAATAATTAAGCTTATCAAGATTATAACTATATGATTAACTTTAATATTATTAAGCATCGCTCCGTGTGGTTAAGTTTATCAGCAGTGTTGGTAACCACAGCTATTATTGCTTTATTTGCGTGGGGTTTAAAATTTGGCATTGATTTTACTGGTGGTAGTTTATTGGAAGTAAAATTTGCCAGTGGTCAGCCTAGTGTAGTTGCTATTCAATCTGAATTGTCAGATTTATCTATTAGTAGTTTAATTGTTCAACCCACTGAAGATAGCATAATTTTGCGTTTTAAAGAGATCGATGAAGATTCACATCAAGCGGTTTTAAGTCAATTGTCTTTATTGGCAGAAGCAGAGGGTGGTATAGAGGAATTACGATTCGAGGCTATTGGTCCGTCTATTGGTCAAGAATTAAGAAGTAAATCTTTTTGGTTAATGTTTTTTGTGTTACTTGTGATTATTATTTATATTGCGATTGCTTTTCAAAAAGTATCAAAGCCAGTGGCTTCTTGGAAATATGGATTAATTGCAGTAGTGGCTTTGTTTCATGATTTATTGGTTACTTTAGGAGTTTTTGCGGCTTTAGGAAAATTTTATGGTCTGGAAATAAATACTACCTTTGTTGTCGCTATGTTAACTGTATTGGGTTATAGTGTGAATGATACTATTGTGGTTTTTGATCGCACTAGAGAAAATTTACCAAAAAGTACAGATAATTTTAGCACCACTGTTAATAATAGCTTAAATCAAACTTTAGTAAGATCTGTTAATACTTCTTTAACCACTATTTTGGTTTTATTAGCCGTTTTCTTTTTAGGCGGCGCTTCGGTGAGAGATTTTGTTTTAGCTTTAATGGTTGGCATTTTCTTAGGTTCTTATAGTTCTATTTTTATGGCCAGTCCTTTATTAGTAGTTTGGGAGAAATGGCAAAGACGTAATTAAGTTTGACTGATATATACATTAAACCACCTTGAGAGGTGGTTTTTTGTTAGCGATGGAAGATGTTATTATGCTATACTGTAGGTAGTTTAATTTTATGAAGAAACTTCTCTACTATAACATCGTTAAGATTTTATTTAACTTTGTTTACTATTTTAGTTTAATAATTTTGCCTTTGAGCGTGGCTGTGTTTCTACCTTTATATAGCCCTTTCACTTTACTAAAAAGTGCTTGGCTTTATTTATTGGGAGGAATATATTTACTTTTATTTTTATTAATTTTAAAAATAGATAAAAGCAAATATCAAGAATTTTTTCAATTTTCTTTTTGGTCTCAACTATTACCTGTTTGGCTATTTATTGTTGTTTTATTGTTTTTAAATATTTTTTCTTTAAATCCAATCCAGTCTTTTTTTGGTTCTTATGAAAGACAAATGGGTGTCTTGTTCTACTTAACTTTATTTGGATATTTTATTATTAACGTTACTAGGTGGTCTTCATTGGGAGAAGAATTAGATAGAGCGTGGCTTAAATGGCAGCAGGGAGTGTTCTATAGTGCTATCTTCATATCTGTTAGTGCAACTTTAGTAGCTATTTATGCGATTTGCCAGTTCTTTGGCTTTGATATCATTGTTTGGCAAGAAAAACAATTATTAAATAGATCAATTTCCACGTTAGGACAGCCTAATTTTTTAGCTTCTTTTTTGTTGTTTGGCTTGGCTATGTCTTCTTATTTATTGACTCGCTATCATAAATTTTTCTGGCGCTTTATTATTATTCTCAGTTTAATATTGCAATTAGCAGCTTTAATTATGAGTGGTTCTCGTTCTGCTTGGTTGGCTTTAATCATCACCACCTCTTTGACCCTTATTATTGCTTTATGGTGTCGTTATCGTTGGCGCTCATTGATCTTAGCAGGTGTAGGAGTAATAATGTTAGTTATTTTGTTGTTTTTTTCTTCATCTCAGCGTTTATTGAGTATGAGTAATTGGCAAGCTGGTAGCTTGGGTTTACGCTTGTCGTTTTATCAGGTGGCGCCTAGTTTGCTCATTGATAATTTTTTCCTTGGCACTGGTTTAGAAAACGGAGGAGAGGTCATTGTGTCACAATACCAACCAGAATGGGCTGTTTTCATGAAAGTTAATGGTTACACTGATAAATTGCATAACAGTTTAATAGATAGTTTTCTGCAATTAGGAATTTTTGGTTTTTTGGCTTATCTACTTCTTTATGTTTATATTATTTTTAAATGGTATAGATTATACAGACATCAACCAGCTCGTTCTTTTGCGATTGCTGCGGGTGGAGCGATGTTGGCTTATTCATTGAGTTTATTGTTTGGTTTAGCTGATATTGTGAATGTTTTTTATTTCTGGGTTTTAGCAGCTTTAATGATAGCGGCTAATTTGATTTTAACCAAAGAAAATAAAAATATTTCTGCTTGGCAAAAAATTTTTAAAAATTTTATATTCAAAGCAAGGCTATCTCGTGTTGCTAAATATGCATCATATGTTGTAGTTGGTGTTTTAATTATTTTTTCCTTATCACAAATTTATTTAGCATTTAATACGGTGGCTACTGATCATTATTTTCTAAAATTATATCAAGCCTCTTTAAATAGAGAATATACAACCGCCGCTCTGTTGAATGAGTATATTAATGAAACTTGGCGACAGCCAGTTTATCTCTTATATTATCAACGTGCTTATGCGGCTTTTATTAAAGATGAGATTAACAATCCTCAATTAGATTTATTTACTAGTCGTTTATTGCAACAAAGGGCTAAGTTAATTTTATCGCAATTAAATTTAAAACACTACGAAGATCTATATACTTATTATCAAATTAGTTGTTCTTTAAATAAAAGTGAAGATTTAGATAAGATGGCTTTTCGTTTAGAAAATATGAGTCCTCACAGACCAGTTGTATTTATTGCTCAAGGAGATTGCCGCCTTGCAAATGATCCAGCGATGGCTAAAACTTTTTATAATCAAGCCTTGTCTTTTTTGCCCTCATTAAATGATGCTAGGTTGCTTGGCGAACATGAAATTTATTTACGTTTTTATTATTCTTTTGTTTATCGTCGTTTAGCAGAAGCAGATTTGCTTTTATCTGATTATATTGCTGCTAGGGCACATTATTTAGTAGCCTATCAAGTTTATCCTGAAGATGTTTCGATCTTGCGTTCTTTGGCTTTCTCCAGCTTTAAATTAGGTAATAGCGATGAGGCTTGGTCTTATCTAGATCAAGCGTTTAAGCGTGAGCCAACAGCCTATTGGCTTTTACAAAAAGCAGCCTTAGCTAAGGAGCAGAATGATTGGGAAAAAGCAGAAGAATATTGGAGACAAGCTGCTAATTTAATCGATGTAGATCTTTTACCATCATTAGAATCTTTAAATTTTTAGATATATGATAATTTTTGCCATCATTATTTTTTTAATAGGCCTTTCTTTTGGTAGTTTTGCTAATTGTTTAATTTGGCGCTTATATAAAGAAGAGAGTATTGTGGGTCGATCCTATTGTCCTCAGTGCGGACATCAATTAAGCTGGTATGAGAATATTCCTTTGCTAAGTTTCTTGTTCTTACGAGGTCGTTGCCGTGCTTGTAGGCGTCACATTTCGTGGCAATATCCTATAATTGAGTTAGTCAGCGCTCTATTGTTTTTGTTTTTTTGGTGGAGGCAAATAGATTTTGTTTGGAGTTTAGATGAAAACACTATAACGCTAATGTTGGATAGGTTTTTTTGGTTGGAGGTGACAAAACTATCTTTAGCTGCTTGGACTATGTTAGTAGTTTTGGTGTTTGACTGGCGTTTTTTGTTAGTTTCAACTCTTTTTGTGTGGCCCATGACTTTATTTTTTCTATTGCTAAATATCTTTCTAGGAGCATCAGTGAGTCTTATGTTAGTGGGCATGGCTTTTTCGGCCTTATTCTTTCTGTTGCAGTATTTATTGACTAAAGGCAAGGGTTTAGGAGAGGGTGATATTTGGTTGGGACTTTTATTGGGGGCAATTTTTAGCTCTTATTTAAGTCTTATTTCTGCTATTTTTAGCGCTTATATTATTGGTAGCTTGGTGGGTATATTGTTAATATTATTTAAAAGTAAATCTTGGGGCTCTAAATTACCATTAGGAGTTTTTCTAGCTATAGGTACTTTAATTGCTTTAATTTTTGAAAAAAACATTGCTGTTTTAGCTGCTTGGTATTTTTAGTTGTTAATATTTGAAAAATTTACTATAATAGAAATAGCGTAGCTAATTTTATAGAGCTTGAGATCAAGCTTCATAGCTATTTTAATTATTTTTATGAAAGAAGATATAATTGCTGGCCTAGATATTGGCTCCACTGCAGTTCGACTAGTTATCGGTCAAAAGATATCTGGTCCCTCAGGAGAAGAATTGCAGATTATCGGAGCTGTTTCCTCCCCCACTGCTGGGGTAAGCAAGGGGGTGGTTAATAGTATTGAAGAGACCACTTCTTCTATTTCTGCTTGTTTAGAAAAAGCAGAAAGAATTATTGGTGTACCAATTTCCAATGTTTGGGTGGGTATTAATGATCCTCATATTAAATGTGAAAGAAGTAAAGGAGTGGTAGCAGTGAGTAAGAGTGATGGTGAAATTAATGAAAATGATGTGGCTCGTGCTATTGAAGCGGCTCGGGCTTTAGCGGTTCCAGTTAATTATGAAATTTTACATGTAATGCCAATTCGTTTTAGCGTGGATAATCAAAATGATATCAAAGATCCAATTGGTATGAGTGGTATTCGTTTAGAAGTAGAGGCCTTAATTATCCAAGGCTTAAGTACGCAGACTAAGAATCTTACCAAAGCTATTTTTAGAACTGGTTTAGAGATTGAAGATTTGGTGATTGCGCCTTTGGCGGCCGCTGAAGCTGTATTAAGTCCTAAACAGAAAGAGCTAGGCGTAGCCTTAATAAATATTGGTTCTTCTACTACCTCATTAGCTGTTTATGAGGAGCGTAATTTATTACATGCAGCTGTTTTACCTATCGGTTCGGAATATATTACTAACGATATTGCTTTAGGTTTACGTTGTCCAATTAACTTAGCGGAAAGAATTAAGTTAGAGTATGGTCATGCTAATGCTAGTTTGTTTGAAAAAGACGAAGAGATAGATATTAGTCATTTAGTGAAAGAAGAGGATATTAATGATGATATTAGTTTGATTTCTAGAAAATATATTGCTGAAATTATTGAAGCTAGAGTGGAAGAAATATTTGAAAAAATTGATAAAGAACTAGTGAAAATTGATCGATCAGGTATGTTACCAGCCGGAGCTATTTTTACTGGTTCTGGTGCTCAATTAGATGGTTTAATTGATGTGGCTAAAAGCAAATTACGCTTACCAGCTGCTTTGGGTCAATCAAAAAATGTTAATGTAGTTATTGATAAGGTAAAATCTCCAGAGTTCTTACCTGCTTTAGGTTTGGTAATTTGGGGAGCTAATGAAGAAACAACGACTACTGGCAGTAGTTTTAATAAAAGTGTTGGGGATATTTTTAGCAAAGCTAAAAATATTTTTCAAAAAATAATACCAAGATAATTAACTAAGTATTTACTTTTTAATTGAAAGTAATTCTTAATTTGTAATATGGCAGAGGTAAAACCAGAAATAGAAACTTTTGCAAAAATTAAAGTGGTCGGCGTCGGTGGCGGTGGCGGCAGTGCTATTAATCGCATGATTGAAAATGGCATTAGAGGAGTTGAATTTGTGGCGATTAATACTGATATTCAAGCGCTTCATTTTAATAAAGCAAGTGAAAAAATTCATATTGGTAAAAGCGTAACCAGAGGTTTGGGGGCAGGTATGAACCCTGATTTAGGCAAAGGTGCCGCTGAAGAATCTCAAAATGAAATTAGGGAAGCTTTAAAAGGCTGTGATATGGTGTTTGTTACTTGCGGTTTAGGTGGAGGCACTGGATCTGGTGCTTCGCCAATAGTAGCGCAAATTGCTCGTGATTTAGGGGCTCTTACTGTTGCGGTAGTAACTAAGCCTTTTGTTTTTGAAGGTGGACAAAGAAAAAATATTGCTGATCGTGCTTTTGCTGATTTAGCCGATAAAGTAGATACAATTATTACTATTTCTAATGATAAATTATTGCAAGTAATTGATAAACGAACTTCTTTATTAGAAGCTTTTCAAATTGCCGATGATGTATTGCGTCAAGGTGTGCAGGGTATTGCGGAAATCATTACCGTGCCTGGCGTTATTAATGCTGACTTTGCTGACGTTAAAGCGGTCATGGCTAACGCTGGTTCAGCTTTAATGGGTATTGGCCAAGCTAATGGTGAGAATAAAGCGATTGAGGCGGCCAAAGCTGCTATTAATTCAAACTTACTGGACATGTCTATTGATGGTGCTCGTGGCATAGTCTTTACCATTACTGGTGGCCCTGATTTAAGCATGAATGAAGTTAGTGATGCGGCTAAAGTTATTACCTCGGCTGCTGATGAGGATGCGAAGATTATTTTTGGTGCCGTTATTGATGAAAAGATGAAAGATCAGATTAAGATCACAGTTGTAGCTACTGGTTTTGATGGTAAGAGTAAAAATAATACTAAAACTGAGATTAAAAGTTACACGCCTAACCCATTTATTGAAAGTGAGAAAGAAAAAGAAGAATCAAATATTTCTCCTTGGGGTGATAAAAAATCAAAAACTCCTGCTATTAAGAACATCCCCCTTAAACCTTTAGTGGATAAAAAGAATGAGAAAAGCTTAGATCAAGATTTAAACTTAGACGAAGAAGATGATTTAAGCGTTCCCGCTTTTATTCGGAAAAAAATGGGAGGATAGTTTTTAAGCTCGAAATTTTTAATATATAGAAAAAATTGATTTAATATTAAATAAAAATTTAATAAAGATAGAAATAAAGTCTGACTAAAATAAAAGTCAGACTTTGTTTTTGGTTTGACTTTAAACAAACTTGACTTTGTTTTTGGTTTGATATATAATAATAGTATCATTTAAAAATATGATATATAAAAGAAAAATAACTGAAGATATTCTTAAATTTATTGATTTAGAAGAAATCATTGTTTTGCATGGTGCTAGACAAGTCGGCAAAACACATATTTTGTTGTGGTTACAAGCATATTTAGAAGATCAAAAAAA